>SXGT01339466.1_pt1 | contig 11916 bp, 10 predicted proteins | sample 3176221 | NCBI WGS metagenome assembly SXGT01 (sample SAMN11356862, study PRJNA531348) | freshwater metagenome | isolation source: freshwater sample F1-120 | place: China: Fuxian Lake, Yuxi | collected 2017-12-25
ATGCGGTAGAAGCGCGCCTTGTCCGCCGGAGCGAACTCCCCGGCGCCTTCCGCGATGTTGAGGGGGGATCGAGGCGACAGCTCGCCGAAGTTGATCGCTGAGGTAGGCGCGGCCCCTTGGAAAGCGGTCCGCGAGCTGGTCCGCCCCCGCTACCAGCTCGATGCTCGCACGGTAGACGCCGAGTCGCTCATGTTCGAACCCGTCCATGCCCGCCAGTCGGCACGAACCGCGGGTTCGTTGCGCAGGATTCGGGCTCGGGCTCGGGCGCGGGCTCGGGCTCGAAAATGAGGGGATTCCTCAGGGGAGAGGGAGGACCCGCGCGCAACGTCCCCGCGTAGCAGGAAGACCTTCCGCCCAGCCAGAGCGTGCCCACGAGGACGCTCGTGACGTTGACGCCGACGTACCGAGCCCGCCGTGCTGGGCGCCCTTGGTTGAGCTGGCGATGGCGGGTCCAGTTCCACGACGTGAGCGCGGAGGCGCACGGCGCGCTCGCCGGGATCGTCCACCGCGGCGTGTGACCCCGACCTTCAGCGGAACGCGACGAGCACGGTCGACACCGCATAGTACGGCTCGGTGTGGTTCCCGCCGTCGTAGGCGCAGGCTGTCCCGAGCGAGCAGCCCGTGCACGTCGCCGCGTCGGGGCGGCACGAGTTCTCGTAGGCCTCCACGTCGTAGGCGACCTTGACCGATCGAGCGCCGCCGAGATCCGGCGTCACGTCGAGCGTCCACGGCTTGACGTCCGCGCCCGGACACCAGCCAGCGCGCGAGAGCGTGTACGTCCCCTTCTGCCCGGGCACCGCGGTGGTCGCGCAGTCGGTCCGCCAGACCGTCTGGACGTGGGGCGTCGCCCCGACTGTGAGCGTGTGCTTGCGCGAGCAGAACTCCGCGCAGTTCGCGAGGTTACCCTGCCCGTGCCCCGTCACGAACGTCCGGAGGGACGCGGCGGTGGCCCCCTCGGGGAGCGCCACGGTCTGCTCCGCGAAGGACGCCCGCAGCGGCTTCTTCGGATCTCCGTACACGCCCTGGCGCATCGTCCACACCGGCGCGACGGCGAGCGGCAGGCGATCGGGGACCCCGCCCTTCATCTCGAACGAGGCGCTCAGCGCCCAGCCGTTCCCGTACTGGCTGCCGGGCCCGACCCACGTGTCGATGTGGGCGCGGAGCGTGAGCGCGCCCGAGAGCAGCGGCCGGAGATCCGTCACGTCGTAGTCCCACTTGCCCCCGACGCCGTACGGCGTCATGAAGCGCGCCACCTCGACCACGGTGTCCGCCTCGGGCTTGTCCCCCTTCTGCGTGACGACGCCGAGCGTACCGAACCGGTCCCACGCGTCGCACTTCCCGCTCGGGCACTCGAGCGAGAGGTGAAGGACGATGCTCGCGTAGGCGCCCGTCGCGGGGAAGCTGGCGACCGTGTCGACCGTCCGCTTGTTGTCGCTCCCCGTGAAGTAGATGTGCGCCTTCGCGAACGTCTCGACCGTCGTATCCTCGCCCCCGGCGGGTCCCGCGTCCGCGCCGGCGTCGACGCCACCCGCACCCCCGTCGACGGGCGTAGCGGGCGCGCTCCCGCCACCCGTCGTGGAAGAGCACGCCACCACCGAGCCGAGCGCGACCAGGGTCCAGACGAGGCGCATCCCATCAGCGTACCGCGCCGTCGTTCGTTTTCGCGTTAACGATCGCGCGCCTCCCGCGTCGTGGGTGGACCCACCACCTGGAGCTGCCATGAAGAGACACCCCATCGCCCCCTACAAGATCCTCGCCGTCGCGCTCTCCGCCGGCGCCGGCACCGGCACCACCTCGTGCAGCTCCCCCGCGCGCCCGACCCCGGACGTCGTCCAGGCGCCAACGACGGCGGCGGAGCCCAGACAACCGACAGCGGACAGCAGACGGCGGACAACGGACAACGGACGGCGGACAGCGGACAGCGGACAGCGGACGGCGGACGACGGACAGCCGACCGCCGCCGTCCTCGCTCTCGCCGCCGAGCTCGAGCTCGAGCGCGACGGCAAGGCCGCCCTCCACCACCAGCCCCACTACCGCCCCCTCTGCGATCGCGACGGCTACCCCCTCGTCGGCAACGTCATGCGCAAGGGCCCGCCCGTCGCGCTCCAGCCGAGCGAGCTCTGCGCCGCCGTCCGCGCGAAGCAGGCCGCCCGTTGACGCCCTTCGAGCTCGAAGCCCTCGGTGGCCCCTGGGCGCGGCGCCTCGCGCCGAAGCGCGCGGGGTGGGACGACCTCCCCTGGGCGGACGCGGGCCAGGGCGCGTCGCCCGAGGCCACGGAGCACGCGCGGTGGGTCTGGACGCAGAGCGCCTTCAGCGAGTACGCGAGCGCGGCGGCGTTCGCGGAGATCGCCTCGCACCTCCTGGCGGCGGCCGCGCCGATCGATCTCGTCGCCGCCGCGGGCGAGTTCGTGTCCGACGAGGTGCTGCACGCGGAGCTCTCGGCGCGCGTGGCGATGGCGCTCGGGGGCGCCGTCTCCCTCGACGTCGACATGACCCGCCTCGTGCGCCCGCCCTCCGGCGGGGCGCCGCTCCTCCGGGCAGCCGAGCTCGTCGTACGGACGTCGTGCGTGGGCGAGGCGCTGACGGTGCCGATCCTCAAGTCGGCGCGGGCCGCGTGCGGGTCGCCGCTCGTCGAGCGGGTGATCGCGCGCATCCTCGCCGACGAGAGCGTCCACGCGCAGCTCGGCGGCTGGTTCCTCGACTGGGCCGACGATCGCCTGTCGGACGCCGATCGCGGGCACCTCGGCGAGATCGCCAGCGCCGCCGTGCGCGACTTCGCGCCGGTCCTCGGCACCGGCTGTGGGACGGCGGGCCTCGGCGTCCTCGACTGCGCGCGGTACGACGCCACGTTCGCGGCCGCGGTCGCCGAGCGCGTGGTCCGTCCCCTCGCCGCTCGGGGGATCGTGGTGCGTGGCGAGGTCCTCGACTAAGCTCGCCCGTCATGGCCGAGAAGGACGCCTCCCCCGACCGCGTCGCCGAGCTCGCGGCGCTCGTCGTGAAGTACAAGGACGCCTACTACAACGGTCAGCCGCTCGTCTCCGACGCGGCCTTCGACGCCCTGGAGGACGAGCTCCGCGCGCTCGCGCCCGACCACCCGCTCTTCGCGGCGATCGGCGCGCCCGTCCCCTCGTCCGCGGCCGGCGCGGGCGAGGTGGTCACCGCGTGGGAGAAGGGCCGGCACGCGATCCCCATGGGCTCGCTCAACAAGGCCGTCGACGAGAAGGAGCTCCGCGAGTGGGTGGAGCGCTGCGAGGAGCTCGGGGGCAAGAGCGGGCTCGACCCCATCTCGAGGAACCTGCTCGTCACCGAGAAGCTCGACGGCCTCTCGCTCGCGGTCAACTACGAGCAGGGCAAGCTCGTCGAGGCGATCACGCGCGGCGACGGCCACGTGGGCGAGCGCATCACCTCCAACGCGCGCCGCATGAAGGGCGTCCCGAGGAAGCTCCCGGAGCCGCTCACGGTGTCCATCCGCGGCGAGATCATCCTCAAGCTCTCCGACATGAAGAAGGGCTTCCCCGGCTACGAGTCCCCGCCGCGCAACAAGGCGGCCGGCACGTCGAAGCGCTACGACGGGCAGGGGTGCGAGTGGCTATCGGTGATGTTCTACGATCTGGAGGGCGAGGGCGCCGAGTACGCGACGGAGAAGGCGAAGTACGATCGCCTCGTCGGCCTCGGCCTCCTCGTACCGCCCTACCGGGTGACCGACCTCGACGGCGTCCTGGCGACCTACGAGGCGTACCGCGCGAAGAAGCGCGCCGCGCTCGACTACGAGATCGACGGCCTGGTCGTGCGCGCGAACGACCTCCGCGTGCAGCACCTGCTCGGCGAGCTCGGCGGGAGACCGCGCGCGGCCGTGGCGTTCAAGTTCCCGTCGATGGCCCGCGTGACCCGCGTGCGCGGCCTCGGCTGGGAGACGGGGCCCACCGGCCGGGTCACGCCCGTCGCGTTCGTGGAGCCCGTGGAGATCGGCGGCGCGATCGTGCAGAACGTGGTCCTGCACAACGCCTCGAACGTCGAGCGCCTGGGCATCGGCGTGGGCGACGAGGTGCTCGTGTCGCGCCGCAACGACGTGATCCCGTACCTGGAGGAGGTCGTCGTCAAGCACGGCCCCGCTGCGACCGTCCCCACGACGTGCGCCACGTGCGGCGCGGAGCTCGCGAAGCGGGGCGAGTACCTCGTGTGCGCGAACCTCGCGTGCCGCGCGATCGTCGAGGGGCGCATCCACAGGTGGGTCGGCACGCAGGACATCATGGAGTGGGGCGACAAGCTCGTCGCGCAGCTCGTCCTTGCCAGGCTCGTCCGGGAGCCGGCCGATCTCTACCGCCTGGAGGCCTCGCAGATCGCCGCGCTGGAGCGCCGCGGCGACATCATCGCCAAGAAGGTGCTCGACAACCTCCGCGCCAAGCTGCCGCTCACCCTCCCCGTGTTCCTCGCGTCGCTCGGCATCGACGACTTCGCCACGGAGACGGCGAAGCTCGTCGTCTCGAACGGGTTCGACACCCTCGAGAAAGTGCAGGCCGCCACCGAGGAGGAGCTCGCCGCGATCAAGGGCCTCGGGGCCATCCGGGCCAAGGCGATCGTCGCCGGCCTCGCGGCGCGCCGCGAGGAGATCGGCCGCCTCCTCGAGGTGGGCGTGGTCCCGGTCGCGCCCTCCGCGGGCGGCGTGCTCTCGGGCAAGAGCTTCTGCTTCACCGGCGCGCTGTCACGCCCGCGCAAGGACTACGAGCGCATGGTCGAGGCCACAGGAGGCACGATCCTCTCGGGCGTGACGAAGGAGCTGTCGTACCTCGTGATGAAGGATCCCTCGTCGGGATCGAGCAAGGCCGAGAAGGCGCGCAAGTACGGGACGCAGTGCATCGACGAGAAGGCGTTCATGGAGCTCGTCGGGAACGCGGGCTGAGCTCGTGGGGGGCGCTCACGGGAACGCGTGCTTGCCGATCGCGACGCCCACGCCACCCACGACGAAATCGTTCATCTCGCTCCCGAGCCCCTTCAGCCAGGTGACCTCCGGCTGGAACGCGAGGGTCGCGCTGGGGCGAAGCCGAGACGCGCGAAGACGCCACGGCCCTGGGGCGCGCGGTCGTGGGCGACACCAAACGGCAGGGACCCCGTCCCACCTGCCGCAGCGACGAGGCTGACGCTCTCGCCGAGGTTCACGCCCACGAGCGGCGGAACGTGGACGTGGAGGGCGTGAATCGTCCCGTCTCGGCCCACGAAGAGGCCATACTGGACGCCCGGGTCGAGCGCCATGTCGAGGCGGCCGCGGACGAAGTTGAGCTTGAGATCGCCCTGGAGCGAGTACAGGTTCTTCATGCCGACGCCGAAGTCGACGCGGTCGGAGAGTCCGTAGCGGAACGCGTAGGACGGCAGCATCGGGAGGCCGAGCGCGTGCTCCTCCGTGGTCTTCTCCGTCGGGTGGCCGCCACCGGGTGGCGGCGAGCTCGTCGTCGTGGTGTAGGCCTTCGGCATGTATACGCCCTAGGCGGCGAACGCATGGTTGACCTCCCCCTTCGGCACGGTGCGCGGGGTCATGTAGCCGTTGGGGTTCGGGCAGGCCGCGAGGAGCGGGGACGCGAGGAGCGCGACGAGGATCGACACGCAATAGCGGGCGTGGGAGCCGTCCGCCGTCCGCTGTCGCTGAGCTCCCACGGCGCTCACCCGCCCGGGCTGAGTTCCATCGGGTACGTGACGGTGACGACCCCGCCCTCGGGCTGGGGGAAGGAGAGCTCCCGGAGAGAGGTGACGAAGCACCGGACGACGGCCTGGTCCGCGAGATCGGAGCCGCTATCCTGCGCCATGGCGACCGCGCCGTCGCGACCGATCACGAACCTCACGGTCACGCGACCCGTGAGCTTGGGGTTCGACTTCAGGCCGCGCTCGTAGCAGGCGCGGAGCCGCCCGAAGTTCCTGCGCACGATGCGCTGGATCACCTCGGGAGGCAGGTGACCTTGGCCGTCCACGGCGAGGGTGCCGGGGCGGATCGTCGCGGAACGGGTGAGGCCGCCGTCGGGCGCGCCTCCGTCGTCGGACGGCGTGCCGTGTCCGGGCACGGCGAACCTCCCGAGGTCTCCCGCGGTCTCGGCCTGACCCCAAAGGTCGCCCGTGTTTCGGCTCGGCCCAGAGGCGTCGCCGCCCGATCGGCCCGACCACCCGAGCTCCAGCGCCTCGAGGCGGGCGAGGGCTGCGGGGGGTGCGGGCGCCTCGGGGTGGCCCGGGATCCCGCCCCCGACCAGGACGGGCACGAAGCCGCGGGTGCGCGCGCGTGTCACCGTGTCCACGACGGCGGGCAGGCTCACTCCCTCGGCCAGAGCCAGATAGGCCACGGGCTGCGGGTGGATCCCGGGCGAGGGCCCCTGGAGGGAGGCGGGCTCCTCGCCGGTGAGCGCGAAGGCCGCGCCGGATCCGGAACGACGCTCGACCTGCGCGGGTGCGCGCTCGCCTATCGTCGCGTGCCACAGGAGCGGATCGCGCTCCGCCGAGCCCGCGGGGAGGGCGCGCTCGAGGAACAAGCGGGTGGCGACCGGCGCGGCGTGGCCCATCGCGACGAACCAGGGGACGTCCGTCGCGGCGCCGCTCCGCGTGGGCGGGAGCTCGGCGTCCAGGCCGACGACCAGGATCGAGCGGGCCCCGGCGGCGATCGCCGCGTCGAGGATGGCGCGCACCACGGGAGGAGGCGTCCGCGCGTCCAGGGCGACCGCGAACGCCGGCTCGGGAACCAGCCAGTTCCCGTGGCCGGAATCGCGTCCCTTGAACGTGGCGGACATCCCGCCCTGCTGCCACGGCTCGACGCGATCTCGCGCTCCCACACCGCGCCTTGCTGCCTCGTGGTAGGGATCGAAGGGATCGAGGGCGTTCGCGGGAGACGGATCGGCAGACAGGAGTCGCGTGGCGAGCACCGCCGTGACCGCGGCCATGAGCTTGTCGCGCCCGTCGGGCGTCGACAGCGCCGAGGAGGGCATCGTCGAGCGGGTGTCGAGCCGCGCGCCGATGTCGTCGGCGCTCGCGACGACGACGGTCTCGGCGCCCACGATCGCGTCGAGCCTCCCGTCGAAGGCGCTGGCCTTGAACGCGAGCGGCGTGAACCCCGCGAACGTCTCCCAGGGCGGCGCCAGGACGCGCACGAGCCCGGCAGTCGTGCGCGCGGTGGCCCACCGGTCGGCGCCGAGCGTCCCCGCGACGACGGCCAGGGCCGCGAGCGCCCCGCCGACGTGCGCCATCGTGAGCCTCGGCGGGACGGGTGCGCCGTTCGAGATGGGCGCGGGCGTCCGGTACGGATCGTCCGGCACCACGCCGCCGGCGTTCTCCTTCGGTGGGCGGAGGACCCACGCTCCCCAGGCCCCGAGCACAGCGGCGGCGAGCAGCGCGAACGCCGCACCGTACCGCTCCACCGCGAACGCGCGAGCCATCTCCTCCGCCGCCTCCACGGCGATTCCGGCGCGCGCCCTCGGATCCACGGAGGCGAGCGCGCCCATCGCGACCCTCGCGCCGTTGGTCGTCGCCGCGGCGGCGGCCGCGACCACGCCGATCCCGGCGGCGAGGCCTGACCCGGCCGCGAGCGCGACCGAGCGAGCCTCTGGCGCGTCCGGACCGGTCCCCACGCCCGCCATCGGCAGCGCCGCGAGCGCGGCGGCGGCGGGCAACAAAAGGACGATCGAGGCGACCGGCCCGAGGTAGCCGCTCGCGCCGTACGCGGCGACGGACACGAGCGGGATCGCCGCGAGGAGGCCCACGGCCACGCCGGCCCTCGTCCGGCGCGGCGCGCCCTGCCCGAGGCCCGCGACGGCGAAGCCGAGCGCGACGGCGGTGAGGAGCGCCGCCGTCACCGTCGTCCCGAGCACGCGCGCGCCGGACGCCTCCGACAGGCCCATCGCGAGGATGGCGGCGCGCTGCCCTGGATCGACCGAGCCGCCCGAGACGGCCGCCTCCGCGCGGTGGAATCCGAAGGACATGCCGGCGACTCCGACGAGCCACGGGGAGCACGCGCCGGCGATCGTGGCGGCCACGGGTACGCGCTTGCCGCGGCCCGCCGCGAAGGTGAGCCAGGCGACGGTCGCGCTCGCGAGCGCCCCTGTGAGGAGGACGAGCCATCCGCTCGCCCCGGTGTCCCGGAGTACGCTGACAACACGCCCCTTCGTCATGGCCACGAGCAGGCCGACGCTGGCGGCGCCGAACACGACGGGCAGCGCCGCGGCGACACGCACGCTGGACCCGGTGGGTGTCGTTCCAGGCCGCGGGGCCGCCATCCGCTCAGACTACGTCGGGGCCCACGGCGAAGCCAGCCGCGGTAGGCGCCGCGGGGCGGCTCACACCGAGAGGACCCTCACCCCCTGGACCGGGGCCATCGATCTCGACCATCGGCCCCGCCAGGCTGCGCATCTGGAGGCTGATCGATGCGTACGCGAGGAAGTTCCCGACGACGCAGAGAAACTGGAGCACCGTGCGCCAGTTGAACGCGCGCAACGACCTCGCCCCGTGTACGAGGAGCGCGAAGTCGACGAGCCCGACGGGAACCATGGCGACGTTGATGACCGTCTCCGACACGCTGTCCGACCGCTCGAGGTGGAGCAGGCCGAGCAGGATCGCGAGGTGAGTGCCCGTCCACACACCGTACCTCGCGAGGACCGCGAGCAGGGACGCCAGCGAGAGACCTTCGGAGAATCGCGCCACGGGTCAGATCGCTCCGCGCAGGATCGCGACCGGGAGGGCGGCGTGGACCATGCCGCGAGTCTGGCCTCGGACCCACGGCAAGTCCAGCGCGCCCGCGCTGTGGCCCGTGTGACGCGTGGGGGAGGGACGGTGCGCGAGGTCGGAGGCGAGAGGCGAGAGCCGAGAGGCGGGAGGCGGGAGGCGAGGCGCGAGAGGCGAGGGTCGGGTGAACATATCGGGGGCGCGGGGCAACGGAGCGGAGGCCAGGAGATCGCCTTCCGATGAAAGCACCCCGCCTGCTGTGGGCTCCGATCGCCGTGATCCTCGTCCTCGCGTCGAGCGCGGTCGACCTCACGAGCTTCTTCCCCGACCTGTCGGACGACGGCTCGCATCCTGCGACGGTCGAGGGGGCGGCGGAGCCCGCGCACTCGTAGCGCCGCCCTGCGGGTCCCGTGCCGTGGCCCGCCGAGCCCGGCGACCCACCAAGACGAGCGCGAGCGCCGCGACCGTGGGCACCGCGCAGCCGACGACGTTGCCCGAGAACACCAGTGAGCACGCGCCGCCCTTCGATGCGCGGGCGCCGATGGCGTCGTAGCCGCTGGGGTTGAACCTCAGGAAGATGTGGTTCGTGATGGTGCGCGGGTGATCGTCCACGAGGATTTCGGCCCGGTAACGATCCTCGCCGGTCGGGGGCGGAAGGGCGTCCATGTAGTGAAGGAACGGATCGGAGTCGACCGCGACGTCCTGGATGACCTCGCCGTTGCGCACGATGCTCAGCCGCGTCCCCCGTCCGCCCGTGACCCACGCGCGGAACACGGCGCTACGCGCACCCTCCGTTCCGCCGACGGTCGCGAAGTCGGTGCGCAGGTCGACCATGGGATCGTCCGGCCCCTGCAATTTCACGACGGTCTTTCCATCGCGGAGCGCGAGGAGGATGTGGCTCATGCTGAGCTCATCGGCGAACACCATCGTCGTGGGGCTACCGATGGGACTCGCGAACTGTCCCCTCGCCTCTCCTCCCGAGTGATCGTCGCTACCTCCCACGGGAAAGACGTGCCGTCCGGTCGCGAGCTGCTTCTCCCAGAACGCGATCACCGCGGTGTGGAAGAGGCGGGCGCCTTGCTCGAAGCCCCCCGTGCCGATCTCCACGGCGTCGATCTGCGAGGGATCGAGCTTGTGCTTCCAGGCGCACCCGATGCAAAGGTCGCCCAGCTCGAGCATCGGGTGGTTGATCGAGAAGATCGCGCCCTGGCTGTGGAACAGCCGCGCGGCTTCCTCGATCGTCACGCCGGGTTGCCCGATCTTGTGGTCGACCCACCTCGTCGCGCCGATCCCGTTCGCGTGGCCCGCGTACGTCGTGTACTCGACGCCGGGCACGAGGAGGACGTCCGGATTTCGCTTCTGCGCAGCGTTGAAGTAGTCGAGCTGGGTGATGGTGTTGTGATCGGAGATCTCGACGAAGTCGAGCTTGCGTGAGCGCGCGAACGCGAGGATCTGATCGAGCGTCGGCTTCGCGTCGGTGCTCTCGCGGGAGTGCACGTGGAAGTCGCCGGCGTACCAGCGACGCTCTCTCTTCAGAGGGGTGGTCAGCTCCCTGTACGGGGAACGATCCGTCTGCGGCTCGAGCGTGGGCGCGTCGCGGAACGTGATCTCGACATGGTACTGGCCGGGCGGCGACGCGATCTTCGCCTTGCCGACGACCACGCTCCACGCGCCCGCCGTGACGCCGCGCACGTACGCGCGGGAGGCCGCTGCCTCGTTGATCACGACGTCCTCGGACGTACCGCCGCCCCAGCCGTGGTAGCCGGACGGATCGTACAGGCCAAAGTCGAGGATGTTCGCCTCCGAGCGATCGTCGTGCTTCACGACCAGCTCGCGGGTGCCCGCGGGCACCGTGAACGGGAGGAAGAAGTGGTCGGGGCCCGAGGCCGGGACTTCCCCGTCGAACGTGACGGACGTGTCCGCGCGAGCCGCTCCCGTCACGGCGAGCGCGGCGGCGCCGAGGAGCGTGATGAGGCGGGCTCGCGCGCTCACGCCCGGAGGGTACCACGACGCCGCGGCCGGTCACGCCGACGACAGGTCGCGCCTCGAATCGACCCAGAAGGAGACCACGCGCTCGAGGCAGAAGAGACAGAGTGCAAGGTCCCGCTCCGTGAGCGCCCGCGGCCGCCGTTCGCTGGCATCCCGGTCGTGCGCCGCCTCGTTTCCGAAGATCCGGAGGGTGTGCATGTAGCTCCGCATCCAGTCGGCGACGCCCGCCTCTCCGAGCCGGTCGATCTGCTGGTACATCGGCCCGACGCGCTTGCCCGGGAGGTCGGCGAGGACGCGCTCGAGCGTGCGCCGGGCCACCATCCCGATCTCGAACGAGCGCGACTCGACGTCGGCGACGACCCGACCGAGCTCGCCAAGGACGCGGCCCCCGTCCGCCGAGACGCTGCCCGACCCCTTCGCGACGAGCGCCACGAGCTCGCGGCGCAGACCGTCGACGAGCGCCCCGCGTGGGAGCACGATGCGCTCTCGACCGAGCGCGTCGTCGAGGGCACGATCGAACGCGGCCGCGCGCGCCTCGTCGCGCTCGACGAAGATCACGCGCTGCAGGTGCGGCAGCCGGACGAGATGACGCCGGCAGCTCGCGAGGACGGCGCGCATCACGAGCGCAGGCTCGAGACCCATTCCGCCAGCCCCGAGCAGGGGCAGGGCGAACGTGCGGATCTCGATCCCCTTCGCGTCGAGGAGCGCGAGGACCGCGAACACGTTGTCGAACGTGACCTCCACCCCGCGCGCGACGCCGATGTCCTCGACGCACAGGACGCGACCGAGGCCCTCGACGCGCTCCGACACCCAGCACGAGAGCGCCGCGCGCAGGTCCATCGACGGTTCGGTGCCAAGGCGCGCGAGATCGACGCCGCGCTCCGCGTGGAGCGCCCCGAGGGCCGTGTGCGCGACCTCCGGATATCGGGACGGGTCGACCGCGAGCACCGCGAGGTCCCCGGACCGGGCGGAGACCGCGACCATGTCCACGGGCTCGTCGAGGTGGAAGAGGTCGCCACGTCGAAGCTCGAACGACCGATGACCCCAGGCCGTTTCGATCTCGATCAGATTGACGAGCGCGGGGGCCGACATGGGCGGCAGCCTACCCGGATCGAGGGGCGGACGCCCACGATCCGCCGTCCCCATGAAGAGCACGAGGCCCGCGCGATCCTTCGCGCGAGCCTCGTCAGGACCGCCGCGGTGTCACGCCGCGCGCGAGGGCGGGGCCGCGTCCGCGTC
>SXGT01774706.1_pt1 | contig 11916 bp, 5 predicted proteins | sample 3176221 | NCBI WGS metagenome assembly SXGT01 (sample SAMN11356862, study PRJNA531348) | freshwater metagenome | isolation source: freshwater sample F1-120 | place: China: Fuxian Lake, Yuxi | collected 2017-12-25
ACGACGGGTTTGGATTTCTTGGGCGTCTTGGCGGCATCCTGATGGGACAGAGCGGCATTAACGCGTTGAAACTGTACCTAAAGTCAACGTACCGTCATGAAACCCCTGTATTTATTGGTGCCGACGGAGGGGGTCGAAGCCAAACAAGACGCTTTCGTGGCCCTGCGCAAGAGTGCATCCTGATACCGTAAACAGGCGTGATCATGCACTTTGGCGAGAAATGTTCCAGAACTCGAATCGCGCACAAGGATGCACCAAAACGCGCGCTGAGTGTAACAACACTGTGACAACATGCCGGAACCAGAAGAGGGGGCGGGGGGGTAGCTGACAAAGGTTGTTGTGGATTGAGATGATGGGTTCAGGGGAGAAAATTTTATTCAAATACGACGATCCGGCAGCCGCATGGATCTTTGGGTGAACTCGTCGCAGTACCGGTCCAGGTTCGCCACGACCTCCGTCTTGATGGTTCGCGCACTTGTCGATCAAACGTCGTTGAGGAAAAGGTCACTCGCGGGTTGGCCATTAGATTTATGTTAGCCCGACTCAGCGGATTCGCGGCCTTGAAAACGAATTTTCGAGGATCGAATTTTTGCAAGTCATTGATTTCGAGCGGGGATTTTCCGGCGAATCGCGCGAAAGTGAGTGTAGTGCAGACCTACCCACTTCCGGTCCCCCCCGGGGTTGGGGTATCCTGCGCCGCACTTGCTTTTGCGCGCCTCAAATCGCAAAAAGAACGGCAAGACTCACATCTATTGGAGTATCGTCGAGAACCGCTGACTGCCCGGAGACCGGGTCGTGCAACCTCACGTTCTGTATCTCGGCAAGATCAACAGTTCCCAGGAGCACGATTGGCCCAAATCCATTGAGGAAAAGCCCGAGCCTCAGATCTTGTCTTTTGTCCCTGAGGACCGTGCGCCTGACGAGTTGGACGCATCCATCGTGCGAATCCACGTGGACCAAATCTCGTTGCATCGATGTCGGCAATTTGGCGCGTGCTGGTTGGCCAGTTTTCCTTATCGCGAATTGCGCCTCGATTGGTTCTGGGTGGACCGTTTACTCATGTCTGCCACCCATCTTGCCAGCCGAGCCACTAAATCAGTCCCGCACGCTTGCCAAAAGGACGCTCTACAGCCTATTACCCAGTGAGACAATGGCCACCGAAATCGTGGAACTTCTTTGCCCGACTTGTGGAAATTCACGCAATGAATTAAAACACAACACTAGCTTCGGCGGCGAGTTCTCCTGCAAACAATGCGGAACCACATCCGTCGTTGTCATGGATCTGCAGCTTCATCGCAGAAAGGAAGGTGAGTTGGTGTGCGGACATTGCGGCCGAGTCACCAACGGACAGTCTCGATTCTGCCAGTGCGGCCAAGCCCTCAAGCAACCTTGCGTGAAATGCCGCAAGGACGTTGCCACGGAACACCGAATCTGTGACTTCTGTGGCTGGCCTCAAAATCTCGACCCACTGAGTGAACGAGGCCAACAGCGTGAAATCGATGCTGAGCTGGCAATTCTCGGCGAGAAGCTCGCCTCTGAACATTCCAAGCTGCGTAACGAGGCGTTCGAGGCAATTTGTCGGCTTGGTGGAAAAGCAGCACCCTTGGTGAGTCAACTCTTGGCTGTGCCAGATGAATATTTTTGTGCTGTATTTGAAGCGATCGGAAAGATAGGTCCAAAAGCACGTGAGGCAATCCCTGTCTTGCAACAGAAGTGGAAAGCGCGCCTCAAAAGCGACCGTGGTCACCAATCCACGGCCACAATGGTGTATTGGGAAACGCTTCTGGCTATCGGTGGTGGCCCTCATCCAGTAGGGGTTGATTTGTTGGCGATGTTGCCGCAGTTGCCGTCAATGGCTTGGGGGTATGCCGCTGCCAGCCTAAAGATCGTTGGGCCGGAGCATTGTCCGACAGCAGCGGATTATTTCGTGGAAATAGTGCTAAGGACTCCCTCAATGCGTGACGAAGATCGTGACGATGGGGTTGGTACATTTGGAATTCCTTATCTTGTTCGATTACAGGCTCTAGACGCGCTGAAGTGTCTACGCGAATCTGCTTTGCCTGCCTTGAAGCGTGCCGTGGCAAGGTGGTTTTTAGGAGACGTTCGAGATGAGCTGCGCCGTTGTATTGACGCGATTGAGAAGAATCTAGAAAGGGCCCGCGAGAAGGAATAGTTCAAGAGGCGGCACGGTTTTTAGACCTTGTTATAGTTGGCTTCGCTTCGGCCACCTGCTAGCCGTCACCTCTCCATTCCAGAAATAGAAGTTCAATTTTTCCGGCATTCCAGAGTACGATTACGTTTGATACTGGATATGCCTTAATCTAGCGAAGGCAGAAAAGATGGCAAAGCAGACGGCCATTAGCCCCGTCAATGGGTGCGAACCATCCGTAAAACGCGATTTGTCCGGCTCCAGTGGATTTTTCTCTGACGTTTTGACATCAAAACACCGAGATAAAACATCTTCGCTCGCCCCAAAGCCTCATCGCGCTCTGTTTTAGACGTTTCGGACAGCCGTTAGAGATTCGCAACATTTTGATTTCCAATGTTATGCGTATAATCGCGACGTATCGACAAGGGGTTGCGGCGAGATTCGACAAAAGCCTTCGGCGCTAAGATCTCGTAAGCTCAGTCTCCGGTCTTTGAAGCTTTCGACGTCGGTCGAGTTCCATCGTTCGGCAATCCCGTTATGGCCCTCCTGCCAGTTTTAATGTACATCGGTGAAATGATCCGAGATGTCCAGGTTGGTGATCAGTTCATGCCCGCCTTCACTGCCACTAGGACTCCTTGGCGGATGAGTTCCTCGAAATGCCCGGCGATCGAGAGCACTGTCGCGTCGTCGCGGATTAACATCCCCAGTTCCATGTTCCGGTTAAACGCATCATCGGTCAGGTTCGCGCTGCCGATGAGCGCTGCATCATCAACGATGGCGCACTTGGCGTGGAGCTTGCCCGGTCGCCCGCCTTGGGATCGGGCTCGTTTTGCTAGCGGCCAATAGAAAATTCGCGCGTGAGTCAGGGGCACATTCTGAAACGCCGCCACGGCATCGCGTGTCAGTTGGCCCTCGGACTCCTCTTCACATTCAATGATCAGGGTGAGCACAACGCCGCGATTGACCGCTTGCGTCAGGTGGTCGCACAGGTGACGCACTCGGTGCGCGGCGAACGTGATCAGCACGATTTGATGTTTCGCCTTGGAGATCAGGTCATAGAGGACCTGGTCAATGCGCCGAACGGGAAAACGTCCATTGGCAGGGCCGGTCCACACAATCTCCGCGAACGGAGAGTTGTCGCCGAGCAGGCAATCCACAGCTACCATTGCCGCGGCGATCTCGCTCCAAGTGGTTTTCGCGTTCTGATCGAACAACTCAGACAAAATCCAGGCAGCGTCCCGGTTGAGTAAATCCGCGGTGACCTGGCGGATGGAGGCAGAGTCAATTTTGCTGATGGAAGTGGCAATGCGGGCGGCAAGTTGTTGCCAAATGTGGCGGGGCATTCGGCGGCGGGCCTCAGTCAAAGCAGCGACGTGTTCCGGTGTCACCATAAACTCTAAAAGATGTTGAAGAACTCCGCGGCCTTTGTGGCGAAGGTTCCTACCAAAGTCGTGCGGTCGAGGAAGCGGTTGCCTCGCTCGCACGATGTCTCTGGCGCAAATAAGCACGCATGGCAACACGCGCCATGCACTCCGCGTCCGTCTGCCGCAGGTGCATGCTCGGAGCAAAGTGGATCGGAGCCGCAGATTCGCATTGATTCCAAGGCGTGTTGAATCTGTCGCCCAAGCGTAACAGGTTGGCCGAGTTGCACCAAACCGCCAAGGGTCCCTTCGCTATCCGAGGCTGCGGTGTAAATTAGGATACCGGCCATCGGGCTGTGTTCCTGTCCTACCGCGCGGCAGTAGAGGCGTTCGCGCACGCTCGCGGCGGTGTAGCCGCACTCCAGCGCAATCTGGCGCATCAGCGCGTGGGACAACGAGTGGAGCAGCACAAACCGAATGCCGGGAAAAGCAGCCTCGGGAGGATTCTGCTTCCGCAACCGTCTCCAGCCCTTATGTGCATTGAAGAAATCTTGTTCCAGCTTTTGCACGTCCGGTCTTTGTTCCCACGATTGGAGCGCCGCTTCCTTGAGTCGTAGGAAGATGCCTTCGCCTCGGACTTCGGAGGCGGGGAGCCAGGTCGGGCTTTGGCGGCTCAAGGGTGTTTGCCTTCCATCGTCCACATACGCGGCGTCGGCGAAGTCGCCTTTCGACTCGATGCGCGTGAAGGCCAGCAAGGCACGCACCTCTCGCAGCAGTTCTAGCAGGATGGTTTCCTCGAAGAATTGTCCGAAGCCGGTTGGTGCGGGCACGCGCGTCACGCGGAAATCCTTCGACGGCGCGGGCGGCGGATTCTGCGTGAGCACTTCCCACTCCGCGATTTTCAAGTCGGTCTCCTCGGCGTCGTTCTGATTGTCGGCTTGCTTCCGCGTCTCGATGGCTGCCCAGATTTGTTCCGCGGTGAAATCGACGAGCGAGGGCATTCGTGAGGGGGCCGTGACGAATTTCGCCACTTCGAGCGACGGAATATCCTTCAACGCGCCCCACTGTTCTGCGACGAGGAGCGCCAGCTTGTCTGCCGCCCGCGGTGGCAGTGAGAGCGCCGACATGACCATCGGGAACCAACTGTTCGAGGCTCCCAGCAAAATGGTTCGCGCCGTTTCTTCGCAACCGTTTTCGATTTTGCGCAAATGCGGGTGGTGGCCGCTGCAAGGTATCTGAAAGTTGTCCCGGTCAAAGGCGTCGGCCATGCGGCGGTCTTTGTTGCATTCGAGGCATTTCACGATGATGTCCGAGGCATCACCCGCGGCACCGAACTCGCGCAACGTCAGCCGTGACGGTTTGCACGGCGCGTTCTGCTGGTGGACGTATTCCACCCACGGAAAGTCCGTCAGGTGTCCTTCCCGACAGGCCAGGAGAAAGCGCACGGGCAGTGCGGTGGGACTGTTGCAACTGGCATGGACGTAGCGCGTGCGGTCAGGGCGATACCGATCCTGAACAAGCTGGAAAATTCCTGAATCAATCGTGGCCAGCGTGTCGCATAACGGGCAGCGCAACCAGCGCGGGAAAGGCGCGACCGGCACGCCGATGGCAGGCGCCGTGGGGTCGCGGTTGTCGTCATCGAAAACCATCGGTGGCAGATAGAGCTTCTTTAACTGCGGACCGAGCCGTCGCTGGATCGCGCCGAGCAGTCGTTCCTCGATAATCTCCGTGCAGTAGCGCGTGTCCCAATCATCGAGGCCAAGAATCAGCGCCGACGTGTTGGGCAGGTCGAGCAATGCGCCGACACCGAAGGTGTAAATAAGCTGGCTGGGTCTCAGGTCGCCGAGTTCGTTCATGATCAGGTTTGGTTCAGGAGTTAACGCGCAGTCCCGTGGGGTTCGGATCGAGGATGAGGTCCACGGTCCCCTCCACGTCGCGCAGGCTGTTGAGACAGGTGAACCATTCCCAGTCCGACAACCCCGGTTGCTTGAGCAGCCCCACGACGCCTTGCGCATCGTCGCGATAACCCAGCCGGTGATCGGTTTGATTGCGCACCCGCGCCAGCCAATGATCGCGGCGCTCCAGGAGCATCTGGCGGACAAGTGCGCCGACGGCCGGGTCGCCCAGCGCCTGTTCCGCCCGCGCGACGATCCGGTCAATCACGCCCGGCATCTCGGTGTCGGTGTCCTGCAACTCGCCGGCCTTGGCGTTGGCGTTCAAGCGCTGGTCGCGCAATCGCATGAGTGCCACGAGCACGCCAGACAGTCCGCGCCTGAGCGCAGCGGGAGAGAATGGAGTCACCGACAGCGCCTCGACGTGTTTGTAAAACGTCTCGTGGTAATGCTCGAAAGTTTCGTAGTGCGAAAGGTCGCGAGGCCGCGCCCAGTTGAACAGCGTGAGCACGAGTCCAGGCCCGGAGCGCGAGCGCCCCACCCGGCTGGTGGCCTGAATGTATTCCGACGTGTTCTTCGGCTGGCCGGCCACGGCCATCAGGCCAAGCCGTTCAATATCCACGCCCACGGAAATCATGTTCGTGGCGAGGATGGCGTCGAAGGGGCGCGTGGTGGGCTGCTGTCCGGCCTTGCGGTCAGCGTCGCGCTGGGCGTCTTGCGCCTGGTTGAAGGCAATTTCGAGCCGCTCAAGAATCTTCGGGATGTCGGTTCCAGATTTACGCGACGTGAGTTCGTCAATCGCACGGATTTTGCGCTTGGCCAGCCCGCGCTGGTCGGCGTCGCGCAGACGGTTGCGGATGTCGTCTTCCACCAGACGCCGCGTGCCGGCCAGTTCGCGGATGGAGTTGAAGTAACCGGCGAGCGTCATCCACGGGTCCGCGAGGGTGTCGTATTTCTCGAACAACTTTTGCGCCGAAGCCATCAAGGCCACATACACACGAATCATCGCCGCGGGATAGCGGCGACCAAACGCACAGATGCCGATGTAACGCCGGCCCGGATACGTCTCGCCCGCGGGCCGTTGCAAAGCAAAGAAGCTGTCCTTGATCGAAGTGCCTTGGGGCGGGAACACGTCCAGCTTGCGCAGGAAAAGTTTCCGCACCTGATCGGGCGCGCGGCGGATGGTCGCGGTTGAAGCAATCACCTTCGGGCGGACCCGCTTCCCGCTAACCGTCCACGAACACATTTCATCGACCGCGGTTTCGTAGAGCGCGACCATCGAGCCAAGCGGGCCGCTGATGAGATGCAACTCATCCTGGATGATCAAATCCGGCGGACGCAACGGCCCGTGAGGCTGGCGCTGTACCCTCGGAAGACTGTTCCTCGCGGGATGATTGCCTTTGTCGTCTTCTTCAATCTCCGGCGAGAGGAAACCGTGCCTGAGACAAAGACCATTGAGTTGCCCGAATAGGTTTTGCGTCTCACCCTTCCACGGCATTTGCGCGAACTTGTCCACCGTGGCGATGAGCAGCGACGGCGGGCGGCGGTAAATGTCTTCATCTACCATCATCACTGGCAGCCCCTCCTTCGGGGCTTTGGCTTCGGAAAATTCGCAACTGCCCGTGGCGTCGCCGCAATACGTCACGCATCGTCCGATCTCGCTCGGCGGTGCATACACCTTGACGTGATTGGAAAAGATTTCCCGTCCGCACCACGGGCAGGAAACAATCTGGTGCGGCGTGCCACCGGAACCCGGCCGCCCGCCCATGTTGCCTTGCAGCAATGATTCCGCGGCCTGCTTGAGCGTGTTGGGCGTGGTTTTGCTGCCGACCCACAGGCCGAGTCGGAATGGGATCGCGCCCCACTTCGCGGTGTCCGCCTTGCGAATCGTTTCGCACGCGCACATCAGCGCCGCGGCGCGCTGGAATTGTTGTAGCGTGAGCAGGCGCAGAGTGTAACGCATCAGCACCGCGATGCCGTGGTCCCCCGCGCGGCCTTCGATGTCCTTTTGCAGCCGGCGCAAGGCGAGCACGTAGGCGGTCAAACCCAAATAGGCTTCCGTCTTGCCGCCGCCGGTGGCGAACCAGAGCAGATCGGCGACGGCCTCCGTTTCGTGGCTTCGGTCGGGATGATCGAAGCGCGTGATGCTTGGCAGGTTCAACACCACGAACGCGAGCTGGAACAAACGCCACGTCCGGTTCTCCGGCACGTCCAGCGGTTCGGTGGGCGCGCCCGCGGTCAGTTCCTTCTTCCGCACCTTGCGCGCGTAGGTGGAATGCACGCGCTGCTGCCACATGGCGTGGTTGGCAAATCGAAATGCCTCCTCAGCCAGCGGCTCATTCTCGATCAACCCAATGCCCTCCGCGATCCGGGCGCTGGCTCGCTGGCAACGGTCCAGTGCGCGCTGCGCCGCGGTCTGATGATCGGCCAGCCGCTCCGCTGCGTTGCCCAGCTTGGCCGTCTCCCGTTGAATCCAATCCGCGTAAGCCGACTGCATCTGCCGCAGGCTGGCGAGCAAGGCCGGCTTTGGCAATTGCGCCAGTTCCTTCATGTCCAGCACCACGCCGGTCAGGTTCGCATCGTCGGCGGGTGTCGGTGGCGTCTGCTGCTCCACTTCCGAGCGTGGCACCACGGACGTCTCGATCATCTGCGCGCGGATCGCCTCCGACTCCGGCAGCGTGGTGTGAATCGCCACGCCATGCCCCACGCCAAATTCCAGCCGATGCCGGTAAAGCATTTCCAACGTCTCCGTTTCCTCGCGCGACGTTGGGTCCATCTTCGTCAGGTCGTGCTGCCAGTCGCGGCGCTGGACGAAAATCGATTGCGCAGGCACCGCGGCATCCAGCACCCGCAACTTGGGCTGGAACACCCAGGCTTCATCCTTCCGCGTTTTCTGTTCCGGCTCCGTGTTGACGATGAACACCGTCACCACCCAGCCGCGCGGCGTCTGCCGCATCTTGCCTTGCACGATCACCGTGGGGTCGGTGTCGGGCCGTGGCGGCAAGGGGCCGAACATTCCGTTCTTCAACGGCACCGCCAGCGGCTCGCCGGTAAATGGCTCGCGTTTCCAGACCAGCGCCTCCGCTCCAGTCTTCTTATTGGTTTGAGTGGCGCTCTTGACCCGGCGATAGCGGCCCCACTCGGTCTGGATGAGGATGGCCTTGGCCTCGCTCTCCACGACGAAGCTCAGGCCGATGGAGTTGGGAAAGAACGTGGAGGCCGACGTCGTCGAGGCATCCGTCGCCCCGACTTCGGGATCGTCCTGGTCATCCGTGCCGAGCGTGTCCTGTTCCTCGGCTGCGACCGGCGTGGACTTGGGTGCGAGCATCCCAACAAGATAGCGTCCCGTCACACGGTCTTCACGCTGGTCGAGTTCCTCGTCCGGCCCACCCGCGGGTCCGAGCAGATCATTCACGACCATCTCGGTCAGTTCATCGCGTATCGCAAAGGGCTTGGTTGGCGAAAGAGGAGTGGTCATAATCGGCTTTTTTGTTTGGCGACTTCGAGCGCCGCGTATTCAATACTGCGTTTAAGCGATTGTTTACCCTTGCCAGTGCATGGAAACCACGGGGACCTTGAGTTGCAGATTGCACGGACGTGGCGCCCAAATTCCGTCCTTACCAATCGGTTCAAGACTACAGCATCCGCTTGAAATATCTTAGGGCGTAACTTGTCAAGGTGGACGTTCCAGTTCGAATCCCATCCCGGATAGTAGAATTCGACCTTCAAGCCAGGATACTTAGCAGAAAGTTCTTCGCGTATTGCTAGCTCGTATGCCTGCTGCGTTTCATTGCCACCAATGTAGAGGACGTAGATGGCAGTTCCGGCTTTGAGCGGACATTCATCTTTCGTGGATTCCTCCTCATCGGTGGGCAGTAATGCGCGCAATCGTACCACGTCATCGTCATCCGCCCCGAGGTTGGCCATCCAATCGAGAGTCGCGCTGGCCTCCCGCAAACTGACCGGATCCCCCTGCTCGCGAAGGGCAAAGTAACGAGCCCGAAGCAAGCTCACAGCCTCGGCCAGATTGCCTTCAAGCACATGCAGCTTGATTCGGACATTGTCAGCTTCCGCTATTGTCCAAGCCGGAGAAAACTGTCGGTCGTCTCGCAAAAGCTTAAGGAATTCGGTCCTATATACAGCACCTTGGACCGCCAATCCCTCCATTTCGTCCAGAATAGATTCAGCGTGCCCGCTGTCTGGTTCCCTCAAAGCTGCTGGCAGGAGCGCCTTCAACTGTTCCCATTTCTCATGGAGTGGCAGTTGGGCTTCTCCCATCCATGCTAGGTATGTTTCTCTCAATGAGCTAACACTGCGCGCCAATCCACTTTGCCAAATGGCCTTGTTCGCATCCCTTCCCCTTTTTTGAAGCAAGTGTTCAGCAATTCGCTTTCCTAGCGAATGGTCATCGAAGAGTGCTGCTGCCTGCATGGCGCGGCTCCAAAGCCAGATTGGAAATACCACCGGTGTCTGCATGGCCTGCTCGATCCGGTCCCGCGCATATTGAAACTCCGGAAGTTCCGCGCTCTCCAAAAGCGCTAGTCCAAGCAGGAAACCAGTCCACTGAATGAAACCGTTTTCTGAATAGGCCTCTTCCTTTTTGAGCATCCCGGCCAAAGCCGCTTTTAGATGATCGGCTGCCACGAGTCCGCTTTCGCGGGCCAGGACCGCCATCAGGCCTAGGCAGAAATGGGCATTCGTTGCGGCAGTTGGGTTGCGCTTCACCGCATTAACCAGTAGCTCATGGCTTCGACTGAGCGCTGCCAGCGTGATCTGTGAAGCCTGTTCATCCTTGGTAGGCAGGACTGCCGCCATCGACCGGAACCCACAACTTATCAAAGCCAAGTCGCACAGGGCATTTCCCCCATCATCCAGGACGTTTCTCTCGCTGAGTGGCTTGAGTAAAGCTTCGGCACCTTGGAATTCTCCCTTGAGCTGGAAGACCTGCGCCCTCTTTCGGTCGTTGGCCGGCAAGAACCACTCGGCAAATTCGTTGGGAATATTGTGGTCGCCACGGACGTAATCATCGAGGAATGATAAGAAACCCTCGGCCTCAGCCCATTGCCCACGACGGACCATTGATGAGGCATCATAGTGGACTTGGATGATCAGCTCGGTGGCTCGACCGCTTGGTAAGCGGGCCAACTGGTGCTCAAGCCAACGTTGACACATCCCGAACTCCTTGGCCTCCCAAAGAATTCGGACCAACTGCGGGAGCAACATGCTACCACACCGCACCTTTCTGCTCTCGCACAACTGACCCGAGATATCGGCGTTCTCTCGGAGCAACCGGACCACCTCATCATTACGTCGCGACCGGAGAAGTCCAAATAGAGAACCCGTGAAATACCACAAACGGCGCTCCTCATTCTCCCCAGGGAAATGGAATGCGAATGGCTTTCCAAACAGAGCGTGCAAATAGCCGCGGTGAAAAAGCGAATGCTGTCGCTGGGCATTTAGCGAGACAACTTCCTCCACTAGGTCTTCAAGTTGTTCGGATGTATGCGCTCCTGATTCACCGAAGGCGGAGGCGACAGCCGCCCGAATTAGCCAATTGTCGAGTGTTGTGAAATCATCGGAGTCCTCAGAGGAGGCTGGCTTCATATCTATTGCGGCTGGGCTGGCATCGGCCGCATTTGGTGAGGCAGTTTGAACGACGAGCAGGTCTGGAATCCTCACTCCCTTGTTGTTCAAGGCTTCCTTCAACGAAGACCAGAATTCGCCTCCAAACAGCAGCAGATATCCAAGATAGAGACCCACGTCTCTTGCTGTGAACTTCACCATAACACGGGAGATGCCGGCTTCAAAATGGCTCGGTGCCGGCGCTGACGGATCGCCTTTTATAAAGCCATCTTCTTGCGGGATTCCACACGCTTCGAGAAATGCCACGAACATCGGTCGATTCCGACCGACCAGCCAAGCGCGGACCACGTCATCGTGGAAGTTCTCCGATTCCCTTGTCTGCATCCACCTGAGCAAAGAAGGCAGATTCTCTTCAACTGAGCGTCTGCCCAAAAACGCAGGGCGAAACCTCAGATGTCTGGACAACGCGGCCAATACAATTTGTTTGTTCTTCATCCCGCCAGGGTCCGACGACTCCAAGAGGAAGCGACACCCGTCCTCAATCTCCTCCGCAGAAAGGGCTGTCCATAGGTGCTGAACTCGAAGATCACTGTTCATGGCGTAATGTCGGTAGACTTATAATTGGCTCGAAACTTTTGCGCCGCCGTTCCGTGGGCCTCATTGAGGCGCAGACTGTGAATCGTTAATCTATAGCAGTAGCTCAGATACTGAATGCATTCGACCTGAGTTTCGGATGAGGCTGAGGCGTGAAACCGCTTGCCAACCCTGCTTTTTGGGATTTGCGGTTGTCCCTGTCATGTTGGCCGGCTTTAACTGCTTAAGGCCATTGTTGCTTTTGAGGCCAGCAAGGCGGATGGGTTCATTGAGTGTAATGTTCGATCTATTTGGTGGCTTGGAAGCCTCGCTCAAGCCCAAACCTCTCCAGAGAGGG
>SXGT01201498.1_pt1 | contig 11915 bp, 9 predicted proteins | sample 3176221 | NCBI WGS metagenome assembly SXGT01 (sample SAMN11356862, study PRJNA531348) | freshwater metagenome | isolation source: freshwater sample F1-120 | place: China: Fuxian Lake, Yuxi | collected 2017-12-25
TGCAGCAGCACGTCGGTGAAGCCGCCGGTCGAGGCCCCGACGTCGACCGCGATCGCCCCGTTCACGTCGAGCCCGAAATGCCGCAGCCCGTGCGCCAGCTTGAGACCGCCGCGCGACACCCAGGGATACGGCTGGCCGCGCAGCTCCAGGGCCCGGTCCTCGGCGATGGCGGTGCCTGGCTTGTCCAGGCGCTGCTCTCCGGAGAAGACCAGGCCGGCGAGAATCACGGCCTGCGCCTTGGCCCGGCTCTCCGCCAGGCCGCGATCGACCAGCGCCTGGTCGAGGCGGATCTTCTTGGGCTTGTCCATCGATCCCGAGTTTAGACCAGTCCCAGCTTTTCGCGGCGCATCCAGCGGAGCGTAGCCAGCACGGAGACGACGAACAGCCCGAGGATCAGCCCGTACCAGATGCCGGGACCGCCGAGGCCGAGAGCGAAGGCGGCGTAGAGCCCCGCCGGCGCCCCTATGGCCCAGTAGCCGAAGCCGGCGATGAGCATCGGCACGCTGGTGTCCTTGAGACCGCGCAGCACGCCCATGGCCACGGCCTGGGCGCCGTCCATCACCTGCCAGACCGCGGCGATCACCAGGAACGCGGCCGCGATTTCGGCAACGCGTGCGCTGCCCGGCTGGTCGAGGTCGAGGAACAGATGGGCGAGATCGTCGCTGAGCATCCACATGGCGACCATCATCGCCGCCATGAAGCCGATGCCGAGACCGAGTGCCGTCCAGCCGGCGCGGCGGACACCCTCGCGGTCACCAGCCCCCTGGAACAGGCCGACACGCACCGTCGCCGCCTGGCCGAGGCCCAGCGGCACCATGAAGGTGACGGCCGCGCATTGCAGGGCGATCTGGTGCGCCGCCAGCTCCGCCGTGCCGATGATGCCCATGGCATAGACGGCCCCCGAGAACAGCCCGACCTCGGCCAGCAGCGTCGCCGAGATCGGCAGGCCGACGCGCCAGATCTCGGCATAGCGTCGCCAGTCGGGCCGCCAGAAGCGGCCGAGCAGGTGGAAGCGGCGGAAACGCCGGTCGGCCAGGATGAAGCCGAGCAGCATGAGGAAACTCCCCCAGTGGGCGATGGCGCTGGCGATCCCCGCTCCCGTCAGCCCCAGCGCGGGAGCACCCCATCTGCCGAAGATCAGCGCGTAGGCCAGGCCGGCATTGAGCAGGAAGGTGAGGATCTGCACCACCAGGCCGGAGCGCGGGCGCTCGAAGGCGGAGACGAAGTTGCGCAGCACGATGAACCAGATCGCCGGCAGCAGGCCGGGCGCCAGGGCGCGCGTGTACTCCTGGGCGAGTGCGGCGATGTCCGCATCCTGGCCGAGCAGGCGCAGCACCGGGGCGGCGTGCCACATCACCACCGTGCCGGGCAGGGCGACGGTCAGGGTCGCCCACAGCCCCTGGCGCGCCGTGCGCCTGGAATCGCGCAGGTATTTTCGTCTGGCGCCCACCGCCTGGGCGATGATCGGCGAGATGGCCATGCCGAGGCCGATGCCGAACACCCAGAGCAGGAAATAGACGTTCGAGCCCAGCGCTCCGGCGGCCAGCGCGTCGGGTCCCAGCCAGCCCATGAACAGCACGTCGGTGGTCATGATGGCGATCTGCGCGAGCTGGGTGCCGACCAGCGGCAGGGCGAGACGCAGCGTGGCGCCGGTTTCGGCGCGCCAAGGCGTGGCCGCCGGAACGGCATGGGAAGGCACAGCGGTCATGGATAACGGTTTTTAACCATGCCGGCCGGTGAAGGCCAGCCTCCCCCGGTCAGCCCGGATATGCGCCCGGAGCGCTGCGGAGATGGGGACTAAAACCCGTTCTCAGGGCGGTACAAGGGCAGTAGAAATGGGGATGAAAGCGGTATCCCAAGGATGATTCTACCCCCGTTATCCACAGCCCATGCTACGATTGTATTGCCGGCAGACGAGGGTCAGGCGGCGGCTTGAGCGGGTCGGGCGCCCGGAAATCTGTTAACCTGCAAGAGGCTAGAATGAGCCGCGCGCGCCCTTGTGCCGAGCGCCGTTTTGGAAGACGTAGAGGACGAGCCTTGCGATGAAGCCGCCGCAACAACATCGACCGCTGCGCGACCACGTCCGCGTGACGCCGGGCACGCGCAACGTCGGCGCGGTCATGCCGCAGGAAAAGGAATTCGACGACGCCAAGCTCCTGGCGCTGCTGCAGTCCTCCAGCAAGGAGTTGCAGGGGATGCGGCTGGTGCACCTGCATCTCAGCCTGCTCGACAAGCAGGAGATGAGCGACGGGCCGCGTATCCAGCGTCTGCTGGCCGAGGTCGGCGCCAACTCCGCGCATCTGCAGATGTTCGACATGTCGAACAGCGACCTGATCATGCTCTACAAGGGCCTGAAATTCTCGGCCGTTGAGGAGACCTGCAAGAAGATCGAGGCGCTGCTGCTCTCCAAGGCGAAGATGACGGGCCCCAACCCGTACAAGGAGCAGCAGCTCTACTCGATCCTCGAGCTGTCGCTGAACTTCGTCCACGTCATCCGCTACTGCGAGAGCCTGGCCAAGAGCGACCCCGCCGCCGCCGGCGGCGCCGAAGCCAAGCCGGCGATCGTGCCGGAGGAGCTGGCCAAGATCGACAAGTCGTTGCGCATGTTCGACCTGTCGCCGTTCCTGTTCAACCAGGCGGTAGTCAACATCCGCGACGATACCGAGAAGAACAAGGAGTATTTCGAGCTCTACATCTCGATCAAGGAGCTGCAGACAAGGCTCTCTCCGGATTTCGACCTGCTGGCCAACCGCTGGCTGTTCAACCATTTCACCGCCAGCCTCGACCGCTCGCTGCTGCGCAGCCTGAACCACGGGCTCGAGTTCATGGGCAGCGAGTCGATCGGCATCAACATCAACCTGTCGACGGCGCTCTCCGCCGACTTCCAGAAATTCGACGAGCGCCTGCCTGCGGCCTATCGCGGCAAGGTGATCCTGGAGATCAACAAGAGCGACCTGATGGAGCATCTCCATCTCTACCGCGAGCTGCTCGACTTCGCGCAGAAGCGCGAGTACCGGATCTGCCTCGACGGGCTCGACGAGTTCTGGCTGACCCAGTTCGACGTCGACGCCTTGGGTGCGGACTACGCCAAGATCTTCTGGTCGAACAACCTGATCACGCTGGAATCCGACGACGAGCGCACCTTCCTCGACCGCGTCGCCAGGGCCCGCGAGGGCAACTGCAAGCTGATCATGGCGCGCTGCACCACGGTGACCGGCCTGCTCTACGCCCACAAGCACGGCATCGACTTCGTCCAGGGCTTCGCCATCGACGCGATCATGCGCAAGGGCATGCGTATCACCGACGCGGTTAAAACAGCCGCGATGATGGACGATTAAACCCGCGTAGCGGGTTTAATCAACAGCGCGGCAGCGCATTCGCTTGCGAATGCGCGAGAGCGCTCCGAACAGGCGCTAAGCCTGGCCCGCTCCTTGCTAATTCCCCTTTCCGGAAAATTAAGCCTGTTCTGAGACAATCGAGCCATGTCCCTGCCCTCCACCGCCTTCAGCGAGTTCCTGTTTGCCGGCATCGCCGAGCAGTCCAACGGTATGACCTTGAGCCTGCTCTCCGCGCTGTCCCGGCTGGGTGTCGACCCCTGGGCCGAGGCGCAGCGTCTCGCCGACATGCCGGAAGCGCTGGCCGTCGCGGCTCTCGCCGCACTCCTCGCCCAGGCCCTGGCGGCCGCCGAGGCGACGGCCCATGCCGACACGCGCACCCTCGCCGCCAGGCTGATCCGCAAGCTGCCGTCGCGCGGCAGTTCGGGCCCGGCTGACGGGACCCGCCGCGTCGGCCTGATCGGCTTCCTCGCCGGCCACGGCAAACTGCACGGCGATTCCCTGCGCTGGTGGACGGTGGCGGCGGCCCTCGCCGCGATGCTGATCACCACGTTCTTCTGGTAAGCGCGGCCATCCCGGGTCGCGATGGCCCAAAGATCGGCCCTCGCAACCCTTCGCCTTCGGCGTCGGGTGGGAGTAGACTGCTGGAGCCTGGCCGCACCCCAAGTGCGGATCCGTTTCGCCTCCCCGGAAAGATATCGCCATGCGGCTTTCAGCCTCCGCCGCCGTGCAGAACGGTGCGTTCAGCGACTTCCTCGCCGCCGAGATCGGCGAGGAGAGCAACGGCATGAATCTGAGCCTGCTCTCCGCCCTCACCCGGCAGGGCGTGGACCCGTGGCAGGAGGCCGAGCGGCTGGCCGGCCTGTCGGAAAGCAAGGCGCTCGCCGCCCTGACTTCCATCATCACCCGCGCGCTGGGCAGCGGCGGGCGGGAGGACGACACCCCCGACCTGGCGGCGCGCATCCTCCGGCTGCTGCCCCGCCCGGGCCAGGCGCCTGCTTCCCCCGCGCCGCGCGCAACGTCAGACTCCGCTGGCCTGCTCGCCGGCCTGACCCTGCCGCCGCCGGAGATCCTGCGCTGGTGGACCATCACGCTCACCATCGCCATCGCGCTCATCGCCAGTTTCTGGTGGTAAGCGCGACCTTCTGAGGTCGCGCGTCAGCGCCGCAGTGCATTCTTCCTAGAATGCGCGGGAGGCGCTCCCAGCGCGACGCGTAGCGTCGTCGCGTCAGCGCGGCAGCGCATTCGTCTGAGAATGCGCGAGAGCGCTCTTCATCTTGCCGCTGCGCGCCGTCTTTCTCCGGAAGCGCCTTCTCGCGCATTCTGAAATGCGCGGCCGGCGCTACTGAAGAAGCGCCCCTATAACCCTCTCCGCCCTTTAGGGGGGAGAGGGTGCGAGCGATAGCGAGCGGGTGAGGTGGGTGCCTCCACCAGACCACCTCACCCTTCCCTCTCCCCCCAAGCGGGTGGAGAGGGTATCGTTGAGGAAACACCGGGAGGGACATCCATGATCACCCGCCGCACCGCGCTGCTCTCAGGCGCGTCTGCCCTCATCGCTTCGCCTGTTCTGGCCCAGGCGCCGACCTCGCCGGCCGCGTTGACGCAAGCGCCAAGCGCCTTATACCCCGAGCGGCCGATCCGCCTGGTCGTGCCCTTCCCGCCCGGCGGGGTGAACGACGCCGTGGCAAGGCCGTGGGCCGAGGCGATGAAGTCGAGGCTCGGCACGGTCGCGGTCGACAATGTCGGCGGCGGCGGCTCGGTCATCGGCACCAACCTGGTGGCCCGCTCGAGGCCGGACGGCTACACGCTGCTGCTCGGCGGCGCCGCCGGCCTGGTGGTCAACCCGGCCGCCAATCCCAACGTCACCTACGACCCGGTCAAGGATCTCGAGCCGGTCTGCCTGCTCGCCCTCGCCGGCCTGGCGATCTGCGTGCATCCCTCCATCCCCGCCAGCAATCTGCAGGAGCTGATCGCGCATATCCGCGCCAATCCCGGCAAGCTGTTCTACGCTTCCTCCGGTGTCGGCACGGCCGTGCACCTGGCGGGCGAGCTGTTCAAGCAGCTGATCGGCGCACCCGAGCTCGGCCACGTGCCCTACCGGGGAGCGGCGCAGTCGACCACCGACCTGCTGGCCGGCCAGGTCTCCATGAGCTTCGTCAACATCACCGGCCAGGTGCTGGAGTTCCACCGCACCGGCAAGCTGAGAGTGCTGGCGACCACCAATCCAAGGCGCATGGATTCCGCCCCCGAGGTCCCCACCGCGGTCGAGGCCGGCCTGCCGGGCATGGTGGCACAGAACTTCACCGGCATCTTCGCGCCGGCCAATACACCCAGGGATATCGTCAACCGCATCTCCGCCGCCACCGAGCAGGCGCTGGCCGACCCCGAGTACCGCCGCCTCGTGCTCGCCGCCGGCCTCGAGCCGGTCGCCGACGCCAGGCCGGAAAGTGCGAGGAAATTCCTGGCCGATGACATCGCCAAGTGGACGCCGCTCATCAAGGCGATTGGCTTGCAAACAGGGTGACCCGTTTGCAAGCCAATCGCCGAAAGCGCCGCAGTGCTTCCAGAAGAAGCGCGAGAGGCGCTCTTCTCCGGAGAAGAGTCTGGATGCCGGCTTTCGCCGGCAGGACGAGCGGGAAAGTGCGTGGACCCGCCGCTCAAATCCTCATCCTGATCATCCCCGCCCGCCAGAGCGTGCGCAGGAAGGCACGCACCCGGTCCGCGCTGCCCGGCAGGGCACCGGCCGGTCGGCTGCCGTCGATGCCGGCGGCGAGGGCAGCCTCCGCTTCGCCCAATGGAATGACCATGCCCTCCCGCGCGAGACCCGGCTGCCCCTCCCCGTCCAGGCCCCAGCCGCTGATCCAGCTGGGCACCCAGTCGGCGACACGCGCACCGGCGAAGTCGATGCGATAGCGGGCGGGATCGCGGTCGGCGCGGCAGGCGACGAAGATATGCCGGTCGATCTCGCTCGCCAGCATCAGCTCCATCGCCGCCCAGATCTCCCTCTCCGTCAGCGCGGCGACGCGCCGGTAGGTGTCGGAGCCGGCGCCGAACCAGAGCTCGGGATAGTACTGGGCGTTGTCGAACCAGCCCTGGAAGGCGAGCCCCGCCTCGCTGACCAGGGCGAGGCAGTCCGGCACGGTGTAGCTGCGCTCGCGTGCGTTGAGCAGGAGATCGATCAGCCCACCGTCATGGGTCACGTCCTCCGCACCATCGAGCAGCGGGCGGGCGGGATGGCTGGGCGGCAGGCGCTGGAGCACCTCGCGCACCACGGCGAGCGAAGGCTGGTCGCGTCCGAGACCGAGGCGCCTGAACATCTGCTGCAGCATCTCGATGCCCGCGCGGCCGTGGCGGGCGTAGAGCATGACCGCCATCACGCCGTCGGGCTTGAGCAGGGTCCCCAGAGCGCGCGCACCGCCCAGAGGATCGGCCATGTGATGCAGCACGCCGGAGCAGGCGATCACGTCGAACTGCCGGCCGAGACTGGCCACCTCTTCGATGGGCAGGTGCCGCAGCTCGAGATTGGCCAGGTTGTGCCTGAGCTTGAGCCTGTGCTCATGCTCCAGCGCGGTCTCCGAGATGTCGATGCCCAGCACCCTGGCCTTGGGGTTGCGGAAGGCCAGCACAGCCGTCTGGTTGGCGCCGCAGCCAGCGGCAAGGATGTACAGATCCGCAGGCTTCTCGCGGTCCGGCCAGAACAGAAGGTGATAGGCAGCGGGATCGCAGGCATCGTGGCGATCCGCAGGCAGCGAAGCGAGATCGGCGATCGGCCTGGGATAGATGAACTCCTGGTATTGCCGGGCCAGCCTGTCGCCGAGCGGAGAGTCGGACATGCACCCGGATACTGGGCGCTCGCCTCATCCGCAAGTACGAAGCGCCTCTCTTTAGTAGAGGGCACACCGGAGAAAATTCCGGCGGCGCGCTACTTCCCGGAGAACAAGTCGCCGCGTTTTCGCGGCGTTGTATTCTCAAGCGCTAGCGCGCGGCGCGACGCCGAAACGTCGCGCTGGATAAAGCGCCTCCGGAAATAACGCCGTCGCCTACGGCGACGCCCTCACCAAGCGCCCCCATTCTCCTTAATCCTCAACCTCGCCACTTCCTGCCTCAACTGCATCACCGGCACCGGGCAGTCCGGCCAGTTGTGCTCCCAGCAGACGATCAGGTCGCAGCCCTGCGGATCGTGGCCGTGGGTATGGAAGTTGCGGCTCTGGTATTCGAACTCGATGCGCACCCGCTCCCAGACATCGAGGCCGACACGCCGTTTGGCCTCGCAATCGGGGAAGGCGCCGGCGACATGCTCGATGGCGAAGCCCAGCTTCCTCGCCACGGCCCCGAACAGCAGGATCACGCCGATCTCGTTCACCGGCTCGTGCAGGAAACCGGGATAGTTGAGCGGCGCGCCGTAACGGCGCTCGGGCGGTGGCCAGGAGGTGAGCGACCGGGGCAGGCGCTCGTTGGTCTGCGGCAGCAGGTGGAGGAAGGGGAATTCCGGGTCCTCGCGCTCCGCCCAGTGGCGCAGCGCGAGCAGCACGTTGCGCCAGCCGCCCCAGCGCTGGCGGAGCGGCCCCTGGCCGGACAGGCCTTTGCGCCTGTAGTGGGTCGCCGAGACGATGCCGCCGGCGGCGATGCAGGCGTCGCGCACGGCGCGCAGCAGCACGCCATCGTCGATACGCTTGCACGATTCGTTGGCCTCGAGCCCGGCGGCGCGGATGAAGGCGTTCCAGCCGCCGAAAAGCCGCTGGGCACGGTCGGGCGACAGCCGCGCCTTGCGGAACTGGGCCTGCGAGACGGTGGTCAAACCCTGTCTGGCGGCGATGGCCCGGACGCGGGCGATCAGCGCGGCACGCTCGGCGTCGGGCCCGGGCGGCGCCGGAGCAGGAGGGCGGGCATCGGGCATGGGCGTCTCCATAGACATATCGTATCAAGACGATATGGCCCCTGCCGCGCCGGTTTCCATGATTCAGATGCCTATAGGCATTTTTCCGGGTTAAGCCGTTGACGCTGCAGGCGCGCGATTGCGGCGAAATCCAGATCAGAGAGGCTGGAACCTAGTCCCGGCCCTTGCGGTTGATGTTCTCGCGCGGCCGGGGGATACCCAATTTGAACAGCTCTTCGAACCGCGTAATGGCCGTCTCGCCGTTCGGGTTGTGATCGTCGTAGCGGAAGCACTTGTTGCGGTCCAACTGCCTGTAGATGCGGCGTCGCTCGGCCAGATTCTTCCCGTGCAGCGGCCCGTAATCCTCGACGAACAGGGTTTTCCCGTTGATCAGGATGCCCATCTGCCGCGGTGGCTGGCGATAATAGTAGTGACGGACGGTCAGCGGCTGGTCGGGCCAGCGTGCGATCAGGTATTTCAACGCGTCCTTGTAGGCCTTCTGCCGGTTCGGCCAGCGGGTCTTCAGGCAGCTGATCTCCCGGCATCGCGTGTTGGCCATGGAGACATGCAGGATCAACGGGTGTCTTTGTCGCCATGACGCCACGAGGGCCGCCTCCAGCGCAGACCAGTACTGCCCCACGCCGCCGCCGATGATGTGCAGAGTGGTCACGTGGTTCTCATCAAGGCTCTTGCACACCGCGTGGCCGATGGCCGGCAGAGCCAGAAGCGTGTTGTCGAATCTCGCGTCATAGAGGCGGCTCAAGACATCGGCCACGGACTTGGTGATGCCGGGAGACGGGCCGAAATACTTCTGCGCGACGTGGCGATGATCATGCAGGCGCCGGCACAACTCGCGCCAGTCCATGATCTTGATCGTCAGCGGCCGCCGGCCGGGGATCGCGGACCAGGCCTTCTGAAGACGCTGCTCCTCCACGCTCCAGTCGGTATCCGAGACGCCGGTATGCGCGATGACGAATTCCTGGAGCTCCCACATCGTGAAGGTTTTGACCTTCTCGACGATCTCGTCGAGATCAGCCTCGCCAGGCGGTTCCCGGCTTTCGAAGAGCTTGCACTGGACCGCGACCTTGATGTCGCCACGCTTGCGGTCGGTTCCCAGGATATCCACGCCATACTGATTCTGGCCCTGCCGGCCGAAGCGCAGGGCATACGGGTCTGCCCATTCCGCCGCAAAGAGATCGGCGCAGACGTTCTCCAATCGGTCCCAGTCTTTGGGCAGCGGCAGCAGGTCATCCGGATCGTTCGACATAGTCCCCCCATGTCGTTTTGCGCCACTACTCTAGATTGTTCGGGGCGCCACCACCACACGGCATGGGCTGCAGCCAGCCCTTTTTCTCCGGAGGGTCTGGACCCCGGCCTGCGCCGGGGTGACTATCGTTCTTGGGCGCCGACCGCGTCTTTCTTCCGAGAAAGCGCGAGAAGGCGCTCCGGAGAATAACTCCCGGAGGTCCACATGCTGACGCGACGCCATTTCCTGGCAGCCGCCGCCTCGGGCGCGCTGCTGCCGCGTCCCCTGTCAGCCCAAGCCCGCTGGACCACAGCCGCTCCCCTCCCCACCCCAAGAGGCGAAATCGCCGCCGCGCAGGTCGGCGGCCGCATCTACGTCCTCGCGGATTACAGCTTCAGGCCGGAGCTGGAGATCTACGACCCCACTACAGATCGCTGGACCCGCGGGGCACCCCTGCCCCGGCCCCTCCATCACACCGCCGCCGTGGGCTTCCCGGAGGCCATCTCCTCCGGCGCCTTCGGGCAATCCACATCGGCACCCGGCGGCAAGCTCTATGTCTTCGGCGGTTACACCGACCATCACTGGACGGTGACCGCGGAGACGCTGGAATACGACCCCAAGACCGATCGCTGGACCAAACGCGCGCCCATGCCTACCCCAAGGGGCGCCCTGGCCGCCGCGCGGCTCGGGTCGCTCATCCATTGCGTGAGCGGCATCGGCCCCGGAAGCCCGAGGCGCAACACCGGGGTGCACGAGGCCTACGACCCGATGGCCGACCGCTGGACCACGCGCACGCCCTTGCCGCAGCCCAGAGACCATCACGCGGTGGTGGGGCTGGAGGGCCGGCTCTACGTGATCGGGGGAAGGATCGACGGCAGCTACGCCCGCAACATCGGCACGCACGACGCCTGGGACGCCAATTCCGACCGCTGGGAGACCAGGCCGGCCCTGCCCACGGCACGCAGCGGCATCGCCGCGGCAGTGCTCGACCGGCAGATCGTGGTCGTCGGCGGCGAGGCTCCGTCAGGTACCTTCGCGGAGGTCGAGGCCTTCAACCCGAGAACCAACACCTGGACCGCCTACCCCGGGCTGCCCACGCCCAGACACGGCCTGGCGGCGGTGACCGTCGGCAACCGGCTGTACGTGCTGGGAGGCGGGCCTACGCCGGGGGGATCGAGTTCGACCACCAATGAGGTTCTAAGCGTCACCCCATAGGGATGAGCGCGTCACGGCGGCAGCGCATTGCGCAGCAATGCGCGAGAGCCGTCTTACGCTTGTTGACCCGCGCCTACTTCTGGGCGGTGCGAGGCGCACTCTGGAGAAGACGCCTCACGTTCCCATTCCTCGCCCTTGGACATTCCTGTAGCCTTACAACCGTCACGCGCATCGGAGAACCATGTCCATTGCTGTAAACCCCTTTTCCACCGGCGGCGGCGGCGGAAACTTCGAGAACAAGATTCAAGCGAGTTTTCTCGCTTTGATGCTGACAGAAGGACCGTGCCCTTGTTTGCCATCTGGCGCTGTTCAATCGATTCGATTTCAAGCACGGCAAGCCGGTTACAACATTGACGATATAGTTCTAACCGTAACCTCAACCGAAGGTTTGAGTTACAGGTTATTGAGCCAGATTAAGCATCAGATCGCTTTCACCCAGGGCAACGATGAATTCCGAGAGACTCTAGTTGCGGCATGGAAAGACTTTGGCCAACCAGAGCTATTCAATCCCCAGCATGATGCAATCGCCATCATAACTGGTCCCGCTTCTTCCAAAACAACACAGCATGTGAAGCCGATTCTAGAGTGGGCGCGTACAAGTGCATCAGAAGTTGAATTTTTCTCTAAAGTAGCCACGCCGAACTTCAGCTCGAAGGACAAAAGAGACTTCATATTTGGCGTGCAAGCTATTCTGAGCCAGTCGGAAAAGCCACCCAGAGATGACGGGGAACTCTGGCGGTTCCTCAAAACACTGCACGTGCTGGCTTACGATTTCGATGTTGCGCGTGGCCAGTATGAAGCGCTCACGCTAGCGATCCTCAATCTGACTCTCGTGCCAGACTCCGGTCTCTCGGCCGAGAGTCTTTGGGCTCAGCTTCTGAACGCGGTGCGCACAGCGAATCAAAACGCTGCGACGATATTACGGAGTAATTTAGACCTATTTCTCCCGGCTGAATCGCTACGCGCAATTCGCCAGCCGTTAGGCCGTGCCACGGGCGGAACAGTAGATCGACTTAGTTCTCACACCGCGCAAGTGCTTCACCGGATATCGGATGAGTTTGCAGCAGGCACGAAGCTCGATCGAACATCCTTGGTGGATAAGGTCTTAGAGCCGTTCCGGAAAGTTGTTGAGTCGGGGGAATCGGATGTGATTCATTGTCGAGCACCCGAAACGAAGGAGGGTGCTCGATGTGGAAGCCCGAACATCGCCGCGCGGCGAAGCGCCGCGGTCTGCGCTATCCCA
>SXGT01017966.1_pt1 | contig 11914 bp, 11 predicted proteins | sample 3176221 | NCBI WGS metagenome assembly SXGT01 (sample SAMN11356862, study PRJNA531348) | freshwater metagenome | isolation source: freshwater sample F1-120 | place: China: Fuxian Lake, Yuxi | collected 2017-12-25
CTGGGCTTCCCAGATCACCAGGGCATCCGGCTCCGAGCTGCTATAACCGTACTCAAATCCCAAAACCCCTTCTTCGGACAAGAGTGAGTCATAAAGGTGAAACTTCCCCTGTTGCCCGCTCAGATGCTGCAAGGGAATCAAGGAATCACCGGTCTCCGTGTCAAACAAAACGGCATGACGGTGAAAAAAAGTACCCCGTCCTACATCCTGCCCGGTAAGGCGCACATTCCGTCCTTCCATCAGCAGACTGGCATAGGCCAGGGTTTCACCGAATCCCCAGTCCAGAGGCGAGACACCCTGTGCCATTTTTTCCCGGGCCTCGATAATCGCCAACGCCCTGGGGTGCAGCTTGAAATGAGCGGGTACTTCAGCCAGTTTCCGGCCAAGACGCTGGATTTGTGACAGCGGAATGGATGACTCATAAGGTGCCAGCCAGTCATGTCCCAGATAATGATCCCAGCGGGTTCTGATGTAACTGGCCGTATCCCGCAGAATGGGGCGCGAGACGGCCTGATCGCATTTGAGGGCCTTGAGGTAATCCTCTTCCATCTGCTTGTCTCCCTTCGGACCGATGATACCGGTTTGTGTCAACACCTCTGCGTACAGGCGGGTCACCGAAGGGTGTTGGCGAATGAAACGATACATGGCGGGTTGAGTGACGGCGGGTTCATCCGCCTCGTTATGACCATGACGACGGTAGCAGATCAAATCGATCACCGCATCACGCTTGAATCTGTTACGGTAATCCAGAGCGAGTTCCATCACTGTCATGACAGCCTCCGGATCATCACCATCCACATGAAAAACCGGAGCCTGCACCATATTGGCGACATCGGTACAGTACAGGGTTGAACGGGCATCGAAGGGATTACTGGTGGTAAAGCCGATCTGGTTATTGACCACGATATGCAGTGTACCTCCGGTGGTAAAAGCCCGCGTCTCCGCCATATTGAGGGTTTCCATCACCACGCCCTGCCCCGCAAACGCAGCATCCCCGTGTATGAGAACCGCCAAAACCCTGTCCTCTCCCTCATCGACATAGCGATCCTGGCGAGCACGCACCGAACCCTCTACGACAGGCGCGATAATCTCGAGGTGAGACGGATTGAAGGCCAGTGCCACATGCACCGAACCGGAACCGGTCAGGATATCCGATGAGTAGCCCATGTGGTATTTGACATCACCACCTGTGGCATGGGGAACCACGGTATCCGATGTGCCTTCGAATTCCTGAAACAACATGCTGGGTTTGCGGCCCATGATGTTGACCAGTACATTGAGGCGTCCACGGTGAGCCATGCCGATCACGATTTCCCTGATTCCGGACACGCCGGACTTCTGGATCAGGCCATCCAGCAAGGGAATCAGGCATTCCGCACCTTCCAGGGAAAACCGCTTTTGTCCAACATACTGGCGATGCAGGTATTTTTCTATCCCTTCCGCAGCGGTGAGCATTTTGAGCAACCAGATTTTCTCTTCTGTCGTTCTGACAGGCAGTGCCGTTCGCTCAATCCGGTGTTGTAACCATTGCTTGATGTCGCTGTCGACGATGTGCATGTATTCGTAGCCGACACTGCCACAGTAGGTTTGCTGCATTTTGCCAACGATATCCCTGAGCAACCATTTTTCACGGGTGGCAAAAACGTCGTAATAAAAGGAGCGATCCATGTCGACTTCATTCAGTCCGTAATAGGCTGGATTCAGATCAATCAGACGCTGCACTGGTGCCAGTTTCAGGGGATTATTATCCGCCGCCTGATGCCCCCGGGTGCGATACTGATAAACCAGCCTGGCCACGGCAAATTGTTTGACTACAGCCGCATCATCCCCCGCTTCTTCAGGATCAGGTGCTTCGTTGAGTACGGTATGGATGCCATGCCCTGTCCGCTCGGGATAGGCCGGTTCCCATTGCAGAAACCGGAATCTTTCCTGCCAACTGGGATCGACTGAATCAGGATCATCCAGATAGCGTTCGTACAGTGCCTCAAGGAAGGCGGCATTATCCTCGGCAAAAGCTTTGGCATCTTCAAAAATTTGCTGAATTCTGTTCATGGTGAAACTTGCTGTCATGAAAACCGGAGCGAATGTGCATAGTCTACTGTATTCTGATTACGAAGCTTACTGTTTCCTGAACGCCATTGTTCCCGGTATCGGAATCCGGCTGATGTAGAATACACCGCTGTTGTTCCAGAGGTATCCATGACCAATCAATCCCCCCTGCCCTTGTTAAACCCTGCGCCCCAGGCCGATTCCATGCTGATCGATCGTTTCGGACGGCGAGTCAATTACCTCAGACTATCGATCACTGATCGGTGTGATTTCCGTTGCATTTACTGCATGAGTGAGGAAATGGTCTTTGTCCCACGCAAAGAAATCCTGACGCTGGAGGAAATCATGCGGCTTTGCCGGGCCTTCGTCAGTCTGGGCGTGGCAAAGATCAGAATTACCGGCGGTGAACCCCTGATTCGCAAAGGGGTGTTGGAACTCCTGGGTGAACTGGGAAAAATTGCCGGACTCGAACAACTGGTTTTGACCACCAATGGTTCCAGACTGAGACCCATGGCACGGGCGTTAAAGGCCGCCGGTGTCAAACGCATCAATGTGAGCCTGGATACGCTAGATCCGGAAAAATTCAGGCAATTGACCCGAACCGGAGAATTAAGCGGGGTGCTGGACGGAATCGAAGCAGCCCTGGAAGCGGGCTTTGAGCGGCTTAAAATCAATGCCGTCATCCTGAAGCATCGCAATCATGATGAGGTCAACCGGTTACTGGACTACGCCATTGCCCGAAAAATAGATCTGAGCTTCATCGAAGAAATGCCGCTGGGGGCAGTGGGAGAACATGATCGGGCAGAAGCCTATTATTCCAGCGATGAAATTTTGCGTGATCTGCAAAAAAACCACGCACTACTCGCCACCACTGAAGACACCGGTGGACCATCCCGTTACTGGCAGGTTGCTGGAACGCAGACCCGGGTCGGGTTCATTTCGCCCCATAGTCATAACTTCTGCGCCCGTTGCAACCGGGTCAGGGTCACGGCAGAAGGTCGCTTGCTGCTGTGTCTGGGCAATGAACATTCGGTCGATCTGAAAACCCTCCTCAGGGCCCATCCGGATGATGATGCCGTATTGCGAAAGGCATTACTCGAATCCATGGCCATAAAACCGGAACGACACCATTTCGATCTGACCGAGGCTCCAGTCATCTTCCGCCACATGAATGTGACGGGAGGCTGAGTGCTATCGGTCTTCATCCCCCTGACTCAGTTCGCAGTGTTCCAGTTCGGGTAGGGGGCTATCGGCAATCTCTATGCCCTGACGTTCCAGGGCGCGCTTGAGGTCCATGATCTGCCGATCCAGATTCTGTATATGATCCAGCATGTGATTCACGGCATGAGCCACCGGATCCGGTGTATCGGGTGTCATGCCGTAAGGATCAAACTGGCGGTTTTTACGATCCGGATTAACGATGTGACCAGGAATACCAACCACGGTGGCTCCGGCGGGTACGTTTTTGAGTACCACCGAATTCGAACCGATTCGGGCTCCATCGCCTATCGTGATCGGTCCCAGTATCTTGGCCCCGGCACCAACCACGACCCCATTGCCCAGGGTAGGATGACGCTTACCCTTGACCCACGCCGTCCCCCCGAGGGTGACACCGTGATACAGGGTACAGTCATCGCCGACCACGGCGGTTTCGCCGATGACCACGCCCATACCGTGGTCAATGAAGAAACGCCGCCCGATCAGGGCCCCGGGATGAATCTCGATACCTGTCAACCATCGGAACAAGGCGGAGAGAAAGCGGGCCAGTCTGCGCCATCCCCTCAGCCATAATTGATGGGCCAACCGATGAGCCAGTACCGCATGAACGCCAGGATAAGTCGTCAGGATTTCGAGATAGGACTGAGCCGCCGGGTCGCGTTCAAAAACGCAGGCGAATTCATCTTTCAGTGCGTTCCACATGGTTTGTTACTCAACATATCACAGGGTAAAGTTTTTTTAACGCGGGTCTGTGGGCAATTCAATACGGTCTTTGATATAGTTCAACCCTTTCAAAAACCTTATTAAATTGGAGTGAATTATGGAATCACAAGCCTTCAAGCTTTTCCTGGCCTTCGTGGGTATCATGGCTGTGGGTTTCGTTATTGTGGGTACCACCCGCGAAACACAGCAGGAAAAGGTGCAGGGTGCTTTTTTACAAACGGCCAACATGCTAGGGAGCCTGGCACTGGACAAATGTTCCAGCGCGGTGAAAGAGCAGGTTGGCGAATCCCCCTACACCCCCAGTGAGTCTGCCAGCGATCACATGAGCTATGTCAATCTGGTCTGGAAGGGGCGTGTAGGTACTGCCTCGGAAGCAGAATGTCGCTACATCATGGATCAGGGTATCGTTCTGCTGCGGGTGGATGACCGCATCATCATCGAGAAGCAGGGGCCGGATACGTCGGCGGCAGGATCAAGCAGAAACCAGGACGCACACCACTGATTTTCTGCCCGGGAGAGCGGGCGTCCTGCCCGCTCACAACGGACAAACCGGGGTAAATTCCCAATGCAGTTTGCCTTTGGCCGCATTAAAGAGGCGGTCTTGCTCATCACCCAGGAAACCCAACTCGCGGCGTAACTGAACACTGTTGGTCATGTCGAGGAGGCAGGGAATATCCGATCCTACAATCCGTTTCCTTACTACAGTCAAACCTGTTACATTCAATATATCCAGATTGATCCTGCAGGATAAGTCGCGCAGTTTCTGTTCATGCCGGGATTTGAGTGCCATTCCCTCTTCCAGTTTTTTCTTGTCCGTTCTTACGGCATCCCTTAACTGTTTGATGTCATTCTCAAGGCTCATGAGTTCGAGCAGTTCATCCGATATCTTTTGTTTTTCCAGCATGAAAACATTCAGGGTCGAGGCGTTGATTTTCTGACCGGATTGCTTCAACTTCTGTATCTGTCTCAGTCCGGCAAAATACCGGGCCACCCGGGCGACTTCATTCAGGGTTTTCTTTCTGGCCATATCATCCTGTAATTGACCCAGGTTTTTTTTCAGTAAGCGGCCAACCTCGACAAGCAGTGCCTGTTGTTGCGCAATCATTCCGAGCAGGCTGTCCACATCAGGCACCTCCACGATCACCAGATTCTCCTCCCGCTCAGAAATCCCGGAACCCTGGGCGGCAGTACGTACATGGATATGCTTACCGGTGACGACCGTATTCTGCATGAAACCGATCTCTACCTCCTCAGCCAGTACAGTGCAATTCCTGGCCTCACTGAGCGTCACTTTTTTTGCCCTGATCTTGCTGTTTTCTGCCCGCCTGACATGCACCTCTCCTGCAATGGACTCGATATAACTCCCCGAAATGAAGCCACCGATATCAATAGGGCCATCCCGATTGGTGACGGTTCCCTGGATGACATTACCACTGATGTCGACACGCCCCTGGCGGGAATATATTTCACCGTACACATTGCCCTTGATATTCAGGGAATATCCCGTCAGGGTAAAACCATGTTCCACATCCCCCAGTTTGTCATAGCGGGGTATATTGAGATCAAGCCGGGCAGGATCTTTATTAGTCATGATCAGGGGATGTCGAATTCAATTACGACGGGAGCGTGATCCGAGGGACGCTCCTGTTTGCGTGGTTCGATGTCAATGTAACAGCGGGCACAAGCCTTTGCCAAATCCTCATCGATGAGTATATGGTCGATACGTAACCCCATTTTGCGACGAAAAGCCTGCAGGCGATAATCCCACCAGGAATAACTCTTTTCCGGTTGATCGAACAGCCTGAACGCATCCACCAGCCCGCCTTCCAGTAAACGGCAAAAAGCCGCCCGTTCTGGCGGGCTGCACAATAACCCGTCCTGCCAGGCCGAAGGATCGTAAACATCCCTGTCCTCCGGTGCAATATTGAAATCTCCCAGTAGTACCAATTTTGGGTAGCGGGTTCGTTCCGCCCCGATAAACCCGATTAGATACTCCAGCCATTCCAGCTTGTACCGGTATTTATCCGAACCGACTTCACTGCCATTGGGAATGTAGACATCGATCAAGCGGTAATCACCGACAGTAACCGCCAATAATCGCCGTTGCGGATCCGGATAATCAGGCAAACCGGACACCACCTCTTGCGCCGGTGTCCGGCTGAGTACGGCCACGCCGTTATAGGTTTTCTGCCCACTGAAACAGGCGTGGTACCCGGCCTCCCGGATTGCATCGACCGGGAACTCCTCATCGGTCAGCTTGGTTTCCTGCAAGGCCAGCGCGTCGGGCTGATGCCGGGCCAGCCAATCCAGTACCGCCGGCAAGCGAACGCGCAGCGAGTTGACGTTCCAGGTGGCTATCCTGAACATCACCTATCCGTGTGCCGGAATGATCCGCAGCGACAACACCCCGGTAATGCCCCGAATGCGTTCCAGCGTGGTTGCCGGAATATCCGCTTCGAGATCAATCAGCGTATAGGCATAATCGCCCCGCGACTTATTGAGTAGTTCCGTGATGTTGAGGTTGGCCTCTGCCAGGGCAGATGAAATCTGACCTACCATGTTAGGCACGTTTTGATTGGCCACCGTCAAGCGCACGCCTTCACTCAATGGCATGATGGTATCGGGAAAATTGACTGAATTGCGAATCTGACCGGTTTCCAGAAAATCCCTGAGTTGGTCAGCTACCATGATGGCGCAATTGTCTTCGGCTTCGGCGGTAGAAGCGCCCAGGTGAGGCAGGCTGATGGCTCCCCGTTTTCCCTTGAGGGTCGTACCGGGAAAATCCGATACATAAGCCTTGAGCGCACCCGATTCCAGGGCAGAACCCACGGCGGCTTCATCTACGACCCCGGCACGGGAAAAGTTCAACAACACGGCCCCCGGTTTCATCAATTGGAGCCGGGTGGCATTGATGGCTTTGCGGGTGTGGTCATTCAGGGGAACGTGTAAGGTCAACAGTTCTGCACGGGCGACCAGATCCTCGATACTGGAGGCCCGCATCACCGCAGCGGACAACTGCCAGGCACTGTCCACCGTCAGCATGGGATCGTAACCCACCACCCGCATACCCAGGGCGATGGCGGCATTGGCCACCTTGACTCCGATCGCCCCCAACCCTAAAACGCCCAGGGTTTTCCCGGCCAGTTCAAACCCGGCAAAATGTTTTTTGTGTTTTTCGATCTGCTCATGCAGGCTGGCATCATCACCACTCAAGTGGCGGGCGTAATCCCAACCCTCGGTGATATTGCGGGCTGCCAGCAACATACCGGCCAGAACCAATTCCTTGACGGCATTGGCATTGGCACCGGGGGCATTGAAGACGGGTATACCCAGACGTGAATACTCGGCCACCGGGATGTTGTTGACCCCGGCACCGGCCCGACCCACTGCTTTTACTGTCGGTGGAATGGGAACCCCGTGCAAGTCATGGGAGCGCAACAGGATGGCATCCGGCATCTGGACATCGGGACCGGTGTGATACAGCGATTCAGGCAGCCGCTCCAAGCCGACGGCAGAGATATTGTTGTAGGTCAGTATGTTGAACATCGGTAAAATTTTATCCGTGAGTGCGGGCAAATTCGCCCATGAAAGTTACCAGTGCTTCGACACCGGCCAGTGGCATGGCATTATAGAGGCTGGCTCTCAGTCCACCGACCGAGCGATGACCTTCGAGATTCACCAGACCGGCCTGTCGGGCCGATTCGAGAAACGGTTTTTCCAGAGCCGGGTCGGGCAGACGGAAAGGCACGTTCATGAGGGAACGGCAGCCAACATCGACCGGATTGTTGTAGAAACCCGATTGTTCGATGGCGGCGTAGAGTTTTTGAGCCTTGGCCTGATTGAGTTGCGCCATGGCACTCAGTCCCCCCTGTGCCTTGAGCCATTGCAGTACCAGACCCAGCAGATACCAGTTGAAGGTCGGCGGCGTATTGAGCATGGAGCCATTGTCAGCCTGTTTACGATAATCCAGCACACTCGGCGTAATCGGCAACGCCTGGCCGATCAGGTCCTCCCTGACGATGACCACGGTAATCCCCGAAGGCCCCATGTTTTTCTGGGCACCGGCATAAATCAGCCCGAAACGGCTGACATCGACAGGGCGAGACAGGAGATCGGAAGACATATCCACTACCCGTGGCAAATCCCCGACTTCGGGGATGCCATGAAATTGCACTCCGCCTATGGTTTCGTTGGAGGTGTAATGAAAATAGGCCGCCTGCGGGTCGATGTCCCAGCGACTGCGATCCGGTATGGTGGTGTAATGATCTGCCCTGGAACTGGCCGCGACCTGGACATCGGCGTAATGCCGGGCTTCGGCAATAGCCTTTTCCGACCAGAGTCCGGTATCCAGATACACGGCACAGCGGTGACCGCGCAAAAGATTCATCGGAATGGCGGCGAACTGACCGCTGGCCCCGCCTTGCAGGAACAGAACCTTATAATGCGCGGGGATGTCCATCAGTTCACGCAAATCGGCTTCAGCCTGTTCGGCCAATGCCACATAAGCCTTGCTGCGGTGGCTCATCTCCATGACCGACATACCCGTGGAATGCCAGTCCAGCAATTCGTCGCGTGCCTGGGCCAGCACAGCTTCAGGCAGGGCGGAAGGTCCCGGACTGAAATTAAAAACCCTGCTCATGATGTACTCCCATCGGTAAAAATCGGTGAATAAAAGATGGTTATTCTTGAATGGTCTGACAAAATATACACATTTTCGCCTGACACCCCAACTGATTGAGACGCAACAGTCTCTTTCGGCATCCCCTCATCGACCAGTCCGTCAAGGCTGGCAGGACGCAGAGGGCGAACTGTCCCGCCCTGAGCGGGGTTGCCAGTCCATCCCTTTTCATATGACATGCAGATTCTTGAGGTGACCGCATGAAATTATTCGCATCGCTGGTTTTCGAGCACTTTCAGGCTCAGGGCATTCTGATTGCCATGCAGGGCACTGATCAACCCATTCAGCGTATCGCCCCCATCGAGGAATGCCAGGCCGGTGATCTGGTCTTCATCGACCACGCCCGCTATCTGGTCACGGCCCGTGAACGGACACCGGCAGTGATAGTAACCAGCGAAACATTGGCCAAAGCACTGGCCGATACGACCATGACCTGCCTGATTGCCCCGAATGTGCGCCTGGCCATGGCCTTGATCAAACAGACCTGGGCCGATCGGGATGTTCGTCAGGTGGAGTGGGAGCGGATCCATGCCTCTGCCGTCATACACGGCAGTGTCGAAGTACCGGAGGATGCCGTCATAGGACCCGGGGTCGTTGTTGGCGCGGGAGTCAGTTTGGGGAATGGCGTGGTCATCATGGCCAATGCGGTCATCGAGCGGGAGGCACACATCGGTGCCAACAGCGTACTGCATCCGCGTTGCACTGTCGGTTACCAGTGCCATATCGGGGCGGATGTCATTCTCAAATCCGGGTGTGTCATCGGCTCGGAAGGCTTTGGTTTCGCCCAGGATGCCGCCCGTCACAACTACCGGATTCCTCACACCGGCAACGTCGTCATCGAGGATCGGGTAGTCATCGGTGCCAACACCACCATCGACCGGGCGACTTACGGTTCCACCTTCATCCGGGCCGGTGCGGTCATCGATGCCCTCTGCCACATCGGCCACAATGTCGACATCGGCGAAGACTGCATCATCTGTGCGCATTCCGGCATCTCCGGCTCCAGCCGGTTCGGCAAACGGGTCATTGCTTCCGGACAAACGGGAGTGCTGGATCATGTCACCGTGCCGGACGATACGCTGTTGTTGCATCGGGCCGGTTTGCCTAACAGCATCCGCGAATCCGGCCAATACGCCGGTGGCCCAGTGCAACCCTTACAGCAATACCTCAAAAACATGGCGGTCATGCCACGACTTCATGAAATGTGGAACCGCCTGAAAAAACTGGAAAAGAAAGTGGCGGGAATGGCCCAGGATGATTGAGCCAAAGCCTGAAAAGGCTCGAGGTCTGCTTTAACCCACAAAAAGCACGATAGCCGATCAACCCGGGCCGGGGGGATCGGCCTTCCGGGCGGGTCGCAACCCGGAAGTCCGATGCCTGATTCCGAGGTAGAACCCCAGAATCAGCAAACTCAGTACAAGCATGGCCAGTACAGCCTGATGGGCATACTGAACCAGCAGGCTCTGGTTCTCTCCGATGATGTAGCCGAGACCACTTAAAACCGATACCCAAAGGGCCGCACCAACCGACGTGTACAGGCTAAAAGCCAGGTGATTCATTCGGGCCAGGCCGGCGGGTAATGATATAAGGTGGCGGACGACCGGCAACAGACGGCCAATGACAGTGGAGATTTCGCCATGCGTCAAAAAATAGCCTTCGACCCGGGTAAAGCGTTTCTCATTGATGCCAAGATAGCGTCCGTACCGCATCAGGAAGGGACGCCCCAGGTACAAGGCAGCAAAGTAGTTGGCGTAAGCGCCTGCCAGACTCCCCAGCGTACCGCTGAGAATGACCGGTATCCAATCCATTTTCCCCTGCTGTATGAGATAGCCGGCTGGCGGCATGACGAGTTCACTGGGTATGGGGAAAATCGAACTCTCCATCGCCATCAACAGGAAAATACCGGTATATCCCCAGTCGGAAAGGGTTGTTACCAACCACTGCAATGCCGGTTGAAAAAAAGCTTCCATACTCATCAGGAACCTGCCCGATTCAGGTTGACCGCACGGGCATTCACATCCGGCATCCCCGCAACCAGTGGCACGAAAGTAACCGGCGCAATGGACTCTACCCGGAATCCGGATTCAGTATGGCTGATCCGTTGCAGGGTCTGGGAGCGTCCCTCCCCTACCGGAATCACCATCACCCCACCCGGTGCCAATTGTTCGAGCAAGGGTTCGGGTATCTCGACGGGAGCCGCAGTCACCAGGATGGCAGGATAGGGCGCGTGGGCTTTCCAGCCCCAGCTCCCGTCGCTGTGCAACAGTTGTACATTGTGGATATCCAGGCGATGCAGACATTCCCGGGCCCGTTGCTGCAAGGGCAAGATCCGCTCGACCGTATAAATCCGGCTGACCAGCCTGGCCAGTATGGCGGTCTGATAGCCGGAACCGGTTCCAACTTCCAGCACCTTGTCGGGCAGGCCTTTCTCCAGTAATAGCTCGGTCATGCGGGCCACGATATAGGGCTGGGAGATGGTCTGGTTGAAGCCGATGGGAAGAGCCGTATCATCATAGGCCCGACTGGCCAGTGCCTCCTCGACAAAGATATGGCGGGGGATGTCCAGCATGGCAGCCAGAATCGGGGCGTGGGTTACGCCCAGTTCGCGGATACGATTGACCATGCGCTCCCGGGTTCGGGGCGAAGTCATGCCGATGCCTTGCAGATTCAGATCCATCAGTCATTGACTCCGGGCAACCATCCGGCCAGGGTTTCCAGGCTGTCATGGCGGGTCAGGTCGATCCTGAGGGGGGTAACTGAAACAAAATGGTGACGTATGGCATGAAAATCGGTGCCCGGCCCTGCATCCTGTTCCGGCCCGGCTGCCCCGACCCAGTAAATTTCCCGTCCCCTGGGATCCTGGGTGCGGATGGCTGGTTCGGCCCGGTGACGCTGCCCCAGGCGGGTGGCCTGAAATCCGCGGAGGGCCTCAAAGGGAACATCAGGCACATTGACGTTGAGGATGGAATCAGCGGGCAGTGGATTTTTCAGTATTTGTTCGAGTAACACCACGGCGACCTGCCCGGCCGTTGCAAAATGTACCGGGTTATGCGAGGCCAGCGAGATGGCGATGGCCGGTAAGCCCAGAAAACGGCCCTCAGTAGCGGCTGCGACTCCAGCGGATCCAGTTGCCCTCCTCGCCCGAGCTGTCACGGGCGCGCAGGGTATTGTCATTGCTGTCCACGGTCACCACCGTGTAAGTTTTGCCCGCCTGGTAGCTGTGCCGTCCGAAGTTGGAGACGGGGC
>SXGT01198197.1_pt1 | contig 11914 bp, 15 predicted proteins | sample 3176221 | NCBI WGS metagenome assembly SXGT01 (sample SAMN11356862, study PRJNA531348) | freshwater metagenome | isolation source: freshwater sample F1-120 | place: China: Fuxian Lake, Yuxi | collected 2017-12-25
CTACCAGACTGCGCTACGCCCCGCCAAACACGCTCACGAGTTGAGCGCGGTCTTGAGAACCTGGCTCGGCTTGAAGGTGAGTACCCGCCGCGCCGTGATCTTGATCTGATCGCCGGTCTTGGGATTACGGCCGATGCGCTCCTGCTTCTCGCGTACGACGAAGTTGCCGAAGCCGCTGATCTTGATCTTCTCGCCGTCCGCCAACGTGTCCTTGATGACGTCGAAGACGGCCTCGACGATGGCCGAGGACTCCTTCTTGGAGAACACGCCGAGCTTGTCGTACACGTTCTCGACGATATCCGCTTTCGTCATCTGGGGCTCCTCGGCGGGCGGTTAGCGGTTCAAGCGCTCGCGCCAGCGAGGCGGCGCGCCGTGTCGACGACCTTGGCGAAGTCCGTCGGTGCGTTGAGCGCCATGTCCGCGAGGACGCGGCGATCGAGCTCCATGCCGGATTTCGTGAGCCAGCCGATGAGCTTGGAGTACGTCACGCCCAGCTGACGCGACGCGGCATTGATGCGCTCGATCCAGAGCGACCGCATGTCCCGCTTCTTGAGCCGGCGACCGACGTAGGCGTACTGCCCGGCCTTCATTACCGACGTGTTGGCACGCCGGAACAAGCGATGCCGTGCACCGCGGTGGCCGCGAGCGGCCTTGAGAATCTTCTTGTGTCGGGCGTGGGTACGAACGCCCCCCTTGATGCGAGCCATGGCTCAATCTCCTCGCCGTTCGCGGCGTCTAGTGCGGTCTCGAGCGCGAGTAGCCGCTCAACCGTAGGGGAGCAGCCGCTTGAGCCGCCCCATGTCCGACTCGTTGACAACTCCGGTGCCCCCTAGCTTGCGGCGCGTCCCGGCGCTCTTGTGCTCGAGCAGGTGGCGCTTGTTGGCGCGACCGAACTTGGCCTTCTTGCCCGAGCCCGTGATCTTGAACCGTTTGGCAGCGGCTCGATTGGTCTTCATCTTCGGCATCGTCGCGTTCCTTCTCGTCATGCTCCGCGTCGGCGCCAGCGGCGTTCGGGCGGTTCCTGGTAGGCATGGGCGGTCTCGAACCGCCGACCTCTACCGTGTCAAGGTAGCGCTCTCCCCCTGAGCTACATGCCTGGAGTCGGGGACGCCTTCTCGGCCCGTGTCGCTCCCGCAAGGGAGGGGCCCGGCCGAAAAAGCGGAGCGCAATAGACCAGAGGCCTATCGGGGTGTCAAGCTGAAAAAAGCCCCATGGCCCAGGCTCCTGGATGCTGGGTCCGACAGGGTTCGCGAGCCGCGGAGGCGGCTACGTTGACCGCTCGCGCGTCCCTCTGGTAGAAGCCTTGCGATGCCCGCGGCCGAATCGCTCAACTCCGCACCCGTCGCCGCGTCCGTTGGACCGGCGGGACGAGCGCACCGTGAACCGCGGGGTCCGCGTCCGGTCGGCCAGCTCCTTCCGGCCGCGCCGGCACCTGGAGCGTCTCGCCTCCGCACCGCGATCGTGACCGCCCTCGGCCGGGACGTCGGCTCGCACTGCCTCGCGGTGACGCGCACCGGACGCAAGGTCATCCTCACGGTCCCGTCAGCTGAGCTGGCAAAGGTCGTGTCGTCGCTCGCAGACGTCGTCGTTCACGCGGCAGCGTCCGTCGAGCCGGCGCTGTCGACGGCGCGGCTGGAGGTGCGCGTCGACGGTACCGCCTCACCGCAGCATGTCGCGGTGGCCCCGGGGCGGTCCTCGCGGGTCACACCGACGCCTTCGCCCGCGATGCAGATCGCCGTGGCGCGCGTGCGGGATGCGGAGCTTCGTGAACGATTGGTGGAATGGATGACGTGGGCAACCGTGGGAGCAACCAAATGAAGCCGATGATCTCGAATCGCATCACAACGATGACGTGCCTGGCTGCGGCCGCGCTGCTCGGAATGGGCTGCAGCTCGAGCAGCTTCAACCAGACCACGCCGCCTCCGGCGGCCGTGGACTCCGGCGGGACGGGCGGCAGCGACGCGACGGCCACGACGGGTCCGAGTGACAATGGCACCGGGTCGACGACGAGCGATGCCGGCGGCACGGGCCTCGACACGAGCCAACCGCCGGTTCAGGGCGCCAACGTCTGCAACGACGCCAAGGCGTGCCCCGGCAACCGAATTTGCGCGGACGGTGTCTGCGTCCCCGCTCCGACCGACATGGAGGAGGCCGTGCTGACCGACAACTGCCATGGCAAGGAGTGCAGCGTCGAGACGATCGCTGAGCCCGTGGACGTGAGCTGCGCCAACCTCAAGCTCGCGGCGCCGGCGGGGCCCGCGACCACCACGATGTACGGTATCGTCGACCGCTTTGGCAGCGGCCTCAAGACGTTCCCTGTCGAGGTCGCCGTGTTCAAGGCCAGCGAGTGGCCACCGGCCAACTGCGTCTCCTTGCCCATGAAGGAGCAGAGGGAGTGCATTCGCACCGCGAAGAGCCCGTGGACGGCGACCTCGACCGATCCCACGGCGCCCAACCCGACGGTGCCGGCCTCCTGCGTCCACCACGTGGATTGCCCGGCCGGCTACGAGTGCATCGAGGACGCCAACGGCGAGAACCCGAACAAGTGCGACCCGCAGTGGGGGCACTACTCCATCGATGGCGTGCCCACCAATACGCTGCTCGTCGTCCGGTCCAAGTCGGCCTCGGCCTCGGTGGAGAAGAAGTGGCGCGACGCCTACGTCGTTGGCATCTACCTCTACGCCGACCGCGTCAAGGACGGTCGCTATCGCTCGAACGCGCTCATGGTCTCCGATGCGCAGTGGAAGCAGACGCCCAGCCTGCTGGCCGTGGGGAGCATCCAGCCCGGGCTGGCCGCGGTCGGAGGACGCGTGCGCGACTGCGGTACGGCGAGCCGCAAGAGCCTCGCGGTGGGTCACTCGTCGATCGACCTGGCCCGGCCGGGCGAGACCGCGTATCGCGTCGGTTATTTCAACGACAACGAAGAGGACACCGTGCCCATCAACGCACGCACGACGTCGGACATCTTCGGGCGCTTCGTCGCAGTGAACGTGCCGCCGGGGCCCAATCGGATCGGAGCCGCGGCCAAGGTCGGAGGCAACGTCAAGTCGCTTGGCGCCGAGGACATCTACGTCGTGCCCGACTCGCTGCTGATCGTGGCCTTCCCTGGCAAGGATCCGGTGCTCAACAAGTGAGGCACCCTGCACCGATGCTGGCTGCGTTGGCCGCCGCGGCGCTGGGCTGTGCTCCCGAGGCCAAGCCGGCCGCGTCCGAGCCGGTCGAGCCGGGGATCAAGGTCAACCTGCCGCCCTCGCCCAAGCTCGACGAGCCCCCCGCGCAGGACAAGTACGCCGACGGCACCTGGACCGTCGAAGGGCTCGTCCGCAACCGTGCCAAGACCATCGACACCGATGTGCGGCTCAAGGGCTATGTGCTCTCCGTCGCACGCTGCCCGCCGGAGCGTCCGCTGTGTGATCCTCCGGCGCATGCCGTGCTCGTCGACGACGTGGCTCGGCCGAGGCGTCGCCTCGTGGTGCTGGCGGACGGCGACGAGGCGCTCGCGGGGCTGGCGAGCGGGCAGGGCGTTACGCTCGAGGGTCGCTACGTCCGCCTCGATCCGCAGGGACGCTTCGTGCGCATGGACGGCCTGCTGATGTTGGCTCAACCCACGCCGCCGACGAAGTAGCTCATCGCGCCACGGCGAGCTTCATCAGCCGCGCCGCCTCGGCGAGCTCGGGCTCGTCGACGACGCCCTCTCGGACGCAGCGCACGTGGCCCCGCGGATCGATCAACGCATGCGCGGGCAGGCGCGGCGACAGCTCGAAGCCCAGCGTCTTGAGCAGCCTCCCGCGCGCGGTCGGGTCGCCGGGCGGGAGCCAACGCACCTCGCTCGCTCCCGCGAGCACGTCCGCCTGAGCCCGCACGAACTGACGCACCGCCGACTCGTCGTCGTCAATCGACACGAGCGCCAGGCGGAAGCCGTGACCGGCATGTCGGCGCGCGAACGCGGACAGTCGAGGCAGCTCCGCGAGGCAGGGCTGACACCAGGTCGCCCACAGCGAGAGCCAGGTCCAGCCCGTGCCCGTCGAGCCCGACAGGCCGCGCTTGAGGACCTCTCCGCCGTAGCCGAGCAGTGCCGGTCCGTCGTCTCCGGCGAAGCTCGTATCACAGAGCGGTGCGGCGAGCGCCGTCGGCGCGACGGCCTCGGGCGCCGATGCCGCACGGGAGATCTCAGGTGACGCGGTCGGTACTGGGCGCGTCCGCCACCACAGGGCAAGCGCCGCCGCTCCAACGAACACCACGGCGATTGCGGTCCAGCGCGCCACGCCTGCATCGTGCCGTCTGCTGCCGACCGGCGCCACATGACGTGCTAAATCTGGCGATGGTCGAAGACGCGGCCGTCCAGCAGGTGCGACACGTGCACGTTGCCAAGGGCGGCGAGCATCGTCTTGCGGATATCGGGAATCTCGCGCTCGAGCGAATCCACGAGCGCCGCCATGCGATCGCGCTTGAGGTCCCGCCCGCGACCGCAAAGCGTGCAGGGGATGACCGGGAAGGCCATCTGCTGCGCGAACTCGGCGATCCACGCCTCGGGCACGAACGCGAGCGGGCGGATGACCACGTTGCGGCCGTCGTCGCTGCGCAGCTTGGGTGGCATGGTCTGAAGCTGCCCGGAGTAGAATAGATTGAGCAGGACCGTCTCCAGGAGGTCCTCCCGATGGTGACCCAAGGCGATCCGGCTGCACCCGAGCCGCTCGGCCTCCGTGTAGAGGATGCCGCGTCGTAGCCGCGAGCACAGCGAGCAGGGCGTCTGCCCGACCGGGATCTTCTCGGTGACGACGCTGTAGGTGTCCGCGCGGTGAATGACGAACTCGATGCGCAGGTGCTCGAGGTACTCCCGAATGCGGTGGACCGGGAAGCCCGGGTGCCCCTGGTCGAGGTGGAAGGCCAGCAGCTCGAACCGAAACGGCGCCTTGCGCTGCACGCGCTGTAGGAGGTGCAGCAGCGTGTAGGAGTCCTTGCCGCCGCTGATACCGACCAGGATACGATCGCCTTCGCCGTAGAGGCCGAACTGGGCGTTGCACTCGGCCATGAGCCGCGCGATGCGGCGCTCGAGGTCGTGAGTCTCCGGGGCAACAGTCGCAGCGGTCGGCGCCATGGCGGCGCGCACTCTACTCCAGGGTGGCACTTCGAAGCGAGGACATCAGGCGCTTGGACGTCTCGACCACCGACTGGAGCACGTTCTCCGAGAACGACAGCTCGCTCGATTGCGCGGCGATGTCCGGATCCGCGAGCTCCGCGCGGCGAATCTCCAGCGCGACGCGATGGTCGGCGTGCAGGGCGCTCGTGGACTCGAGGCTCTGGAGGACGACACCCACGCGCGTGCGCGCCGAGACCATCTGGTCGTGCGTCTGCGTGAGCGACGCGATGGCGGTCTGGATGCCGGCCACGTCGTTCGTCTCCAGGGCCTTGGCGAAGTCGGCGAGCACCGCGAACGCGCTCGTGGCGCCGGAGCCGAACACCTCCGAGCCGATCACGTCGCCTGCGACGCTGCGCCCGTCCGCGATGGGCAGCGTGCGCCCGACGGTGTCCCCCACGTAGTTGCCCGCCGCGTCGAACGGCGCGACGCCCTCGCGACGGCCCGAGAACAGGAACCGGCCGGCGATGGTCGTCTTGGCCTGCCCCTGGAGGTCGGCGAGCCGCTCGAGCACGACGGAGGCGGAGGACTTGCGATCGGCGGCGCTCACGCTGCCGTTCGCCATCTGCACGGCCATGGCCTGCAGCTCCGAGACCAGCTCGCTCGAGCTGGCGATGGTCGCCTCCGCGGTCTGATACACCGTCCTCGTCCGGTCGATGCTCTGTGTCCACCGATCGGTGCGCGCCAGATCGCGGTCGAGGCGCGTGAGCCGCGCCGTGTAGGCCGGATTGGCGCTGGGCTGGTCGTGCTTGACGCCCGACATCAGAGACCGCGTCGCCGCGTCGAGTCGCTGTCGCGCCTGTCCGACGTGGTGCCCGATTCGGCCGTAGATAGCTGTATCTGTGACTCGCATGGCTACCTCACACCATCCGCATGATCTGGTCGTAGAGGTCGTCGACCGTCTGCACGACCTTGGTGGCTGCCTCGAACGCCCGCTGGGCCTGCGTCAGGCTGACCATCTCCTCTTGGATGTCGACCCCCGAGATGCCGTCGCGCGCGGCCTGAAAGTGAACGCGGCGACCCTCCTGGACCTCGGCGCCGGCGCGAGCCTCCGAGAGCGGCCGCGCAATCCCGGAGACCACCGCGTCCCACGCGCTCGCGAAGCTCTTCGTGCCGCCCACGGCCGTCGCGTCGTCACCCAGCGCGATCCAGCCTGCGAGGTTGTCCGGATCGCCCGGCAACGCGTTGGGGTCCTTGGCCGCGGCGAGCTTCTTCGGGTCCGAGACGAGGGTCGCCGAGACCGCGATGCGCCCCGCCGCGCCCTTCGCGTTGGCGTCTGGTTCGAAGAACGGCAGCCCCGTCGAGCCGTCGAGTCCGACACCGCCCGCATGGACCGCATTCATCTTGCCGACGAGGCTGGAGGCCATGTCATCGAGTGCCTTCATCGCGCCCGCGAGCTTCTCGTCGCGCGCTGTCATGATGCCGCCGAGCCGACCACCCACGCCGCCCTTAACCACGGTAGTCGAGCCGCCTGGCGCCGTGACGCTCACGCCGAGCGCGTCCGCGCCGCCGCCCGTGAGCGCGACGTGCGCGGCCTCGCTGCCCGAGACGAGCGCGGTGCCATTGGGGAGCGTGACCGTGACCGTGCCGTCGTCTTGCGAGATGGTCTCCACACCGATCTGGCTTGCAAGCTCGCCCAGGAGCACGTCCCGCTGGCCGACGAGGTCGGCGACCCCCGCCTCGCTCGATTGGCGGGTGGCGATCTCGTGGTTGAGCTGGGCAATCTGGCTCAGCGCGTCATTGATCTGGGTGATGCCCGTCGCGGCTTCCTGCTCCGCGACGCCGCGCGCCTCCTCCAGCGCCGTGGCGGCCGTCCGAATGGACAGCGCGAGGTCCTGGGCCTTGGAGATGACGTTCTGGCGCTCGACGAGGTCGCTCGGCGCGCCTTGCAGCTCCGTCAGCGCCGTGAAGAAGCCCGAGAGGGCCGCCGAGACGCCATGACCGTCCAGGTCGTTGATGCCGCTCTCGGCGATCTCCAGGACGGAGACCTGCCCCTGGTGATAGCCGAGACCCTGGCCGGCGCCCAACAGGGAGCGCTCGATGGCCGAAGAGCGAAAGGCCTCCACTCGGCCGGCCTGAACGGCCAGTCCGGGAACCCCCATCGCGTAGAGGCCCACGCGTTCGCGAGTCCAGCCCGGCGTGTTGGCGTTCGCGACGTTTTGCGAGACGATCTGCATGAGCGCCTTCTGCGCCCCGAGGCTCGACTGCGCGCTCGAGAGGAGCCCATTGAGCGAGCCCGACGTCGTTCGAAAGACACTCATCGCACGCCCTCCGTCCCGACCACTCTGAGGCCCAGCGCCGTCGCGCGTCCGCGTTGGCCAATGCGCTCATAGGCTTGCGCGTCACGCCCGCGGCCCGTGGTGGCGCCTCCCGTCGAAAGCGTGCGACGGACGCCTTCCAGCCGTTGGGTGGCCACGTTTGCAGAGACGCCATTCAGCTCGCGAATGGCCTCGAGCAGCGAACGCAGATGATCGCGACGTGCGACGACCGGGACGCGTTCTTCGGCGGTGAGCAGCAACAGCGCATGCGTGAGCGAGACGACCGGCGCGTGCAGTGGCGTTCGCTCTGCGACGAGCGCCGCGACGGCCGCCTCCCTCGCCGCGCTGGCGCGACTGAGCGCCTCGGCGAGCGCCTGCTTCTCGGCGACGACGCGCGCGAGCGCCTCGGCCTCGGAGCACACGAGATGGGTTTGCTCACGCTGGAGCGTATCGACGAGGGCGAGAGCCAGTGCGATCTCGCGGTCGAGGTGGGTCGCGAGCACGCCGGAGGACGGGATTTCCGAGGTCACGGGCACGCTCCTTCTGCGCCGAGCTCGCAGGGAGCGGCGCCGCTAGAGGATACCGAGCACCTCAGCGACGCGGTCGGCCACGACGTTGAGGTCGGCGGCATAGGACCCGCCGAGGATGCGCGTGCGCAGGTCGGCGACCACGCGGTCGTGAATGGTCTGGACCTCATGTTGCGCGACCTTCGCCAGCGCCTTCGACGCTCCGCCCTCGAGCCCCTTCGAGCCCTCGGTAGATGGCGGCGGCGCGGTGTCGGCCGGTGCGTTCGCCACGGCCGGTCGCGCTGTCGGAATGAGCCGCAACGGCGCCAGCGGCCGGGCTTGCGGGAGTGTCTTGAGAGTGACGTCCATGCTCTGAACCTCCAAGGGGAGCGGGTGCTCCACTCGGGGCATCGGTGCGGTGCGCAGGTCGATTAAGGGAAATCGTCGCAGGCCCTCCCTCGAGGCCGGTCGGTGGCAGGAGCTCGCGCAGGGGCCGGCTGCCGTCGTCGATGGTGCCCGGGGGCAGCGGCACTCCCTGCTCCATTGGTGGCACGACCGGCATGGTCCCGCCCATCGGCAGGCTCGACGCGGCTTGGGTCGGTGTCCGCTCGCCACTCCACTGCGCGTAGAGGAAGTCCGCGACGCCGATGCCGCCCTGATGCGCCAGGTGCTGCGCGAGCGACTGGTCCATCATGTGCCGGTACAGGCCCGCCGAGGCGCCCGAGCCGCCGCCGCCTGCGGAGACGTTCATCTGCTCGACGATCTTGGTCAGAAACAGCGCCTCGAACTGCTCGGCCGACTTGCGGAGCGAGGCCCGATCCGCGTCGATGGCGTTGCTGCCAGACGCCGCGGCCGTCGTGGTGGTGACGGTGCTCATGGCCTCACTCCACCACGATCTCGGCGTCGAGGGCGCGCGCGGTGCGCATGGCTTGGAAGATGTCGATGAGCTCGCGGGGCGTGGCTCCGAGCGCATTGAGCGCCTTGACGAGGTCCTCCAGCCGCGCGCCGGCGTGCACGACCTGAAGCGTCGCGGGCTGCTCCGTGGCGACGACGCGCGCGTTTTGAATCGGCGTCGTCGTGCCCTGACCGAAGGACCTGGGCTGACTCACGGCGTTGGCCGCGTTGACGCTGATGGTCAACGAGCCATGCGCGACGGCGACCGGCTTGATCCGCACCGCGGCGCTGACGATGACCGTCCCCGTGCGCTCGTTGACGACGACACGAGCCGCGGCGTCGGTCTCGAGCGGCTGATCCTCGAGCTTCGCGATGAGCTCGACCATGCGCGCCTTGTCGCCGTCGGCGAGCTGCACCTCGACGCGAGCCGAGTCCAAGGGCCGCGCCGTCACGCCGGCCTTCGCCAGTGCGATCGCGAGCGCCTGTGCGGTCTTGGCGTCGGGGTGGTTCAGATGGAAGACCAGCGCGGGCAGGTCCTTCAGCTCGAGCGCGACGCCTTGTTGCACCATGGCGCCACCTGGGATGCGGCCTGCCGTGGTCACGTTCTTGACGGTGCTGGTCCCCGCCGCCGCGACGGCGAAGCCGCCCGTCGTGACCGGGCCCTGCGCGAAGGCGTAGTTGCGACGATCGGAGCCGACCAACGGGGTATAGAGCAGCGTCCCGCCGACGAGGCTCTTGGCGTCGCCAAGGCTTGCGACCCCGACGTCGAGCTTCAGCCCGGAAGACGCAAACGCTGGCAGCTTCGCGGTGACCATGACGGCGGCCGCGTTGCGCGTCCGGAACATCTTCGGGTCGATGCGAATGCCGAGCGCGTTCAGCTGATTGGCAATCGTCTGGCTCGTCACGACCGTCTGCGCCGTGTCGCCCGTGCCCATGAGGCCCACGACGACGCCGTAGCCGACGAGGTCGTTCTCGCGGATCCCCTCGACGTACGCGACGTCCTTGACGCGCGCCGCGAACGCGGTGTCCGCGATGAGTGTGGCGACGAGGGCGGCGAACGCTGCCGTGACGAACGCTGCCGTGGCGATGGCGGTGGTCTTTCTCATGAGCTCCTCCAATGACTAAAAGAGGTTCGCCTTACGCAGCACCCACCGGATGTAGCTCGGTCGGTTCTCGTCGGACAGCACGCCTCGGCCGTCGAAGGCGATCTCCGCCTCGGCCATCTTCCAGCTCGCGATCGTGTTGTCGTCGGCGATGTCGACGGCGCGGATGAGCCCCGAGGCGTACAGCTCCTGCTCCTCGTTGTTGACGAGGATCCGCTTGTAGCCCTCGATGAACAGGTCGCCGTTGGGCAGCACCTGCTTGACGCGGCATTGGAGCCGAGCCGTCAGCCGCTCCGACCGCGAGCTGTTGCCCCCGCCCTTGAAGTCGCCGTTGCTCTTGCCGCCGAGCATCTGCGCGCCGGCGAGCTCCGGCTTCAGCAGCTTGAGGAGTCCCAGGACGTCGGAGACCGTGTTCGACTCGCTCGACTGCCGCTCGAGCTGCGTGTTCGCGTTACGTGACGCGTCGGCGTTCTCCTGGATGACGACGGTGACCAGGTCGCCCTGGCGTCGCGCGCGCTGGTCCGAGTACCAGCCGCCGCGATCGGGCGCCCAGATGCAGCCGATGCACACCTGCTCGGAGTTCTCCGGGTACCGAAAGGGGCGCACGTCGCGGTCGCGGACCGGAGTCTCGCCGAGCTTCGGATAACAGCCGGTGGCTAGCAGGACCACGGCCAATGCGCCCAAGGTCCTCATGGCGTCACCTCGACGTCCTTGTCACCGCGCACGATGGCGTCGATGTCTTGCCGCGTCGCGCCTCGGCTCAGCCGGATGCGAACGCGCTCGCCGAGCCGCGCGGTCCCCAAGGCCTCGCCGCGCGTCGCCACGTTGACGTCACCCGACCGCACGGTAACATGGACGCCGTCCCCACGACGCACGAGCGTCGGCGCGACGATGGCGCCCTTGGTCAACACGGTTCCCGGGGTCAGCGCGCGCGACGCGACGAGCCCGTCGATGGCGGTGCTCGCGCGGAGTACGTCAGAGCTCAGGCGGTCGATGCGCACGGTTTTCGCCTCACATGCGGCGGACAGCGCTCCCTGCGAGGCGACCGGCCGAGCGACCACCCACACCCGAGCCGAGGCCTCGAGCGAGACCATCGCAAAGGCAGCCTTCATCTCGCCCGACTTGAGCCGCACCTCCAGCTTCACGGTCACCTGGCCCGTCCGACGCAGCGGTTCGAGCAGGCTGACGCGCTCCACGAGGCGCGCGCGGTCGAGCAGCTCCGGCTGGTTGATGCGCACCTCGGTCACCGTGAGCGTGACGTCGGGATCGGCGTTCTGCTCGGTCACGAGCGCTTGGACGCGCTCGGTGAGCGCCTTGGGCGTCGGCGCCTTGGCGGTGGCCGGACCGGTCGCCCACAGGACGCCGATACCGGCCCACAACACCACGAAGAGAATCAAGATGCGGTTCATGGGGTCCCCTTCCATTCGCGACGCGATTGGGAGGACGCCGCTCCTGCTGAAAATCGGGACATTCGCCAGCGCGGAGGCCATGCGGAAATTCCTCCGGGCCGCCGATGGTCTCGCCGATGGCGTCACCCTGGTGAACTGCATCAGTCGCCCGGTTCTGCGACCGGACGGGGAGCCTGCGTTCGGGCCGCGGTTCAGGATGGCGGGCGTGCTCGGGCGGGCGATCCATGCGCCATCCGTAGCTGCCGTGCGTGCCCTGAAGCAGTGCGTCCGCGAGGACGAACTGCGACTGCAGGTGGCGGCGGTGGGCGGGGCATCCACCGTTGCCGACCTCGCCGATTTTTTCGATGCGGGCGCCGACGCGGTGCTCTGCGGTTCGTCTCCGATGTATCTGCCGAATCTTGCCATCCACGCCAAGCAAGCCCATCCGGATTGGTGAAGCACGATGGCGGGAAAGCCTGATGACGCCGCGTCCGAGGAGTTGACGATGGCTTTCGTCACGGCCGACATGACGCGCACACGACCTCTTCTTACTTCCGAACCATCGGCCCGATGTATTCAGTCGCCACGATGACATCGTCGTACCAGACCGTTCTGGTCTCGCCGCCGC
>SXGT01850633.1_pt1 | contig 11913 bp, 10 predicted proteins | sample 3176221 | NCBI WGS metagenome assembly SXGT01 (sample SAMN11356862, study PRJNA531348) | freshwater metagenome | isolation source: freshwater sample F1-120 | place: China: Fuxian Lake, Yuxi | collected 2017-12-25
AGGTGATACCGTGATTTTTAAAGACGTTATAATCGTATTTTAAATTTTGACCCACTTTGCTAATGCTTGGGTTTTCAAGTAGGGGTTTGAGGGCGCTCAATACCATATCGCGGGGTAATTGTGGGCTCGTTTCATCGTGAGCCAGGGGTATGTAGGCGGGATGTGCTGGATCAATGGCCAGTGCTATGCCCACAATGCTAGCACAGATGGCATCTAAATCGGTGGTTTCAGTATCTACGCAAAATAAAGAACAAGAGTGCAAATTTTTGAGCCAGAGATTGAATTGTGATTGTTCGGTGATCGTTTCAAAATGAGTGGGATCTGCAGCTTGTGTTTTCGTTGCCATGTTGGCTTGTTCTTCTTGACCTAATAAATCTTTCAGCCAAGTTTTAAATTCAAGCTCCCGGGTTAATGCGATCATTTTTTCGTGATGTGCTGGTTGAAGCACCAGTTCATTAAGGGTGATCTGCAAATCGAGATCGGTTTTGATGGTCACTAATTTTTTTGATAAAGGTAAGTGGGGAATGCTTGCACGTAAATGTTCACCAATTTTGCCATGAATGGCATCGGCATTTGCGATGAGTCGGTCCAATGTTTGATATTCGTCTAGCCATTTAACGGCCGTTTTTGGCCCACATTTACTGACGCCAGGGACGTTATCGGTTGCATCACCAACCAAGGTTAAATAATCAATCATTTGTGTGGGTATTACTCCAAATTTTTCTTTCACACCATCATGGTCTAATATTTGATTGCTCATGGTATTGATGAGCGTAACGTGTTCATCGACCAATTGCGCCATGTCTTTGTCGCCAGTCGAAATAACAACGCCCAAGCCTTGCCTGCTCGCAAGATGAGCCAGTGTGCCAATGACATCATCAGCCTCCACTCCATCAACCATTAACAAAGGGAGCCCCATCGCTTTTAAAAGGGCGAGCAAGGGTTCAAATTGAGAGCTTAATTCTTGTGGCATGGGCGGGCGATGGGCTTTGTATGCCGGATACCATTCGTCACGAAAGGTTTTGCCTTTCGCATCAAATACCACCGCCATCTGTGCTGGTTGATAATCTTTAATTAATCGTTTAATCATGTTAGCAACACCATAGACGGCACCCGTGGGCTGCCCCTTGGAGTTGGTAAGCGGAGGTAGTGCGTGAAAGGCTCGATAAAAATAAGAGGAGCCATCAACTAAGATGAGGGGATGATGATTGTCTTTCATTATTCGTTTTGAGGTCCTTGATCAATAAACTCGAGTCGCTCGGCTAATTGTGCTACTTTTTCATTTAACGATTTCAGGTTTTTGCGCATTAACGGGATGCGAGTGGTCGCCAACTCTTGCTCAATCGCTTTGTCTCTTGGACGTGCTGGATTGCCCCAATAGATATTTCCTTGTTTTAAATGTTTTCTGGGTGGGACACCTGAACGCGCCCCCAATATGACGCCATCATCAATACGAACGTGATCGCTGACTCCTACGTTTGCGGCAAAGATCACATGGTCGCCACTGACGGTGCTGCCGGCTATCCCCGTAAATGCACAAAGGATATTGTGTTTACCAAGCTTTACTGCGTGGGCTACTTGTACCAAATTATCGATCTTGGTGCCCTCACCGATCACTGTTGTGCCTAACGTTGCGCGGTCAATGACGGTGTTTGCACCAATCTCAACATCGTCCTCAATCACCACATAGCCAACATGTGGGATTTTTACATGCTGGCCATCTTCTTGCATATAGCCAAAACCATCTGATCCAATGACGGATGAGGCATGAATAGATACACGTGTACCAATTTGACAATGATCATAAATCGTCACATGGGGATGTATGGTGGTGTGTGCACCCAGGGTAACATCATGGCCGATGTGTACCTGACTTTTAATGATGCAATGATCGCCAATGATAGTCCCTGACTCAATAACGACGTAAGGAGCTATAGATACGTTGTTACCCAGGATAACGTCATTTGCGATGATCGCTGTTGGATGAATACCCACCATGGGTTTTCGCTCAGGATAGAAATGATGTAATAATTTAATGAAGGAAACGAAAGGATTGGAGACCTGGATAATGGGTTTGTTCGCGCTATTAACATTGCTTCCTACAAGAATTGCGGCCGCATTGGAGGCCTCTGCATGTTTTAAATTATCAGACCCTTCAGCGAATACCAGCGCATTGGCAACAATATTATCAATGGGTGATAGCACCGAAATCGTTAAGTTTTTATCACCAATGACCACACCGTCAACCAGTGCAGCTATTTCATAGAGCGAAGCATTCATCAGAGATCTTCTCATCATGCAAAATCCAGTAATTATATCGTTATGAGGCCTACGTTGTGAATCATTCCGGAAAGAAAGCGGACGGTGGCTTAAACCATAGCTTAAAATCGTCGTAATACCAAGGCTGCATTTGCACCACCAAAGGCAAAATGGTTGGATAATGCAACGTCAATATGTTTTTTTCTTGCATGATTGGCAACATAATCAAGATCGCAAAGCGGATCCGGTTCGTGCAAGTTAATTGTAGGCAGCAACATATCGTGTTGGAGACTCAACGTTGTTGCAATAATTTCCATGGCTCCCGCCGCGCCTATGGCATGTCCCGTCATTGCCTTTTGTGCGGTGATTGGAATGTCGTATGCACGTTGACCAAAGACCATTTTAATCGTTTCTGTTTCTGTGATGTCATTCAATTGTGTTCCTGTCCCGTGCGCATTAATGTATTGAATGTCACTGATGGCAACTTTGGCATCATCTAATGCGGCGTGGATAGCCCGTGCTTGGCCTTGCGAGGTCGGGGCCGTGACATGGTAGGCATCGCAGCTAGCGCCAAACCCTATAATCTCTGCGTAAATAGTGGCTCCGCGCGCTTGTGCATGGTTTAGTTCTTCGAGAATTAGAATGCCTGCACCGTCCGCCATCACCATCCCATCGCGAGTTTTATCAAAAGGACGACTGGCGGTTGAGGGGGACTCATTTTGTGTCGACATGACGCGCAATTTACACCATGCTGCCATGATGGTTTCCCAAACCAAAGACTCCGTGCCACCGCACAATGCCACAGATAAATATCCATGAGCAATTTGTTGGTAGGCATGACCAATAGCCTCTGCAGAGGAAACACAAGCATTTGATATGGTTGAATTAGGTCCACCAATGCCAAAGGCGATGGCAATATGATTGGCAATGGAGTTGGGCATTCCGCGGATGACGCTGAGAGCTGGAATTTTTTTCCAACTTTCCGTAAAAAAGGCTCGGTAGGCTGACTCCAGCTCGGGGTTTCCCCCTAAGCTCGTGCCAATGTAAGTGCCGGCAGTACTCAGCTCAGTCGCGGTTAACCCAGCGCGTAGAATGGCGTGGTGCGCACAATATAGTGCATACTGTGCGACACGAGGATAGCGTTTTTGCTTATCAAATTCAGGTAAATGAGCGAGCGATAAGTCGGTAATTTCACCGGCAATTTGAGTGGTATAGGGGGATGGGTCGTAAGATTGAATACGCTTTATACCACAGCGGCTCGTTGTTGCGGCCTGCCAAAATTCCTCTAGACCGCAGCCGATGGAGGATGTGATGTCCATACCCGTAATTACAACCCTCTTTTTCATGCCATATCCTCGTTATAAATCTCGGTGTGCGTCCATTGCTCCAAACGATAAGAATTAACCCGTTGCAACGGTATTCGCTTGATTTTGAACTAATATTCTACGAACCGCAATCATCGTATGTGTGACAACGGGCTCCTATTTATCCAGAGCTTACGAATGTTTCATCGGCCGGGCTGTTGACAATAGATTTTATCAACTCCTCTAAAGTGCCCACGTACCGTGGTTTATCCACGTGGCGCGGACAAGCTGCGCCGCGTGGATCTTATAGAGCAATTGCCAACAGATCCTAATGAAACGGGTGATTATTTAGCACAAATTTTAACAAATAGAAAGCAAATAGCCAGCGTTATTTAACCTAGAAAAAGACAGCTCGTTAAATGGCGGTGGGTTGGATGTATTGCTGCAAGATATTTATTGGAATGGCCCAAAAGTCGTAGGCATTGTGAACAACAAATCCTTGACGAGAGTAGAGTTTTAATGCGTGTTGGTTAGCCGTTTCAACATCAAGGTTGATCTTTGATTGATTGGCTCTCAGGCAGTAGTTGATACAATGCGTAAGTAACTCGCTGCCAAAACCACATCCCTGGGCGTGAGGGAGTATTGCGAGATCGGTTAGACGAACGCTATCTGGTTGCCAATGTAAATGTGCTTTACCTATTGGAATACCCTCTTTTAGGGCAATAAATACGCTATAGTTAGGGTCGTGTAACACCTGCTGCAATCGTTGGGCCATATCAGTCCCTTGAGGAGAAAAGCAAGCATAATCAATAGCATATAAGGCTTGAAGATCACCGGGAAGGGCTGGGCGTATGGTGAGCGAGTTGCTGTTTCGGATTATATTCGGTGCATTTTGCGCTCGCTGCATTTGATATTCGCTGCTTTGATAGTAAAAACCGTGTAAGTCTAGCCAATCGTTGTTTAGGTCCTTGGGTGTTGAGAAAAGAAGTGTTTTAACTCCTTGGGTCAGTATAAATGATAGAATGTACTTAACCATGTGTTTTGCAATGCCTTGTCTTCGACATGAGGGTGCAACCATGATGGCGACTTCACATGTATCATGATAGAAAAAAAAAGTGCTCAAAAATCCAACCAATCGTTCTTTCTGATAATAGAGTATATTGCTCGGGAGGGAGCGGTGTTGGCTGAGGAGGTGTTTGTAAACGGCGATATTGTGGCCGTCTGCCTGTTTACAATCAACACAAAGAACGTCAAGATCAATAAGTTGTTGAGTGTTCAGTTGATGAGTACGGGTTAGCATGATCATAACTCGTACGGGAGTATAGTTTCGCCGCTGTTAAGCATGATCTGCAATATTCGTTGCAAAACTCCACTGATGACCGTCTTTATCGGTTAGGCGCAGCATACGATCGCCCCAAAATTGATCAGCAGCTCCGGAATCAGCCACCATAAGGTATGGTACCACCCAAGACATTTTTGCAGGCTTTGCTTCTCTTTTGGCCATGTGTTTCCTCCACTTGTTAGCCGCTTTTGCCGGCCATTTTACTTGAAATTAGTACACTTGTAAGCATATATCGCGATGTTCTCTTTTCTATAGGAGGCGCTGGGCAGTGGTAGTCGGACACATTGATCGAAATATTTTTCTGCACAATCGACTCTATTATACAAATCGATATATACCGCCTCTTTTAGGGTGTTATTTTTAATTTTTTGGACGATATCAGTACTCCATAAGGCGTATTGATTTTCCAGCGAGTCGCAACCTAGCGTGTAGACATAAGGCTTATTTTTGAGAAAAAACAACACTCGCGCTTCAGACCAATTTGCAGTGAGAATGGTTTTGGGTAGCAGAGGATAAGACGCATTAAATTGTTGCATCATACGGTAATAAACCAGTTTTTTCGGTGTTATCAAACAATAGTAGTATGTGTTGTTAATGAGGATGCCGAAGCTTACTATGCCATAGATTGCTATCAATAAAAACGTTGATTTCCGCAAATAACCGGCTTGAAAACAAAATCCTCCTAAAAGCGCGCAGCTGATAAGGTAGGGCGTGAGCCAAAATGCCCTTATCGTGGCCTTTGTTGCGGTAAATAAATAAAATCCTAAAAAGGTAATACAAATGACCATACACAAACGTATGATCATCGCCTTCTTTGCAACTTTAGGGATAAATTTATCACTACTTTGACTCAATTCCGACGATTGCATGGCCGTACGGCCGTGCGTTAGCTGATATAAAAAGGGAGTGATTAACATAAAGTTCAATGAGGGCAGGAAAATACCAAAAAAGGATTTGATGGCGCGGATCATTGGATTAACACTATCTTTCAATGTATGTGTTGTTAATTGATAGACAAAGGATTGCCATGCATGTTGCTCATTCCAGATGATGACTGGACTAAAAATAACCATTGCCAGCAGCAGTACGAGGTAAAAATGAAGTGTTTTAAATAAGTAGCGATAGGGCGTTGTCAGTAAAAAAATCAATAAAGATAGAACCAATACAACACCAGAATATTTTGAGAGCATCATCAAACCAATGCTCGCGCCTACCCAATAGAGGTCTTTCATATTATTAGACTTAATGAACCTCACCGCAAAGTAAAGCGTTAATGCCCAGAATAGCGCAAGCGGTGTATCGTATGTTGTTTGCTTTAATATATCGATGGTCATTAGAGGCGAGAACAACCACAATAACATGGCGATATAACTTGCTTCTTTGGATAAAAAGAAGAGGGCTGTCTTGTAGATGAGCCAACTGGTTAATGCAGCAGACACAATGCCAACGAGGCTTAATGCAAAAAGGGTATCGCCAAAAAATAGGGTCGACAATTTAATAAAGTAGGCTATCATGGGTGAGCCATCATAGTAGGAAATATCTAGATGTCGACTCCATTCCCAATAGTAATACGTATCAAAGGACAATAGGTTAAAAGGTGCTAACAACAGCAGGAAGCTAAAATAAAAGATAATAATGATGAGATGTAGATTCTTCATTCATGAGGCTCAGTATGGTTGTTCGCAAGGAACGTAGTGGACTGCGGGCTGGTTGTCAACCAAAACGTCGTTCCACGAGGGTAAGTTTAACCCCGCAATACGCACCGAAGATGATCCGTCGATTAACACGGCTCTAACTAATAAGAAAAAACACAATAAACAGCAAACTTAACATAAGCAGTAATGGGTTCACTGCTTGGCGCGTGAGCAGTTTTAATAGAGTATACAAAATAATGCCACCACCAATCCCGTCAGCAATCGATGATGTAAATGGAATCATCATGATGGTGAGCATGCACGGTGCGGTTTCGGTGATATCATCCAACTTTAATCCACCTAAATGTTTCATCATGCAACAAGCGACATAAAGTAGTGCAGGCCCCACGGCGTACGTTGGAATGGCTTGTGCGAGAGGGAAGAAAAATAGCATCAAGATAAATCCTGTCGCAACCACCAGTGCTGTTAGCCCCGTACGACCGCCGGCCTGAATTCCTGCGGCTGACTCAATGAATGGTGATGTACTGGCCGAGCCTAATAGTCCTGCAACGGCTGAGGCTGCCGCATCTGCGGTTAAACTTCTGCTTAAGCGTAGAGAGTAATTGGGTTGCTCTTTGAAAACAGATTGGTTGAGTAAGCCTATTAAGGTTCCGGTGGCATCGAATACGGCAATTAAAAAAAATGCGAATGTGGCTTTAATGGCGGCTACACTGGATAAGCCTGTGAAATCAAGTTTAAACCATGTGGGTTGCATTGAGGGTGGTAATGAGACGATGCCTTGCCATGTTGTTAATCCAAGGAGCAAACTAATGAGGCTAATGGCGAGGATCCCAATGATAATAGCGGCAGGTACACAATAATAATCAAGCGCTAAAATTAACAAAAACCCTAGAAAAAACAATAGGCTTTGTGGGCGGCTGATGTCACCCAAATGCATTAACGTATGATTGCCACTTACAATCAATTGGTTGGTTTGCATCGCAATGAGCGCGATTAATAAGCTGATGCCAATAAGGATGGCGACTTGTAAGTTGTGAGGAATGGCCTCAATCAATAAGCGTCGCATGCTCGTCAGGCTGACGATAAAAAATAACACGCCAGAAACAAATACCATGGCGAGTGCATGTTGCCATCCGATGCCGAGATCTTGAACCACACTGTATGAAAAATAAATATTTAAAGCCATTCCAGGCGCCACGCCTATAGGTGTGTTGGCGAGTAGGCCCGTTAAACCACATGCAAAAGCAGTGACGATACAGGTTGCAGTGAAGACCGCACCTTGATCCATCCCAGCGTCATGTAAAATAGCCGGATTGACAAATGCAATATAAGCCATGGTTAAAAACGTGGTTAACCCGGCAAGCAATTCAGTTTTATATGATGACTGAGCGTTGAAGTAAGTCATAAGAGATGCGAGCGATGAAAATAACATCCTACCTGTTATTCGGTGCTGCTGGCAATACATCCCCTATGCCGGAGATCTTAAACATGAAAACCGAAGACGTTGAATGCAATTTCAAAGGTAATTAATACAATGATAATGACCTCAAGGCTGTGAGAGTGGCGATTCTCAAGATAACCGTTAAACATGTCAAAAATTTCGTTGAGGGTATCTAGGCGATGATTAATGGCGTTGACGCGTCGTTGGATATGTAAGTAACGCTCAAGCATAATATAATGCTCTTCCAAAGTGGGGTGCTGCCAAAAATATTTAGGGTGGTATAGAAAATTACTGATTAAATTCATTTCACTTTTTGCAACAAGAATTTCACCAATAACGTGACGAATTTGGTTGCGGGTGACACTCATCCCTCCTTTATTCGATAGGCTCTGAATTAATGGGGTGTATTTTTCAATCAAGGCTTCAAGGATCGTTTCAAAATATTGCAATTTAACTGATTGCGAAAAACCATAAGCTAAGCTAAGTTTTAATTCGTCGCTATCTGTGTCAATACGTAGACAGTCCACATCAAAAAAATCATGTGGTTCAATGGCTGTTTTGTCGCTCAGTTGGTAGCTGAATTCATCGTGAACACGAAAAGAAACGGGTCTATCAGCAAAAAGTCGAATGGTGTCAAGGTATGCACTCATCTGATACCGCTTAACACCCCAAGAAACCACCGTTCCATTTTTAAAAACAAAGACCAACGTGCTGTTAGAATCACACGGGCTAAGTTTTAATACATCGCGAGACTTAACGGAGACGTAGCCAACCAGCGTGGTCTTGTAGTGATTATCTAACCGAGTTAGATCGATGCTGTTGGCAATGCAATAACTGAGGCATTCCATGATAAATGCTACCAGTGAGTGAAGTTACTCCCACATTACTGTCGTATTCTCGACACCTTGTGAGTAGCGAATGGTTAATTATAACGTAATCTTACCAATACTACACGCTTTCTATTGTTTCCCGCCCAGGGTAGGCCTTTTTTCTATCTGTTTTACCACCTAACCATTGTGGGCATACTTCTAAAATTTCGGCAATTTTATCCAGTTGTTCATCTGGTGGTAACACATGGCCGAAGATCATAGCATTAGCTAAATGGCGAGTGACACCGAAGACTTTTGCGACAGCTTTCGTTTTTTCAGCCAAGTCCTCTGGAAATCCCAATAAAGATAACTCTCTGTTAAACCGTTGCGAAAACACTTTGCTATTCATTTTTTCACTCCTTGAAAAAAATAATACCCATCACTCGATCGTTTGGATTGCCAATTTTTCCCGTAATACGTATCAACATGGGGGACTCATTGGCTACCATACAGGGCAATTTTAAATAACAAGCTATTGAGAGCACGTCTTAGCGAAAACGAATGGCTCCAAAGACAAGCTCTCGCCTATCAATCCATGATTCCGGCTTATACTTTATAACTTATTTTTTTTCTAGATAAAAGTCTTTTCGACAGGTAAATCCGATTATTTTTAAGTAGTTACCTTTTGCGTACCTTATTTGAGTTGATACTCCACCGTCGTGACGACACGTACTTTTTTCATGATCGCGTTTCCAGAATCATAGCTGGAGTTTGCATCGCTGATAGTGAACAATCCCTGCGTGGCACGACGAATATAGCCTAACGTTGCCTGGGCATTGTTTGCAAAGCTTTGAGCGGCGGTGTGAGCGCTTTGTGTTGCCTCATCAAGCATCACGGGCTTAATTGCATTTAACCCGTTAAAACGATAGATGACGTTGGAGGTAGTGACGACAATGCCTTGCTGCACGAGATCACCCGTTTTTTGTATGGCGGTCGCCACTTGGTCAACGTTATTGGTGCCGACAGTCAGGCCAGTGTCCGCGCTATAACGAGGCATGTCTTGATTTTGATTGTAAGAAACGCTGTGGTTATCGGTGACGGCAACTGGGTTGGTGCTGATCTCACTGTCTTTAAACCCTTGTTTATTTAAAAATTGGCGTGTTTTGTTTTGGGCATCATCGATGGTTTGATACAAAGCAGGTAATTCATTGTTGACTAATTTAATATTCACGGTCCATATGGCCTCATCGGCTTTTACCACGCGCTCAGCCAACCCCTTCACTTCAACAAATCGCGAATACTGTCTAGAACCCGTTAAACCATTGGCAATAAAGTAACCACTTAACGCAAATCCGCATCCTAAGACAAAAGCAGCAAGAATTTTCGACCACATGGAGTTTACCTCTTAAGCTAAGCCAGGCCACGATTGTAACAAGATAGCCTATGTGTTGCTACCACCATGATTTTTATCCGCAAAAACAGAACCAATGGAAATAATAAAACACATAAAGCGTTATTAAAGTGCAGAAAAGTATAAATTATGTTTAAAGTTTACAAAAAAATTACATTAATTGGCGTCTTTACTTAACAAATCCTTAATTTTAAGCGGCTAATATAACAATGTGCTTTATTTATTTAGAGCAAATAGATTTATTATTGGACATTTGTGGGCTGATGATGAGAGGTGTATATTAATGACAACTCATGTATTCATAGGCGCGGGTCCTGCTAATCTTCATCGAGCATTGAAGATCAAAAAAATGGATCCTGAAGCACAGATTGTTATTATTGATAACCGCTTAAGGCCAGAAACTCGCGACATTGACCGAGAAAAAGCGCGTGCTAACATTTTCCGTTTTGAAAACAACGTAGTGACGGAGAAATTGCTTGCTGATGGCGTAGATAAAGATGCCCTGGCGAGACTAACGTATGATCGAGATTTTTCTGTAAGACAAGGGTTTCAACACGGTGACGATACCGTGTTTTCTGCCAATCGATTTACCCAAATTCAAATTCGCGATCTGCAGCTCCTTTTGCTGCAAACGCTAGATAAGTTACCTGGTCCTCCACCTGTATTATGGTCAGATAAAATAAATGTAAATTCTTTTGAACGTATTGAGCAGTCAGTGGCACAGGTTTTACATGCACACCAAGGGGAGATTGAGTTGGGTCGTGGGACGCCTGATATTCAAATTCATTCTGCAACTGGGGCTTTGAAAGACGCTGAAGAGAAAGCGGCCATTATTTATCCCGATAAAGCTACGCATCAAATTCATGACGCTACATCTGACGTGGCAGCCATGCCGATCACGCCCAAGCATGGTACCACCACTTTTTTCATTAAAGATCCTACCCATGGTGCGCAACTGGTTAGTTGTCGTGAGTTGGAAGCGGATCAACGATCGTTAGATTTAACCGAGTGGCAGCCCGTGTTAGAGGGACATGGTTGGAATTTAATTCGTCCACCAAGAATTCGCGTCTTTTACGCCAATGATGTGTTATATATCGGCGCTGAAATCCCGGCCAAAATGGTATCCATGGATGATGAGGCTTACGAAACCGCAATGACAGATTATACCCGGGCAATCGCGAGCCTAGTATTTCCCCACACCGCGATTTCAGAACTACCCGTTAATCCGCATTTACGCTCGCGCTTTCCTACAGAGCGGGGTGAACGTGGTGAAGTGCTCAGCTTGTCTCATTCCCATACAATGGCATGGGGAGAAGGTGAGAGAAAGGCTCATATTTCACTGTTTAATCATGGGGATAGTCGATACTTGCCACATTACCAAACGGGAAGTGGTTTTGTTACTGGATTTTTGATTAATGAAGTATACGCTGATATTTATCAGCATAAGACGTTCCATGATCTGTACGCTTGGGCCATGAAGAATGGCCACCTTGGAAAAGGGGTCAGTGAGGAAAAAGTAAAGGCACAGTATACTCGGGTGCTCAAGCAAGGTGGCGATAAGGTGGCTGAAGAACACCGTTTGCAAGCGTTTCAAACGGAATTATTTATGGCGCTTTCAAGAGATATTATTGATGAAAACAAAGCAAAAGTTGGTCGGTATTTTAATGCGATACACAGTCAATCACTAGCTGC
>SXGT01881210.1_pt1 | contig 11913 bp, 11 predicted proteins | sample 3176221 | NCBI WGS metagenome assembly SXGT01 (sample SAMN11356862, study PRJNA531348) | freshwater metagenome | isolation source: freshwater sample F1-120 | place: China: Fuxian Lake, Yuxi | collected 2017-12-25
GGGTCGTAGGTTCGAGCCCTACAGGAGGCACTTTAAGTCAAGGAATGACAATGGTTTACGGAAAGACGATTTTCGGATAAAAGCTCGGATAAATCGTCGGATAAAACGGTGCGGCCAACGGGGAGGCGAAATGCCTCCCCGCTTCATTTCTCTGGCCTATCCTTGGCCAACAAACCTCGGGCAAATCGGCAGGAAAAAGTACGAACGAAATTCCAGCCGTAGGTCAAAATGCCTCACCGATCTTCAACCCTTCCACCGCCGCCCATCGCTCCACAATCGCCCGCTCGCCAGCACTCGCAATTCGGTTGCATTTTCCTCGAACCTGGAAGATCTCCTTCGTCGGCATGTCTACATCGATGGTTAACACCCGGCGCTGTCCCCGACGACTCACCATCTGCATAGACCAAATCGAAGCTTGGCGGCTGACACATAGGTCCGTGTAGGTCGCAACGCAATGTTGCATTTCTCGCCCTTCAACGAACAACGCCCGGCTCGTCAGCAACTCTGTGATCGTCCACATTCTCATGTTGCCCAGCGCCTTGTCACCTTCCACCCACTGGAAGTCTCTGAACGGAGAACGCCGCCAGCTGATCGTCGGCTGGTTGTCCTCCCGTCCAAGCTCTCTGTGCCATTGCTCAACCTGGCGCAAAATCGAAGCGACCGTCCGTCCCTTCATGGTGAAGTCTGGTCGTGGCGGCGGCAGTCTTCCGAACACGCCCGCTGGCGAAACGCCCTCTTTCCACTCAAATCTCTGGTACTGGAGGAAGTCCACCACCGGGCCAACCTGGGCGAGGTCGAGTGCTGGATGGTTGATGAAGAAATGCAGCACGCTCTCCCAGAAATCCTCGTTCTCCAGAAACTTGCCGAGCCGAGTGCCGACGACAGCACGGGCCAGGGATTTGCTGCCGCCGAGCCCACGCACCTGCGCCCAGCGAATTGCTTGGACAGCGGAGAGGTGATGTGGTGCTTGGGTGAATTGATGGGCCATCGCCTTGGTCAACCGCAACGGCAACTTGGCCGTTCGGATGTTCTCGCCTCGGCCCAAGTGCTTGTACCAATCGTGCTGCGGCAGCTTTTTTCCGGGCGGCAGATCGAGCCAAGCCGAGTTCATAAAGGCTGGCACCGGATACCGGGCAAGGAGATGTTGCGCAAGTGCATCGAACAGCGGCCACGGATTCTGTTTGACAGGATTCCACGTTTCAACAGGTCTGAGCCAGTCGCCGTGGTACAAGGATAGCGCCAGCAAGCCGGTGTTAAATCCGATGCGATTGTCACCAGCACGGTCGCTTGGATGAAGCAGGTTGCTTCGGGTCAGGACGTGCCTAACCAAACGCTCGTAGGCAAGCGGCACTCCGTTGTATCGCATTGCTAACGTCCGGGTGTCGTGAATTGCATCGTCCAGCTGTTGCTTGGCCGTCTGCCGAAATAGTCCGTCTCTGCGCATGGTGAAAGCTCCCACGCCATCTGGGGCGTCAGATGGAAGAAGGTTGAGGGGAATCGACACGCCTGAATCGGCGGTGATTACCAGCTTTCAGCGCAGATGCGGATTGTTCGATTCATCGGTAGATTGACCTGAGCAATTCCAATGTGAACCATGCCCACATGCCGGTTGTCTTCACCGGCAATGGATGCCTGGGACAAGGTGAAGGACAATCTTGTGCCACGCTGGGTTCGTCTTTAGGTCCGTGATTGAGAGGCCACAAGATGTTGTTGACGATCACGACGACCCACCAACCGGCCAACGACCTGGGCTACTTGCTTCATAAGCACCCCGAACGGTGTCAATCGTTCGACATGAGCTTCGGCAGAGTCCACGTCTATTACTCCGAGGTTAGTGCCGAGCGCTGTTCGGCCTGCCTACTGCTCGACGTTGATGCGGTGGGCATGGTCCGGGGCAAGAACGCTGACCAGAACTTCCTGCTGGCGCAGTATGTGAACGACCGGCCCTATGCTGCCTCATCGTTCATGAGCGTTGCCATCGCCCAGGTCTTCGGTTCGGCCTTGCAAGGCCGATACAAGGATCGGCCCGAGTTGGCGACAACGGCGATCCCGCTAATGGCCAGGATCGATGTGCTACCTGTTCGTGGCGGCGAGCGATTTCTTAGTGCGGTTTTTGAGCCGCTGGGCTACGAGGTCGAGACTGTCCGTTCGCCGCTGGATGAACGATTCCCCGAGTGGGGCGATAGCCCTTATTTCGCAGTGACCATTCGGAAGACGACCAGGCTGGTGGACCTGTTGACGCATTTGTACGTGCTGATCCCAGTATTCGATAACCGCAAGCATTATTGGGTCGGTGACGACGAGATGGAAAAACTGCTTGCCAAGGGTGAGGGTTGGCTAGCCGAGCATCCTGAGAAGGACGAGATCACCCGGCGTTACTTGAAGTTCCAACCGAGCCTGTTTCGCATGGCGCTGGCCCGCCTTGTTCAAGAAGAGGAGCCGGAAGACGGCGAGGAGAACGATCAGCCAAAGGAGAAGGCCGAGGAGGTCTTAGAGAAGCCCATCAGCCTCAACGAACAACGGCTCGGGGCGGTGATGGCTTCGCTGCGAGGAAGTGGGGCTAAGCGAGTGCTTGATCTCGGCTGCGGCGAAGGCAAATTGCTCCGAGAACTGCTCAAGGACAAGCAGTTCGAGGAGATCGTGGGCATGGATGTCTCGGTTCGCACGCTCGAAGGAGCCCAGCGTCGGCTCAAGGTTGACCGCCTGCCGACGATGCAAGCGAGCCGGATGAAGCTGATCCACGGTTCGCTCATGTACCGGGATAAACGGCTCGAAGGCTTCGACGCCGCCGCCGTTGTCGAGGTCGTTGAACACCTCGATCCGCCCCGGCTGTCGGCCTTTGAGCGAGTGCTGTTCGAGTTCGCCAAGCCTCGAACGGTCGTGTTGACGACGCCGAACCGAGAGTACAACGTTACGTGGGAGGCGTTGCCAGCCGGACAGTATCGCCATCCTGACCACCGCTTTGAGTGGACCCGGCAAGAGTTCCAGAGTTGGGCGACCGGCATTGCTGCCCGGTTCGGTTATGAAGTACGGTTCCTGCCCGTGGGGCCGGAGCATCCCGACTTGGGGTCGCCGACGCAGATGGGGGTGTTTCAGTCAAAGGAGGTCGATCATGGGCGCTTCCCGTGACGAGTTCGTCAAATATCCGAGAACGCCTCATCTGTTCGGCTCGAAAGGGACCGACGATGACAAGCATCTCAATGAAGCTGAGTCGAACCCGTTCATCGCCGATGAGTCGTTGATCGTGGAGGAGAAGATCGACGGCACGAACGTCGGGATTCACTTCACGTCCGATGGAAAGATGGTCTTGCAATGTCGGGGACATCTCATCACGCAAGGAATGCACCCGCAATACGACCTCTTCAAGCAATGGACGGCGGTGAAGCGTGGCGTGTTCGAGGGACGATTGGAAGGTCGCTATATCCTCTTTGGTGAGTGGGTTCACGCCCGCCATGCGGTGCGCTACCGGCAGCTTCCGCATTACTTCTTCGAGTTCGATATTTACGACAAGGACCAGGAAGCCTTTCTGAACTTGGAGCAACGCCTGACGCTAATAGAAGGAACTGGAATCGAAACCGTGCCCGTTCTGCATAAAGGAGCCCTCGGCAAAAAAGAACTTGCGGAATTGATAGGCCCTTCCCGATTCGGTAGCGAGTTCGAGAACCCAATGACCGGGCGAACCGACAACTTGATGGAAGGGCTCTATCTCCGAGTTGAGGCGGCTGGCGTTGTTGCGGGGCGGGCTAAGTTCGTGCGGCCCGAGTTTGTGGAGAAGGTCAAGCAAAGCGAGCATTGGCAGCATCAGGCAATGGTTCCCAACATCCTCAAAGATGGGGCGGACATCTGGCAATGACATGGAACGAACTATCAAAGGCATCGCTCAACGAGATCGTGGCTTGGGCGCACGATCAGCCCTGGTGTCAAGCGATGGCCAATTGTCAGCAAGACGCCGGGTGGCATGCCGAAGGCGATGTCTGGACGCACACGAAGATGGTCTGCGCCCAACTGCCGCAGCTCGACGATTGGCCGACGCTGACACCGCACGAGCGAACCGTGCTGATCTTCACGGCCCTGTTTCATGATTCGGCGAAGCCGCTCACGTCGCAGATCGACCCGACGACGGGACGGGTTACTTCGCCCAAGCATGCCATCAAGGGGGAGCATCTTGCCCGGTCAGTTCTGCGGGATCTTGGGTGTGGCCTGACGATTCGGGAGGAAATCGCACGGATGGTCCGTTTCCACGGGCGTCCTGCCTTCCTGCTTGAACGAACCGACCCGTCCCGTGAGGTCGTGTCCATGTCGTGGTCGGTCTGCAACAATCTGCTCTATCTGTTTGCGCTGGCCGATACTCGTGGGCGCAACACCGCCGAAATGGGTAGGCCCGAGGAGAATTTGCACTTGTGGAAGATGGAGGCAGAGGAACACGACTGCTTTGACAAGCCCTACAGATTCGGCAACGATCAAGCTCGGTTCTTGTTCTTCCGACAAGTAAAGCCGAACCTCCATTATGTGCCCCACGAGGATTTTCGCTGCACGGTAACGATGATGTCAGGGCTTCCAGGTAGCGGAAAGGACACCTGGCTCGCAGCCCACCGGGCCGATCTTCCGGTGATCGCTCTCGATGATATGCGGGAGGAACTTGACATAGAAGCGACTGGGAACCAAGGTGCGGTAGCCCAACTCGCCAGAGAACGATGCCGAGAACTGCTTCGGGCACGCACGTCGTTCGCCTTCAATGCCACGAACCTGCTGCGGCAAACCCGGCAGCGATGGATCGATCTGTTTGCCGATTACAACGCCCGGATCGAAATGGCTTACGTCGAACCGGCATTGTCCATGATCCTCGATCAGAACAAGCGGAGAAAACGGATCGTGCCTGAAGACGTGATCGTGGGGTTAGCGAACAGGCTGGAGCCGCCGACTTGGACTGAAACGCATGGACTCGTGGTCAGCGACGGAAGCGGCCCGACCACGAATTCAAAATGACCCATAGCAGGTGTTTGTCAATCTGCGAATGCGGGGCGCACCGATGAACGATGAAACCGCCGCCGAGTCCGCTGATGGCATTTGGTGTGTTGTTGCCAACGTCAAGCGAGAACATCCGCACGGTCCAGGTGGCGATGAGACGAAGATTGGGACACGTCAGTTTCGGGGAGGCACAAAGGTATTCATCGCCGGTTGCTTTTCGGGGTCATGCGACGGCGTAATTGCTATCGGGCTTCATCGCAAGTCCCGTCGATTTATCAATTGCATTGTGAACGTAACGCACCTCGAAAACTTCAGGGCGAAAATGGTCTTTCACCCAAGGGTACTGCAACTCATCGAACAGGATCAGCGGTGCTGGATCAAGACGAAGGATGAGGCAGAGAAGTGGGTGGCAGCATTCCCAGAGTGGCAAAAGATCTGGGAGAAGAAACCAAAACCGGCTGAAACTGGTGACGACTGAGGAAAAGCCGTGGAAGCCGTAATCTTCGTGGGCCTTCAAGGGGCAGGCAAATCAACGTTCTACCAAGAGCGATTCTTTACCACGCACCTGCGGCTAAACCTCGACATGCTCAAGACCCGGCATCGGGAGAAGCGGTTGCTCCTTGCCTGCGTTGAAACCAGCCAACCTTTCGTCGTGGACAACACAAACCCGACACGGGCCGAGCGGGAAGTCTACATCAAGGCGGCGAAGGACGCCGGGTTTCGGGTGGTGGGCTACTACTTCCAATCCCGAGTCGAGGACTGCAAACGACGAAACGATCAACGGCCTTCTCTCCAACAGGTGCCGCTGCGTGGCATCCTGGGCACGGCGGGACGAATGGAGTTCCCGACCCGAGACGAAGGATTTGACGCCATGTATTACGTGCGGATTGACGAGCCCAATGGGTTCGTCGTCGAGGAGTGGAAAGATGAAGTTTGATGAACTCGACGACAAGATGCGGGTATTCGAGACCGCCCACGACCTGTGCGTGCTGCCAGGGTTGTACATGGTCGCCCGCCTGGACGGGCGCAGCTTCACTCGGCTGACCAAGGACGTTCACCAGTTCGAGGCTCCGTTCGATGTTCGATTCCGTGACATGATGTTGGCGACCACCGAACACCTGATGACCGGCTGCGGATTCAACGTAGTCTATGGCTACACCCAGAGCGATGAGATCTCGCTGTTGTTTGCCTTGGAAGAGAACGGCTTCCAGCGAAAGCTCCGTAAGCTGCATTCGATCCTGTCCGGCGAAGCCAGCGCCAAGTTCTCGCTGCTCCTGGGTGCGATGGCGGTCTTCGATTGTCGCATCTCGCAACTTCCCACGGTGGACCTTGTGGTCGATTACTTCCGGTGGCGCAACGAGGACGCCCACCGGAACGCCCTGAATGCTCACGGCTACTGGCTGCTTCGCAAGGAAGGCCAAACGGTGGGTAAGGCGACGGCGGCAATGAAGGGGTTGTCGGTCGCCGAGAAAAACGAGCTTCTGTTTCAGCACGGCGTCAACTTCAATGACCTGCCCTTGTGGCAGAAGCGTGGTTCCGGCCTTTACTGGGAGGAGTTTGAGCGCCCCGCAGAGAATCCGATGACCGGCGAGAAGGTCGTCGCTCGGCGCAGGAGGGTTCGCCACGATCTTGAATTGCCGATGAAGGACGACTACTCGGCCTTCCTCAGCAAGCTGTTGACCCAAAAATAAAGGCGGGTTTTGTAAATGCCGGATCGAGTCCACCACCATCCGAACCTGATCTACTCGCTCGGCACGCAGGTCGTGACGCTGGTCGAAGTCCTCGGCCAGAATGGCAAGGTTTTGCATCCTCCTGGCTCGGTCGGCGTGGTGATCCGCACTGCGGCAGATCTGGATCATCCCTACCGAGTGCGATTCCCTGATGGCGTCGAGGAATCGCTGAACCGGGACCAACTGACGATGCTGGCTCAGTACAAGGAGTCCGAGATCGGCGACACCGAGATCACGGCGATCCGCTGCAATCTATATGAGCGAGTGATTTATCGCTGCGTGATCGGCTCGCAAGCATACGGCCTAGCCGGGGAAGGTTCGGACATTGACCGTCGTGGCATCTACCTTCCGCCCGCCGACCTGCACTGGTCGCTTTATGGCGTGCCGGACCAGCTGGAAAACGACGCCACCCAGGAAGCCTACTGGGAGATCCAGAAGTTCTTGGTGCTGGCGCTCAAGGCGAACCCGAACGTCCTTGAATGCCTCTACACCCCGATGGTCGAGACGGTGACACCGCTGGCCGAGAAGCTGCTGGCGATGCGGTCGATCTTCCTCTCTCGCATGGTGTACCAGACGTACAACGGCTACGTCCTGTCGCAGTTCAAGAAGATGCAGGCCGGACTTCGCAAAGGCCAGGTGAAGTGGAAGCACGTCATGCACTTGATCCGGCTGCTGCTCTCGGGCATCAGTACCATGCGGGATGGCTTCGTGCCGGTGAAGGTGGAAGAGCATCGAGAAAAGTTGCTGGCGATCCGGCGTGGAGAGATGCCTTGGGAAGAAGTTGAGGACTGGCGCAAGCGGCTGCACCAGGAGTTCAATGCCGCCTCGGAGACGACGACGTTGCCCGAGCGCCCGGATTACGAGAAGGCCAATGCGTTTTTGATCGAGGCCCGGCGCTCGGCCTTGTCGGAGAATTTGCCATGATGAATGATCCTCGTCTGCACCGACAGGTCGAACTGCATCCCTACCCGCTTCTGTTTGTCACGATCAGCGGTGCGCACCTGTATGGCTTTCCATCGCCGGATTCTGATTTCGACCTACGAGGCGTCCACATTCTTCCTCTCACGGAAGTGGTCGGGATGAAGACGGGCCAGGAAACCGTTGAGAAATCAGGCATTCACGACGGCCTCGAAATTGATCTGGTCACCCACGATGCGCACAAGTTCTTTGGCCTCCTGCTCAAGAAGAACGGCTATGTGCTGGAACAAGTTCTGTCGCCGCTCGTCGTCCATACGACGCCGGAACACGCTGAACTGCGGGAGATCGCCAAGAATTGTATCACCCGGCACCACGCCCATCACTACCTGGGGTTTTCCGAGACGCAGTGGAAACTCTTCCAGAAGGAAGACCCGCCGCACGTCAAGCCGCTGCTGTACGTGTATCGGGTATTGCTGACCGGTTCTCACCTGATGCGGACGGGCGAGGTGCAAGCCAACCTGGGACGGCTGAACGAGAGTTTCAAGCTGCCGTACATTCCAGAACTTATCGAACGAAAGGTCAGCGGTACGGAGAAAGGACGCCTGGAGAAGGCCGACCTGGGATTTCATCAACGGGAGTTTGAACGGCTGCGGGCTGAACTTGAGCAGGCATACCAGGACAGCAAGCTGCCGGAAGCCCCGAGTGGTGGGGCGGCGCTGCATGAACTGCTCGTCCGCATCCGGTTGGGTAAATGAAATAGGTGCGTCATGAATCTCTTGATTTCGTCTTACGTTGAGCAGATGAAACGCTGGCCGCAATCCGGCCAGCACATCCTCGCCCAATTTGATGACGACACGATTGTTGTTTATCAAGCGTATTGCGCCGAGATCGGGAGATTTGCCGTTGAGAAAGGGTACTTTGGCGGCGGCTTCAAGTATTCTCGCATGAGTTGGGTCAAGCCGAACTTTCTGTGGATGATGTACCGAAGCCAATGGGGACAGTCCGAAGGACAACAGGTCGTCTTGGCGGTGCGCCTGAAGCGGAAGTTCTTCGATTCGGTGTTGGCGCAGGCTGTGCCTTCAACTTTCGACCGCAACGGTTTCGGTAGCCGTGATGATTGGACTGCTGCGGTAGGCAACTCGGACGTTCGCCAGCAATGGGATCCAGACCATTTGCCCAACGGAGAGAAATGCGAGCGACGTGCGATCCAGCTTGGGCTCCGAGGAGCGACGTTGGAAGCCTATGGAAAGCGAGAGATTGTCGAGGTCATTGACATGAGCCCGTTCGTCGCCGAGCAACGCTCACAGGTCCGTGACTGGAAGAATGGGGCACTCGTGACACCAACGGAGAACGTGTACCTGCCTGTTGACTGATTTGCAGCGTTTTTCGGTTCAGAGCCCGACTCAACAAATGAAAATCTCCATCCCCAACCTGTCCCTCGTCGTCCTGATCGGCCCCAGCGGGTCCGGCAAGTCCACGTTTGCTCGCAAACACTTTTTGCCCACCGAGGTTCTGTCGTCGGACGCTTGCCGGGGTTTGGTCAGCGACGACGAGAACAACCAGGCCGTGACGAACGAAGCCTTTGGCCTCTTGCACTACATCGTTGCGCAACGCCTGGCCTTGGGTCGCCTGACGGTGATCGATGCTACCAACGTGCAGCCCGAGGCCCGCAAGCCGCTGGTGGAAGTTGCACGCAAGTATCATTGCCTTCCCGTCGCCATCGTACTGAATCTGCCCGAGCGCCTGTGCCAGGATCGCAACCGTTCTCGCAGCGAACGTGATTTCGGTCCTCACGTAATTCGCCAGCAACACTCGCAACTGCGTCGATCCATTCGTGGTCTGGCTCGGGAAGGTTTTCGCCATGTATTCGTGTTGGAGAGCCCGGATGAAGTCGAGGCGGCAACCATCGAACGTGTCCCGCTCTATAACGACAAGCGACACGAACACGGTCCCTTCGACATTTTCGGCGATTTGCATGGCTGCTGCGATGAGCTTGAAGTCTTGCTTCAGCGACTCGGCTACTTGCCGACTGTGATGACCGGCGGCAACACTGCCTGGGGCGACCGAGCATTCGTCCACCCCGAAGGACGCAAGGCAGTATTCGTCGGCGATCTGGTGGATCGTGGCCCCCGCATCGTGGATACGTTGCGCCTGGTGCGCAATATGGTCCTGGCGGGCTCGGGCATGTGCGTGCCGGGCAATCATGACATGAAGCTGATGAAGAAACTCCGGGGCAAGGACGTGCAGATCACGCATGGCCTGGCAAATAGCCTGGCCGAGATCGACGCTGTGCCCGAAGCGATTCGTGGAGCATTCTGCAATGAACTGGTCGAGTTCCTTGACGGCCTGGTGAGCCACTACGTCCTTGATGACGGCAAGCTGGTCGTTGCTCACGCCGGAATGAAGGCCGAGATGCAAGGACGGGGCTCCGGCAAAGTGCGTGACTTCGCTCTCTACGGCGAAACGACCGGCGAGACCGACGACTTCGGCCTCCCCGTTCGGCACAACTGGGCTGCGGAATACCGTGGCTCGGCGATGGTCGTCTACGGCCACACGCCAGTGCCCGAGCCGGACTGGCTCAATCGCACCGTTAACATTGACACCGGCTGTGTATTCGGCGGCAAGCTTACGGCCCTGCGCTACCCAGAGAAGGAGTTCGTGTCGGTCCCCGCCGCCCGCACATATTGCGAACCGGCCCGCCCGTTCCTGCCTGAAGATCAGCAGGCTCCCAAGCTCACGGCCCAACAAGCTCACGACGATGTTCTTGATGCCGAAGATGTGCTGGGCAAACGGATCGTCTCGACTCGGCTGCGGGGCAACGTCACGATCCGTGAGGCACACGCCACGGCGGCGCTGGAGGTGATGAGCCGATTTGCCGCCAACCCAAAGTGGCTGATCTACCTGCCGCCCACGATGTCGCCATGCGAAACGAGCAGCGAGCCCGGCCTGCTTGAACATCCCGCCGAGGCGTTCAGCTATTTCCGCAGCCAGGGTGCGCCCCAAGTGATCTGTGAAGAGAAGCACATGGGTTCGAGGGCAGTCGTGATCGTCTGCCAGGATGAGCAAGCGGCGAAGGAACGCTTCGGCGTACTCGAAGGCGAGATTGGCATCGTTTACACCCGCACGGGTCGTCGGTTTTTCAACGAACCGGGGCTGGAAGCACAGTTCCTCAACCGGGTGCGGTCGGCTCTGACCGCTGCGAACTTCTGGGATGAATTGAAAACGAAGTGGGTTTGCCTTGACTGCGAACTAATGCCGTGGTCGGCCAAGGCACAGGAACTTCTTAAGAACCAATACGCAGCGGTCGGAGCCGCCGGACAGGCGTCATTGCCCAAGGCGGTCGCTTCGCTGGCGCAAGCAGCAGCAAGGCTTGGCGGCGAGGATAAGACCAAGATCGAACAGTTGATGTCGGATTGCCAAAGCAAGGAAGTGCATATTGGTCAGTTCGTCGCCGCTTATCGCAAGTATTGCTGGTCCGTAGCGTCGTTGAACGATCTGAAGCTGGCTCCGTTTCACCTGCTGGCGACCGAAGGCGGCGTCCACACGGACAAGAACCACACCTGGCACATGGACACGCTGGCGAAAGTTTGCCGGGAAGATCCAGAAATGCTGCGGGCGACTCCCTACCGGCTTGTTGATGTGACCGACCCAGCCAGCGAAAAAGGCGGGGCCGATTGGTGGACTGAGATGACAGGCCGTGGCGGCGAAGGCATGGTGGTGAAGCCGCTCGACTTCATTCTTCGTGGACGACGTGGCCTGGCCCAACCCGCCGTGAAGTGTCGAGGCCGGGAGTACCTGCGCATCATCTACGGCCCGGATTACACCACCGCCGACAACATTTCCCGGCTGCGCAACCGGGGCCTTGGTCATAAGCGATCCCTTGCCCTTGGTGAATTCGCCCTGGGAATCGAGGGACTGGAGCGGTTCGTCCGCAAGGAGCCTCTGCGCCAGGTGCATGAGTGCGTATTCGGCGTGCTGGCCCTGGAGAGCGAACCCGTGGACCCGAGGTTGTGAGAGCCGATGGTCGCAAGTTCCCGCTGACCCATCCATGATCGGAATCACTTTTTCTAGCGGAAAGAAGGTGGATTGGTCAGCCGTAACTCCTTTGCTTGCAGAGTAGTATGTCGCCCATGCGGTCTTGTTCTGCGACAATAAACGGCTCTTCCGGGTTAAGCATCCGTAGGTCTTGAAAATGTGAACATGCAGACCACTCTTGAAGTTAAGCAAAAACACGACTTCAGGAGACGATCCACATGTCCACCAGCTTACTGTATCAAGCGTTTGGCGTTCGTGGCTA
>SXGT01885463.1_pt1 | contig 11913 bp, 11 predicted proteins | sample 3176221 | NCBI WGS metagenome assembly SXGT01 (sample SAMN11356862, study PRJNA531348) | freshwater metagenome | isolation source: freshwater sample F1-120 | place: China: Fuxian Lake, Yuxi | collected 2017-12-25
AACTCCGGCAAGGCCGGCCTGCTCGCCGCCCAGGTGGACGACAAGGTCGTGCAGCGGCTGTGGGACCACCTCGATGCGAACCCTGGGGCGAGCGTCACGGTCGACCTCGAGTCGCGGACGGTGCGCGCGGGCGAGGGTCCGGACGCGATCGAGGACTCCTTCGAGATCGACGACTACACCCGCTGGCGCCTGCTCGAGGGTCTCGACGACGTCGCGATCACCCTCTCCCACGCCGACGACATCGACGCCTACGAGACCCGGCGTCCCGGGTTCAAGCCCGCGACGACGCTCTGACCCGGTTGCGGTTTACCACGGTCCCACGGCAAAGCACCTCTCCCCACGGGAGATCTGCCGTGGGGAGAACGGCCTTCCCTTGGGACCGTGGTCAACCGGCACCGGCATCGACGGATCTTCCCGCACGGCCTCCGAGGCCATAGGCTCGAGCACGTGCCCGAGGTCGTGGTCGAGCAGGAGTCGGTGGTCGCCGCTCCGATCGAGCGCGTCTGGGAACGGGTGGTCTCCCCGGCGGGCATCAACCACGAGCTCGGTCCGTGGCTGCGCATGGGCATGCCGCGCGGGCTGGCGGCGTCGACGATCGAGTCGGTGCCGATCGGTGAGCCGCTGGGGCGGTCCTGGATCCGGCTGCTGGGCATCGTCCCGGTCGACTTCGACGACCTCACGATCGTGGAGCTCGAACCGGGTCGGGCCTTCCGGGAGGAGTCGACCATGCTGTCGGCACGCCGCTGGCGTCACGAACGTCGTCTCGACGCCGTGCCGACCGGCCACACCCTCGTGCACGACCGGCTCACCTTCACCCCGCGACTCCCCGGCGGGCTCGCGGCCTCCGCGCAGGGACGGGTGGTCGCCGCACTGTTCGCCCACCGGCACCGCCGCCTCGCGGCCTGGTTCCCCGGCTGACCAGGTCCCCGCGGTTTACCACGGTCCCACGGCAAAGCCGTTCTTCCCACGGCAGATCTGCCGTGGGGAGAGAGGCCTCTCCTTGGGACCGTGGTAAACCGCGAGCCGTCGCTGACGAGGGGGCCGAGCGGCGGACGGGCGACGTACTAGGGTGCGGGCATGGGTCGGTGGTCGTCTCTCCCGAGGGCAACGCGCTGGGTGGTGAGGGTGGTCCGCCCCCCGCTGATGGTCCTGACCCGCCGCGACTGGCGTGGTGTCGAGAACTTCCCCTCGGGCGGGTTCGTCGTCGCGGCCAACCACCTGTCCCACCTCGACCCGTTCGTGCTGTCGCACTTCATGGTCGACAACGGTGTCGTGCCCCGCTTCCTGACCAAGGACCCCCTCTTCCGTGTCAAGGTCATCGGCTCGATCCTGCGGGGGGCCGAGATGATCCCGGTCTACCGTTCCACCTCCAGCGCCGTCGACTCGCTCACGGCGGCCGTCGAGGCGGTCCGGGAGGGCAAGGTCGTGACGATCTACCCCGAGGGAACCATCACCCGCGACCCCGACGCGTGGCCGATGTCGGGCCGAACCGGCGCCGTCCGCGTGGCGCTCGAGACCGGCGCACCCCGGGTGCCGGTCGCCCAGTGGGGAGCCCAGGAGATCCTGTGGCCCTACAGCAACCGGCTGCGGCTGCTGCCGCGCAAGACGATCCACGTGCGCGTCGGGGAGCCGTTCGACCTCTCCGACCTCCAGGGCCGTGAGGCGACGGAGCAGGAGATCGCCGCCGCCACCGACCGCCTCATGGACACCCTCACGGCCATGGTGGCCGACATCCGCGGCGAGCTGCCCACCCGCCCGAGGATCGACGTCCACACGCTCGGCACGCCCCGCACCAGCCACGACGAGACGGAGCAGACATGACCACTCCAGCCACGACCACCGCCGCCGTGATGGGGGCGGGATCATGGGGGACCGCCTTCGCGCTCGTCCTGGCCGACGCCGGCAACGACGTCCGCCTCTGGGGGCGACGTCCCGAGCTGTGCGACGCGATCAATGCCACCGGCCAGAACCCCGACTACCTGCCGGAGATCGACCTGCCCGACGGCATCACCGCCACGCCCGACCCCGCCGAGGCACTCGCCGGTGCCGACGTCGTGGTGCTGGCCGTCCCATCCCAGCAGCTGCGCGCGAACCTCACCGAGTGGGGCGAGCACATCGGCGACTCGGCGGTCATGGTCAGCCTCATGAAGGGCATCGAGCTCGGCACCCACAAGCGCATGAGCGAGGTCATCGCCGAGCTCACCGGGGCGGGTCCCGAGCGCATCGCGGTCGTGTCCGGCCCGAACCTCGCCAAGGAGATCGCCCGCCGGGAGCCGGCGGCGAGCGTCGTGGCGTGCGAGGACCCCTCCGTCGCCGAGCACCTGCAGAGGCTGTGCCACTCCGAGGCGTTCCGGCCGTACACGATCACCGACGTGATCGGTGCCGAGCTCGGCGGCACCACCAAGAACATCATCGGGCTGGCGGTCGGCGTCTGCCAGGGGCTCGGCTTCGGCGACAACACCAAGGCGTCGGTCATCACCCGGGGTCTGGCCGAGACCGCGCGTCTCGGGAACGCCATCGGTGCGGACCCCATGACGTTCGCCGGTCTGGCCGGCATGGGCGACCTCGTGGCCACCTGCTCCTCACCGCTCTCGCGCAACCGCACGTTCGGCGAGAAGCTGGGCCAGGGGCTCAGCGTTGACGAGGTCGCCGCGCAGACACGTCAGGTCGCCGAGGGCGTCAAGTCGTGCCAGTCGGTGGCCGAGCTCGCGGCGCTGCACGGCGTGGAGATGCCGATCGTCGACCACGTCGCGGCCCTGATCGCCGGCGAGATGACGCCCGAGCAGCTCGTGAAGGCCCTCATCTCACGCCAGGCCCGCCCCGAGTAGGGCTCGTCGTCGTCGGTCAGACGGCCTCGAGCGAGCGGGTGATGTCGGTCCAGAGGTCCTCGACGGCCTCGATCCCGACGGACAGCCGCACGAGGTTCTTGGGCACCGGCTTGGGCTCCAGGGCGTGCCGACGTCGACGCTCCCACGTCGACTCCACCCCGCCGAGGCTCGTGGCGTGGGCGATGACGTCGCTCTTCTCGGTCAGACGGGTGGCGGCCTCCGGGCCCGCGTCGACCTCGAAGGACACGATGGTCCCCCAGCCCGGGTAGCGGACGCCACTGATGCCGGACAGGCTCGTGAGTCGCTCCGCGAGCTCGGTGGCGTTGGCCTCGGCGCGGTCCAGCCGGACGTGGAGCGTGCGCAGCCCGCGCGTGGCGAGCCAGCACTCCATGGCGCCGGGGGTGGCCCCGCCGGACGTGCGCCGCTTCTCGACGGCCTTGTAGCCGCGGTCCTGGTTGGTGACGACGGCGCCCAGCAGGAGGTCGCTGTGTCCGCCGATGAGCTTGGAGGCCGAATGGACGACGAAGTCGGCTCCCAGCTCGAGCGGCCGCTGGCGCAGGGGGGTGGCGAAGGTGTTGTCGACGGCCACGGCCGTGCCGCGTCGCGCCGAGACCTTGGCGATCGCCGAGATGTCGGCGGTCTCCAGCAGCGGGTTGGTCGGGGACTCCAGCCAGACGAGGCTGGCGTCCTCGGCGGCGGACAGCACGCCGGTGGTGTCGGCGACGTCGACCAGCCGCAGCTCGATCATGGAGCGCTTGGCGCGCTGCTGGAGCGCGTCGAGGGTGCCGGAGTACGCATGCTTGGGCGCGACGACGGTGCCCCCCACGGGCACGAGGTCGAGCAGGGCGCTGACGGCACCCATGCCGGAGGCGAAGGCGAGCGCGCGGCCGCCCTCGAGCGCTCCGAGCACCTCCTCGAACGGTTCCCACGCCGGGTTGGCCTGCCGGGCGTAGTCCGGACCGTCACCCGGGACGTAGGCCGTGGCGAGCGTGATCGGCGCGTTCAAGGGTGCCCCGGGGGTGCGTGGGGGTCGCCCCGCACCGACGGCGATGGTCGAGAGTGAGAGCTTCGGTCCGCGCATGCGCCCATTGTGCCGGGGCCGATACAGTGCTCGGCGATGAGCCCCTCCTCGCGCGGCACCGCAGACCGCCCCCGACTCGCCGTCGTGTTCGGCGGGCGTTCCAGCGAGCACGAGGTGTCCTGCCTGACGGCACGCAACGTGCTGGCCGTGATCGATCGCGACCTCTACGACGTCGTCACGGTGGGCATCACCACCGACGGTGACTGGGTCCACGAGCCGATGCGGTGGGACGACCTGCCGCCGGGCCGACTGCCGGCCGTGGACCCCACGCACCCGGTGTTCTCGTGGGACGAGCTGCGCGACGTGGACCTCGTCTTCCCGCTCCTGCACGGGCCGTGGGGCGAGGACGGCACGATCCAGGGCCTGCTGGAGATGGCCGGCGTGCGCTACGTCGGTGCCGGGGTACTGGCCAGCGCCGCCGGCATGGACAAGCCGTTCACCAAGTCGCTGTTCAGCGCCGGCGGCCTTCCCCAGGTGCCGTACGTGACCGTCCTGCCGCAGCAGTGGGCCGATCCCGTGGGCCGCGACCGGGTCCTCGACCGCGTGCGGGCGCTCGGCATGCCGGTCTTCGTCAAGCCGTCGCGGGCGGGGTCGAGCTCCGGCGTGACCAAGGTCGACGACGTCGCCGATCTCGAGGCAGCGGTCGAGGCGGCCCGCGCGTTCGACCCCAAGGTCATCGTCGAGGCGGCCGCCCGCGGAAAGCGCGAGCTCGAGGTCGGCGTCATCCAGCGCCCCGACGGGACCCCGTGGGCGAGCGTCGTCGGGGAGGTCGTCCAGGCGCCGGACTCCGCGCACGCCTTCTACGACTTCGAGGCCAAGTACCTCGACGGCACGAGCAGCAACGTGGTGCCCGCCGACGTCCCCGACTCGGTGGCCGAGCAGGTCCGCACCTACGCCGTCCAGGCGTTCGCCGCGCTCGGGTGCGAAGGCCTGGCGCGGGTCGACTTCTTCCTCACCGACGACGGTCTCGTGATCAACGAGATCAACACGATGCCGGGGTTCACCTCGACGTCGATGTTCCCCGTCCTGTGGCAGGCCACCGGCGTCGACTACGCCGAGCTCGTCGGCCGCCTGCTCGACCTCGCGATGCAGCGCCCGGTCGGCCTGCGCTGACGGTCGTCGACCCTCAGACGCAGGGCTGCTCGACCGGGACGTGCTTCGCGATGGCACCGCCGAGGTCGACCAGGACGTCGGCCGCCGGCTGCACGGGAGCCGGCACCTCGACGCTCACGTTCGCGGCGCGTCCGATCGTCGTGAAGACCCGCCCATCGCCGGTCTCCTCCTCGAACCACCCGACGCCCTCGACCTCGTAGCACGGCGACGTCGGTTCGAGGTCGTCCGGCTCGGGGACCCCGCAGCGCAGGACGACCGGCACCTCGCCCCATGCTCCCGCTGGGACGTCCTGTGCCACCTCGCGGCGGTCCTGGCCGGCGACCTCGATCGGCAGGTCGGCGACGAGCATGTCGCAGAGGTCAGCGGTGCCGGGCTCACGGGGGTAGGCGTCGACGAGGACGCCCGAGGTGCACCCCGACGCGACCAGCGCGAGGGACGCGAGCGCGGCCGGGATGGCCCGCACGGCTCAGATCCGGACGATGGGGCAGGTCAGGGTGCGCGTGATGCCGGCGACCTTCTGGATCGAGGAGACCACCAGGGTGCCGAGCTCGTCCATGCTGGGACCCTCGGCACGGGCGATCACGTCGTAGGGTCCGGTGACGTCCTCGGACTGCGTGACACCGCTGATCGCCGCGATCTGCTCGGCGACCTCGGCGGCCTTGCCCACCTCGGTCTGGACGAGGATGTATGCCTGGACCGTCATCGGACCTCCTGCTCGTGAACCTCGGGACACGCTACCGGACGGGTCACCGGGACCCGCAGCCGCTCGGGGAGAATGGCCCGATGAGCCGCAGCGACGACGTCCGTGCCGATGCCCGACTGAGCGACGTCGGGGAGTTCGCGCTGATCGACCTCGTCCGCGCCGAGCTCGGGTCTGGCACGAGGGTCGTCATCGGTCCGGGTGACGACGCCGCCCACCTCGACACCGACACCGGTCGGGTCCTGGTCTCCACCGACGTGCTGGTGGAGAACCGGCACTTCCGCCGCGACTGGGCGAGCGCGGAGCAGATCGGTCGGCGGGCCGCGGCCAGCAACCTCTCCGACATCAACGCGATGGGTGGCCGGGCCACGGCCGTGACGGTCGGTCTGGCGATGCCGGACGACCTCCCGGTGGCCTGGGTGGTCGAGCTCGCGCGCGGTCTCGCCGCGGAGTGCGAGAGCGTCGGGGCGCACGTGATCGGTGGTGACATGACGGCGGCGGACCAGGTCGTCATCGCCGTCACCGTCCTCGGCGAGGCGAGCGTCCCGGTGCGGCGCAGCGGTGCGGCGCCTGGGGACGTCGTGGCGGTCGCGGGTCGGCTCGGCTGGGCGGCGGCCGGTCTCGCCGCCCTGAGTCGCGGCTTCCGCTCACCACGCAGCGTGGTCGAGGCCCACCTGTCGCCGCAGCCTCCCTCCGACGCGGGACCGGCGGCGGCTGCTGCCGGTGCCACGGCCATGGTCGACGTCAGTGACGGTCTCCTCGCCGACGTCGGGCACCTCGCCCTCGCCAGCGGGGTGCTCGTCGACCTCGACTCCGCCGCGCTCGAGGCCGACGAGCCCGTGCGGACGGTGGCCGGCGCCCTCGGGCGCGAGCCGATGGAGTTCGTGCTGGGCGGCGGGGAGGACTTCGCGCTCGTGGCCACGTTCGGTCGCCACAGCGAGCTGCCGGACGGGTGGCGACGCATCGGCGAGGTGCACGAGGCCTCGGGTCGTGAACCTGGCGTCCTCGTCGACGGGGAGGAACCGCAGGTCGAGACCGGCCACCGTCACTGGGGCTGAGGTCGGGCGGCGACCACCAGTCGGTCCGGTCGTGGAACGGGTCCGTCCCGCCCACGGCCGGGACTCAGTCCTGGATGCGGGCGAACGGACGGGCGGCCTCGAGCTCGTAGGCCAGCTCGAGCAGCGTGCGCTCGTCGCCGTGGAATGCCGAGAAGTGGACGCCGAGGGGGAGCCCGCCCTGCGTCGTGGCCAGCGGCAGCGACAGCCCCGGTGCACCGCAGGCGTTGTGCAGCGGGGTGTAGGAGACGTAGCGCAGGAGCCGCTCGAACATCTCCGGGAAGGGCACCGTGGGGGCGATGTGTCCGAGGGGTGGCGTGGTGTGCCCCAGGACGGGGGAGAGGGCGACGTCGATGCCGGCCTCGGCGAACCGTTCCCGGTAGAGGTGCTCGGACCGCTTCAGCTGGTAGACGGCACCGGGCGTGCGCCACGCGTTGCGCAGGAACCGTCCGGCGAGGAACTGGGTGAGCGGATCGGTCGCGGAGGCGTCGAACTCGGGGTGGAAGATGCGGGACCCGAAGCGCTGTGTGGAGAACGCGAGCAGCGACCAGTAGTGCGCGAAGGCGTCCTTGAACTGCGGCGCCACCGGCAGGGGGATCTCGACGACCTCGTGACCGAGGTCCTCCAGCAGGGCTGCCGTGTCGTGCACCGCCTGGGCGGTCTCGGCGTCCGGCGGTCCGGTCAGCGACTCCACGATGACGCCGACCCGCAACCGGCGGGTCGAGGGGCCCTGCACGTGGCCGACGTGCGGCAGCCCGGGCGCAGGACGGTGACTCTCCGCGGCGGCGAGGAAGGCGGCGGTGTCCCGGACCGACCGCGTCACCACGCCGTTGCAGACGATGTCGACCGGCATGCTCGCGGCGTGGTCGTCGGGCGCGAGACGGCCGCGGGTGGGCTTGAGGCCCACGAGACCGCAGGCGGCGGCCGGGATGCGGATGGAGCCCCCACCGTCGTTGGCGTGAGCGAGGGGCACGACCCCCGCGGCGACGAGGGCGGCCGAGCCGCCCGAGGAGGCGCCGCACGAGAAGTCGGGGTCCCACGGGTTGCGCGTGGGAGGCAGGTGCTCGAACTCGGTGGTGGCGTTGAAGCCGAACTCCGGGAGCGTGGACTTGGCGAGCACCACGGCGCCGGTGGCCTTGAGCTGTCGTGTGAACGGCGCGTCCGCGACGACCGGCGTGGCGGGCACCGCCAGCGAGCCGTGCCGCGTGGGCAGTCCGGCGACGTCGGTGTTGTCCTTGATCAGCCCCGGCACTCCCGCCAGGAGGCCGTCGAGCGGACCTGCCGCCGCGGTACGCGCCCGGTCGTAGTCGGTGACGACGAGGGCGTCGAGGGAGGGCTCGACCGCCTCGGCCCGGGCGATCGCGGCCCCGACCACCTCGGCGGCGGACACACTGCCGCCACGAACGGCCGCGGCGACCCCGACCGCGTCGAGGTCGCCGAGAGCGTCGTCGCCGAAGGCGTGGACGCGGGGGCTCATGGGCTGGGTCGCCTCAGGGCGTCAGCGCGAGACCTTGCCGGCCTTGAGGCACGACGTGCAGACGTTGACGCGCTTGGGCGTGCCGTCGACGACGGCACGGACGCGCTGGATGTTCGGGTCGAAACGACGCTTGGTGCGTCGGTGCGAGTGCGAGACGTTGTGGCCGAAGCCCGGTCCCTTGCTGCAGACGTCACAGACCGCTGCCACGGTGACCACTCCTGAAAGCTCGTGAGGAACGTTGGGGGAGTCCAGCGGCGCACGTCGAGGACGCACATCGCGGACAACCGCATCAGAATAGCCGATGACGCCGTCCGGGAGCGAATCGCCCGCCCAGGTCGCGTCTCGGCGTCCCTGCCGGGCGCTACCCTTCGGCCATGGTCCTGAGGTTGCGTGCCGACGCCTTCCGCGCCTGGACCCAGCTGTGCGCGCAGTCCCTGTCGGCCGCGCGCGCCGAGATCGACGCGCTGAACGTGTTCCCCGTCCCCGACAGCGACACCGGCACGAACTCCTACCTGACCATGGTCGCCGGCGTCGAGGCGATCGCCGCCCTCGACGACGACGCCCCCCTGGAGGAGCTCGTCCCGACGTACACCCGGGGCCTGCTCACGGGCGCCAAGGGCAACTCGGGGGTCATCCTGTCCCAGCTGGCGCGGGCGACGTTCCGCGCCTTCGACCTCGACGCGCCGCTGGAGGCCGAGGACGTCGCGGCCGCCTTCGAGGCGGCCTCCGCGGCGTCCGACGCAGCCGTGGGCGAGCCGGTGGAGGGCACGATCCTGTCGGTGGCCCGGGCGGCCGCCGAAGGGGCGCGGGCCGCCGCCCAGGAGGGCGTCGGTGGCCGGGAGGCCTTCGCGCGGGCGGCCGAGGCGGCGCGGGACGCGCTGCAACGCACGCCCCAGCAGATGGAGCGCCTGGCGCGTGCCGGGGTGGTCGACGCCGGCGGCCGCGCGCTCGTGGTGGTGCTGGACGCCACCGAGCAGGCCCTGACCGGTCGGGCCCCGCGCGCCGTGCGCACCCACGTGCCCGTGCCGGTCGAGGCCACGGGCGACGACCTCGTCGAGGGTGGGCCCGCCTACGAGGTCATGTACCTGCTCGATGCCGACGACGAGGCCGTACCCGACCTGCGCGCCGCGCTGCAGCCGCTCGGTGACTCCCTCGTCGTCGTCGGCGGCGACCGGTTGTGGAACGTCCACGTCCACGTCGACGACGTCGGCGCCGCGATCGAGGCGGGGATGACGGCAGGGCGGCCCTACCGGATCGCCGTCACGCACTTCGCCGACCAGATCGCCAAGAAGACCTCGACGGGACGTCGGAGGGCCCGGGCGGTCGTCGTGGCCACGACGGGGACCGGACTCGCGACGCTGTGCCGCGAGTCCGGAGCCGACGTCCGGGAGTTCTCGCGGGCCGAGCCGCTCGAGTTCGCGCGGGTCGAGGCGGCACTGCGCGAGGCCGGCGCCGACGAGGTCGTCGTGCTCCCCAACAACCAGCGCTACGTCGGGTTGTTCGAGGCCGCCGCCCGGGAGGCCCGGGAGCAGGGCATCCGGGTGGCGGTGATCCCCACGCACGCCCAGGTGCAGGCCCTCGCAGCCCTCGCCGTCCACGACCCCGGTCGCGGCTTCGACGAGGACGTCGTCGCGATGTCGAGTGCTGCGGCGGCCACGGGTCACGGTGCGGTCACCGTCGCCTCCGAGCCCGGCATGACCATGGCCGGCCCGTGCCGGGCCGGCGACGTGCTGGGCGTCGTCGACGGTGACTTCGCGTTCGTCGGGCAGGACCTCGCCGTGGTGGCCACCCAGGTCCTCGACCGCCTCCTCTCGCCCTCGGTCGAGCTCGTCACCCTCGTGCTGGGCGACGGTGCGGAACGAGCCATCGCCGACGAGCTCGAGCAGCACCTGCACGGGGCGCGGGTCGACGTCGACGTCATGGTCTACGAGGGCGGCCAGGAGAACTACCCGTTGTTCATCGCGGTGGAGTGACGGTGGGCGTCACACCGGCCTCACGGCTGCGCTCGGTCGTCGGCGACCGGACCGCGACCCCGCTGGCCAAGGCCTTCGGGATGGACACCGTCGACGACCTGCTGCGCCACTACCCGCGTCGCTACGTCGCCCTCGGGGAGCTCAGCGACCTCTCCGACCTGCACGTGGGTCAGTACGCGACCGTCATGGCGCGGGTGGTCGAGTCGGTCAACAAGACCTTCGGCCCCGGCGGTCGCAAGGTCCGCACCGAGGTCGTCGTGACGGACGGCACCGCGTCGCTGACCCTCACCTTCTTCCAGCAGAAGTGGCGACGCGCCCAGCTGGCCCCGGGCACCGTCGGGCTGTTCGCCGGCGTCGTCGGACGCTTCCGCAACCAGCTGCAGCTGACCCACCCGATGTACGACCCGGTGCAGGACGAGGACGGCGTGCCGGACCCCGACGGCAGGGTTGCCCGCGGCATCGTCCCGATCTACCCGGCGAGCAAGGGTGTCGACTCCTTCGCCCTCGAGAAGGCCGTCGCGCAGGTCCTGGCGGTCACCGACGTCGAGGACCCGCTCCCCGACGACGTCCGGTCCGCGCGCGACCTGCCCGGCATCGAGCAGGCCCTCGAGTGGATCCACCGACCCCGTACCCCGGCGCAGTGGCGCACGGCCCGCGAGCGCTTCCGGTTCGAGGAGGCGTTCGTCATCCAGACGGTCTTCGCCCAGCGACGGCATGCGGCCGCGCAGGACGTCGCCGCGTCGCGTCCGCGTCGCGAGGGGGGGATCCTCGCCGCGTTCACGCAGCGGCTCCCGTTCACCCTCACCGACGGGCAGCGCACGATCGTCGACGAGATCGCCGCCGACCTCGCCGCCGCCCGGCCCATGCACCGCCTGCTGCAGGGGGAGGTGGGGTCGGGCAAGACGATCGTCGCGCTCATGGCGATGCTCCAGGTCGTCGACGCCGGAGGTCAGGCGGCGCTGCTCGCGCCGACGGAGGTGCTCGCCGCGCAGCACCACCGCGGCATCACCGCGATGCTCGGCGACCTCGCCGCGGGCGGGATGCTCGGCGGTGCCGAGCACTCCACCCGGGTGCGGCTCCTGACCGGTTCGATGCCCGCCGCCGCCAAGCGGGAGGCGCTGCTGGACGCGGCGTCGGGAGCCGCTGGGATCGTCATCGGCACCCACGCGCTCCTCCAGGACTCGGTGCAGCTGGCCGACCTCGGGCTCCTGGTCGTCGACGAGCAGCACCGTTTCGGCGTCGAGCAGCGCTCCGCCCTCGTCGACCGGGCCGCCGCGACGCCGCACGTCCTCGTCATGACCGCCACCCCCATCCCGCGCACCATCGCGATGACCGTCTTCGGCGACCTCGAGACGTCGACGCTCACGGAGCTGCCCGCCGGACGCCAGCCCATCCAGACCAACGTCGTGCCCGTCGCCGACAAGCCCGCCTGGCTCGATCGGGCCTGGGAGCGGGTGGTCGAGGAGGTCCGCAAGGGTCGCCAGGCGTACGTCGTGGTCTCGCGCATCGGCACGGCCGACGAGGACGGGGACGGCTCCGAGGGTGTCCCGCCCACGCGGTCGCTCGCCGACGTGCACGCCGAGCTGTCCTCGGGTCCGTTGCGCGAGCTCCGTCTCGGGGTGCTGCACGGGCGTCTGCCGCCCGACGAGAAGGACGCGGTCATGGGTGGGTTCGCCGCGGGCGAGA
>SXGT01443196.1_pt1 | contig 11911 bp, 9 predicted proteins | sample 3176221 | NCBI WGS metagenome assembly SXGT01 (sample SAMN11356862, study PRJNA531348) | freshwater metagenome | isolation source: freshwater sample F1-120 | place: China: Fuxian Lake, Yuxi | collected 2017-12-25
CTCTTCCGAATCGTTCAGATGCTCCGCCGACGGGTGACGACGGCCGAGCGGCTCGCCCGCGCGTTGGAAGTTTCGCCGCGCACCGTTTACCGCGATATCCGCGATTTGATGGGTTCGGGCGTGCCGATCGTCGGCGAGACGGGCGTCGGTCGCGTCGTGCAACGCACCGCGGAGCTGATGCAGCAGGCTCCCTCGGAGGACGTGCGCGCGTTTGGCGGCATCCCGCTCGACATCATCCAGAAGTACATCAACGAGTGGTTCTCGAGCTCGCTCGATCTCTTCGGGGGCGAGGACAGCTCGAACGCGGCCGCCTACTTCGCCTCGGGCCTCAAGGGCCGCTACAAGGAGGCGACCTCCACCAAGATCACCGACCACGTCGCGCTGCAGGGTAGCTACACCATCGAGGAGATCCGGCCCGACGGGCGGATCGTGGACAAGGACATCCCCTTGCGGCGGGCGATGAACCTCGTGCTGCGGGATGAATACGTCGAGGACTGCGAGCGCGCCCTCGAGCGCTGGAACCGGTCGCTCCAGGCTGCCGGCCTGCCGAACCGGCTCTCGCTTCCGAGCCAGCGCTTCAATCGGGCCCAGGGGGTCTATGAGCGCATGCCCTTCGATCCGACGGGGCGACTCTTGTCTCCCGAGGACTACGGGGTTCGGCGCCCGGACTTCCTGCCCACCGCATCCGACCTGAGCTATGTCCGGAACCTGATGGTCGCCGTGTACGAGCCGGGCAAGTACGCCAACTGGATCGCGCCGCCAAAGAAGGGCATCAACGGTCTGGCCGTCGACTTCGAATACGTCCGACGCGTCTGACGTTGGAATTCAGCCGCCGGCGCATCCGGTCCACCGCAATGACGGGCTTCGCGACTGGGGTTGGGGCTGAGTCCTATTCGACGGCGGCGAAGCCCGCGAACAGCTCGCCTGCGAGGTAGGCCACGCCGGGCCGATCCGAGAACGACTTCGTGCGGAGCGTCGCGTTGAGCTCCTTGCCTGCCGCGCCTCGTGTGGCCTCGACGCGTCGCGCCGACGGCCGCTCCAGGTTCATCACCAGCCGCCGCACCTGCCCGCGCGCGAACGCGATGAACGTCACCGTGCCGTCCTTGGCGACGCTCTCGATGACGCCCGCGGTCGTGAACCAGTCATCTGCGCGGCCGTCGCCGTCGCGGTCGACCGTGTTGTGGAAGAACACCAGATCCCCCGAGACCGCCTGCGCGACCGCGCCATAGGTCTTGCTGAGCTGCCGCCGCGCTTCGTAGACGGCCTTCGTCAGCGAGAACTCCTCGGCGTCGGCGGGGGCCTTCGGCACCGGCAGATCGGCGACCTGGAGCACATGCGTCAGGAAGCGCGACTCATCGATGTCCTGCTTCAGCTCGAGCAGGCGCTTCGCGGCCGCGAGCAGCTCTCCGCGCGCGGAGCCATCGCCGAGACCCGGCGTCGGCGAGGCCTTGCGCGCCGCCTCCGCGGGCTTGGTGGTCTCGCGCCGCACCTCGATCCCCTTGGGCGCAGTCTCTCTCGGCGCGCGCGGCGTCTGCGGGACCGGAGGCGGCTCCACCTCAGCAGGCTCGGCGTCGGGCTCTTCCGCGGTGACCGGAGGCTCGACCGGCGTCGGCTGGGTCCGCAGCACGACCGGGGGCATGGCCGGTGGGCTCGGCTCCGGAGCCGTGGGCGTCGGGACCTCGATGACCGTTCCACCGTCAGCGACCGTCGACTTCGGCTTGGGCGACGTGGCGCCGGTTGGCGCGTCGAGCTCCGTGGGAAGCTCCAGAGTCCGCTGCGCCACACGCGGGCTCGACCGCCGCGCCTTGGCTCGCCGCGCCTTGGCCACCCGCTGCGCGCGCGCGATCTCCCGTGACTTTGCCTTGGTCTTGGCGACCCGCTTTCGCTCGGCCTCCGTTCCGCGGCGCTCCGCGCTCGGGGCCGGAATCGCCGCCGGCGCGGCCGGACGTAGCGACGCGAAGCTGCCGGGGCTCTCGACGAACATCGGGTGCAGGAAGTGTTGCTCCAGCGGATGCGGCGCCTTGACGTGCTCCTTCATCGCGGCGCAGCCGAGCGGTCCCGCGACCTGGGTCACGCCCAGCAGTCCGACCAGTCCCAGCCGCGCGGTCCGGATGCTTGCTGCGCTCATGCCACCTCCTGCGTCCTTGTTCACCGCGACCAGCCGCCACGACCAGCCGCCAGGCCCGCCACAGCGGGACTCGCCCAACCTGACATGGTTTTCTAGCAGTGGGCCGCCAACGTGGCAAAATTATCGGGCGCGCCGTACCGGTGAATTCCGCCCGGCGCCTTCCGTCGAACCCGGGCACCCCCCGGTTCCCGGCCACAGGCTCGACCGGACGACGGACGAACGACACGATGAGGTAGGACCCATGACAGACCTTCACACCACGTTACGACGGCTCTTGCGAATCGGCTCCTCGCTCGTGGGCGCTGTGGCCATCGCAGGCCTGGTCATCGGCTGCGGCGACGGAAAGGAGGCCGAGCGACCGGGCTCGGTGACCGTGAGCTGGGGCATTGGCGGCTCGACCTGCCAAAAAGTTGGCGTCGACCTCGTGCGCGTCTCGCTCATCTCCGGCGACAAGGTCGAGCCGGCGACGCCGGTCCCCTGCCAGCAGGGCACGATGCGCATCACCTCGGTCGCGCCGGGCAACTACCTCGTCCAGGTCGACGGCTATACCAAGAGCTCGGACACCGCGAGCTACTACGGCAAGCTGGCCGGAGTCGGCATCCAGGCGGGACAGGAGACGAAGCTCCCGCGCATCGACATGGAGCAGAAGCCGGGCGCCTTCGACATCACCTGGAAGTTCGCGACGGGCGACCTGTGCAGCTTCGCCGGCGTCGACACCGTCGCCATCCGGGTGTGGGACGATCGCAGCCGCAAGGTCTACAACGAGTACCTGGCGTGTGACCCGTTCCTGGCCGTCTCGCAGCAAGAGGCCAAGAACCCCACGACGCAGTTGTGGGACACCGCGCGCGGCGTCGTCGTTCCCGACTTGCTGTCGGGGGTCTACAACGTCGAGATCTTTGCGCTCATGGCCGGGACCGGCAGCAACATGGCGCGCTATTGGGCCAAAGCGGAGGCGGGTATCCTGAATGGCCGGCTCACCGCGGTGCCGCTCACGTTGGCGGCCTGCAACGACGCGCCCGCCTGCCTCATCGGCGCTCCGTAGCGCGCTTGCCTCCCCGCCTTCCTCGGCGCATCCTCCGCGCAGATTGACTCGTGTCGCTGGCCCGCGCGTCGGGCAGCCCGGAGGTAGCCATGTTCCTGACCACCCTTGTCCTCGGCCTGTCGCTCGTGCTCGCGCCGGTGCTCTCCCCACCGGAGATCTCGGCGAAGGACAAGCCGTCGTCCTCGACCTGTGCCGAGGGCAAAGTCTGCAACCTCACCTGCTCCCATGGCGGCTGCACGACCACCTGCGAGAAGGGCTCGACCTGCAACGCGACGTGCTCGGGTGGCCGCTGCACCGAGAGCTGCAAGGCCGGCGCCGTGTGCAACTTCACCTGCTCCGGCGGAGGCTGCACGACCACGTGCGCTGCCGGCTCGACCTGCAACCTGACGTGCTCAGGCGGAAAGTGCCAGCGGACCTGCGACAAGGGCGCACGCTGCAACGCGACCTGCTCCGGCGGCGACTGCAAAGGGCCTTGACCCCCCGCGGGCGGCTCAGGCGCGACCGAGACGCAGCTTCCAGACGCCCAGGAACGCCTCACGAAAGATGGCGCCGCTCATCTTGCTCTTTCCGGCCGTGCGGTCCGGAAAGACGATGGGCACCTCCGCGATGCGAAAGCCCGCCTGATGCGTGCGCCACGTGAGCTCCACCTGGAAGCCGTAGCCTTTCTGTTGGATGCCGTCGAGATCGAGCGTCTCGAGCACCTCGCGCCGAAAGCACTTGAAGCCTCCCGTGAGGTCTCGGTACGGCAGACCGAGCACCGTTCGCGCATAGCGATTCCCGCCACGGCTCAGCGCCTCGCGACGCCAGGGCCAGCCCTCGGTACCACCGCCCGGCATGTAGCGGCAGCCGAGTACGAGGTCGGCGCTCTCCGCGGCGCGCAGGAAGTCGGGCAGATAGCGCGGCTGGTGGCTGAAGTCGGCGTCCATCTCGAAGATCCGTGTGTAGTCGCGCTCCAAGGCCCAGCGAAAGCCATGAATGTAGGCCGTCCCGAGCCCAAGCTTGCCCTGACGATGCACGGCGTGAATGCGCGCGTCCGCGGCGGCCAGGCCGTCGGCGAGCGCACCGGTCCCATCCGGGCTCCCGTCATCGACGACGAGGATGTGGACCTCCGGCACGACCGCGTGAATCGCCGGGATGATGCGATCGAGGTTCTCGCGCTCGTTGTACGTCGGCATGATGATCAGCGTCTTGTGTGCGGTCATGTCTACTCCAGGCGGGGGTCAAAACCGGTCGGTGTAAAACGAGTCCAGCAGGGCACGATGGCTACTCTCGACGGCGCCGCGGCGCAGGTCGCCCGCGGCCGACAGATCGCCATTGCTCGGGTCGATGGGCGTCTCGACGATGGCGAACTTTGCGATGACCTCGAACGATCTCAGGGTGCGATTGACGCGCTCGACGACGCGGCCGATCTCAGCGAACAGCGCCGGATGTCGCGCGAGCCCCTCCACTGGGAGGTCATGGGCCTGGGCCCACGCGGTCGCTTGCTGCTCATCGAGCCAGATCAGCGCCGAGAGGAAGGGGCGCCCCGCGCCGTGCACGAGGGCGCGCTGAACGAGCGGCTGCGCACGAAGCTCGGACTCCAGGGCCTCGGGATGCACGAGGCGGTCGGGCGGAACCACGATGGCGTGCCCGCGACGGCCGAGCAGCGTGACGATGCCGTCAGCGTCGATTGCGGCAAGGTCGCCAGTTTGGATCTCGCCGCCGAGCGTGACCGGCCCGTCGAGCCAGAGGACCAAGGCACCGTCACCGTCGACGCCCGAGCGGACGCCGTCAATCGCCGCACCGACGGTTCCACACCGAAGGCGCCCCGGACGCGACACGTGCGTGAGGCCGCCCGCTTCGGCGATTCCGTAGGTGGTCAGGACCTCGACGCCGAGGCCCGCAAGCGCGCGCTGCACCGGTTCCGCGAGGCGCGCGCCTCCGGTCACGATCGACCGCACCCGACCGCCAAGGCGACGGCTGAGCTCGTCGCCCACGACGCGCGTCGCGACGAAGTGCTGGGCCTTGTCGAGCCACGGCAACGGTCGCCCTTCATCGTCGGCGCGCGTGGCGCGGCAGCCGATGCGCACCGCCCACTCGAGGGCCAGCTTGCCCAGGCCACCGGACCGCTCGGCCTCGCCGACGAGCTCGGCGTGGAGGCGCTCGATCGCCGCGGGTGTACAGACACTGAGCGTGGGCTGGACGTCGGCGACCAGCGTGGGATCGAGCCACGGGCCGTCTGCGGCGGCGACCGTCGCGCCGCACAGCAAGGCGTACAGGCCGACCGACTGTACGACGAGCCCTGGCGTTGGACCGACCAGCAGCACGACGTCGTCGGCCGTGATGCCCAGCGGAGCCAACGCCATCGCGCGCCGCAGAGCCGTCGCGTGGTCAATGGTCACCGTGCGCAGCGCGTCACCCGACGTGCGCAGGACGAAGGCCGGATCATCGGGCCGCGGCACCGCGAGGCGCGGGCGTGACCCGGGCTCACTCGAGCGAAGCGCTCGGAGCGACTCCGCGGTCAGCACGTGGGTCGCGCCGACCGCGTCGCGCACGGCCTCGGCTTCACTCGGCAGCGCGGGCACGATGGCCGCACCGGCGAGCAGCACGCCGAGGCGCGCCTCGAGGTCGTCTCGACCTGCCGGGAGCGCGACGACGACGCGGCCGCCCGCCGCGACCCCGTGAGCGCACAGGCGCTCGGCCAGACCCTCGACGTTCTGGAGCAGCCCGGCGAACGAGAGGTCGGTCACCGTGGCGCCGTCACGTGTGAGGACGGCCGCGCCGCGTCCACGTCGCGCGGCGGTCACTCGAAACGACTGGACAAGCGTGCTCACGGGTGCACCGGGGCGCGGACTCTACTCCCGACTCGCGGCTCGTGTCACGCGCTTTGTCCGGCGAAAAACTTGCGTCCCCGCCCCGCCCGGGTGAGAACCGCTGGGCCGCCGGCCATCGCCTGCGCCTTCCAGGAGCGTGCCCCGTTCATGATGCCTCTCGACCGTCGCGGAGTTGCCGTTTCGTTGTCCCTCGGTCTGATCGCGGGGCTCGCGCTCGCCTGGGTGCTCTGGCGGGAGTCCCGTCCGCCGCCGCCGCGGGAGCCGCCGACGGCCGAGGCCCTGCGCGCTCGCCTCGCGCACGCCGGAGTCAACACGGTCCAACCGCTCTCGACCACGCCGCCTGCAGGGCCGGTCGGAGTCGCGCTGCCGCAGGCGCCGCCCCCGACGGCCGCAGCCCGCCCGGTCAGCTACGACCTCTCCCGCATCGCGTTCGACGCGCAGGCCGGGCGCTATCGCCTCGCGGGGGCCAATGGCGCGCGGCTCGCGCTCACGCTGCACCCGGCCGTGCAGAGAGCGGCGGACGGCATCCTCGACGGCAAGGAGGTCGATGTCGGCGCGGTCGTCGCCATCGAGCCCAAGACGGGACGAGTCCTGGCCTTGGCCGAGCGCTCGAGCTCGGCGGACTGGAAGCACCCGGCGCTTCAGGCGATGCCCCCGGCCGCGAGCGTGTTCAAGATCGTGACCGCCGCCGCGCTGGTCGAGAAGGCCGGGCTGCCCGCGGATCAGCCGACGTGTTTTCACGGCGGTCTCCACGGCTTCAATGAGCGCCACCTCGTCGACAACGCGCGCGCCGACACGCGCTGCGAGTCCATCGCCGAGGCCCTGGGCCGCTCGAGCAACGTGGTCTTCGGCAAGCTCGCGCGCAAGCACCTCGACCCCGCGCGTCTCACCGAGGTCGCGCGCGCGTTCGGCTTCGACAAGGAGATCCCGTTCCCGTTGGTCATCGAGTCGAGCCGCGTCTCCATCCCCGAAGAGCCGCTCGAGTACGCGCGGGCCGCCGCGGGTTTCCACCATACGACGCTCTCTCCGATGCACGGCGCGCTCATCGCGGCCGCCATCGGCAACGGCGGCGCGATGATGGCGCCCGTGCTCGTCGATGAGGCGCTCGTGGGCGGCAAGCCGCTCCCGGCGGCGATGCCGATGGTCATCCAGCGCGTCGTGACCGATGCCACCGCGCGGACGCTCACGCAGATGATGGTCACGACCACCGAGCTCGGCACGGCGTCGCGTTACTTCCGAAAGCGCGGACCGGCACTCCAGGGCATCGCGGTCGCCGGCAAGACGGGAAGCCTTTCGGACAAGGATGAGGACGGCACGCGGCGTCACTACTCCTGGTGGGTCGGCTTCGCGCCGGCCGAGAACCCCCGGATCGCGGTCGCGGCACTCGTTGTGAACGTGACCGGCTGGCGCGTCAAATCGACCTACATCGCGCGCGAGGTCCTCGAGGCCTTCTTCGCCCACGAGTCGGGGCACGAGGTCTCTGCACGTTAGCCAGCCTCAGGGTCTGGTTGCCCACGGTGCGGTGCATCGGCTAGGTTGACTCCGATGGCCACCTCTCGCTGGAACCGCTCTCTCGTCGTCGCGCTCGCTGCGCTCCCGTTCTGGATCGTCACCGGCTGCAACGGCTGCAAGAAGTCCGAACCCGCGCCCGCGCCCGCGCCCCCGGTCGCTACGGCGCCGTCAGCGCCTGCGGAGCCGCCCCCAGCACTCGCGTCGCCAGCCGCGCCGCCTCCGGGCCCGAGCGCGATTGCGGCACCGCCAGTCGAGACCCCGGACGCGGGAGCACCTGCCGAGCCCGAGCCCGCGTTGCCTCCGCCGCTCTCGTCACTGCCCCCATCGCCTCCGGCGGATCCGCAGGCCGTGTGCGTGCGTGCCTGCAACAAGGGTCAGCTCTGTCGCACCCAGCGGGGCTCGGCGTCCGCGTGCGTCGAGCAGTGCTTCTCGTCGTTCAAGGGCACCGCCCCCGACGAGCTGCGGGCCAAGAAGCTCTTCATCGCCCAGGATCGCTGCGCGGATCGGCCCTGCAAGGAGCTCGAGGCATGCGTCGGTCGCTTCGTCTTGGGCGAGCGCCTGCTGACGGAGGCGCCGCCGATCGAGGGCGAGGCCCTGCGCACGGCGTGTCGGTCCATTTGTGACAAGGAGCGCACGTGTGACCCGGAGACGTACGGCAGTCGGCCGAACCCCGCCCAGACGTGCTTCGGGACATGCGCCCACACGCTCGGCAACCCCGACGAGTCGGCCTCAGTGCAGCGCTTCCTCATGCATCAAGCGCTCAAGTGCGTCGCCAAGGACTGCGAGGCGTTCAAGACCTGCATGCGCGAGCGCTCCGCGCCACCGGAGTAGTCGACCCGCGCCGCCGCGCTACGGGTCGTCTTCGACGCCGCGCAGGATCTTCGCGATCAGCTCCTTCGCGCTCGGATGACCGAGCCGCCCCGCCTGAAAGAGGTCCTGCGCCATGGGCTCGAGCCGCCCCGCCGTGTGGTGGCGAATCGCGCGCGCGAACCAGAACTCGCCGTTGTCGGGGTCGAGCGTGATGGCCGTGTCGAGATCGGCTGCGCCCAGCGCGTCGTTTCCGAGCAGATAGTGGGCCGTGCTGCGCCAGCCGTAGTACTCGGCCCGGTCCGGGCGCATCCCGATGGCCCGGTCGTAGTCGATGATGGCCTCGTCCGCGTGCGCCGTGCTCAGGCGATGGTGCATGGTGACCAGCACGCCCGCGCGGCGAAAGTAGAAGTCCGGGTTGGCCGGATCGAGCGCAATCGCCTGGTTGAAGTCGGCGAGCGCTTCCTCCAGGCGGTGGGCGTTGTGGTGGCAGATGCCGCGCCGAAACCGCAGCTCGGGGTTGTCGGGCTCGAGCGCCACCGACTGATCGAAGTCGGCGATGGCGCCTTCCAGCTGGCCCAGGAACACCCGGGTCATCCCGCGCCACGAGAACAGCGTCGCGTCCTCCGCATCGAGCGAGATGGCCATGTCGTGGTCTGCCAGCGCGTCGTCGAACTCACCCAACAGATGCAGCGACATGGCACGCTCGTGCCAGAAGGCCGCCGTCTCGGGCGCCAGCTCGATGGCGCGCGCGAAGTCGTCGAGCGCCTCACGTCGGTCGCCCAGCAGCTCACGCAGGCGGCCGCGGATGAAGTGGGCCTGCGCGTGCTCCGGATCGCTCGCGAGGCTGGCGTCGACGTCCGCCAATGCCTCAGCGACCTCGCCCATGCCGAGACGCACCTCCGCGCGCGCCAGCAGCAGGTCGGCGCGTCCTGGCTCCATCGTCAGCGCCAGGTTGAGGTCGTCAACTGCGGAGCTGAGAGGTCGCAGACCCTCCGCGTCGACGAGGTAGCCCATGTGCAGCGCGGTCGCCCGGCGATGGAGCAGCCGCGCGTTGGTCGGCTCGAGCTCGACGGCGCGATCCAGATCGGCCAGCGCGTCACTGAACCGGCGCAGGTGCAAGAGCGCGACCGCCCGCGACCCGTGATAGCTGGCCGTGTCCGGGCTCGCCGCGATGGCTCGGTCGTAGTCCTTGAGCGCGTCGTCGTAGCGCTCCATCGCCTGGTAGGTCGCGGCGCGAAAGAAGAGCAGGTCCGCGCTGTTGGGTGACAGCTGCAGCCCGCGATCGTAGTCGGCGAGCGCTTCCTCGTAGCGCTCGACCTCGGCGAACAACGTCGCACGCGTGAAGTACAGCGAGGCGCGCCGCGGCTCGAGCTTGAGCGCCTTGTTGAAGTTGAATAGCGCGGCGTCCTTGTCGCCAATCTCGCAGAGTGAGATGCCGCGGAGGTGATAATACGACGCCGTATGCGGATCGAGCTGGATGGCGCGGTTCAGGTTGGCCACCGCGCGCTCGTGGTCGCCCAGCGCGCCGTGCACCTGGGCCCGCTGGTGGTAGACCTCGGCATCGCTCGGAGCGCGCTCCGCCGCCTTGTCCAGGTCGGTCAGCGCGCCAAGCAGGTCGTCGAAGTGTCGCTTGACCGCGCCGCGCAGCGTGTAGGGCTCCGCGCGCTCCGGCGCGAGCGTGACCGCGGCCTCGACGTCGGCCATCGCGCCCGCGGCGTCGTCGTGGTTGGCGCGCTTCAGCCCCCGCGAGCCACGCCAGAGAGCCAGCTCGACGCGCGCGTCGTCGGACTTCTCCCGCCGATAGCGCTCCTCGGCCTGCGCCACCGCCGCGTCGAGCTGCGGCAGCTCGTCATCGTCCGGAGCCTCGCGTGACCGCCGCGCCGCGGACGGCGGCCGTCGTCGCGTGATGCGGCGAAACGGGATGACGTTGTCAGGCGGCTCACCGCCGCGGCCACCTCCGCGGGTCGTATCGTCGCGTCGCGACATGGGCGCGAGTGTAGCACGCTCCTAGAAAAGCAGCGTCGAGCCGAGGTGCAGGGACAGCTCGTGAAGGACCGCGTCGCGCACCACGTCCGGGGATGCGTTCGGCCGCGCCAGGTCAATCTTGTAGGCACCGAACTGACCCAGTCCAAACGCGTAGCGCACGCCGAACGTGGTGGAGAACACGAGCGTCTTGGCTTCCTCTCGCGAGCCCAGCTGGATGGGCTTGCGATACTCACCGCCGAGCGTCACCCCGTAGTAGTCCACGTGCTCGTCACCCAGCACTGCGGCTGGGGGCGCCGTCGTGCGATCGGTGAACAGGCCGAGGCCCGCGGCGAAGCGCTCGGTGAACTGATAGCGCACGCCGGCGCGCACGTTCCACGCAAAGCGCGAGTCGACGCTCAGCTCCTCGTTTTCGACCGGCGGCATGAAGTCGGCCTCGAGTGCGACGTAGCCGCCCGGGAACTCGGCCGCGACCGCAACGTGAATCTCGACGGGGAGCACGGTCCCGCCACCGGTCTTTCTGAGGTTATCCTTGGACAAAGTAAAGCTGGCCGGCGGCAACTGCCGGTCCGTCGTCTGCGCGCCCGAGTTCACCGTCGTCCGGTCTCCGAACTGCCCAAACTGCCACAGCGGGCTCCGCACCGTGACCCCGAGGTGCCAGCCCTTGATGAACTCCCACTGAGCGCCCACGGTGAACAGGCCGCCGATGACGGAGCGGTTGTCGTCGTCTTCGAATACGATGAACGCCGCAGAGGTCTCGGGTGTCGCGGGGCTGGTTGGCCGGTTGTTCTCGAGCAGCCGCACCCGCGACTGGGTCTTGCGGTAGACGCCAAACAATCCCAGCCCGAGGCGCACGCGACCGCCGAGCTCACCGCCAAGCGCAAAACCGACGTGAAACGAGCGCACCTTGCTCGCAAAGTCGAGCTGCATGCCAAAGGAGCCCCCTTGGACGGGCAGATCGTCGAAGCCATCCTGGCTCGAAACCTCCGCCATCTCCGGGACGAACAGGCCGAACCCCAAGACGAGCTTGGGGAGCACGCGCCGAGCGAAGACGAGCGAGGTCGGTACCGCGACGAACTCCGTGTCGGAGATCCCGACGCTGCGGGTCGTGACGCCATCGGTCGCCTCCATGATCGACGGGTACTTTCGAAACCGCAGCATGAAGGCCGAGCCACTGACGTCGAGCTGGTAGCGCTCGATGGCGGCCAGCCCGGCGGGGTTGTACCAGGCGGCAGCGCCATCAACCGAGCGCGCGACGCCGGTGCCGCCCATGATCGCCGCGTCGTTGCCGAGCTCGTAGCTGCGGCCATTGCCGGCGTGCGCCGGCTCGGCCAGCGCGAGCGTGAGCCCGGCGAGCGCAAGGACTCCAACGCGCCGGGAGACTTTGACAGCGCTCGATGAAGCGGTATACGCCCGACCCATGCTCACTCGTCGTCGCATCGTCGCTCCTTCCGTTCCCGGCGCGAGGGGACTCGTGCTCGTGGCGCTCATCGTGACCGCGGGCGGTTCTGGCTGCAAGAAGAAGGAGTCGCCGCCGACGCCGCCCCCGGTGGCAGCTCCCGCACCACCTCCGACAGCGGCCACGACCCCGGCCGCGCCGGTCGCGTCCTCAGCCGCCGCCGC
>SXGT01498048.1_pt1 | contig 11911 bp, 9 predicted proteins | sample 3176221 | NCBI WGS metagenome assembly SXGT01 (sample SAMN11356862, study PRJNA531348) | freshwater metagenome | isolation source: freshwater sample F1-120 | place: China: Fuxian Lake, Yuxi | collected 2017-12-25
GCGCCTTGCCGATCGGCACGACGTGTTCGCCGAGCGGCACTTCGCCCTTCGCATGCCGGTAGAGGGCCTTGGGCTCCAAGAACATCACCGGGTCTTCGTCGCGGATCGAGGCGATCAACAGGCCCTTCGCGTCGGCGGGCGTGCTTGGGATCACGACCGTGAGGCCAGGCGTGTGGCAGACGTAGGCCTCGCTCGACTGGCTGTGGTAGTGGCCGCCTCGGATGCCGCCGCCGTAGGGCGAACGGATCACCATCGGGCACGTGTATTCGCCGCCCGAGCGATAGCGCATCTTGGCGGCTTCGCTGACGATCTGGTCGAAGGCTGGGTAGATGAAGTCGAGGAACTGGATCTCGGCGACCGGGCGCATGCCGTAGAGAGCCATGCCGATGCCGGTGCCGATGATGCCGCACTCGGAAAGCGGCGAGTCGAAGCAGCGCTTCTCGCCGAACTGCTCCTGCAATCCCATCGTCGCCCCGAACACGCCGCCCTTCTTGCCGACGTCCTCGCCGAACACGAGGACGCGGTCGTCGTTCTTCATCTCGTGGCGCATCGCATCGGTGATCGCTTCGAGCAGCGTCATCACCTTCGTTCCGGCTTTGGCCGTGCCGGTGTTGGTCTCGGTTGCAGTCATGATTCCGTCCTGTGGATGCGTGGTTCTGCGATCAGAGTGGGAAGTGGCCGATCTCGGCGCCGACGCCGCCCTTGGCGATGAGGTCCGCGAGCTCTTGACGTTGTGCCTTCAGCTGCGGCGTGAGGTTCATGTAGACGTCGTCGAACAAGGTCGACGCCGCCGGATTGGCGCGTGCCTCGGCGACCTTTACTGCGTCGGCGATCTGCGCCTTCGTGGTCTCGACGACCTCGGTCTCGAACTTCTCGTCCCAGAGCTTCTTGCCCTTCAGGTAGAGCTGAAAGCGAGCGATCGGGTCCTTCTTCTTCCAGGCCTCGTATTCCTTCGCGTCGCGGTAGCGCGATGCATCGTCGCTGCTGCTGTGCGAGGCCATGCGATACGTGACCGTCTCGATCAACGTCGGACCGTCGCCCTTGCGCGCGCGGTCGACCGCGGCCTTGGTCACCGAGTAGACGGCGAGGATGTCATTGCCGTCGACGCGGACGCCCGGCATGCCATAGGCCTGCGCCTTGATCGCCATCGTTTCCGACGCGGTCTGGCACTTCTGTGGCACGGAGATCGCCCAGCCATTGTTCTCGCAGACGAATACGACGGGGGCCTTGTAGACGCCGGCGAAGTTGAGGCCGGTGTGGAAGTCGTTGCTGCTGGTGCCACCGTCGCCGCAGAACGTCATGAACACCGTGTCGTCGCCGCGAATGCGCGCCGCCATGCCGGCGCCGGCCGCTTGCGTGAGTTGCGTGCCGATCGGCGAGCTGATCGAGACGAAGTTCGCCTCGCGGAAGCTGTAGTGCACGGGCATCTGGCGGCCCTTGCTCGTGTCGCCGGAGTTGCCGAGCCATTCGCTGACGATCTTGTCGATCCCGACGTTGCGCAGCAGCAGGATGCCTGGTTGGCGATACGCCGGGAACAGCCAGTCGCCGTCGTCGAGCGCGAAGGCCGCGCCGAGGTGCGAAGCCTCCTGGCCCGTCGACTGCAGGTAGAAGCCGATGCGGCCTTGGCGCTGCATCGCGAGGCCGCGCTCGTCGAGCAGGCGCGTCGCCACCATCAGGCGGTAGAGACGTTGCAGCGCTTCCTTGGAAAGGCCCGGGTCCTTGCCCTTTGGGGCCTTGCCGTCCTTGTCGATGATGGAGACGAAGTCGTCGCTCATGCCGTGTCCTTGGCGAGTTGAGATGCGTTGCTCGAGTCGTGTTGCTGGCGCGCTGCCTCGAGGTCCTTGCGCTGGCGCAACATGCCGGCGATGTAGAACTCTGCGGCCTTGTAGCTCGACCGGACGAGCGGGCCCGACGCGACGTAGAGGAAACCCTTTTTTTGCGCGCGCTGCTCGAGCGCAGCGAAACGGGCGGGCGTCACGTGCTCGCGCACCGGCAGGTGCAGCAGCGATGGACGCAGATACTGGCCAAACGTCACGACGTCGACGTCGTGTTCGCGCAGGTCGTCCATCGCCTGCTCGACTTCGCGCTCGCTCTCGCCGAGGCCGAGCATCAGCGAACTCTTGGTGACGATGCCAGGCACGATCTCCTTCGCGGTCTTGAGGACCTGGAGCGAGCGCAGGTAGCTGCAGCGATGGTCGCGCACGCGCGGCGTGAGGCGCAGCACGGTTTCGACGTTGTGCGCAAAGACGTCGGGCTTGCCCTGCAGCACGCCTTCGATCTGGTCGCGGCGGCCCTGGAAGTCGCCGACCAGCGCCTCGACCAGCATGTTGGGGACGCGACGCTTGATCGCAGCGATCGTCGCCGCGACGTGGGCGCTGCCGCCGTCGTCGAGGTCGTCGCGGTCGACCATCGTCAGCACGATGTACTTGAGGGCCATCGCAAGGCAGGCCTCGGCGACCTTTTCTGGCTCGTCGTGGTCGACCGGGTTGCCTTGCGCGTGCGTCTTGACCGCGCAGAACCGGCAGCCGCGCGTGCAGGTGTCGCCGAGCACCATGAAGGTCGCCGTGCCGGAGTCCCAGCACTCGCCCATGTTTGGGCAGCGGGCCTCTTCGCACACGGTGTGCAGCTTGCGTTCGCGCAGCAGCCCTTCGAGCCGGGCCACGGTCTTGCCCGCAGGCACCTTGACCTTGAGCCAGTCGGGCTTGGTGCCAGGAGTGATGCGCTTGCCGTCGGCGAGTGCCATCGGGAGAAGGCTGGGGGAGGGCCGTTTGCAGCCGGGTTGGTGGCGAAACGAGGGGGGAAGGTAGGGAACGGGGGTGGGACAAGCCAGTTAGATACTGGAGAGTATCTGGAAGTGGCGGGAGGGCGGTCGCTGGCCCATCGGCACGGCCCTTGCGGACTGCCAGCTGCGGCCCCGTTGCTCCGCACCTGCTGCGGAGTGGCAATGCTCTCGACCGGACAAGCTCGACAGTCGCCTGCAGCCAAGTCCCTTGTCTTGGTTGGTATCCTGCGCCACCCATGCTGTCCCTCGCCCTGATCCTCGCCGTCCTCGCCCAGGATCCCGCGCCCGTGGGCGCGTTCAAGCCGCAAACCGCAACGACCTTCGCCGATGTCGTGCGCCTGAAGTTCGACTCCTGGGACCAGGACCGCGACGGCACGTTGTCGAAGCTTGAACTCGACGCGTTGTGCATCAGCCATCGCGTGCAGGGCGAAGAAGCTGCTGCTGCCGCTGCGTTGAAGCGCGTGGTGCGCAGCGGCAAGTATGAGGTGCCGCCGCTCACGAAGGAGGTCCTGTCGGTCGCCGCGCCGAAGGCAAGCGCGGGAGCCAAGTCCGCAAAGACTGCTTTGCCGGCCTCGAGTCCAGCGCCTGTGCCCGCGGGCGAAAGCGAGCGCGCGGCCGACGATGCCGACCGTCGCGATTCGGGGGAGCCGACGCAGGCCTCTTCGACTGCTGCGACTTCGACGACGTCACCGCTGCGCAAGCCCAACTTTCAGTCCAGCTACGCGAGCGGGCTGAAGAAGATTCGCAACAGCAAGCGCGGGCTGTTCCTCGACGAGACGCCGGACATCGACGCCTGCAAGCAGGGGCCGCTTGGCGATTGCTTCTTCATCGCCGCCGTCGGCGCCTTCACGCATCGCGATTGTGCCGCGTTGAAGCGCATGTTCGTCGAGCAGCAGGACGGCACGGTGCTCGTTCGCTTCGGCAACGGGCAGTCCATCGTCGTGGCGCCGCTGTCGGATGCGGAACTCGCGTTGTCGGGCTCGACCGGCGACGAAGGGCTGTGGCTGCCGGTGCTGGAGAAGGCGATCGGCTCGCTGCGTCAGGATGCGAATCCGGAGAAGTACGATACCGAGACTGCAACCGATGCAATCGCGCGCGGCGGCTCCACCGCGACGATGCTGCGAATCCTCACTGGCCATACGACCATGCGCATCGCGCTGAAGAAGCGGCCGCGAAGCACGAAGAAAGACGAGAGCGGCAACCCCGTGCTGGAGCCGTCGAACCCAGCGGGCGAACATGGCGCGCTCGCGGTGCGCGTTCGCGAGGCGTTGACGCAGGCGTTTGCGCACGGGCGGCTCGCAACGTGCGGCACGATGCAAGAACCGCAGCCCAAGGGCATCGCACAGAAGCACGCGTATGCCGTGCTGGCGTTCGATCCGGCCGTCGACGTCGTGCACCTGTGGAACCCGCACGGCAACTCGCACACGCCGAAGGGAGCCGCCGGCCTTTTGCACGGCTATCCGACGAAGGCGGGGCGGTTCTCGATCCCGGTCACAGAGTTCGTGCGCATTTTTGGCAGCGTGGTCGTCGAGACCAGCGATCCGCTCCCGAGCATCGATGGTCCCGCAAAACCGGGCTCGGGGAAGTAGGGCGCGGCGGTTTCACCACACCTCGGCTGCTGCGGCCGGCTCCGAAGCCCGATGGCGGCGTCGTGAGTCCTCCGCGGAATCCACCAGTGCCGTTACGAACTCAACCTTGCCCTCGGCCTTCGTTGGGCGGCCTCGCTTGCCGAATGTTGTGAATCCACATCTAGATTGCCAGCTCTCGATGTCGTGCTCGGACCCGTCGACAGCTTGATCGGACACCGTGCTCCGCGCCGTGCGCAGCCTGTGGCCTGCGTCAACCGCGCTTCTCGCAGGTGACGAAGTACGCGCCCTGCTTCTGCGGATCCTTCGCAAAGGTGAATGCAACCGGCAGGAATCGCTCGATCAGCCGTGCGTTCGTCGTTGCGTGCAACGTCGGCTCGACGGTGCGGAACACGCCGCCGCCGGCGAGCGCCATCGGCAAGAGCAACTGGTCAGCGAGGAAGGGGCCTACTGGCACATCGGCGCTCGACAGGATTAGCGCCTCGGTCGCGACGCGGTCGGCGAGTTGCTCTGCGCGCGTGCCACGCTCGCCGTAGGCGCAGAGCACCTCGCAGAGGTCCCCGTGCGGCAACTCGAGCAGCAGTGCATTGCCGGCATCGTCTGCCTCGACGCGCTCCAGAGACGTTGCGTCAAAACTCAGTCGGCGTTTTTCGAAGCGGTCGAGCAGGTGGTCGAGCTGCTTTGCCCCGATCTCGTCGGGCAGCTTGGACAGCAGCACGCGAGCGCGCCATGGCTTCTTGCTACCGCATTGGCGCAGGTCGAGCGCCGAGAACTGCTTGCACGGCGCGACCTCGGCGACGAGCGATCCGCCGCCGGATGGCATGAACCCGTGGCGCAGGATTCGCAGTTTGACGTCCGCGCCCATGCGACGCAGCAGCGGCGCGAATGCCTTCTCGACAAAGTCGTATGGCGGCGCGAGGGGATTGTGCGTGCCGCCAGTGATGTGCGCCGTCGATGGCGCGTCGGCAGACAGCAGCGCCGGGAGGATCGTCTGCAGCACGAGCGTCGCGCTGCCTGCAGTGCCGATCGAGAAGCGGTAGTTGCCTGCGCGGATCGATTGCGGGGTGAAGTCGAGCGTCTGCGAATCGAGGCCTGCGCCGCGTACTTCGGCCTCGGACACCGTGGCGGCCGCCTGCACGCAGGTCAGGTGCTGGCGCTGCATGCCGGGCTTCTTGCGTTTGCCGCGGATCCCTTCGATGCGAATCGCCGTGCGCGTCACGACCGAAAGCGCGAGCGCGGTGCGCAACACCTGCCCGCCGCCTTCACCTTCCGTTCCGTCGATGTGCAGCATGTTCAACCCTTCACGCAGAGCACTTGTTTGAGCGTGTGCACGACCTCGACGAGGTCCTGCTGCGCCGCCATCACCGCGTCGATGTCCTTGTATGCCATCGGTGTCTCGTCGAGAACCGACTCGTCCTTCTTGCACTCCACGCCCGCGGTCGCGAGTGCATGGTCCGCAACCGAGAACCGACGCTTCGCTTCGCCGCGCGAGAACGCCCGCCCGGCGCCGTGGCTGCAAGAATGAAAGCTATCGGCGTTGCCTCGGCCTCTGACGATGTAGCTCTTGGCGCCCATCGAGCCCGGAATGATGCCGAGCTGACCTTGCTGCGCGCTGACGGCACCCTTGCGCGTGACGTAGACGTCGGCGTCGAAGTGAGTCTCCTTCTGCACGTAGTTGTGGTGGCAGTTGACCGCCACTTCGCCGCTCGTGAACTTGGGGAGCAGCTTGCTGCGCACGAGCGCGTTGAGGGTTTGCGCCATCATCAGCTCCCTGTTCTGCCGCGCAAAACGCTGCGCCCAGTCGACCGCGAACACGTATTCGTCGAAGTGATCGGTCCCTTCGCGCAGGTAGGCGAGGTCGATGTCTGGCAGGTTGCGCACCAACGTGCCCATGTCCTTCTTCGCGAGTTGGATGAAGTGCTGCCCGATGCGATTGCCGACGCCGCGCGAGCCGCTGTGCAGCATGGCCCAGACGCGGCCTTCTTCGTCGAGGCACAACTCCAAGAAGTGATTGCCGCCGCCGAGCGTGCCGAGGTGCTGCGCGGTCTTGCCGCGATCGAGTGATGGATGGAGTTCGACGAGCGCTTCGTAGTCTCGTTGTAGCTTGCGCCAGGCGTCGGCGTTGGCTGCTGGCACGTCGTTCCATGCGCCGCGGTCGCCCTTGCCGCCGCCGTCCGTGCGGCCGTGCGGCACCGCCCGCTCGATCTCAGTGCGCACGGCGCGCAGATCGTCTGGCAACTGCTCCGCGCAAAGCGAGGTGCGCACGGCCATCATGCCGCACCCGATGTCGACGCCGACTGCAGCCGGGATGATCGCGGCGATGGTCGGGATCACGCTGCCGACCGTCGCGCCGATGCCGAAGTGCACATCCGGCATCGCAGCTATGTGGCTGTGCACGATCGGCAATTGTGCGACGTTGCGCAGCTGTTGCAGTGCTTCGTTCTCGATGGGGACACCGCGCACCCATGCGCGGATGGGGACTCGCGAGCCGCCAAACTCCTCGTAACCGCGCATCGACGCGGCGGAGTCTAGCGACGCTCGCAGGCCAACGCTCCTGCAACTGCGTCTTACCGACGTCTGCAGGCCGCCAGGAATCGCCTCCCGAACCGCCCGCACCACCGACGGCTCAGAGACGACATGTCGAAGAACGCCTCAGGCTTCCGAAACCAAGGCATGAAGCTGCGCGCCCTGGTCGCTCTTGCGACCGTCATTCCGCTGGTCTCCGTTGGCGTCGTGCTCGTGCCAATGCGCGCGAACGAGCGTTGGGAAGCGATGACGCGCTGGAAGGAGCAGGCCGAAGCCGATTGGAATGCGCGTTCCTTCGTGCGCGAGCCATTGTTTGGCGACACGCAATCGGGACGCGCCTTCGATCGCTACCAGAAGGCGGTGGCGCTGGCGGGACTGCGCGATGATGCAGCGCGCGCGCTGTTGCGGGACTTGCGCCTGCATCCAGACCGCGTCGGCGCAGAGGGGCGCGCCACCTTTGCCGCGACCTGGTCCGAGCCGCTCGCGAGGATGCGCGAGGGCGCTCATTCCGCAGACGCGCGGCCGGCCGTGTCGTGGCGCCACGGCCTCGCGGCGAGGACCTTCGATCTGTTGCGCGCTCGCGACGTGGTCAACGCTGCCGTCGTGCAGTCGCGCACGCTGTCTGCACAAGGCGCGCAAAGCGAGGCAGCGGAACTCGGCATCGACGCCGCGACATTCGCCGTCGACTTGCTGCAGTCGCCGATGGTGATCGACCAGATGATTGCGAGCGCGTTGCTTGCGATCGTGTGCACGGAGTTGTTCGACGAGGCCGCGGTCGACGCAATGGACACAATGTCGCGTTCGCGCGTGGAGGCGGCCCTCGGCGCGCTCGAATCCCGTTGTCCAACCGGGTTCCGCGGCAGCGGCGAAGCGCTGCTGCTTTCGCATTCGCTGTTGCGTTCGGTCCAAGGCGCAGCACCCGAACTGGAAGCGGAAGCGGGAATGGGGACGGAACCCGGCTGGCGTCACGGCTGGTCGCAGAAGTGGGCAATGGCCGACACGGTGCTGTTGCTCGCGGACGTCTCCGCGAAACTGCTTGCCATGGAGTCGTTGCCTTGGACGCAGCGCCAAGAACTCGTGAACGCACAACGCCAACGCCTGCGCAAGGACCCGACGGCAATGACCCAGGGGTGGGAGGAGATGATCGGAGGCGCAGAGCGGACGCTGCGCATCACGCTCACGCACTTGCGCCTGCTCCGCGCCTCCTTGCGGCTCGCCGCCGGCGGTTCTGTCGAGCAGATAGCGGACCCCTTTGGCGACGGCCCATTCCGTGTGGCGCGCGACGCTCAGGCGGTGCTCCTGTCATCGGCGGGCGGCAGCAAGCTGCACCCGTTGGCGCGCACGGCTAGGGTCCGCTGAGCGGCAGCGTGCGCGAAGCCCCGCGCGGGGCTAACGTCGGCACGATGAACGAAGCCGTCCTGCGCGCCACGATCGAAGAGAGCATCGCCACCAAGCAGCGCATGCTGCAGCAATGCCTGGGCAGCATCCGCAACCTCTGCGAGCGTGCGATCGCGACGTTGAAGAACGGCGGCAAGATCATGCTGTGCGGCAACGGCGGTTCGTCCTGCGATGCCGCGCACGCCGCCGGCGAGCTGGTCGGTTGGTTCGAGCAGAAGCAGCGTCGGGCCTACGCTGCGATCGCGCTCGGTCATCAGACGCCGGCTCTGACCGCGATCGGCAACGACGCTGGTTTCGAACATGTGTTCTCCCGCGAAGTCGAGGCAATCGGGAAGGCGGGGGACTTGTTGATCGGCATCACGACCTCGGGCAGCAGCAAGAACGTCGTCGCGGCGATGCAGTCCGCGCGACGCATGGGGATCTCGACTGCCGTGCTGTGCGGCGAGAAGCGCGGCCTGACGGTGGACTTGGCCGACGTTGCCGTGCAAGTGCCTTCTACCAACACCGCGCGCATCCAGGAGAGTCATCTCGTGGTCGTCCACATGCTGTGCGCCGCGGTCGAATCGGCGATGCCTGCATGAACGCACTCCGCTTGCTCCCATGCCTTCTGCTCGCTGCGCCGCTGTGTGCGCAGCAGGAAAGCGGCAAGCCCAGTGCTGTCGGCAGCATCGCCGGCACGGAGAAGGCGTCGCCTCGTGTCGCTGATCGCACCGCGGCAGACAAGCCGATCCGCTTCTCGCAGTTCCCGGTCGCCGACGAAGCGCCGCTCGATGCCGACAAGGCCATCGCGCGCGCCGTCGAGCAGCTGCTGAAAATGCCCGAAGGCGACGGCGACCAGTGGCCCTACGAAAGCATCTATCGCGAGGATCTGGGATTGATCCCGGTCGGCTACCGCGTGGGCGGCACGGCGATCGTCTGCTTGGCGCTATTTGCGGCGAAGGGCTACTCGCAAGACGCGGCGCGCAAGGCGGCGGTCGACAAGGGCGTCGGCTTCATCCTGAGTTCACTCGATGTTCCGCGCATGCAGCTCGACTTTGTCGGCAACTACGATGTCCGCGGCTGGGGCCACATCTACGCGCTGCAGTTGTTCTTGAGTCTTGCCGACGCCAACGCGCTGCCTGCGACGCGACGCTTGGAGGTCACCAACAAGACCGCGTGGCTCGTCGATGCCTTGTGCAAGTCCGAGATCCCGCTGTCCGGCGGTTGGAACTACTCGCGGCGCGGTGGCTACAAGATCCCGCACAACCCGGCGTCGACGTTCATGACCGCCCCGGCGTTGCAGACGCTGTTTCACGCGAAGGCGCGTGGCTACAGACTCGACGAGGGCGTGCTCGATCGCGCCGTTGCGGCGCTCGAGCGTGCGCGCAGCGAAGCCGGGGCCTACGAGTATGAGTCGCCTCGCACGAGCCAAGCCGAGGTGCCAGAGTCCAAGCTGTCGATGATGGGCAAGGTCGGCAGCAGCGCGGCGCGGGCCGCATTGATCGAGACGACGCTGTTGCTCGCCGGGCGTGGCGACGTCGAGCGCCACCGTCGCGCGATCGGGTGGTTCTTTGCGCACTGGAACGATCTTGCATTGCGCAAGAGCGAGACGGGCACGCATCTCTCACCCTACGGCATCGCGCCCTACTACTTCTTGTTTGGCCACGTCTACTGCGCGCAAGCCATCGAGATGTTGCCCGATGGCGAGGACAAGGTCGCGCTGCGCACGAAGCTGAGCGCCTTCTTGGCGCGTTCGATCGACTACGACGGCACGTGGAACGACCGCCATTACGATCGCTCTGCTGGCTACGGCACCGCGATGGCGGTGCTCGCACTGCGCATGCCTGAGTTGCCGAAGCCTGCGTGGCGATCGCCGCTGGCGCAGTTCGTGCCGTTCGATGCCGGCAAGTGATCGCGTTGCGTCGCGTCTCAGGTCGCGCGATGGACCATCTGCGGGCTGGCCTGGTCCGTCGGCATCACGACGATCGTGTCGATGTTGACGTGAGCGGGACGGTTGGCTGCCCACAGCACGCAGTCCGCGACATCGGCGGCATGCATCGGTCGCGTGCCGGCGTAGACCGCGTCGGCGCGCTTGTGGTCGCCGCGAAATCGCACGATCGAGAACTCGGTTTCGACCAACCCCGGGTCCACGCTCGTGACGCGCACGTTGTGGCCCAATGTCTCCATCCGGATCGCTTCGCAGATCGGCTGCAGCGCGCGCTTGCTGCCACAGTAGACGCCGCCGCCGATGTAGGCCTTGTGCCCTGCGAGCGAGCCGATCACGACGATGTGTCCGGTCTTGCGCGCCACCATCTGTGGCAGCACGAGGCGCGTGACTTCGAGCAGACCGAGCACGTTGGTTTCGATCATCTCCCGCCACGCCTCTCCGGTCCCTTCGGCGATCTTCTCGACGCCACGGGCAAGGCCGGCGCTGTTGATCAACAGGTCGATCGGGCCGTTGGCATCGACTGCCGCCTGCAAGAACCTGGCGACGCTCGCCTTGTCGGTGACGTCGAGTTCGCTGCAAAACGCGGTCTTGCTCACGGCGGATAGTCGTTCGTGGCGCCGCGCTCCCAGCGAAAGGCGGTCGCCCTCCTTCTCGAAGGCGTGGGCGCAGGCGGCGCCGATGCCGGAGCTGGCGCCGGTGATGACGACGTGGCGGTTCATCGGCGCAGGATAGCGACGCGGCCTAACAGCCCGTCGAAAAACGTAAGCTGCCTGCGAGCCTCTTGTCCGGGCCCAAGTCCGCGTCGTGTGAAAGCGTCGAATCGCCGGATGCGACTCCGCTCGCACTCCTTGATCTCACCCCTGCTGCCAGACTCTCGGCGACGCGGCCGTTCTTCAACGGGCTGTCAGGGCTTGAAGAGCAGCAACGCGATTTGCACGAATTGCTCGATCAGCGCGAGCACGGCGATCGCGAGCACGACGCGTTGGACCGCGGCTGCGCCACGGTTCACGGTCCACTTGCTCGCGAGGAAACTTCCGGTCGCGGTGCCGACCGCGAGGCTGATCGCGGGGCCCCAAGCGATGACCGGCGGCTGCGACTCAAACAGCATCGGCGCGAGCACGAAGCCAGTCAGGCTCGCGACCGATGACGTGATGACGACTGCGGACTTGGCGACGTTCGCCTGCACGAAGTCCTTGCTGTAGCTGGTCAGCAGCACGAGCGCGCACAAGAAGCCAGCGCCGATCTGCGCAAAGCCCATGTGCACGCCGATCAGAAAACAGCCGGGCGCGCCGAGCCACGGACGCACCGACGTGTCGTGCGAACGCTTTCTGGCGCGGTGCTGCTGCACGAGCAGCAGGACCAGCACGACGGCGAGGTAAACGCGGAACAACAGATCGGACGCCTTCAACGCGAGCAGGTTGCCCGCGAGCGCGCCCGGGATCGCAAAGATCGCCAGCCGCCAGGCGCGCGCGGGCGCCTTCACCCCGGCGCGCAAGAATCCAAGCCACGCAAACAGCCCCACGCCGATCGCGCCGAGTCGAGTGGTCGGGTTGGCCATCCACAGCGGCAGACCGCAGGCGTATTGGAAGGACCACAACGCGAACACTCCTGCGCCGCCAGCGACGTTGTTGATCGCGCCCATCGCAACGCCGGCGAAAGTCGTGATCAAGATCGCGGCGAGGTCCATGGCGA
>SXGT01014272.1_pt1 | contig 11907 bp, 14 predicted proteins | sample 3176221 | NCBI WGS metagenome assembly SXGT01 (sample SAMN11356862, study PRJNA531348) | freshwater metagenome | isolation source: freshwater sample F1-120 | place: China: Fuxian Lake, Yuxi | collected 2017-12-25
AGCGGCTATGTCATCGTCACCGAATATAATCGTTCCATCCAGGGCTTTTTGGTCGCTTCGGTGGATCGCATCATTAATATCGGCTGGGAACAAGTCAAAGCCCCACCTAGCGGCGCTGGTCGAGAAAGCTATCTAACCGCTGTGACCAATGTTGACGGCGAGTTGATAGAAGTCATAGACGTGGAAAAAGTCATGAAAGAAGTCATTGGTGGCCGGGAAGAAGCGGCGACTGAGACTATCGACAATGAGGTTTCCGGTGTCAATGAGCATATTCTGGTGGTGGATGATTCATCTGTAGCGCGTAATCAGGTAAAAAGAGTTTGCGAGCAAATCGGCATTGAATGTACGGTCTTAAAGGATGGCCTGGAGGCCTGGGAACATTTGAGTCAATTGGTTGCGGACGGCGTCAAAATTCAGGAACGCTACGCCATGATCATTTCTGACGTGGAAATGCCCCGCATGGATGGTTACACCCTGGCCACCAAAATCAAAAGCGATCCGGCCATGCGGGAAATTTACTTGATTTTGCACACCTCGCTGAGCGGCGTATTCAATACCACCATGGTACAAAAAGTAGGCGCCAACGAATTCTTAGCCAAGTTTGATCCGGATTCATTGCTAACCTCCATACAGAAACAACTCAAACTACAACATAGATTAGGCTCTTAAAAAGAGCCTATTTTGGTTTAGGATACTGTCAATTTCGTAGCGCCGCCGTTGTTGTCCGGATCGTCGACAAATCCGCCTTCGTGGTCTATCAGTTGGTCTATTTCTTTTTCGATGTTCATTATTTCTCCTTATTGTTAGGCGAATATCGGTTAGGTTTTGCCGCGCAACGCCACTTGGCAGACTGGATTTAGCCAGACCGCTTTGCACGATCATGTTTGCAGGGCCTCGAGTAGTGCGATGAAATCCCCAACAACCTGGAAAAAATTGATGATGCCGCCGTCGAGTTTCTGGAAAAAGCCAAGTCAAAACGGGACTAAAAGTCACCGTGGAGATTTTGGCGGGCACTTATTCTGCGTGGCAGAAATGCTCCGCTGATTTCATCGAAAGCATCCGAATCGTGGTTGATGGTTTTCGCCTTCGCGGGAATTACCGGGCTTTGCCTTAAAGAAGGTGATTTCGGGAAGTTCATCAAAAACAAAAGCGAGTGATATGATTGGTTTTGTAACCAAGGCATTGATGCTGATTTTTCATTAAACTGCCATGGTTTTAAAGTAAACTGTTCGCCTGTGAATGATTTTATGAGCAGGTCTGTGTTGAGTAACAAGAGGAATTGTCATGGGTTTTAGTCTTCCCCATTTATTAGTGGTATTAGTTATTGCATTATTGGTGTTTGGCACCAAACGCTTAAAAAACATAGGTGAGGATCTTGGCGGCGCCATCAAAGGCTTCAAAAAGTCGCTGAAGGAAGGCGAAGACAGCGCTACACTCACTCAGCAGGATAAAGATGCTGATTAACTTTACGGGCTGTTAATACCGAATATCGCCTGTTTCCTTTGCCTTTCTGCTTAAAGATCAAGCGGGCCAACATTTCACTTATCCACGACGCATTCAATGGATCTACAACAACTTGTTCTCGATTATGGCTATCTGGCCTTGTTTATCGGCACCTTTTTGGAGGGCGAAACCATCCTGATTATTGCCGGTTTTTTGGCTCACGGTGGCTATTTAGAGTTGTCATTGGCGATTTTGGCGGCTTTTCTGGGGACATTTGCCGGTGATCAAACCTGGTTTTATTTGGGGCGCTTGAAAGGTATTGCCTTTCTGGAAAAACGTCCGCTCTGGCACAGCAAAACCGACAAGGTGTTTGACTTATTGCACCGGCATCCCATCAAAGTGATATTGGGTTTTCGGTTTTTATACGGGGTTCGCAATGTCACGCCGTTTGTGATTGGCGCCAGTCGTATGTCTCCCGCCAAATTTTTCGGCCTGAATTTTCTGGGCGCCTTGGTTTGGGCGATCACGTTTGGTTTCCTTGGTTATCAGTTTGGCGCGGCTGCAGAGTCTGTTCTGGGTGAAATCAAGCAATACGAAATGCATTTTCTGTTGGCCTTGGTCATTATCGGTTTGCTGTTATTTTGGCGCTCGACGCATAAGGCAAAACAAGCCCGCAAAAAAGAAGATGCGGCGGCGCAGGATAGTCAAAACCTCTAGCTATCATCAGATATGAGCACGATTTTTTTCAACTACTCACTCACTGCATGAGTACACTGATATTGGTCGCCGGGGCTTTGCTGCTGGTGTTCCTGAACGGTTTTTTCGTCGCACTCGAATTCAGTCTGGTCAAATTGCGCCAAACCCGCATCAAAGCCATAGCCCAATCCAAAGGCTGGCGTGGGCAGATTCTGGCCAAGGTTCACGCCAAGCTGGATGCTTATTTGTCCGCTTGTCAATTAGGGATTACCTTGGCATCTTTGGGCTTGGGCTGGATCGGGGAACCGGCGTTTGCCGAGCTGCTTCATCCCTTGTTTGCCAAAATCGGTATCAGTTCGCCGGAGTTGATTCATAGCATTTCCTTTGCTTTTGCGTTTTGTACCATCTCATTTTTGCACATCGTGGTTGGAGAGCAAGCACCCAAATCCATGGCGATCCGTAACCCGGAAACGGTTGGTTTGCTGTGTGCCGGGCCGCTTTATGTGTTTTATTGGCTGATGTTTCCGGCCATTTGGTTGTTGAACGGCAGCTCGAATTTAGTGCTGCGGATTGCGGGACTTGCGCATACACATGCCTCTGAAAGTCACTATTCAACCGACGAACTCAAGCTGATTTTACGATCCAGTCGCCCCGGCGAACGCTTTAATGAGCAAGAATGGAATATTCTGGCCAAAGCTCTGGACTTCAGCAAACTGGAAGTTTCAGAGCTGATGCGGCCCATCCATGAAATCACTGCCCTGTATCGCAACCGAAGTTTAGAGGACAACCTGGATACGGTTTTTAACAGCCGGTTTAGCCGTTATCCCTATTTTGATGATGATAATAATGAGGTTTTGGGCGTCATTCATCTGAAGGATTTATTTTTTGGTTTACAGCAAGGCCAGTCCCTGGAAAATTTGGAAAGTTTTTTACGCCCGATTCAATATATCCCGTCGGATATGCCGGTGGTGGAGCTGTATCGTCAATTCAATCAAGGCGCGCCGCATTTTGCAGTAATTGGTATTGCCGGGCAAAAGCCACGCGGATTCATCACCCTGGACAACTTGTTGTCTGCTTTGGTCGGGGATATACAGGATGAGTTTCGTACTAATGATACGGGCTGGCAAACCTTGGAGGATGGTGCTTGGTTTGGAAAAGGCAGCTTGTCGATTTTTTCGCTGGAACGCCTGTTGGGGATCGATATTGAAAACGAAGATATGGATTTGGAGGATGCTGATTCGGTAGGCGGTCTGGTTCTAGCAAAGCTGCGTGATATTCCGGAGGAAAATGAGACTGTTTCGTTTGATGAGTTTGAGATTACTGTGGTCAAAATGGAAGGGCCTCGCATAGAATGGGTTAAAGTCAAACTTAAAGAGTCTTAAAGCGTTGTTGTGCCGTCTTCAAGCCAATATTAGAAGTTTTCTGGAGGGTCAATATGAAAGGTCATGACCAAGTCATAGCGTATTTAAACGAATTGCTGGCGGGTGAACTGACAGCCATCGATCAGTATTTCATCCATTCCCGCATGTATGAAAACTGGGGATACAGCAAATTGTATGAACGCATTGCTCATGAGGTTCAGGATGAAACCGCTCATGCCGATGCGCTGATCAAACGGATATTGTTTCTGGAAGGTACTCCCGACTTGTCCAAACGTGAACCGCTACAGGTCGGTAGCGATGTGGAAGCCATGTTGAAAAATGATTTGGCTGTAGAACTCAAGGTTGTGCAGGATTTGCGCCGGGTGATGAAGTTTTGCGAGTCTGTGCAGGATTATCAAACCCGTGAAATTTTAAAGGTCATGCTGGAAGATACCGAACATGACCATGCGCATTGGCTGGAACAACAATTAGGCATGATTCAACAAATGGGCTTGCAGAATTATTTGCAGGCACAGATTTAATCCGTCTGGCTTACACCTGCTCTTTTTGTAATTATTCGGTGTTTGCAATGCATTTATTTTGTAGGGTGGATAAGCAACGCGCATCCACCGTATTGCCGGATGCGCTCACGCTTATCCAGCCTACGCAGGGTTCTTTACTGTAAAAGCCGGGGCGATTAGGAGTACAAGACTTCAGTCTTGTACTCCTTTCAAAACATCAGAACAAACCGCTGATAACCCCATCGTCGCTAATATCGATGCGTTCCGCAGCCGGTGATTTTGGCAAGCCCGGCATGGTCATCATGTCACCGGCAATGGCGACGATAAAACCGGCGCCATTGGCTAATCGGACTTCACTAATTTCCACGTTATGTCCCGATGGCGCACCCTTGGTGTTGGGGTTGGTGGAAAACGACATTTGCGTTTTGGCGATACAGATCGGGAAATTGCCGTAATTGGCTTGTAATGCTTTGATATCGGCTCTGACTTTGGGGCTTGCGCTAATGCTGGCAGCTCCATAAAGTTTAGTGGCGATGGTTTCGATTTTATCCCACAGCGGTAATTCACTGTCGTAGACATAGCTAAAGCCTGGCTCGCGGTGGTCAACAATATCAATGACTGCCTGGGCTAGCGCTTCAGCTCCCGTACTGCCATGCGCCCAGTGTTTCGACACCACGCATTGAGCGCCTAATGCGAGGCATTTTTCTTGTAACAAGTCGATTTCCGCTTCGGTATCAAAACTGAAATGATTGATACAGACTACGCAGGGTAGGCCGTAATGTGCGGTGATGTTATTCAGATGCCGCTCCAGATTGCTAAAGCCTGCTTGCAAGGCCTGCAGATTTTCCACATTCAAGCTTTCCTTGGCGACGCCACCATGAAATTTCAACGCGCGCACCGTCGCCACCAACACCACCGCAGAGGGCTTCAAGCCTGACATGCGGCACTTGATGTTGATGAATTTTTCCGCACCCAAATCAGCGCCGAATCCAGCTTCGGTGACAGCATAATCGGCCAGTTTTAAGGCGGTTTTCGTAGCGGTGACGGTATTACAACCGTGTGCAATGTTGGCGAAGGGGCCGCCGTGGATGATGGCGATGTTATTTTCCAGGGTTTGCACCAGATTGGGTTTGATGGCATCTTTCAAAACGGCCGCCATAGCGCCATGGGCTTTCAGATCGCGAGCATAAACCGGAGTGACTTTGTCGGACTTGTAGCCAATGACGATACGTCCCAATCTTTCTTTTAAATCGGCTCGACCAGTTGCCAGACATAGAATCGCCATGACTTCGGAAGCCACCACAATATCAAAACCGTCTTCACGCAAATAGCCATTGGCCGGTCCGCCCTGACCTACGGTGATTTTGCGCAGGGCGCGGTCGTTCATATCGATGACGCGTTTCCATTGAATGCGACGCGGATCAATATCCAGCGCATTGCCATGATTGATGTGGTTATCAATCAACGCCGACAGTAAATTGTGCGCGACTCCGATGGCGTGAAAATCGCCGGTGAAATGCAGGTTGATGTCTTCCATCGGCACGACTTGTGAGTATCCGCCACCCGCCGCGCCGCCTTTCACCCCAAAACAAGGGCCTAATGAAGGCTCGCGTAGACACATGATGGTTTTTTTACCCAACCGGTTAAGTGCGTCGCCTAAGCCCACCGTGGTGGTGGTTTTACCTTCACCCGCAGGGGTTGGGCTGATGGCGGTGACTAAAATCAGTTTGCCATCGGTTTTGTCGGTCAGGCTATTGATATATTCCAGGGACACTTTGGCTTTGTAATGACCGTAAGGGTCGAGATGCTCGGCAGGAATGGCGAATTTTTCCCCGGCTAAGTCAATAATCGGGCGCATTTTGGCCTGTTGCGCAATTTCTATGTCTGACATGCAAATCTCCACGCGAGAAGAGTAATTTTAAGAAAGCTTTTAAAACCTCAAGAGGCCGAACAAATCATATTGTCTGGTTAGAAATGCCCCGGACTTAACCTATCAATAGGTTTGATTGCGTAATGAGCCAGATAGGGGTAGTCAATATCGGCATCCAATCAAGTACAAAATAGGTCTGTGATCGGATATATAAGGATATTTTAACGTGTTAACGGTGAGTTTGCCTTAGTTTGAATCTGCAAAGGGTTTTATGCTGTGGGGGGATTGCAATGAACTTTGAAGTATTTGCAAGGAAGGGTTTGTAAGGAAGTCCTGCGGTTGCATAACAACCGCAGGGCGTTTTGCCTTAGTTGGCAAGTGTGGTTTTATTTCCAGCCTTTTTCGGCTTGTTCCAGGACATAAGCCGATACGCTGTCGATTTGTTTTTCATCCAGCGATGCTTTGAAAGCAGGCATTGGGGCTTTGCCGTTAGAAACGATGGCTTTGATCGCATCCAATGTGGCGGCGCCATTTTTGGCCAGGTTGTCTTTAGTCAAATCCTTGGCCGGATTCATCAGATTGCCGCCGCCTTTATGGCAAGAGGCACAGTTTTTATCGAATACATCATTTGCACTTGCAGCGCCTGAAAAAACCAGGGCAAAACCCGCCAGAATGAATGTTTTTTTCATGGATATCTCCTAAGTTGCTTAGCTTATGGTGACTGAAGTTTGTTGTTGTTATCTTGGATTATCTTCAGCTTGATGTGCCTCCAGGCCGAAAGCAGTGGATGCTGGAGAGGCCTTGGAGTTGCCGGTTAACGGCAAGGCATTGTAACGCCCGATTTTTGTAATTGGCAAATGCTAGGTGATTCGTTTGAAAATCAATCAGCCGCCAACCAACCAAGTCGAGTGATGGCTTTGAATTACAATAACTTTTCAATTTCCACACTGATGGTGGCGGGGGGTGTAAAAGGTGAATAACGCTGGATGACTTTGCCGTCACGATCCAGTAAAAATTTGGTGAAATTCCATTTGATGGCCCGGCTGCCGAGTAAGCCTGGAACCTGGGCTTTGAGATATTGATACAGCGGGTGGCTTTGCGGGCCGTTAACGTCGATTTTTTCGAAGAGTGGAAAGCTGATGTGGTAATTCAAATCGCAAAATTGGGCAATTTCCTGACTGTTGCCGGGTTCTTGCTGGCCGAATTGATTGCATGGAAAACCCAGTACTGTAAAACCCTTGGCTTTGAACTGTTGCTGCAAAGTCTCCAGTCCCTCATATTGGGGTGTAAAGCCGCAACGACTGGCCGTGTTCACAATCAACAGGATGTTGCCTCGAAAGCTTTCCAGGGCTACGTTTTGCCCGTTGATGTCGGTGACGTTAAAAGCAAAAATATTGTCCATGGGCGCTTATGCGGTTTGGGTTTGCTCTACTTGCAGTCTGAAGAAATTTTTAAAGTAGGGCATAAAGCTGGCGGTAATCGGGATCGAATAGAAGCAATAAATTGCTGCCGCTTCACCGGTGCTGACACCTAATAGCCATTGCGGCATGAATAGCGTCATTAAGGCCATGAAGCAGTGATAAGAGGCTATTTTCCAATTGTTTTTCCAGACAAATCCGCTCAATGCCAGGGCGAAGAGTGAGCCATGCGTCATCACTGTACCAAAGGCGGCGGGTATGGCGTAGCCAATGTGGTAGATGCCCATGTAAAGGCACGCCACCATGTTGCCGATGAAGTTGGGTTGCAGTCCGAAGAGTTGCCATTCTTTGGGAAGCTGGGTGCAAATCAGGAAAAAACCACTCATACCGACACCCAGTAAAGTGGCTTTTTTGAGCGCCAGTTTGTCGCTGGAATAAGTGGCCAGCGCCGGCATAATGGCAAATGCCTGTAGTGCAATATGGTATGTGGATAATTGACTCAGAAATAAATTGCTGCCGTAACCGCATTGATCGGCTACGGGGTAGGCAAAATACTGAATGAGCTCCATCAACGAAAAATGAAAAATGGCGTATGCACGGGCGACACGCACCCAAAATGCCTCATCCTTATCCATAAAAGTAACGCCGGAAGCAGCCAGACCAATAACGCCCAAACCTAATGACATATTTGCACTAAAACACATAATCAATCCGAAAAAATTATTGGCAACACGCTGAGTATCCTGCTGAAAGTCGTGTTTGCGAGTTAAAAAATGCTGTTTGATCCATCCTAAAAGACTTAAAGAGGCCTCTAAAAAATCGTCATTCCCGCGTATGCGGGAATCCAGTCTATTGATTTTACCGGGCTCCCGCTTTCGCGAGAGCGATGATTGTGAATGATTAGAGGATCCCTTAATATCGTTGGCTTAGTTTTTAAGGTTTAGTCTGGGTGGTTTTAAATCTTGTGGTCGGATCAAAAGATGTTCGACTGACTTTGCTTGCAGCAACCCTAGTCCGCCAGTCCTGCCAATTTGGATTCGATGCTTAAAATTTCGGTTAATTTTGAGCTTATCAACGCTTCAGACAAGCCGACTTTTTCAGCGACTGCAAAAGGAAAGCTGGACAGAATTTCTTCGGCGGTTTTTTCTTTATCCACTAAATGACTGATAAATTGAGCCAGATGCAGGATACAGGCATATGGAGATGGCTGTTCAAATTTTAATGGCTGGCCGGACTGTTGAATGGCCAAGATCAGATCATCCGCGAATTTCCAGCGTCGACATAATTCAGCACCGACTTCCTGATTCGTGAAGCCCATTCGATTCATTTCGATGTCTTCACGCGGCGTGTTTCCGGCCTTGGCATGTTGTTCGATTTCGTTGGCTTCGCTAGGGTAAGCCATGCGTATCATCAGGGTACCCAAATTAACCAACAATCCGGCTGTGTAGGCTATATCTCCGGATAATTTGGCCTGTTCACCCAGCCATTTAGCGTAAGCGGATGTTCTAAAACAGTTATCCCAGAATTTGCGTATATCGAAATCATTCATTTTGGGGATGGCGCTGACGATGCCGGAAGCCACCACCAGGATTTTTAATTGATCCATGCCCAATAGCGATGTAGCTTCTTCAATCGAAGCTACTTTACGAGACAGACCAAAATGGGCCGAGTTGACTAGGCGCAAGATTTTTAAGGCAATGACTTGCTCCTTGGCCACGTTCTTGGCGATATCCTGCATTTCAGCATGTGGATTATTAAGCTGATTGATAATCGCCTGCACCACTTCAGGAACTTGTGGCAACTTATGGATGCTATCGAACAATTGGTTCATTTGTGTGGGCATAATCAAAATCCGGTATTTGTGAAAAATCACAGCCATTTTAGACGAATCACGACGTCAAGCAACGCCCAAAGCCAAAATTGACAATTTCAAGATGAGGGGTTTGGATTAATTTTTCGCAAAATGAGATTAATACTGGCGGCTTGCGTCGATATTGATAATAATCAGGTTCCAAACAAGGAACGGATCAGATTAATCCTGAGGGTGATCTATCCGAATAATAATAACCACTCAGTGAGGAATCATTATGCTAGCTAAAATTGCTGTTGCCGATTACATGAGCAAACATCCAGTCACGGTCAAACCGGATACCGATGTGACTGCAGCCATTAAAAGCATGCTGGAACACAAAGTCACCAGTGTGCCTGTGGTGGATGAGCGTGGAAAGCTGCTGGGAATATTTTCCGAAAAAGATGGCATGAAGGTTGTGGTAGAGGCAGCTTATAACCAGAGCATGGCGGGCAAAGTGAGCGATTTTATGACGCAAAGCCCGACTACGGTGGGGCCCGAAGAAAGCCTGGTGGATGTGGCCGCCAAATTTCAAAACACCCCAATCCGGAGTTTTCCAGTGTTTCAGAATGACGTTTTGGTGGGCATGATCAGTCGGGTGGACGTACTGCGGGCTTTATTGTCATAACGGGTAGACGGCTCAATGAGCTTTGAGCTTTGGCGGCAACATTTTCCGGAGTTTGCCGGAACAAATGATGCGGCCCTGGAAGCGTTGATGGCAGCGGCTAGTCTGGTCACCATGCCTGCCGGTCAACAAGTCTTTTATCCGGGCAAGGTTTGTGAAAATTATTTACTGATGTTGGCTGGCAGTGTCAAAGCCCAGATTATGTCCGCCGATGGCCGGGAAGTGTTGCTTTATCATGTTCGATCGGGCGATTCTTGTGTATTGACGACTTCCTGTTTGCTGGGGAGTAACGAATACCCCGCTGAAGGTTACACGGAAACGACTATTACGGCTTTCGCTATTCCCGCTGCGGTATTTCATCGCACTTTGGAGCAATCGGCTTTTTTTCGCGAATTTGTGTTTAAAAGTTTTTCCAAGCGGCTGACGGATGTGATCAGGCGGATGGAGGCGCTGAGTTTTGACAGTATCGATCAGAAATTGGCGAAAGCCTTGTTGGGTGAACAAAACCCACGCATTTACAAAACCCATCACGAACTGGCCCAGGAAATGGGCTCAGTTCGCGAAGTGGTGTCTCGACATTTGAAACGTTTTGAAAGTTGGGGCTGGTTAAACCTTAGCCGTGGTTGCATCGAAATTATCCATGTTGATGCATTGCGCAAGGTGGCTGCAGGGCCGGATAACGGTTAATCCTGATTTTCCCGCTGCTGTTTTTGTTCATTGCCAATAAATTGCAGCAAAATAAAGCCCAGTACAAATCCCAATACCGCCGCAAAAACCAGCGGCAATGCAAACGGAATATCATGCGGGTCTCTCAGGTTCATCTGTAAAATGCCCGAGGCAAAGCTAAAAATTAAATCCAACATATGATCCTACCTTTTTTATTATTGAATAAGCCCTGGAGTTGCCGAAATCGGCCCGTTGATTGCTCAGGGTGGCTTCACTATAAAGATCGAGATCAGTGTTATCAGTGACTAAGTCACCAAGAGATTGGGATATTTTTAATCGGAAAAATTTAGTGTTAGTAGGAGAAAAATATGAACAACAGCGATCATGATGGCAGCAGGCGAGTCAAAAACATTGCTGCCGTGATTTACTTATTAGTCATGATTTTTGTAGTGGGTGGATCCTATTGGCATCAACAAGATGGCGGCAAGACGGATGGGATAGCTATGCAATCTCAGAAATAGTCTGCTTCTTAGATTTTGCTAATGCTTGGACAAATTGAAAGATATGCCCCCATCACTTCCTTTTATTCGGTGTAGCCATATAGGATTGAAGAGGATTTTAAATGGTACAGCTTGATGGGTATTTGAAAAAACGGGGTTTAGCGAGTTAGTTTTGATGCGAGTTTTCACTGGTTCCCAGTTTACGTGGGAACCAGTAAATCATTCTGTTAGAAATTAAAGCTTACTCGGCATTTTTGCCGCGTCTGGAGGTTGAACCGACACGTTTTTTGCTTTTGTCTTTTTTCACCAGATTCGGATCGAATTTGGAAATATCCAGGGATTTTCCCGCCACCCGGACTTTTTTCAAGGCCTGAAACAAATCTTTCGGCATGCCGGCGGGTAATTCGACAGTGCTGTAATGCTCTTCGATTTTGATACGGGCGATGTGATCGCCGTCGATGCCGGTTTCGTTGGCGATGGCGCCGACGATGTTGCCGGGTTTGACGCCATCTTTGTGGCCGACTTCGATACGAAATACTTCCATTTCGACTGCGCCAACTCGGCCTCTTTCGCGTTTGGGGCCGCGATCCTTGTCATTATTAGATCGAGATTTATGCTCTTCGGCGTCTTTACGCGGCTTTTTAGCGGCGTCTTTTAATAATAAAGGCGTCTCGCCTTGCAGCAGTTTGGCTAGTGCCGCAGCAATATCCACTGCTGGGACGTCGTGTTCAACCTGATATTGATTGATCAGCTGGTTGTAAAAACTGAGTTCTTCAGCAGCCAGCGTATCGGTAATACGTTGTTTGAAACGATTGACTCGGGCGTTGTTGATGAATTCGGTTGAAGGCAATTGCATTTCTTCAACTTTTTGTTTGGTGGCTTGCTCAATGTTGGCCAGTAAACGTTTTTCGCGTGGCGAGACGAACAAAATCGCGTCGCCGGTTCGACCCGCACGACC
>SXGT01080142.1_pt1 | contig 11907 bp, 10 predicted proteins | sample 3176221 | NCBI WGS metagenome assembly SXGT01 (sample SAMN11356862, study PRJNA531348) | freshwater metagenome | isolation source: freshwater sample F1-120 | place: China: Fuxian Lake, Yuxi | collected 2017-12-25
AGTCGTCGCGGGCATCCCGGTGATCACGGTGACCAGCACCGGACGGAGGTCGGGACAGCGCCGCACCAGCCCGCTGCTCGGGGTGCCCGTGGGCGACGATCTCGCGCTGGTCGGCACCAACTTCGGTCAGACCGCCCTGCCGGCCTGGTACCTGAACCTCACCGCCGACCCGCACGGCGAGGTCACGTTCCGCGACCGGACGGTCGCGGTGGTCGCCCGTGAAGCACAGGGCGACGAATGGGAGGCGGTGCTGCGGACCGCGGCCTCCATCTACCCGGGTTACGACGCGTACCGCGAGCGCATCCGCGAGCGCGCGATCCCGGTCCTGATCCTCGAGCTCGCGCCGTAGCGCTACTCGCCCCGCAGGGCGGAAGCGATCGCGGCGCCGGTCACCCGCGCGTTGAGGTACGGCTCGACGTCGTGCGCGCGATGTCCGTTGTCGACCAGGTGGTCGGTCACCCGAGGACCCGAGAGCGCAGCGCGGCGAACGAGACGAGGGTGCCGAGCGAGTGGGCGACGACGATCTCGGTGTCGGGTCCGATGCAGTCGACCACCCGACCGATCGCCGCGGCCTCGATCCCCGGGAGCGCGTCGACTCCGCCGGGGATCTGGGCGGCGATGGCCTCGGCGCCGGCCTGGCGGGCGGCCGCGGCGGTCTCCGTGCCGCCGACCTCGGGGTCGGGCCGGAAGAGGTCGCCGTAGAAGGCCGCCGCGACGTCGGAGGCGTCGATCTCCGCGCCGTGGTGCCACAGGCCGTCGCGTAGCGCAGGGAGCTAGCGCGTCGTGATCTCGTTGGGGCCCCACAGCTCGTGGAACGCGCCGTGCACCAGGAGGATCTTCGCCATGACGTCACGCTCGTGAGCGACCGGTCGGGATGCGCCAAGATGCGCCCATGACCGCACCGGGAGACCGCCCGCTGTTCCTGCACGAGTACATCGACATCGTCGGCCAGCACCAGTGGGACTACATGGAGCACGCGAAGCAACAGGCCGGCCACGAGAAGGTCGAGTTCGAGCTGCTCGGCACCTGGTACGTGATGGGCATCACTGGTCGCTGGCCCCAGGTCGTGAACATCTGGGACATCCCCGGCGGGTGGGACGGCTGGTTCGGGAAGGTCGACCGCCTCGGGATGAAGCGCATGAGCAACGCCCACCTCGAAGGCTGGTGGGAGGTTGCCTACGGCTACCGCACCGGTGGATTCGACCGGCTCCTCGCCGGCGCGCCCGGATGTCCGACGATGGCGTCGCTCCGGGACGGCGGTGTGCGGGGCTCGCTGTTCGTTCACGAGCTCACCGAGGTTCGGCCGGGCACCGCGCTCGACTATCTCGCTGCGGCGCGGGAGGAGCGGGCGCCGCTGATGGCCGAGTACGGCCATCACCTCGTGGGCATGTACGAAGTGATGATGCACGACACCGAGGTGTGCACGGTGTGGGCCACCGAGCCCGAGCACCACGTGCGCATGGCGAAGGCGCGTGACGTCGCGCGCGGCGTGCTCGGCGCCGATGCCGCCGGGGTCGAAGGCGACGCTCGGATCGAGCGGTGGCATGCGCGCGCCCGCGAGTGGGCGACGCGCTGGCGGGAGGAGCTCATGACCCCCGCGCCCGACACGCTCTGCGCGCCGCTCGTCGTACCGGTCGACGACAGCGTGGCGGGGCCCTGACCACCGCGCACCGCCGACAACCGCGCGCGACGCGCGACTGGCGGCGGTGGGTCCCGGGGGTTGCGATCTGGCGTCGCAGCGCGCCGGTGGCCGCGGCGATGCCGGAATCTCGCGACCGGGTGGTCGACCTCCTGCGGGTCACCAGCCTCACCATCGTTGTGCTCGGCCACGCGCTCATGGCCGTGGTGTTGTGGCAGCACGACACGCCGCGGGTCGCGAACCTGCTGGCGGAGATCCCCGAGCTGAAGCTCGCGACCTGGGTGCTGCAGATCATGCCGGTGTTCTTCGCCGCCGGCGCGATCTCCAACCGTGGCTCGTACGCGCACGCGGTGGCCCGGGGCGAGCCGTGGCGGGCGTGGGTGTGGCATCGGGAGCGGCGCCTCGTGCGCCCGCTGTTCGTCTACCTCGCGGTGTGGATCCCGCTCGTCCTGGTGCTCACCGAGATCCTCCCCGACGCGGCGGCGCCCCTCGGCAAGCTCAGCACCCAGCTGCTCTGGTTCCTCGGCGTGTACCTGCTCGTCATCATGACGACCCCGTGGCAGGTGCGCTTGGCGCGCTACGGCTACGTCGGCGCGCTCGGACTCCTCGTGCCGATCGTGCTCGTGGACCTCGGGCGCTTCCATGTGCATTCGGGCATCGCCGTCGTCAACTTCGTCGTCGTGTGGTTCATGACCGCGACGCTCGGGCTCGTAGTGCGCGACCACGTCGACCGTGGGGTCCGGGCCCGGCACGACTTCCTGGGGATCGCGGTGGCGGTCCTGGTGGTCAACGTGGTGCTGGTGCAGTCGTTCCCGTACCCGATGTCGATGGTGGGTCTGCCGGGCGAGCCGATCTCCAACATGGCGCCCCCGACCCTGGTGCTCGCCTTGCACGCCGTGGTGCTGATCCTGCTGGTCGGGTGGGCGTGGCCGTGGCTCCGCCGCTGGTGCGCCCGCCCGGGGCCGTGGCACCTCGTGGTCGCAGGCGGTGCGGTCGCGATGACGCTGTACCTCTGGCACCTCACCGCGTTGGTGATCGTCACGGTGGCCGAGCACCAGCTCGACCTCGACCGCGGTCCTGTGGGACCACTGCGCTTCTGGCCCGCGACCGTTGCGCACCTCGTGGTGTTCCTCGCCGTGACCGTGGTGCTCGTCGCGGTCATGGCACCGTTCGAGCACCTCCCGATCCCGTGGCTCGAGCCGCCCTCGCCGCGGCCGGGCGCGGCGGGGGGATGGTCGGTGGTCACCGGGGTGGGCGCCTTGGCGGCGGGCCTGGGTCTGCTCAACCTGGCCGCGACCGGGATGGGTGGGTTCCCCTTCGGCCGCGTCACCTCCTACGCCGAAGTGCCGCTCACGCCCGCGCTCGGGTTGATCGTGTTCGCGGTGGGCGTGCTCGTGACTCGGGCCGGCGGGCGGCGGGAGCCGATGCCCGACTCCGGACCGCCAACCTAGGGTGGCCCGATGGCACTTCGGATGGGCATCGTCGGCTGCGGATCGATCTCCCGGGCGCACGCGGTGGCGTTCCGGCGGCTCGCCGACGAGGGCGAGGTCCAGCTCGTGGCCGCGGCCGATCCGGATCCCGCGGGCATCGAGGGGGTCGAGCAGATCGCGGGCCCGCTGGCTCGGCGCTACGCCGACGGTCGCGACCTGATCGCGGATCCCGACGTCGACGCGGTCGCGGTGGTCGCACCCACGCGGTTCCACCGGGACCTCATCGCCGCCGTGGGCGAGGCGGGCAAGCCCCTCTTCACCGAGAAGCCGCTCGCGCCCGCCTTTGCCGTGGTCAGCGAGATCGTCGACCTCGTCGAGCGGGCGGGGATCCCGGCCCAGGTGGGCTTCCAGTCGCGGTTCCACCCGATCCTCAGGTTCCTGCACGACGTGGTGACGGACGGGCGCTACGGGCAGACGATGGGCTACGTGATCCGCGACGACCAGTTCTGGCCGACGGCCGACGTGGTGCCCGGTCACACGGCGTGGCGATCGCAGGCGGCCGAGGCCGGCGGCGGCGCATTGCTCGAGCACTCGATTCACTCGTGCGACATCGCGTGTTGGCTCTTCGGTCCGGTCACGCGGGTGTATGCGCGCACCCGCAACGTGTTCGGCTACGACGTGGAGGACACCGCGGCGCTCACCATCGAGCACGCGAGCGGGGTGGTGGGGACGCTGCTCACGATCTTCAACGGTGTGCCCGACCGCGAGGAACGGCGGATCGAGGTGTTCCTGGAGCGGGCCGCGATCGAGGCCACCACCGACTTCGTCGTCGGCGCACCGGAGGACTCACTGCTCGTCAAGGAGGTCAGCGGACCGCCGACGCGGGTCGACACCGCCGCGCTGTGCCGTGCCACGTTCGCGGCCGACGGCGTCGACGTCGAGCGGCCCTTCTACGTCTACCAGTACCTCGCACACCGCGCGTTTGCCCGGTCGGTCGCGGCCGGCACGCCCCCGTCGCCCGGCGTGCGGGACGCGCTCGCCGCCCACCAGGTGGTGGAGGCCGCGTACCGCAGCTCGGCCGACGGTGCGGCGTGTGAGGTCGCCACGTTGTAGCCGCCGATGGCGAAGCGCCCGGTCAGGGCACCTGGGGTCGGGGCCCCTCGGTGCAGGCGGCGACCGGGCCGAGAGCGGTCGCGGCCTGCCCGGTGCAGGTGTCGAGCGAGATCACGGAGGGGTTGGTGACGCGGGTGACGGCGCGGCTCTCGAACGTGGTGGGGACGCCGACGGCGCCGTGCCACGAGGCGGTGTCGCGCATGTCAATGGTGGGTTCGCCGTGCGAACGGATCTGGATCGTCGAGCGCCCCGCTGGCACCCGGAAGGCGTGGGTCACGCGCGCGGGTTCTGAGCTGAGGCGGACGCGGCGGCGGCTGCCATCGGGGAACACCAGGGTCGTCGACGTCGCGCCGTTGGGCAACGAGGTGAGCTCGGTGTCGAGCACGACGTGGCGCGACCGGTCGAGCCCATTGTCGAGCACGAGCTCGGCCTCGGGCTCGGCGTCGCGACTCGTCTGGCCGGTGACCGTGGTGGCGATGCCGAACCCGTCGTCGAAAAACGCGCGCACGGGGTGCTCGACGTCCTGACGCAGTCGCGCGACCCCCGCCGCCCCCAGCCGATCGCGCAGGTCGGCGCGCCCGCGACGGAGGTCCCAGAGGAGCAGCCTGTCGTCGGTGCTCCGGACTTCGATCGGCCCCAGCGCGTCGTCGAGCTCCTCGACGAGCTCGGCGCCCCGGTCCTCGAAGCCGAGGCGGTCGATCGAGACGGCGTGGAAGCCGAGTGCGGTGGCCGCGTCGAGCACGACATGGAGCGGTGCCCCGGCGATCGGGCCGTGCCAGTCGTCAATGGTCCCCTTCATGGCCGGGAAGCTGAAGCGCAGGTCGTGCGAGCTCAGGTAGACGCGCAGGTGGTCGTAGCCGCCCATCTGGTTGGTGCCGCCCTCCTCCGGGTACACGATGTACGGGAGTTGGAGGACCTGCGCGTCCGCGGGGAGGAGAGCCTCGGTCTCGGCGACGAAGTCGTCGATGACCCGCTTGCTCGCCGCGAGCTGAGCGTGGTCGGGCTGGTACCGCCGTGCGGTCTGGTCGAGGATGCCGATGAGAACGAGGACGGCGAGCCCGATCCCGCCCGCGGCGCGCCATCCGGTCGTGGTCATGCGGCGGGCGACTCGGTCGATGAGGTACCCCGCGGCGAGGAACGCGAAGAACGCGATCACGACCGACATGCGGTTCCAGGCCCGGACCTGCGCGGTGAACAGGAAGGCGATCAGCGCGGAGCCACCCCCGACGGTGGCGATGAGGATCGTCATGACCGTCATCAGCGCCGCCCGTCGCTCCTCGTCGGTGCCGATGCGCGCGTCCCGTCCGCCAGCGAGCGAACCGAGGGCCACCAGGAGCAGCCAGACCAGGCCGACGGTCCCGACGAGGCCGAGGTTGGCGGCCGGCTCGCTCGGCACCGGGGTGGTGCTCTCCAGTCGGCCAGCGAGGTCGGCGAACGCGCCGATCCGGTGCTCGGCGATCGGGAACACGAGCTGGTCGAGCTTCAACCCGTACGCCTCGCTCTCTGCGGGTGTGCGGCTCCCGACCAGCGAGGCCGCGTCGTCTGAGCTGCGGTGGGCGAGCACGGGGAGCTGCACGGCCAGGAGCGCCACTGCGACCACACCGGCCGCGAGGAGGCCCGCGAGCGCCGCGCGCCAGCTTCGGGACCCGATCGCACGCACCGCGGCCGCCAACCCGAGCAGGACGAGCCCGAAGGCGGCGTAGTAGGCACCCGTCGCCGCGACCAGCGCGCAGAACGCCACCGTGCGCGCAGTGCGGGGGGTCAGCCAGCGCGTGACCGGGTTCGGCCGGTCCTTCGCGCGGAACAGTGGTCGCCCCGCCAGCACGTCGAGCAGCAGCACGCACAGCAGCGGAACCGCGTAGTACGCGCTCATCGACAGGTGCGTGACGTTGCGCTCGAAGTGGTACGGAAGCATCGCGTACAGCACCGCGAGGGCGACCCCCGTCCACCGCGCCACGCCGAGGGTCCGAAGCGCCCAGAGTGCGGCGACCGCGACCAGGGGGAACGTGAGGAGGAAGAACAGATTGGTCGCGGTGAACGCGTTGTCGACGAACACGCCGATCACGCGCACGACAATCCCCTGGGACACGTCGCCGCTGATCTGGGCGAAGCTCGCCCAGCGCAGGCCGGCAGGGCGACCGAGGTCGGGGTTGTAGAGGAACCAGCCGTGGTCGAGGATCGACCGGGCCCACCCGGTCTCCTGGATCGCGTCACCGCCGTAGAACCAGGGCTGGGCGAGGGTGCCGGGTCGCGCGTCGAGCGTCCAGATCGCGCCGACGAGCGATGCACACGCGGCCACGATGTACGCCAGGGCTTCGGCACCACGGGTGCGTCTCGCGCCGGCGGTGCGAGAGGCGTCGAGATCGAGATGCGCCATGGTGCGAGGAGCGTACCGACGAGATCGAGGGTGCCGCGATCACGGGCCGCCGGGTCATCGAAGCCGCGTGCCGAAGCGCGCGCCGCGGCCGGTCGATCTCGACGATCGGTCGGCCCGGCTCAGGCTGCGTCGGTCGTGACCAGGAAGCCGGGGAGGAACACGACCGTCCCGTACCTGGGGGTCCCGAGGTCGAGTCCGGTGGCGATGGCGGCATCGGGACCGCTCCGACCGCGAATCAGGCGGGTCACCGGCGTGCGACGGGTCGACCCACCGGGCGTAGCGACACCGCGGTCCCCGACATCCGGGGCATGCCGGTGAGCGGATCGAGGTCGCGGCTGCTGATCAGCCGGTTCACGTTGTGGTCGGGCGAGCCGTGCACGATCGACACCGCGCCCGGGCGGAGCGACTCGGTGAGGCGGGCCGCCACCGTCAGTGACCCGGTCGCGCTCGAAACCTCCACGAGGTCGCCCTCGGTGATGCCGGCGTCGCCCGCGTCGTCGGGGTGGACGAGGAGCTCGGGGGCGTCGTCGGGGCCGAGGGGGCGGCCGTTGAACCGCTTCGGCATGCGCCGGGGGATGAGCACCAGCGGGGGCGGGTCACCGAGCTCGGTCAGCTGCGCGACGAACGGCGCCGGCGCGAGGTCCCAGGGCGCTTCGGCGAGCCGGGGGAGCACCCAGCCGTGGACCGGTGTCGGCGCGGTGCGCCACGGCGGGTCGGCCGCCCGCAGATCGGCCATCGTGTCGGCGCCGGCGACGCAGTCGAGCACGGTCTCGTCGTCGGCGGTGTCGGGGTCGACGCCGTCGGGGAGCACGGCCACTCCGAGCGACGCCGCGATCTTCGTGAGCACCCACCAGCCTGATCGCCGGTCGGGGTGCTGCGGCAGCACCGCGTCGGTGTACTGCATCATCAGCGTCGAGTTGTAGAGGTCGTTGAGCAGCGGTAGGTCGGGCCGTTCGAGCTGCGCGTGGGTGGGCAGCACTTGGGTCGCGAGCGCGGTGGTGGGGGTGTGCGCGACGTCCACGGTCACCAGCACGTCGAGCCGACCGAGCGCGGCGACGACCCGCTCGCTGTCGGGGAGCGCGGTGACGACGTTGCCGCCGAGCACGACGAGCGCGCGCAGGTTGCCCGCTTCGATCTCGGCCGGGATCACCGCGGCCGGCCATTCCCCCATGAGCGGCGCGATGTCCGGGTGGGTCGGCGGGCCCGGCCGCGGTGGACCCGCGGTGGGGATGGCGTCGCGCTCGTGCAGCCGGGCGAGGTAGCCGGGGCTGAACCACATGCCGCCGGGCTGGTCGAACGAGTCGGTGATCGTGAGCAGCGACCACACGAGCCACTCGGCGACGTTGCCGCCCGGTGACATGGTGACTCCGGTGCCGGTGAGCACGGCGAGGCGGCCGACCCGGCGGACGGCCGCGAGGAGGTCGGTGCAGTCGTCGGCCGCGAGTCCGGTGCGTGCAGCGGTCACCTCGAGGGTGAACGGTGAGACTGCTTCGGTGAGTGCGTCGAGATTGCGAACGCGTTCACCGACGAGCGCCGGGTCCGTGTCGGCGAGCAGCTCGCGTACGAGCCACGCGAGCAGCGCGTGGTCCGTGCCCGGTCGAACGGCCAGGTGACGGGTGGCCAGGCGCGACGACTCGGTGACCCGCGGGTCGACGACCCACACCTCGCCGGTGCTCGTCGCGCGGCGCATCCGTTGCACCGGGTCCTCGAACATCGGCGTCTGGCCGTGCGACACCACCGGGTTGGTCCCGAGCATGAGCAGCAGGCGAGCGTCGGGATCGACATGGGCCTGGAGCGAGTAGGTCCCGGCGATCAGCTCCATCGCCCGGTACTTCGCCGCCGAGTCGATCGTCGTGTCGCTGTAGATGTGCCCCGACGCGAGGCGGCGGGAGAGCCGTCGGAAGCCCCAGTAGCCCGAGGTGTCCATGTAGATGCCGCCACCGAGGAAGAAGCCGACGCTCCCGGCGCCGTGCGCACGGACGACGTCGGAGAGGCGGTGGTCGAGGTCGGCGAGCACCTCTTCCCATCCCACCGGGCGCGGGACCCCGTCGACCCGGAGCAGGGGGCCGTCGAGGCGGTTGGCCGCGTGGTGGATCTGGGGGAGCGCGCGCCCCTTGCTGCACGTGTACCCGGCCGAGAGGGGGTGGGCCGCGTCACCCCGGACGGCGACCGCCACCCCGTCCTCGACGTCGACCTCGAGCCCGCAACCGGCGATGCAGATCCGGCAGTACGTGCGGTGGGTGGTCATGGGCAGACATTGGCGCGGTACGGTGCGCGCCGTCGAGCCGACAGCGGGGGGTGGGCCGGTGGGCGACGGGATCAGCGAGGCAACCGAGCAGTTCTGGACCGACGGGGCTTGCGTGGTCCGAGGCGTGGTCGACGGTCCGACCCTCGACCGCATCCGGGCCGCGGTCGACTCGTTGGATGCGAGCCCGGAGATGGCCGATCTGAGCGCGATGGCCGGCGACACCTCGGCCGGCCGGTTCCGGGGTGGGGTCGACCACTGGCGCACCCACCCCGAGTTCGCGGCCTTCGCCACCACGGGCGCGATCCCCGCGGTGACGGCCGCGGTGTTGCGGACCGACCACCTGTGGCTCTACGAGGACAGCGTCCTGGTGAAGGATCCCGGCTCGCCGGTGCCTACCCGCTGGCACACCGACGACGGGTACTTCCACGTGGAGGGGCGGCAGATGGCGACCGTGTGGGTGGCGCTCGACCCGTCGCCCCGCAGCGCCGGCTCCCTGCGGTTCGTTCGCGGCTCCCACGTCGACGAACGCCGCTACCGGCCGACCTTCTTCGTCACCGACGACCCGATCCCGGGAACCGTGGGCGACCTCGTGCCCGACCTCGACCTCGACGCGCCCGGCGTGTTCGGCTGGGACCTCGAGCCCGGCGACCTCACCATCCACCACGCGCGCACGCTGCACGCGGCAGGCGGGAACCTCGGCGTGACGCCGCGGCGCGCGCTGTCGGTGCGTTACTGCGGTGACGACGCGGTGGTGCGGGTGAAGCCGGGAGCGCCGGGGAAGCCCGGCTTCGACGCGGTGGATCCGGGACCGTCGCTCGGCGCCGCGGCGGAGCGCCTCGGACTGCTCGAGGCGACCATCGGCTGACGCCGACTACTCGGTGGGCAGCGCCGCGGCGACCGCGTCGAGGCGGGCCCGGATGATCTCGACGAGGTCGTTGGTCGGCAGGATGAACAGTCGGTCCTCGATCACCGCCGCGTGCACTGCCTCGGCGATCTCGTCGGGGTCGGCACCGCCGCTGATGATGCCCTTGAGCATCTCGGCCGTCTCCGGGTCGGCGTGCGACGAGGCGTCGTCGGGGCGGTTGCGCTCGCTCTCGAAGATGGCAGTACGGACGAGTCCCGGGCACAGCACCGAGACCCCGACGCCGGTGCCGGTGAGCTCCGCCTGCAGCGTTGCCGCGGTGCCGACGACCGCATGCTTGGTCGCGCTGTACGGGCCCAGCCCGGGTGTGGTGCTCAGCCCGGCGCCCGATGCCGTCAGGACGAAGTGGCCGTCGCCTTGTGCGAGCAGCGTCGACGCGAACGCGTCGATGGTGTGGACCACGCCCATCACGTTGACTGCCATCACCCAGCGCCAGGTGTCGATCGTGGTGTCGACGATCGGGCCCGTCGGCGCGACGCCCGCATTGGCACACACCACGTGCGCGGCGCCGAACCGGTCGAGCACGGCGTCGCGGAAGGCGTGCACATCGTCGAGGGACGTGACATCGCAGCGCACGCCGAGCACGTCGTCACCCCCACCCAGCGAGGCGACCGCGGCGTCGAGCGCGGCCGCCTCCACGTCGGCGATCGCGACCCGCATCCCCGCAGTCCGGAACCGGCGGGCCAGGGCGAGGCCGATGCCGCTCGCGCCGCCAGTGATGACGATGACCTTGCCGTCGAGTTCGTTCATGGCTGCATTCTGTCGCGGTCGGTGAGTGGTCGCACCCGCCCTAGGGTGGGGGCGGCAACGGGACCGTGTCCGTGGACGGGAAGGTCTGGCGTGAACAGCCCCGACGTGCTGGTGATCATGACTGCCCCGGCTCCGCAATCCCGTTGCGTGAGCGCGTGACCCCTGAGCACGGCTGAACATGCGCGGATTCGGCCGGGTGCGTCGCAGGAGCACCCGCGACGACGCGGTCGCCGGGCTCGTGCTCGGTGTCCAGAGCGTGCCCGACGGGCTCGCGACCGGGTTGCTCGCCGGGGTCAACCCGATGGCGGTGCTCAGACGGCCAGGTGCGCCGGGCGGTCGGCCGGGTCCTTGTCGACGGGCATGGTCCACTGGTCGCCCGGCAGGTTGGTGCACAGCACCACCCGGATCGGGGGCCCGGCCAGGTTGCGGTGGAGCCAGCCGGCGGGGGCGTCGACTCGGCACCCGGGGCTCACCGGGGTGACGTTGCCGTCGGCATCGGCGAAGGCGCCCGTCCCGTCGATGACCCAGGTGACGGAGTCGAACTCGTGCCAGTGCAGGGGCTCGTCCTCGGCAGTGTCGATGTCGAAGGCGAGTGCGTGGAAGCCCAGCTCGGCCGCCTGGGCGAGGGCCGCGGCCTCCGTGATGGGCGCATCCTGGCTGAAGCGGTACTCCACGTTCGATCCCCCCGGCTCGGCCGATCCGTGAAGTTAGCGCGCCAGGCTACGGGTAGCCGACCGACCGTCCTCGTGGCCGGTCTCGGGGACACGGGCGTGAACATTGGCGAACGCTGGGGTGTGGTGGCGAACGCTCGCCAGAGCAGGAAGGATGTGGAGATGTTTCGCCGGGTGCGTGCGCGGGCGGGCCGAACGGCCCCGGGGGCGACGCCTTCGCTCGGGACGGGGTCCGAGACGTCGCCTGGCGACCTCACTGGGCTGTCGTCGATCCTGAGCGTGCTCGACCCGTCCGAGGTCGAGCAGCTCGGTGGCATTCCCGGTCCTGCCGTCGTCGGCGTGTTCATTCGCCTGCCCAGTGCGGGCGAGCCAGTGGGCGCTGATCAGGTTCGCGTGAATCCCAAGTTCGTGGAGTTCCTGCACAACATCATTGCTCGTTGGGCCCCGGACGACCCGGACCTCATCGAGGCCGCGCGCCTTCAGGTTGATGGGTGGGTGTACGTCCTCGACGGCCGCACTCCGACGCCACAAGGCAGAGTGCCGACAGAGGACGTGATAGGCGCGTTCGAAGTCCGTTCCGGAGCGGTCGTGGCCGGCTCGTATTACGCGAGTCATGAGTACAAGCCCTTCACCGAGCGCGGCGTCCTGAAGCTCACCCCCTTCTTGCATGAACGCTTCGTGTACGAGTTGACGCAGTTGCCGACGGACTGATGTGGGCGGTGACCGGGAGTGGCCTGCGCCAGATCGACCTGGGCTG
>SXGT01033843.1_pt1 | contig 11904 bp, 4 predicted proteins | sample 3176221 | NCBI WGS metagenome assembly SXGT01 (sample SAMN11356862, study PRJNA531348) | freshwater metagenome | isolation source: freshwater sample F1-120 | place: China: Fuxian Lake, Yuxi | collected 2017-12-25
GGGAACCGCCGCGTCGGCCTGACCGGCGCGTCGGCGGGCGCGGGCGCGCCCCCTTCGGGCGGCAGCGTCTCCGCGGCGCGGGGGGCGGCCCCTTCCCAGGACGCGCTGGTCGGGACGATCGTGAGGCCGCCGGGCGTGTTGCCGCCGGCGCGGCGGTCCTCGGACGGCGGCGTCGCCTCGGCGAAGTGGTGGCCGGGCCGTACGTCGAGCAGATCGATGGCGCGTACCCGCTGGAGCACGTCCGCCGCCGAGGAGATGCGCTCCGCGGGGTCGGACCGGGTCATGTCGCGGACCAGCTCGCGCAGGCCGAACGGCACGGTGGGGCCGGGGTCGAGCGGCGCGTGCCCCTGCTTCGCCGTGAGCACCTGGTAGAACCGTTGGGTGCTCATGCCCCCGCTCGGCACCCCGAAGGCCGTACGGCCGGTGAGGGCCTCGTAGACACACACGCCGAGGGCGTAGATGTCCCACTTCACCGGGTCGAGCAGCCCCGCGTGCACCCACTCGGGCGGGACAAACGCCACCGAACCCATCGCCTGGCCGCTCTCGCTCAGCGTGCTCCCGTCGGCCTCGGTGGCGATGCCGAAGTCGACCAGCGTGGCGTTTCCGGCGAGGTTGACCAGCACGTTGGACGGCTTGATGTCCCGGTGCCGGATGCCGCGGCCGTGCAGGTAGGCCAGCGCGTCGGCCAGTTGAGCGAGCCACCGGGCCAACGACTCGGTGTCCACCGCGCCGTTCATGATGCGGCGCTCCAGGCTCGCCCCCTCCACGAACTCCATCTCGAGGTAGGGCGGGTCGGCGTCGAGGCGGACGTTTCGCACCTTGACGATGTGCGGGTGGTCCAAGGAGAACAAGATCTCCGCTTCGCGGACGAAGCGGGCGCGGGCCTTGGGCGACCGCTTCAGTCCGTAGTCGAGCACCTTGATGGCGGCGAGGATGCGCCGGGCGTCGCGGTTGTGGCACCGGTACACCGATCCCATCCCGCCCTGGCCCAAGGCGCGCTCCACGATCCAGATGTCGATGGCGTCGTTGGCGGTGTACACGGGCAGACAGATCGTATCGCGTCAGGCTACCCTTCATGCGGGGAGAGTCCATGGTCCTCTGGCTCGCGACCGCCTGGGCGGACACGTTCGAAGTGCCGGCCGACTACGGCTCGCTCACCGCCGCGGTCGCGGAGGCACGCCGCCGGGGCGGCACCCACCAGATCCACTTCGCGGCCGGCTTCAACGCCGCCGACGAGGTGCCCCAGGACGTGAGCGATCTGATCCTCACCATCGACGCCAACGGGGGCCTGCTGCCGGCGCTCCAGGGCAGCGACGTGGCGCTCACCGTGATCGACGGCACGTTTTCGTGGGGCGAAGGGTACACCTGGACGAGCTTCGGCACCCTGCAGTGCGCGGTGTGCATCGAGCGCGGTGCGCTCACGCTCGACTCGGTCGAGTTCTCCGGGGTCGAGGGCTACGGGGTGATCGGCGCCGACGCCAACCTCACCTTCACCGGGGTGGTCAGCCGGAGCGGCTGGTCGGGACGCTCCGTCTTCGCGTTCACGGAGTCGGCCTCGCCCGCGGTGAGCATCGTCGACTCCCAGTTCTACGACGCGGGTTCGGGCACGCTGAAGTTCTACGGAGTCGGCGCGAAGAAGGTCAACGTCGAGCTCACCGACGTCACCATCAGCGGCAGCACCGGATCGGAGGGCGCGGCCCTCTACGCGGTGGGCACCGAGCTGGTGATGACCGGCGGCACGATCACCGGATCGTCCGCGAGCAACGCCGACCAGGCCGCCCCCATCAACGCCAACAACAGCCAGCTCACCTTCACCGGCGTGGACCTGACCCTGAACTACGGGTCGGCCTCGGCGCTCTTGTACAGCGAGGACGACGCCGGCGCCGGCGTGAGCATCCTCGGCGGCCGGGTCTACGGCAACTCGAGCTCGTCCGGACTGGAGCTCGAGGGCGAGATGATCACCCTCGACGAGGTCGACTGGACGCCGTCGGGATCGGCGTTCGGTCACTTCCAGCTCGACGTTTTCGGGTCGAAGGTGCGGCTCACCAAGCCGCCGGCCGAGGTCCTGCGGACCGACGACGGTACCGTCACGGTGACCCGCACCCGCTTCTGCGGCGGCGATGGGCGGACCGCGTTCTCGCTCGCGGCGGTCGGGAAGGGCGACCTCTACTTCGTCGAGAACGTCGTGGCCGAGGCGGTGACGTACGGCCTGCCGTGGTTCACCTTCTCCGGGGTCGGCGCCTCGACCGTCTACGTCGTCGACAACGACTTCCTCTCCGCGGCGGCGGGCGCCTACTTCTCGGGTTCGGTGCGCTCTCTCTACGTCATCAACAACATCGACGACACCGGTACGGAGGTCCTCGGCCTGGACACCGTCCCCGCGGCGGTGGTCGCGGGACACAACCTCTTCCAGTCCGAGTTCACATCCTTCTATGTCGATCTTCCCGAGGTGGAGCGCAACGACGTGTACGGCGACGCCGGCATCGCGTCGGACTACGCCGTGGGGTGCGACACGTGGCCGGAGCTGGCCGCCGGCTCGCCGGCCATCGACGCCGGCGATCCGCGCATCACCGCCCTGGACGGGATGAGCGACATCGGGGCGCGCGACTTCGGCGGCAACGTCGAGGAACCCGACACCGGCATCGACACCGGCGACACCGGCGTGACCACTGACACCGGCGACACCGGGGTGACCACCGACACCGCCGACACCGGCGACAGCAGCGAGCCGGGCGGCTCGGACGCGGATGGCGACGGGTTCCCCGCCGACGTCGACTGCGACGACCTCGACGGGTCGATCTTCCCCGGCGCCGAGGACCTTCCGGGCGACGACGTCGACCAGGACTGCGACGGTGCGACGGCCGACATCGCGTACGCGGGCGGGTGCGGGTGCGACGCCGGCGGCGTCCCTTCGGCGGCGATGGCGACCCTGATCGCGCTCGCCGCGCTACGGCGTGCGCGGAGTGGCTGAGCATGGCGTGGTTGGCGGCGCTCGCCTGGTTGTGGGTCTGGGTGGGCAGTGCGTGGGCGGTCGATGCCCACGGCACGGCCCTCTCGCCCTGCGCCCTGGACGAGCAGGCGCCGCTGGTCGCGCTCTCGCCGGGGCTCGGACTGGGCCGCGCGTGGTCGGCCTGCGCCACCGTCGAGGCGGCCAGCGAGCCGGTGGTCGCGACCGTGACCGACGCGGAGGGCACCCGTAGCTACGCCGCGCTCGACGACCTGGTCGGCCTCCACGTCGGGGCGAGCTACGGGTTCGGGCCCGCGGGGCTGGCGTTGGACCTGCCCCTGTGGTTGGCGTCGACCGCCGATGACGTCGCCAACGGCCCGGCGTTGGGCGACCTCCGGCTCTACGTGCCCGTGGCCCTGGTGCGGCCCACGCCCACGCGGCGGCTGGGCCTCGATGCGGTGGTCGAGGTGGTGGCGCCCACGGGCGCCACCGCCCCGCTGCTCGGGGCGGGCGCGGCTGGGGTCGGGACACACCTGGTCCTCGGCGGTGGGCGGGGCGATCTGTCCGGCACCGTCGACCTCGGCGTGGGCTACGCGGGCGGCGGATCGCTGCCGGGGCTCGAGACCGCGTTGTGGACCCGGCTCGCGGTGGCCGGCGCGTGGCGGGCGCATCCGCGCTTCACGCTCGGGGCGGAGGGGTGGGTCCAGGCGGCCCCGCTCTCCGGGGCGACCTTCGCGTTCGCGCGCCCGGGCGAGGCCCTGGGGCGGGCGAGCACGCCGCTTCCCGCGAACCTCGTGGTCAGCGTGGCCGGCGGGACCGCGATCACGCCGGGCGTGGGCGCGGCCGACGCGCGCCTCTACCTCCGGCTCGGCCTGGGCCAGAAGGCGCGCAGCGCGACGTTGCCGAGCCCGGACGCGCGCACGGTGGAGACGCCGCCGGGCCCGTTCGACGTCCTCGTGTCGGTGCGCGACCCCGACGGCCGTCCGCTCGACGCCGAGCTGTCGTGGAGCGGGCCGGGGGCCCCGGCCCCCGCGCCGGCCGGCCCCGACGGCGAAGCGCGTGCGACGTTGCAGCCGGGAGAGTTCCTGCTCTCGGTCTCGCGGCCCGGTTTCGGCACCCAGCGACGCGACTTCGTCCTGACCGCCGACCGCTTCCGTCCCGAGCGTGTGTCGGTGGTGCTCCACCCCACCACCGGCGAAGCCACGCTGCGCGTGGGGGTGGAGGACGGCGAAGGCCGCCGCGTCGACGACGCGCTCGTGAACGTCGACGGCTTGCCGTTCGGGACCACCTCCACGGGCGGCACCCTCGAGGTCGACGGGTTCGGGGAGGGCCGCCACACCGTGCTCGTCGCGCATCCGGACTTCCGCGCGCCGACCCCCGTCGAGGTCGCGCTGCCGCAGGGGGCCACGGCCGCACGCATCGTCCTGGAGCGGCCGCCGGGGAGCGTCACCGTCATCACGCGGGGGGTGGCGGGCCCGGTGCCCGACGCGCGCGTGCGGTTCCAGGGGCCGGAGGACCTCGCGGCCGAGGACGTGGGCCCCGACGGGGAGCGCACGTTCACGCTCCTGCCCGGTCACTGGGTCGTGGTCGCCAGCGCCCAGGCGCTCGGCACCCAGGAGCGCGAGTTCGAGGTCGAGGCGGGGAAGACCGCGTTGGTCCTCATCGAGGTCCGGATGCGCGAAGGCGAGGCCGGCACCGGGCGCCTCGTGGTGCGGGTCGTCGATCCGGCGGGCGCCCCGGTCGACGGCGCCGAGGTCCTCGTGGACGGCGTGAGCGTCGGCCGGACCGCGAACGAAGGCACGCTGACCCTCGGCGAGCTGCGCGCGGGCTCGCGCGCGGTGCAGGTGCGGGCGGACCGGTTCCGGGAGTCGCCGCCACGGGAGGTCGAGCTCGCTGCGGCGACGCGCGAGCTCCTGGTGCCGCTCGCGTGGCGCCCGGGCCAGGTCCACCTCGTGGCCCGCGGGGTCGAGGGCGCGATGGTCGACGCGCGCGTCCGTTTCTCGGGCCCCGAAGAGCTGCCGCCGGCCAACCTCGGGCCGGACGGGGAGGCCTGGTTCGAGCTCGCGCCGGGGCGGTGGACCGTCGCGATCGCCTCGGCGACCTACGGCGTCCAGGAGCGCGAAGTCGTGGTCACTCCGGACGACGTGACCCTCGTCGACGTGGCAGCCGGCCTGTTGAGCGCCGACGGCGACGCCACGCTCGTCGTGCGCGTGCTCGATGACGCGCGGCGACCGCTGGCCGGCGCGGCGCTGACGTTCGACCGCCGCGCCGTCGGCACCACGGCCTCGGGCGGCTTGGCGGAGCTCGGCGGGCTCGGCGCGGGCAAGCACGAGCTCGTCGTCGAAGCGGAAGGCATGAAGCCCCGCACCCAGACCATCCAGCTCGGGGGAGGGCGCACCGAGCTGGAGGTAAAGCTCGACGCGCTCGCGCGGCGGGTCGACCTGCGCGCGACCGGCCCCGACGGCCCCGCCACCGACGCGTTGGTGCGTGGGTACGGCGCCGACGTGCTCCCGCCCGTGCCCGTCGACGCGGCCGGCGCGCGCGAGCTGCTCCTCGAGCCGGGGCCGTGGACGCTGGTGGCCGTCTCCGAGCGGCTGGGGATCGCCGAGCGCGACGTGGACGTGAAGAAGTCGAAGGAGCCGCTGCGGGTCGACCTCACGTTGCGGCCGCCGAGCGCGGAGAAGGCCGCGCTGTTGGTCGAGGTGATCGACCCCGCCGGGCGGCCCGTACCGGGGGCCACCCTGGCGGTCGACGGCGCCGACCAGGCGCTCGGCCCAACCGGGGTTGCGCTGCTCGAAGGGCGCCCGCGGCGGCCGGTCCGACTGGCCGCGCGCGCGCCGGGCCACCGCGACGGCGCCACCGAGGTCGTCGACCTCGGCTCCGGTGTGCAGACCCGGCGCCTCCGGCTGGACTGGGTGCCCCGCGCGGTCGAGGTGCGGGTGCACGACGACGCCGGAAACTCGGTAGACGCCGAGGTCCGCGCGTTCGGTCCGGGTCGCGTGGTGCCGCTGCGCTCGGGCACCGAAGGTGCCCGGTTCGTGCTGGGGCCGGGCGCCTGGCAGGTCGTCGCGTCGGCGCCCGGGTACGGCCCGTGGCGTCGGGACGTCGAGGTGCCGGCGGGGGTCGTCGCCATCCGCATCGACGCGGTCCTGGCCGCGGAGAAGGTGGAGGTCACCCGCACCAGCGTGGTGATCCGCGAGCAGGTGCGCTTCGCCTTCGACAAGGCGGACATCGAGGAGTCCAGCTACGCGCTCTTGGAGCAGGTGGCGTCGACGTTGTTGCTCCACCCGGAGATCACCCGCCTCGAGGTGCAGGGCCACACCGACAACCGCGGCGCCGAGGTGTACAACCTCGACCTGTCGCAGCGGCGCGCCGAAGCCGTCCGCGCCTTCCTCGTCCGTCGCGGGGTGGAGCCGGCGCGGGTCGAAGCGCGCGGGTACGGCACCTCGCGGCCGGTGTCGACCAACGACTCCGAGGCCGGCCGGGCCCGCAACCGTCGTGTGCAGTTCGAGATCGTGCCCCCCGCGCCGTGAGGCGCGAGGCCGGCGCGCGCACCTTTACCGCGACGTGCGGGCGACATAGCCTCGGCCGATGTCGCTCCCGCACACCCCCGGCGCCTGGACCCTTGTCACCTTCACCGACTCCGCCGCTCACGTGGCCGAGCTGGCCGAGCTGCGGGACCGCCACCCGTCCTTCCGGGCGGTGGCGGTCGTTCCGGTGTCGGTCGAGGCGCCCGCCGGTGTCGCGGTGCTCGTCGACGTCGGGGGGGCGCTCGCCGCGAGCCTGGGCATCCGGGGCACCCACACCTGGATCGTCGACGGTCGCGGCACGTGCACGCACGGGTGGGCGGGCCTGCCCGAAGGCGAAGCGGTCGCGGTCTTCGCGGCGCGCTCGCCGCTGCCGAGCGGGGCCCCGCCGTGGTTGTTCCCGGTGCTCGCGGCCGCGGTGGTGCTCGGCGGCATCGCGGCCTGGGCGTGGACCCACGCCCCGCAGGCGCCGGTGGCGGCGGTCCTCCCCGCCGTGACGCCCGCCGCCCCGGTCGAGGCGGCGCCCGCGCCGGACGCCGGCGAAGCGGCGGACGCCACGGACGACGAAGAAGGCGACGAGGCCGAGGGCAAGGTCGGCAAGGCGGGCAAGGCGGGCAAAGCCCCCAAGGGCGGCAAGGCCCGCGAGAACAAGCTCGGCGGGTGGACGGTGGCGCCGCGGGAGAAGGCCCGCCAGGTCGCGAAGTTGTCCGGCGCGGACCTCACGATCGAGGCCCTGGCCGACCAGACGGTCACCGCCTGCCATGACCCGGAGCCGCTCTCCGGGGCCACCCGGGTCGAGGCGGAGTGGAAGCTCGACGGCGTGGCGGCGAAGGGCGCCCGCGCGTTCGTCCGTCAACGCGACGCCGCCGGCAAGCCGATCAAGGAGCCCGCCGCGCGCACGGTCCTCGGGCGGGGCGGCGGTACCGCCGCGTGGGCGACGATCGGCGCCGACATCACGCCCCTGGCGGGCGCGGCCACCTACACCTACTGCGTGGACCTCGAGAAGGGCACCGGGTCGGCGACGCTTCGCGCACCGCACTGAGCGTCGGGTGGGCCGGGCAAGACGCGGCGACCCGGGTGAGTCAGCGGACGGTCCAGCGCTCCCACGGCAGCAGCGCACCGCGCGCTTCGGCGCGCCACGCTTCGGGTGCCGCGGCGCCGAGGCGGGTGCTCGCCACCAGCAGCAGGTCGGCGCGCGCGCGGGTGTCCATCGGGCGCACGAGTCGGGCCTCGACGAGGCCGACGAGGTCAGCGGGTGCGGCGGTCAGCACGTCCGCGAGCAGCCCGTCGAGGTCCGGGCTCAGCGACGCGCGAGGCGGCACGTCCTCCGGCTTCAGCTCGCCGGTTTCGGCGCGGCGCACCAACCAGCACAGGTAGCCGAAGCTGTCCGGCCGGGGCGGGCCGGCCGCCCAGGCGGCGTCGAGGTCTTCGGGGCGGGCGGCCGGGTCGCAGGCCACCGCCCACCGGCTCTGGGCGTCGTGGTCGGGCAACGCCGCGTAGTCCTGCATGTGGCCCGCGAGGCGCAGGAGCACGGTGCGGTTGGGGTCGTCGACGGCGATCGGCGTTTCGGGGTCGGCCTCGACCTCGAGCATGCGGACGTGGGTGGCGCCGTCTTCGATGAGCCGGGCCACCGCGAGCTGCATCGGGAGCTCGGCGCCCGCCATGCGCATCGAGCGCAGGCGCGTGTAGAGGCCGAACGAGCCCGTGGCGGGCGGCGGCGCCGCGAGGAGCGCGGCCGACCGGGGCCAGTCGCGCACTTCGGCGGCGGCCCAGCCGGTCGCCCATCGCAACCACGCGTGGTCCGGACAGCGCACCTGGGCGGCGGTCCACTCCGCGTCGGTGGTGCCCGTACGACACCGGAGGGCGAGGTAGAGCTTGTCGGGGTCGTCGGGGGCGGCCGCGGCGGCCGCCTGGTCCTCCGCGCACGCGTCGGGGCCGCCGAGGTCCTGGCGCGCGCGCCCGAGCTCGACGCGGGTCCCCTCTGCCGCGATCCGCGCGTCGATGTCGGCCACCAGGTCGAGCCCGAGGCCCTTCCCGACCGCCACCCACTCGCTGAACTCCCCGGTCTCGGCCGGGTCCCACCGCACGTGCGCCCGCGCCACGGCGGGGGCGTCTTCACCGGCGTACTCGAGCGTGGCGGCGACCCCGTAGTCGGAGACGCCGATGAGCGTGCTCCGACGCTCCGCATGCTTGGCCTCGATCGAGGTCGGCGGCTCCTGCCCGACGTAGTCTTCGTCGGCGAGGAACCAGCGTGACGCGCCGAGCTTGCGCGGCTCGGGGGTGCTGATGTTGCCGTAGGCGATCCAGGTCTCGGCGAACGCTTCGGCGCCGGCGACGTTGTAGACGTAGTCCGCGGCCGGTGTGTCGGCGTTCGCGGTGAACTCCTCCACCACCGTACCGCCCTCCACGAGCTTGGTCCGGATGGTCATCGGCGTGTCGCTCGGCACGCTCACCCGCGCGTGGCCGCCGGGCGAAACCCGCGCGCGGGTGTCGCCCAGGTGGACGTCGACCGCGACGCCGAGCCCGTTGTAGACGCTCACGTGCGCCGACCCGAGGCCCCACGTCACCCACGCGGCCGGCGCGAGGATCATCGCGCTCGCGCCGAGCCGCAGCGCCCCGTGGCCGACGCCGTCGGCGATCTGGAACCGGTCCCACCACCCGAGCTTCGGGCGCGCACGCTCTTCGCCCGGGATCAGCGTGGTGTAGACGCTCGGCGCCTTCGGAGGCGGCGGCGCCGCTTCGAGCGGCGTGCCGGCCAGGAACGCCGCCCGCACCTGGGCCTCGGCCTCCACCAGCGCGTCCAGGCAGGCGCCGCCAGCCCGGTCGAGGGCCCCGTCCGCGGCGCGCACCCACGTGTCCGCGGCCTGGAGCCAGTTGTTGGCGAGGCCTTCGCGGGTCGGCGGCCCGAGCTTCAACTCTTCGGCGAGCTCGCCCTGCCAACTCTTCACACGGAGGTACCCGAGCGCGGCCGGGGGCAGCTCGACCTCGGCGGCGCGCCCGTAGATGGCCACCAGCGCCTTGTGCTCGGCGTGGCACGCGTCGAGGAGGCGCTTCATCTCCGCCTCCGACACGTTGCCATCGGCGACCACCACACGGAAGGTCTCGTTGAGCACCTGCGCGGCGTCGCTCAGATCGACCGACGTGTGCTCGGCGTAGTGCACCACCGCGAGGCAGCCGCGCAGGTACGCGGCCCAGCCGCCGCCGAGCTGCTCGGCCATCGCGACGTGCACGCTGCGCACGCGCTGGTCGTGCTCGCGCAAGCGGCTCCGGAGGGCGCGCCGCTCGGTCTCGACCGCTTCGAGCACCGCGGCCAGCTCCCGCCGCGGCAGGTCGCGGCCCTGGTACCGGATGACCCCTCCCGGCGCGGTCAGGATGCCGTCGCGCAGCGCCTTGAGCTGCGCCGCGTGCTGCTCGGCCGCCTTCCAGGCCTTCAGCGTCTCCACCAGCGACTCGGGGTACAGGTCGCCGGCGGCGGCGCGCAGGTCGGCGGGGGCCGGACCGTACAGCTCACGGGGGGTGGCGAGATCGGTCACCACGCTCCGGCCCACGTACACGCCCCGGTACTCGGTCTCGTAGCGGGCGCGTCGCCACAGGCGCTCGAGCTCGACGCGCGTCGCTTCGGGGGCGACGGCCGGCTTGTCCTTCGCTTCGGCGAAGAGCTGGCCGTACAGGCGGTCGGTCCACGCCCGGCGCGTGGCCTCCGGGTCGCGGAACAGGCTCCACGACGAGCGCCGGTCGGTCACCGACGCGACGTACCGCCGCTTGGCGTTGGCTTCGCGCTCGTGGTTGGGCGGGTGGCTGGCCCACATCCGGGGCGCCTCGGCGACCTCCTGCGAAAAGATCCGCTGCTCGCCACGGCCCCCGGCGGGCGACGGCGGCACCTCGCCGAGGTGCGGATCGTCGAGCACGCGGCGCAGCTCGCCGAGCATGCGACCTTGGATGTCGAAGACATCGCGGACACGACGTCCGCCGTGGGCTTCGGCCATCGAGAACCCGATGGCGCGGTCGAGCGCGTCGTCGGCGGGGCCGAGGCGCTTGAGCGCGTGGATGAGGCTGTCGCTCCCGGTGACCGACGCGGCGACGAGGTCGGCCTGGAACTCCATCTCCCGACTCAGCGCCCGCTCGACCAGGGTCAAGAGGCGAAACCCCGTCTCCAGGAGCACGCGCACCGACCACACCACCAACCGCAAGATCCAGCCGATCCACGCCACCCGGAGGTCGATCCGCGACAGGACGTCGAGGAACTTGTCGAACCCGTCCCGGTTGCCGACGATCGCGCTCACCGCGCGGCCCCCGGTGTACACCCACGTGCCGACCGCCATCGACCGCTGCGCGAAGTGACCGAGCTCGTGGGCGAGCACCGCCTTGAGCTCGTCCATCGTGAGCACGTTGACCAGGCCCAGCCCGAGCTCGAGGTTCTTCTTGGAGGGGACCACGAGGTTCCAGAACGACACGTCGTAGAACACGGCCGCGTTCACGCGGGCGCTCAGGAAGACGCGGTGGGGTCGCGGAGCGCCGACCTCGTCGGCGAGGCGGTCGATGAACGCGAAGAGCGCCGGTTCGTCCTCACGCTTGACCTCGCCCTCGCCGTCGAGCGCCTGCCGGCGGAGGAAGAACAGGCCCTTGGCCATGAACGCAAAGAGGAAGACCGCGGGTGCGGCCGCGAAGAAGGCCCACACCTCGCCGGCCAGGCCGGTGCGCACGAGCACCCATGCGGTGTGACCGAACCAGTACATCAGGCCGAGGTACAGCCCCAAGAAGCCGAGCAGGGCGGCGACGGCGGCGACCACGTGCCGCTTGTAGGCGGGCGTCGGAACCGTGAGATCGCTGGGCACGGTCGGCGGGGTCGGGGGGTACGGAACGTCCATCGCCGGAGGTTATCTCACCGGTCACGCGCTACACCGGCGCATGCCTCCTCGGGTTCTGCTGGTCTACGCCAACCCCGCCGTCACCGCCGCACCGGTGCCGCCGTACGGCGCCGAGCGCGTGGCGCAGGCGTTTCGCCTCGCCGGCTGCGACGTGCGCATCGTGTCGCCGTTCCAGGTGCCCGGCGCCCGCGCGGCGCTCCACACCGCGCTCGACGCCTGGCGACCCACGCTCGTCGGGTACTCGGTGCGCAACCTGGACGACGCGCTGGTGGTGCGCTCCTCGACCGGCGCCCGCCCCCTCGACACGACCGACTACCTGCCCGCGATCCGCCCGCTGGTCGCGCTCGCGCGCGACCGCTCGCTGCCGGTGCTGCTCGGCGGCGCCGGCTTCTCCGCGTGCCCCGACGGGGTGCTCGCCGATCTGCGCGCCGACGCCGGCATCGTGGGGGCAGCCGACGACCTCGTGTGGCGCCTCGGGCGTGGCCTCGCGCAGGGGGCCAGCCTCGCTGACGCCCTGCCGGACGACCCCCGGGTGCTCCGTGCCGGCGGCGCCCCGGCGCCC
>SXGT01068023.1_pt1 | contig 11903 bp, 5 predicted proteins | sample 3176221 | NCBI WGS metagenome assembly SXGT01 (sample SAMN11356862, study PRJNA531348) | freshwater metagenome | isolation source: freshwater sample F1-120 | place: China: Fuxian Lake, Yuxi | collected 2017-12-25
CCACAGCATGATCGAGAAGACCATCCCCAGGGTCGAGGCCCACTCCGTCAGCGCCGTGTAGTGGAGGTGGTGGGGGCCAGCCCAGATGTAGAGCAGCACCAGGGACCAGAAGTGCACGATGCTCAGCTTGTAGGAGAAGACCGGCCGGCCGGCCGCCTTGGGCAGGACGTAGTACATCAGCCCCAGAAAGGGCGTCGTCAGGAAGAAGGCCACCGCGTTGTGGCCGGACCACCACTGCACCAGCGCGGCCTGCGCCCCCGCATAGACCGAGTAGCGCTTGAAGAGCCCCACCGGCACCACGAGGCTGTTGAAGACGTGCAGCACCGTCACCGTGACCACCGTGGCGATGTAGAACCAGATGGCCACGTACAGGTGCCGCTCGCGCCGATTCTTGAGCGTCAGGAAGAAGTTGGCCGCGAAGACCAGCCAGACGACCGCGATCGCCACGTCGATCGGCCACTCCAGCTCCGCGTACTCCTTGACCTGGGTCAACCCCAACGGCAGCGTCACCGCCGCCGCCACGATGATCCCCTGCCACCCGAAGAAGTGAACCCGGCTCAGCAGGTCGCTGAACAGCCGCGCCTTGACCAGCCGCTGGGTCGAGTAATACACCGCCGCGAAGACCGCATTGCCGGCGAAGGCGAAGATCACCGCGTTGGTGTGAAGAGGCCTGAGCCGTCCGAAGGTCAGGTACTCCCCCAGGTTCGCCGGCCACCAGGCCATCTGGAGCGCCAGGATCACCCCCACGAGCATCCCCACGACGCCCCAGAGCACCGTGGCGACGACAAACCACCGCACGATCCTGTCGTCGTAGGCGACTCTGACCAGGCCCGGCCTCGCCGCGCCCTCGTCGCGATTCCCGTTCATCAACAATTCCCTCCCGCGCGGACCGCCCCCATGGCGGCCGCTCGCCCCCTTCAGCCAGTTGCGTGCCAGACGCCACGACAACGATTCAACATGTTGAAAAAACTACACTTTCACCACATCCGCGCCCTTGTCCTCCGCGCGCCGGGCGGCGCCCCGCCCAGAAGGCGGCGAAATTCGCGCGCTGGCGCTTGAGCAGACGCAAACCTTGCACAAGGCGGCGCACAGAGGCTCGCCCCCAGGGGCCTCGACGCCCGCTGTGACGGCGTTGAAGGCGCGAGTCAGGGCGAGGCACGGTCATTGCTCAGAGCGGCTCGGGCCGGGGAGCGCCGCGCCGGGGGCGCTGGAGCGGGCCGTGTGGAGGGGAGGCGAGATGGGGGCGTGGCAGGCGCAATTTGCGCAGCTGATCGGGTTGGGGGTCCTGTGGGTCGGCCTCCACTGCTCGGGGATGTGCGGCCCGATCATGGCGGCGCTGGCCTCGACGGGGCCGTCGAGCGGCCAGGGGCGATGGGATCAGGCGAGGCGGCGCGCTGGCCGGGTGCTGTCGTATCAGGTGGGGCGAGCGGCGACCCTGGGGGCGATGGGGGCCGCTGCCGGGGGGCTCGGCGCGGCGCTGGAGGCGACGCTGCGGCAGGTCGCGATGGCCTCGGGGGTGGTGGTGGCCGCGGGGCTGATCCTGTCGGGGGTGGCGCAGATCCCGGCGGTCAAGTCGAAGCTCAGGCTCAAGGGGGTGGGCCGCGGATCGTGGGCGCCGAGGCTGGTCAACGCGGCGCTCAAGGGGCTGGCGGCGCGCTGGCCGGCGGCGCTGCCGGGTCGCATGGTGGCGCTGGGGCTGGTGATGGGGCTCTTGCCCTGCATGCTGGTCTTCTGGGCCTTGAGCCTTGCGGCCTCGACCGCCGCTCCGCTCGCCGGCGCCCTGCTCATGGTCGCGCTCGTCGTCATGACCACGCCGGCGCTCCTGGTGGCCGGCTGCGCGCCGGTCATCGCCAGCGCGAGGGTGCGGGCCTTCGGCCTGAGGATGCTGCCGGCGGCGATCGTGCTGTCGGGGCTGTGGCTGGGGCTGATCTCGGCGGCGGCCAACGGGTGGATCGGGCACGCCTGGGTCAACTTCAGCGCCGGGCAGGACTATGTGATCATGTTCTGGTAGGCGGCGCTCAGGCCTGGAGGGCCGTCAGCTCCCGTCGCAGCTTGATGACGCGCTCGGCATGGTAATGGCCCTCGACCTTGTCGTCGAGCCGGGCCTCCTCGTCCATGTGCCACTTCTCGAAGGCCAGCCGGACCAGCAGGCGGTTGCGCTTGCGCGCCGTCCACCACGCGCCCATGCGAAAGGACAGCAGGAGCTTGAACGCATGGAAGGCGCGGCGCCGCGCCGGCACGAGGCGCTGAAGCTCGCCGGGCATCAGCACCGGGGCCGTCTCGGTCGACAGGTAGCGCTCGATGAGCTTGCGCTCGTGGCGCAGCGAGAAGAAGGAGACCACGACGACGAAGAAGACAAAGGGGAGCTGGAGGACGATGACGGCCGAAGGCAGGCTGACGAGCAGGACCTTGGCCGCGCCTTCGCCCTGGGCGATGAAGGCGCCGACGAAGGTGTTCCAGGCGAAGTGGACGAACATGGCCAGGCCTATCGCCATGGGCGGGAAGATGTACCTCAGCGGGCCCTTGCGCATGACTCTGAAGAGGCCGAGCCCGACCCCCGTAATCGCGGTGTAGCAGGCGTGGCTGCCGATGCTGCCGACGACCCCGCGCATCCAGGTCAGCGCCAGGGCCTGGGCGATGTTGTCGGTGCGGACGTAGTACATGAAGTTTTCGAAGGCGGCGAAGCCCAGCCCGACGATCGCGCCGTAGACGATGCCGTCCATGACGTTGTCGAAGTCCTTTCGGAAGAAGAGGTAGATCACCAGCAATGCCGCGCCCTTGGTGAGCTCCTCGATGAAGGGCGCGCTGATGCTGGCCGTCAACTGGCCGCTGACGGCCGCGTCGCCGATGATCCCCTGGGCGATGGAGCCAAAGAGCGTGTTGACGACGCAGGAGATCGCCGTGGCCATCACCGCCCCCCAAAGGAAGGCGCTGGCGATCAGGTGCGGGGGCTCCTTCTCATTGCGGTCCAGCCACAGGATCACGAAGAAGTAGGGGATGGCCAGCGCCACGGCGTTGAAGGCCGACAAGAGCGCGAGGCCGGGCTTGCTGGCGAAGCTCTCCCCCACGATGAAGAAGGCGCAGCCCGACGCCGCAACCGCCCCGATGAGGATCATGATCCCGCAGCTGACCAGGAAGGCCTTGTGGCCGGTGTTGTCGGGGGGGACCACGGCGGCGAGCGCCACCGTGCGGCCGGGAGGCGGCCGCTTGGAGCCTCCGGGAGAGGGCGCACCTTGACTCATGGACTCACACCTCGTTGATCTGACTGTCTAAAAGGCCACGTCAGACACTACGGGCGAGCCGGCCGGGATGTCAATCCAGGCTCAAGGCGGGCCGACCGCCGCCTCAAAAGACGGCGTCCTCCATCGTCGCGGTGGGCTCGACCTCGGGGCCGGCCTTGCGCTTCTTGCCCTTGGCCTCCCCACCCTCGTCGGACAGCCGAGCCTCCACGATCCGCGCCGCCAGCGTGGCCTCGACCGACTCGACCCAGAGCGTGGCCATCTCGCGGGCGTTGGCGGGCTTGAGCTCGTCGCGCACCTGGGCGTAGCCCTGGCGCGCCTTCTCCGGCGTGGCGTAGGCGCCCTTCTCCACCGCCCAGTTGATCGCCGTCTCAGGGTTCGGGAAGTAATCCGGGTTCTCCTTCTCGATGGCGTCCTGCTCCTCCTTCGAAAGGCCCTCGTAGATCGCCTCCTCGATGCGCTCCGGCATCCCCTTCCAGCACCCCGTGTCATCCCAGAGGGTGACGCCCGAGCGGCCTCGCCTCGCCCAGTCCACCACGACGCCGCGCCTTTCGCCCTCGACCAGCACCCGCAGCTGCAGGTTGATGCTGCGCGTCAGCCGCGCCAGCTCGGTCTGGCTGATCGTCGCGCGCGTCACCTCGTTGGCCCGGCCGTCGCGCGAGTCCTGGAGGTGGTAGATCCAGAGCACGTCGCTGCCCCAGCGCGTGATCGAGTCCTGAATCTGGCGCATCGCCAGGGCCTTGGTCCGGAAGGAGGCCACCAGGTTCTTCGCCTTGCCGTTGTCGTGATCCAGCATCGCCTGCACCACCAGCGGCGTGATGATCGCCGTGAGCGAGTCGACCACGATCGTCTGCACGTTCGACCCAGGCATGTTCTCCGACAGAAGCTTCGTGATCGCCGCCGGATCGACGTTGTCCACCTTCTTCTCGCTCAGCTGGAAGACCTCGCCCAGCGCCATGTCCATCACCTCCGTGAAGCGGTGATCAGCGTCGACGACCAGCATCGGGCCCTTCATCTGGGAGGCGAAGGAGGACTTCCCGGAGCCGGGATACCCCACCAGTGACCAGAGCCGAGGCGGAAACTTGGGACGCGCCATCTTCTTGAAGCCCATCTTCTCTCTCCAATACGTTGTGCAGGTGCTTTCACAATCGAAGGGCTCCCCCCTTCTCTCTTCTCCACACCACTATGGATCATCCGGCGAAACCTGTCAAACGTTCAGTGCAAAAATGTTCCCCTGAACGTCGCCGGTCCTGGCCCCGCCCCTCCCTCCTCTCGGAACCTGCATCAAGGAGCCTCCGCTGGGGCGGCTCCGAGGGCGTGGCTCCTGGTCCGCTGCGGCGGCGCTGGTCTGTCGGCGGCCCCTCTGCTACAAAGGCGCCGCCTCGACTCGACGGGGCAGCACCAGGGATCGCGGACGATGAACCTCCTCAGCGCGCAGCAGCTCTCCAAGACCTACGGGCCAAGAATCCTCTTTCAAGACATAGACTTGTCGGTCGACGAGGGCGAGAAGATCGGCATCATCGGCCCCAACGGCTGCGGCAAGTCCACTCTGCTGCGCATCCTGGCCGGGGACATCGACTGCGACGGGGGGCTGGTGGCGCGCAAGCGGGACGCCACGACGCACTACGTCTCCCAGGAGCCGACCTTCCCGTCGGGCTCGACGCCGCAGAGCGTGGTCGGGCAGATCATGGCCCCGATCATCGAGTCCATCGAGGCCTTCCACGCGCTCTCGGCGCAGATGGCCCGGGCAGACCAGGCCGCGGCGGCGCGGATGGGCGCCGAGCAGGCCGCGCTGATGGCGACGATAGAGCGCCACGGCGGCTGGGCCTGGGAGCACCGGGTCGAGGGGGTGCTGGAGCGCCTCGGGATCGCGCAGGCGGACATGGATCGGCCGATGGACGCGCTCTCGGGGGGGCAGCGGCGGCGGGTGGCGCTGGCCAGGGCCTTGCTGGCGGCGCCGGACCTGTTGATGCTCGACGAGCCGACCAACCACCTCGACGCCGAGACGCTGGAGTGGCTGGAGGAGACGCTGGCGTCCTGGCGAGGGGCGCTGATCCTGATCACCCACGACCGCTACTTTCTGGAGCGGGTGGTCAGCCGCATCGTGGAGTTTGACGAGAGCGGGCTCTACTCCTGCCCGGGGTCCTACAGCGTCTTCGTCGAGCGCAAGATCGAGCGCGAGCGCATGCGGGACAAGGCCGAGGGGCGTCGGGCCAAGATCCTGGAGCGGGAGCTGGCGTGGCTCAGGCGCGGCCCCAAGGCGCGCACCTCCAAGTCCAAGGCTCGGATCGACCGCGCCCACGATCTGATCGATCAGGCGCCGGGCCACGACGCCGGCGGCCTCAAGCTCGACTTCCAGGCCGACGGGCGGCTGGGCGGGATCATCCTGGAGTTCACCAACCTGACCATGTCCTACGGCGACGCGCTGATCTTCGAGAACCTGCACATGGCCGTCCAGAAGGGCGAGAAGATCGGCATCATCGGCCCCAACGGCTGCGGCAAGACCACCCTGCTGCGCATCCTCATGGGTCAGGATCGCGCGCGCTCGGGCGAGCTGATCTGGGGCAAGAACAGCCAGCCCGGCTACCTGAGCCAGAACCGCGCGGAGCTTGAGGGCGACGAAACGGTGCTGGAGGCGCTCTCGCCGAACGACTCGGTCAGGATCGGCAAGCGCACCACGCATAAGCGCTCGTACTTGCGAGAGTTTCTCTTCGAGGACGACGCGCAGCGCAAGAAGGTCTCCTCGCTCTCCGGCGGCGAGCGCTGCCGGCTGCTGCTGGCGAAGTTGATGCTGGAGAACGCCAACCTGCTCGTGCTCGACGAGCCGACCAACGATCTGGACATCGAGTCGCTCCAGCTCCTTGAGGACGCGCTGGAACAGTTCCCCGGCTGCATCCTGATGGTCACCCACGACCGCTACTTCCTCAACAAGGTCTGCAACGTCATCGTCGCCTTCGAAGGGGGCAAGCTCGAGCGCTACGAGGGCGATTACGACTTCTACAAGCAGCGCCGCGACGCGCGCCTCCAGACCGAGCGCCGCGCGCAGCAGGACGTCCGACGCCAGGAGGAGGCGCTGCGGGCCGCCGATCTCAAGGCCCGCGAGCAGGCCGAGGCCGGGCCGAAGAAGCTGTCGCGGAACGAGCGCCGCGAGCTGGAGGGCATGGAGGCCGCGCTGATGGCGCTCGAAGAGGAGAAAGGGGCGATCGAGGCGAAGCTGGCCGATCCGGAGCTCTACCGGGCTCACGCCGACAAGGTCGCGGGCCTGACCCGATCGCTGGAGGCGATGACCGGGCGCCTCGAAGCCCTCTACGAGCGCTGGCAGGAGCTGGAGTCGCGCGCGGAGCTCTGAGGGCTCTACAAAGCCTCCCGCCAGCAGGCGGGCCGAAGGCGCCGATCTCGGCCCATGCGATGCGCGCACGGCTTGTGCCGACGGTCCTGCAGATCGCTCGCCTTCGCCTGGAGAATCAGGTGGGGGTGTGGCCTGCACACCCCCTCGACGCCATCGGCCTGTCTCGATCCGCTTTGCAGGCTCGCCCTGATCCGCCGCCCGTTCAAGGCGGCGCGGGCTGCCCAGGGATCAGGCGCGGCGGCGCAGGAGCAGCGCCAGGCCGAGCGCGGCGAAGGCCAGCGGCGCCCAGGGCGCGCGGGTGGGGCGCGCGGGGGTCGAGCAGGCGCAGTCGTCAGCCGGGCTGGCCGTCACGATCGGGGCAGGATCGCCCTCGGGGTTGCCCTCGGGCTCGACCTCGGGCGTCCCCTCGGGTTCGGCCTCGGGGGTGCCCTCGGGCTCGGGCTCGTCGCCCGCGATGGAGAACTTGACGGAGACCGAGGGCTCCGAGATCCGCCCGGCCCGGTCGGTGGCCCGCGCGAAGACCTCATGCTGGCCCTCGGCGATCCCGGCCACCGGCGCGCAGGCGAAGCGCCCCTGCGCGTCGGCCCTGGTCGTGCAGACCACGCCGACGCCGACCAGCTCCACCCCCACCTCGGCGTCGATCTCCGCCTCCCCCTCGAAGGTCGGCGACGCGGTTTCGAAGACCTCGCCGTCCTCGGGGGTCGTGATCACCGGGGCCGCGGGCGGCAGCAGGTCGACGGCGAAGGTCACCGGGGTGGCCGGCTCGCTGACATTGCCGAGCGCGTCGGTGGCCTTGGCCGTCACGACGTGCTCGCCCTCGGTGAGGTCGTCGGGGGTGCACTCGAAGGTCCCCGCCTCGGTGGCCTCGGCGGTGCAGGCGACCTCCCCGTCGAGGTCGACCTCGACGAGGGCGCCGGCCTCGGCCCGGCCCTGGATCGTGATCTGGGCGACGAGCAGCAAGGCGCCGTCGACGGGATCGACGATCACGGGGGCGTCCGGGGCCGTGGCGTCGAGCAGGATCTGGACCGAGGCGCTGGCGACGTTGTCGCCGAGGTCGGTGGCGGTCAGCGTGACCTCGTAGAGCCCGTCGGGCGCGGCCTCGTCGGCGTCGGTGCGGCCGTCCCAGGCCGCGACGGCCTGGAAGCTCAGCGCGGCCTCGGGGTCAAAGCGCTCGGTCCAGATCGCCTCGCCCTCGCCCTCGCGCCTCGCCTCGAAGGTGAGCGAGGCGAGGCCGAGGTTGTCGGTCGCCTCGCCGGTCAGCCGCACGTCGGGGTCGCGCGAGGGGTTGAAGGACTCGACGCTGGAGGCGATGGAGACGATCTCCGGGTCGGTCAGGTCGCTCAGGCGCAGGCCGTCGCTGGAGGTCACGGCGCCGTCGCGCTGCTGGGCGTCGTAGGCCACGACCAGCGCCCGGTAGGTGCGCCCGATCTCAAGGTCGAGGTCCGTGATTACGGCGTCGGTGCGCTGCCCCACGTCGGTCAGGGCCTGCGCCACGCGGCCGTCGTCGCTCAGGATCGCCACCTTGTAGCCGTTGGCGCCCTGGATGGGCTCCCAGGCCACGCCCAGCCCGTCGGTCGCCTCAAGCTCGTCCTCGTCGATGTCCCGGTTGAGAACCCGGTTGCCCTCCGCGGCCACGTCGCGCACCTCGGCGACGGGGGGGAACTGAGATTGGATCGTGTAGACGTCGCCGTTGGCCACCGGCACGACCAGCGAGAGCGTGTCGGTCAACAGGGGGTCGGTCAGGAGCGGCGCCCCGACGGGGGCGCCGAGGTCCATCGCCCAGGCCACCGCCCCGCTCTCGGCCTCCAGCACGTAGAGCCACCCGTCCTCGGCGCCGAAGGCCAGCTCCTGGCGCTCCAGCCCGGGGTCCTGGCTGTCCGTGATGATGTTGCCCGAGGTGATGTCCGACAGCCGCGCGCCCTCGCACTGACCCACCCTCGGGGCGCCGTCGGGCATCAAGAGCGCCTCGCCGCCGCTGAGGCAGACCCTCCAGACGACCTCGCCGGTCGCGCCGTTGAGCAGCGTCAGGTCGCCCGTGCGGCCCGCCACGGCGATCTCCAGGCCGGGGCCGGCGTCGGTGTCGACCACGCCCGGCCAGGTCTGCACGTCGTCGCGCCAGGTGTGGTCGTCCCCCTCGATCAGGATCTCCCAGACCACCGCGCCGTCGACGTCCAGCAGCGCCTTGCGGTCGACGCCCGCGTTGGAGAAGATCTCGACGCCGCCCGAGCCGGAGAAGTCCGCCGCCGTGCTGAAGCGCGCCTCGATCCCGATGGCGATCTCCGCCACGGGGGTCAGGTCGCCGTCGAGCATGAAGGCGCTGTCGCCGTCGACGACCAGGAAGTCGGGCGCGACCTCGTCGCCGAAGTCGATCATGATCACCTGGGCGGTGTCGTCGATCCCATCGATTTCATTCAACAATCTGGTCTGGCGCACCTCCCCGGTGCCGCCGTCGACCATCTCCAGCCGGGCGCCGGCCCGATCGTCGTGGGCGACGTAGATCAGCTCATCGCCGTCGTTGAGGTCGAACTTGCCGCTGATGAACGAGGTCGGCAGCGTGCGCGATCCGGGCAAGGCCCGCGACCAGCGCACCGCGCCGAGCGCGTCGAGCGCCTCGATGAGCGGGTTGCCCTGGTCGTCGCGGGTCAGGTGGACGATCCGGCTGCTGCCGCCGTCGGCGCGCACGGCCACCATCGGCTGGGGGATCTCCTCGAACTCCCCGATCCAGACGGGAGAAGGGCGAAGGCCTGGGCCGGCGACGTCCAGGAGGACCAGCTCGCTGGTGCGCTCCTGGATCAGGACGCGGCGGAACTCGGCGTCGTCGACGAAGCCGTTGACCACGCGCGGCTCGGCCAGATGCCGGGTCAGGGGGGAGCGGGACTGGACGAGGAGCTGCTCGTCGAAGATCGTCAGGAAGCCGTCGCCGAGCTGGACGGCGAGGTGGGCCTTGTCGGGCAGCATCCCCCGGCCCATGTCGTGGACGAGGGGGCGGTGGTGGGAGGCCAGATCGCGCTCGGCCCGGACTCTGGGGAGCTGGAGGTCGAGGCTGACGAGCTGGAGCACGTCGGGGTCGCCGTCGTCGTCGAGGTGACGGGCCACGAGCGCCTCGGGGTGGCCGTCGTTGGTGACGTCCGCGATGGCGGCCGGGGCGAGGCCGTCGCCCGGAGAGCAGGTCGTCAGGCGCTCGTGGGGCCTGGACAGGAGCGCGGCGCGGGGCAGGGTCCACAGCGTCTCCAGTTCGCCGCCCTCGGAGAGGACCAGGGCCTCGATGCCCGAGCCGGGGGCGCCCGTCTCGATGGAGCGGCCTGCGGTCTGGGCCAGGATCGCGAGGCTGCCCTCGGCGTCCAGGGCCACGACGGCCGAGGCCACGAGGTTGGCGCGGAAGTCGACCATCTCGCCGGTGTCGCCGTCGTAGACGACCAGGGACCAGACGCCGGGCTGGAAGACGCCGTCGAGGTCGGCGGGCTGGCCGCTGGTGACCTCGCGGGTGTTGTTGAAGACGGAGGCGACGAGCTCGGGCTGCCCGTCGCCGTTGAGGTCGGCGACAGCGCCGAGCGGCAGCCGGAGCGCGGAGGAGGCGTTGTTGTTGCCGAACTCGTAGGACCACTGGATCTCGTCGTCGGCGAAGTCGTAGGCCGCGATGAAGGCCGAGGTGCGCGGGCCGACGTCGGCGCCGGAGTAGATGAACTCCTGCTGCTCGTCGCCGTCGAGGTTGGCCACCAGCGAGGGGCCGCAGCCGAGATCGCCCTGGATCACCCGCTCGGTGCCCTGGCGCAGCAGCCGCCCGCCGTCGCCAGCCAGCACCACGATGCGGCCGCCGTCGCGGTCGTCGAGCAGGACCTCGAAGGTCTGGCCGTTGCCGTCCACGTCGCCCACGGCCAGGTCAAAGGGGCCATCGGGGATGTTGGTCAGCGTCTGCCACGCCAGCGCGCCGGCCTCCACGCCGCCCGCGAAGGTGTAGGCGCGCAGGCCGGGGTTCTCGCGGGCATTGCGGACCAGGATCTCCAGCGATCCGTCGCCGTCGAGGTCCTCGATCTCCAGCGTCGGCTCGGTGAAGCCGAAGGTGAACTGCACCGCCCCGTCGGCGCCGCCGAGGACGAACATCGACCCGTCTCCCGACACGAGCACCTCACCGACCCTGTCTCCGTCGAGGTCAATGATGTCCCAGATGCGCTCGGCGAGGATCAGGTCGCTCGTCCAGGCGACGCTGAGGTCGGGGCGCAGCGCGACGACTCGCCCGCCGTCGATCCCGACCTGCTCAAGCACCCCGTCGCCGTCGAGGTCGCCGACGTGGACGATCTGCTCCTCGGGGACGCCGCCGGTGAACCAGCGGGCGATGATCTCAGGGAAGCGGATGTTGGCGGCGCCCCGGCTCAGGTGGCCCTGGCGCGCGGCGTTGTAGGCGCGCTGGACCCACAAGGAGAAGCCGCCCTCGGGGTTGGCGCTGGCCGCGTCGGGGCCAACGACCCCGGTCAGCGCAAGGATCGATGCGATCCAGATGGTCAACAGGGTTTGACGCCTCATGGTACTTCTCCGTGCCGGGCCTTTTGAAACATGGTGAGCGTTTACCGCCTTCAGTCTCCACGCTTCCGCCTCGCAGCGCAAGTGCAGGCTTGAACGGGCGATTGCGCCGCTCACGGGCGCAGTCCTGTCGGGCGCGGTCGCGGGGATCGAACAGGGCGGGAGGCGCCCGAGGGCCGCGACAGGCCGCGCCCGCCGATCGCCCCACGCTCCTCGCACCGCCCCCGTTGGGGACGGGCTCGTCGGGTGGGGCTGGAAGCTCAGGGTGGGCTGCGCCCTGTCGGTCGCAGGCCAGCGCACGACCGATGTCGACACCAAGGGAAGCAAAAAATCCAGTCTACAGGCCCACTTCGACGCGCTGATCTGCCCCTCGAAGCGCTGTCGTCCGCCCGCAGGCCTGCGCCCAAGGGGCGCAGCCCCCCCGGGCATCCAAGCCCCACCCGACGAGCCCGTCCCCAACGGGGGCGGTGCGAGGAGCGTGGGGCGATCGGCGAGCGCGGCAGGACTTCAGGCTTCACTGAGCAAACCTGAGCAGCCGATTGCGCCGCTCACGGGCGCAGTCCTGCCGGGCGAGGATCGCGGGGATCGAACAGGGAGGGAGGCGCCCGAGGGCCGCGACAGGCCGCGCCCGCAATCACCCAACCGCTTGATAACAATGAACCTATCCCACTAAATGGGATTAAGGATGCGATTGAGCCAGATGTGGATGAAAGCGAGGGAGAGAAAGGCGTCGAAGCAGGCTTCGATGCGCTCCCAGCGGACGACAAGACGGCGAAATTTTCGCTGGAACCAGGAGA
>SXGT01199969.1_pt1 | contig 11902 bp, 9 predicted proteins | sample 3176221 | NCBI WGS metagenome assembly SXGT01 (sample SAMN11356862, study PRJNA531348) | freshwater metagenome | isolation source: freshwater sample F1-120 | place: China: Fuxian Lake, Yuxi | collected 2017-12-25
ACTCGATGGGCTCGATCGGTGCGGTGAGGCGGTCATCCTCTGTGACGACAACAAGGCCCGCTCTCATCAACGCCGTCAGCCCCTTGCGACCGCGCGCATTCTGCTCGCACCTCGCCCCGTCGGTCTCGCCCAGAACCACCCTCGCGTAGAGCGCTCGAGTCCGGGCGTTGGCGAGCATCGCGACCAGCTGTCGCACATCGAGAGAGCTCATGCGCTGACCCTATCTCCGGCGGCGTCCGTGATTGAACGCCGCCTCGAGAGGGCGGCGACGGCGGCATAGGTGAGGCAGGAGACCCCGATTCCCCATCCGATGCCCCAGGTCTGCCCCACCCACCCCACGAGTGGCGCGAGAACCACCACCACGAGGGAATCGGCCAGTGAGATGGCCGAACCCGCGGTCGCCCGCACCGAGTTGTCGACCCCCGAGTGGAACAGACCGGATGCGAGAGCGACAAGGACGACGTGCAGCATGACGTGGACGAAGAACGACACCCCGACGGCCCAGCCGTCGCTCGAGAGCCCGAACACCGCGAGGGCCAGAATGTTGAGCAACGCGACGATACCGACATGCGCGGTCCGAATGCGGAAACGCGCCATCAGGATGGGGCCCAGTAGGCCCGCTCCGTTGAGAATGACGTAGCCGACGAGCACGAAGCCGAGCGAGAACACATCGAATTTGAGTTGCCACAGGAGGAACGGGGCGACCGCGCTGGCGTTGGCGAGAACGAGGAGCAGCGCCGAGGAACTGCGCACGACTCGGGTGGCGCGCCGCGCGTAGTCGCCCCAGCTCTCCTCAGCTCGGTCGGCGCGCGAATCCGTGAAGCCGAAGATGACGGCGGCTGCGGCGACGAAGAATCCAATGGCGCCGAGCCAGATCGCACGGGGCTCGACGGCGAACAGCAGGATGCCGACGACGCCGCCGAGGAGTCCCGCGCCAGCCATCAGATACCCGATTCGGCCGAACGCCGAGGCGAGCCGATCCGGGTTCCCGGACTGGATCTGATTGACGACGAGGGCGTTCGACGTGCCGCTCGTGGCTGCCACGCCGATTCCGGCGAGAACTTGGGCGAGCACGAGGGTTGCCGGATCGAGGTTCAGGAAGAACAAGGTGAATGCGGCCATCCGAATGAGATTGCCCAGTTGCAGGGCGAGCTTCGTCGAGTAGCGGTCGAAGAGCACCGCGAACGGCACCTCGGCGGCCGCGACCGCAGCGTTGAAGGCGGCAGTCATCAGACCGACGAAGGCGAGTGAATAGCCCAGGGTCGTGAAATAGACGACGTCGATGACGCTGAAACAGGCAACCCCGGCGGACGACAAGATGATGAAGGCATAGGCGCGACGCATGACAACCTCACATGAAGAGCGAGCCGCGGTAGCGGACACGAGGTTCGGGATGGCGGACAGCCCGGGCCACATCGCTGAACCTGGTGCTGTTCTCGAAGTAGGCGGCGTCCATGATCGACATGCCGCCGACGAGGACCTTGACGACGGCGAAGGCCGGTGTCTCAGCGAGGACTACCCGATAGGCCGGAAGGGACTGCGCCCGCGCGCCCGCGAGGATCACGTCGGTCGGGTCGAGTCCGTGCGGGGGCTCATCGCGAGGTCGCGCGGTCTGGTTGCGCGCGAAGAACTCCGGAAACTCCGAGCGCGCCGTCCCGGCGAACCACGAGTGGCGCATGTCTGCGGTCGTCGGGTCGACGGCGACCCCCGTCGCCAGCGAGTGGTACATCTGCAGGCATTCCGAGAAGGCGCGGCGGATGCTCGAATCGAGCCGCAGGGTAGCCCCCGTGCCGCGCGCCGCCCGTGGCCCCCCGGGCACGTCGGACTCGAAGGTGACGTGCACAACGGGAATCCCGAAGGGATTGTCCAGCACGTGAGTCCAGAACTGCCCTCGCATCGTCGACATGGAGGCCGCGACATCCGGGGGGATCACCGCCAGCGGTACGGCCGTCGGAGGAATCCCGGTGCGGGCGTAGTACCAGAACGCGTCACGCTCGACCGCCTCGAGCAGCGCCTGCCGGGTGGCGTCCGTGACCGTGGCCCCGGCGGCCGCGCCGTTCGTGCTCCCCACGGAGATGACGGATCCCCCGGAGACGGGCACATAGGGGCAGTAGACGGCGTTGGCCGGGACGAACGTCCGATCCCCGGTGTGGAGGTCGTCGGCGGTGACCCACTCGAGCGTCAGATCATCCGCATACCGGACCACCCTCGGGTCGATCGTGGGGAAGCCGAAGTCGTCGCTGGGAGAGCACGCGAGCGGGCCGAGCTCGGCGCGCGACGCGACGACGCCGGGGTCCCGGAACACGCCGGTGAGAAAGTACCGCTCGAGCCCCTCGCCCACGCAACTCGCAATGGCCTGCTCAAGGTCGGCGCCCTTTCCGCCGGAGACTTCGTGGTCGTCGGTCGCCGTGGAAACGAAGATTGGGGCGTTGACCAGGCTGACCCGATCCTCGTCGACCAGCACAGGGTTGCCCACCACCGCAGCGAAGCCGATGGTGGAACGATTGCGACGAGAGAACTCCGAGCCGCTGAGCTGCCTGAGCCCCGCGGCGCGATCGTGCTCCACCGGAGTGCTCATCACAGCGCTGTGGGCCCAGAGCTCGCCGTACTGCGCCACGATGCCGGCGGAAGCCCTGGCGACTTCGGAACATCTCTTGCAGCCCGGAACAGGAAAGCAGACGGACCAGTTCTGAGGCGCGTAGGCGTCAGTGACCGCGAGCGGGATTCCGTGTCGCTCGCGAAACGCGGACACGAGGGCGGCTGCGGCGTCCACGTCCAGTGGGTCGTCCGGGTCGCCGGGGTAGTAGTGCTCGAGACCGACGATCTTCGACTGGACGCACTCGGGGCACCCCGAGCTCCAGTCTCCGGCGATCAGGGCGACCGTGGTCCGGCCGAGGTGATCGATCTCGAGGATCGAGTCGGCTCCCCGGAGGCTCACGGCGGCGTCAACCGACCGGGCCCGGGGCAGCACGGTCGGCGGATCGGTCGTGGGCTGAATGCTCAGTTCGCGGCACAGAGCGAGATAGGCCTCGCTCACCGCGATTCCAGTTAGTGGCATGAGTGCAGAGCGAAGGGGCGGACGCCGAATGCCGCCCGCCCCCGTGCGCTACTTCGGGCCGTAGCTCTGCTTCGACTGCCGACCGGCGAACGACGAGTTCGAGCGCGGCGAGAGGATCGATGAGTTCATCAGTGAGTGCCCTTCCTGCTTATATGCATGAGCGCCAAATGACGCCCTCATGGAAGGAAGAGGCTTTTATGCCTCTTTTATGACGCCGGTCCCTGATTACAGGTCGGCGCCGCTCACGTCGAACGTGTTGCAGGCGTTTGGCCCGCCCTCGAGGCCCGCGAGGAACCACTTCTGGCGCATCTCGCTCGAGCCGTGGGTCCAGCTCTCCGGGGTGACCTGACCCGTGGTCGACTCCTGGATGCGGTCGTCTCCCACCGCCGATGCGGCGCTCAGCGCATCCGCGATCTGCTGCTGGGTGACCGGCTCCAGGAACGGCACGCCGTCATCGTTGAGGATGCTCGGCGCAGCCCCCACCCACGCCCCCGCGAAGCAGTCCGCCTGCACCTCGAGACGCACCGCGTCGGACGTCGGCCCGGTGTCCTGGAGGTCGAGGCCGTTCATGATCCCGGTGATGTTCTGGATGTGGTGGCCCCACTCGTGCGCCACCACGTACATCTGCGCGAGCGGCCCGCCCGAGGAGCCGAAGCGGCTCTGCAGCTCGGCGTAGAAGCTCGTGTCGATGTAGATGGTCTCGTCGGGCGGGCAGTAGAAGGGGCCGACCGCGCTCGTGGCCCCGCCGCACGCCGTGCTCACCTGGCCCTCGAACAGCATGATGTTCGTGGTGCGGTACTCGACCCCGAACTCGGGCAGCTGCTCGGCCCAGTACGTGTCGAGGGAGTCCGCGGCGCCCGCGATGCGACAGTCCAGGTCGGCGTTGGCGTCTGCGCCGGTGCACTCGCCGATGCTCTCGCCCTGCTGCTCCTGCTGCTGGCCGCCGCCGGCGAGCCCGGTCAGGTCGACCCCGAGGAACTGGGACAGGATGAACAACCCCACCACGAGCAGCCCGCCGCCGCCCACGGCGATCCCCGTGTTGCGCCCGCGACGACTGACCCTGCTCGTGTCGATCTTCGCGTCATCGTTGAACGTCATGGCACAACGGTAGTCCGCCACGGGCTCGGGTCGAACTTCACAGCCCGAGATCCCGGTACCGCCGCGAGGCGTACGATTCCGCCATGACCCAAACGTCGTCGAGGACCCGCTGGCTGGGTCTCGTCTTCATCAGCATCGCCGTCGCCCTCATCATCGTCGATTCGACCATCGTCAACGTGGCCATCCCGTCGATCGTCGACGACCTCGGCATCTCCTCCACCGAGGTGCAGTGGGTCCAGGAGACCTACACCCTCGTCTTCGCTGCGCTCCTGCTCGTGTTCGGCACGCTCGCCGACCGGTTCGGGCGCCGCCGGATCCTCCTCATCGGCGTCGTCATCTTCGCGCTCGCCTCGGTGCTCGCCGCCCTCGCCCCCACGGGCGAGCTGCTCATCGCCTCCCGCATCGTTCAGGGGCTCGGCGGCGCCATGATCCTGCCCGCATCCCTCTCGATCATCAACGCCACCTTCCGGGGCCGTGAGCGCGCGATCGCGTTCGCCGTGTGGGGCTCGACGATCGGCGGAATGGCCGCGGTCGGCCCCCTGCTCGGCGGCTGGCTCACCACCTACTTCTCGTGGCGCTGGGCGTTCGGCATCAACGTGCCGCTCGGGCTCGTCATCCTCATCGGCGTGATCGTCTTCGTCACGGAGTCGCGGGAGGAGGGCATCCCCCGCCGCATCGACATCGTCGGCGCGCTCCTGTCGATACTGCTGTTCGCGTCGCTCGTGTTCGGACTCATCGAAGGCCGCACGTTCGGCTGGTGGGCCAGCGACACCCCGCCCGACTGGTGGACGTGGGATGTCTCGCCCATCCCGTTCGTGTTCGCGCTCTCGATCGCCGCCCTCGCCGCCTTCATCGCATGGGGGGTGCACCGGGAGCGCCAGGGGCGCAGCACGATGCTCGCGTTCGGGCTGCTGCGCATCCCCTCGTTCCGCAACGGCAACATCGCCGCGCTCATCGTCTCGCTCGGCGAGTTCGGCATCATCCTCTCGCTGCCGCTGTGGCTGCAGGCCGTCCTCGGCTACGACGCGCTGCAGACCGGTCTCGTGATCCTCGCGCTCGCCGTCGGCTCCTTCGTGGCGAGCGGCTTCGCGGGGGCGTTCGGCAACCGGATCTCGCCGGTCACGATCGTGCGCGTGGGCATCCTCGCCGAGATCGTCGGCCTGGTGATCGTCGCCCTGTCCATCTCGGTGACGGCCGAGTGGTGGCACATCGTGCCGGGACTGTTCGTCTACGGATTCGGCGTCGGGCTCGCGACGGCGCAGCTCACGAGCGTCGTGCTCAAGGATGTGCCGCTCGAGCAGTCCGGGCAGGGGTCCGGCACGCAGTCCACCGCGCGCCAGATCGGGTCGGCGCTCGGAATCGCGATCCTCGGAACGATCCTCTTCACCTCCCTCGGAGCCGGGCTGCAGGCTCGACTCGACGACCGCGCCGAGATCCCCGCCGAGGTTCGAACCCAGATCGTCGACGCCGTCGTCGACTCGTCCGGCACGGCCATCCCCGCCGTCGAGGCGCAGTCCCCGGATGCCGCGGCCGACGCCCGCCAGGCGTTCAGCGACGCCACCCGCTACTCCGCCCTCTCCGCCGCCGGATTCCTCGTGCTCGGCTTCCTCGCCACGCTCCGCCTGCACGGCACCGGCCGACCCGACGACGACGTCAACCCCGTGACGGAGGCCGAGTCCACGGCGTAGGCTGCGGACATGCGCGCTGCCACCGACGTCACCCGCCAGATCACCGTCATCTCCTCCGGCGTTTTCGCCGTCATCGGCTCGTTCGTCGGCTCGGGAGCCGCGGGCGGCACCCCCATCCAGGACGCCGCGGGAGGGGCGCTCGCCGCGGACGCGACGCTCATCGCCCCCGCCACCCCCGCGTTCTCCGTGTGGTCGGTCATCTACGCGGGGCTGCTCGCCTACGCGGTGTGGCAGGCGCTGCCGGGGCAGTCGGCCGCGGAACGGCACCGCCGCCTGGGGTACTGGGTCGCGGCATCCCTCGTGCTCAACGGGCTCTGGATCCTCAGCATCCAGTTCGACCTGCTGCCGCTCAGCGTGCCCATCATCGTGGTGCTGCTCGCCGTGCTCATCCAGTGCTTCCGCCAGTGCCTCCAGTACCGGCCGACGAGCGCGTGGGATGCGGCGCTCACCGACGTGCCGCTGGGGCTCTACCTCGGCTGGGTGTGCGTCGCCACCGCCGCCAACGTGACCGCGTGGCTCGCCGCATCCGGCTTCGACGGGTGGGGGCTCGCGCCCGAGGTGTGGGCGGTCATCGTACTCGTCGTCGCGGCTGCCGCGGGAGTCGCGCTCGCCGTCGTGGGTCGTGGTCGGTTCTCGCCCGCCCTCACCCTCGCGTGGGGGCTCGCGTGGGTCGCCGTCGGGCGCCTCGCCGGGGAGCCCGCCTCCACCGTGACCGGGGTCACCGCGATCGTCGCCCTCGTCGTCGTGCTGGGAGCGGCGCTCGTGTTCCGCCTGCGATCGCGGTCTCTCGCGGAGGCGCCCGCCTAGCGGCGAACGGCCTTCGCGGGGGTCTTCTCCGGGATGGGCGCGGTACCGCTCTCGCGCTGCTCGCGGTAGTACGCCATCGCCTCGTCCTGGCGCTCCTTCTCGGCGCCGAGAGCGATCGGCGCGCCGATGAGCTCGGGCGAGAGCTCGAACGCCGCGACGAGCGGGAGCGCGTGCTCGCGGAGCCGCGGGAGGAGCCGGTCGTCGATGTAGCTCGTGATCGCCTGGGCGCGCTGACCCGAGATCCGCCCGTGGATGAGGTACCACGCCGCGTGCTTCTCGATGAGGCCGAGGCCGAAGAGGTCGCGGAGCCACGTGAGCACCGTGCGGGTGCCCTCGTCCTCGATCTTCTCGACGGCGTCCGTGAAGGCCTCCCACTGGAGGAGCTCCCCGTGCGCGCGAGCGGCCTCGATGAGGTCGTTCTGGTTGCTGTTGAACAGCTGCGCCGCCTCCATCTTGGGGAGCTTGTTCGCATCGCGCAGTCGGCCCGCGACCTCCGCGACCATCGTCTGGACGCGGTCGGTGAGCAGCTGACGCTGCGAGTCGGTGTCGCGCACGTATCCGACGGAGCGGGCGGTGCTGCCGAAGTCGACGAGGTTCTGGGCGAGGCGGCGCAGTCCGGTGCGGTGGAACGTGGCATCCCCCACCTGCTCGGCGACGTACTGGGCGAGCGCGCCCGCGTCAGCCCCCGCGAACTTCTTCGAGTAGTCGGTGAGGAGGCGCTTGGCCACGAGCTGGAGCAGCACGTTGTTGTCGCCCTCGAAAGTCGCGTAGATGTCCATGTCGGCGCGCAGCCCCACGAGCCGGTTCTCGAACAGGAAGCCGTTGCCGCCGCAGGCCTCGCGGGCCTCCTGGAGGATGTCGAGCGCCGACCACGTGCTGAGGGGCTTGAGGGCCGCGGCGAGGGTCTCGAGGTCCTGGCGGTCGGCGTCCGTGTCGGCTTCGCCGCTGAACACCGCGTGGAACTTCTCGAGGAAGACCTCGTGCGCGAAGCTCATCGCGTAGGTCGTCGCGAGCCTCGGCAGCAGGCGGCGCTGGTGGCGCTGGTAGTCGAGGATGACCTCCTCCTCCGTGTCGCTCGCGGCCGTGAACTGGCGCCGCTGCGACCCGTACGAGAGGGCGATCGTCATGGCGAGCTTGGATGCCACGACCGAGGCGCCGTCGAGGGAGACGCGCCCCTGGACGAGCGTGCCCAGCATCGTGAAGAAGCGACGGCCCGGGCTCTCGATCGGGGAGGAGTAGGTGCCGTCCTCGGCGACGTCGCCGTAGCGGTTGAGGAGGTTCTGGCGCGGCACGCGCACCCCCGTGAAGTGGAGTCGACCGTTGTCGATTCCGTTGAGCCCGCCCTTGAGTCCGTCGTCCTCGCCGCCGATCCCGGGGAGGAAGTTCTTGTCCTTGTCGCGGATCGGCACGTAGAACGCGTGCACGCCGTGGTTGACGCCCTTGGTGATGAGCTGGGCGAACACGACCGCCGCCTCGCCGTGGAGGGCCGCGTTGCCGAGGTAGTCCTTCCACGCGGCGCGGAACGGGGTGTCGATGACGAACTCGCCGGTCGCCTCGTCGAAGGTGGCCGTGGTGCCGACGGCCGAGACATCCGAGCCGTGGCCCGTCTCGGTCATCGCGAAGGCGCCGGGGATCTCGAGGCTCATGATTCCGGGAAGCCACTTCTCGTGGTGCTTCTCGGTGCCGAGGTGCATGACCGCGGCCCCGAAGAGACCCCACTGCACGCCCGCCTTGATCTGCAGCGACGGGTCGGCGAGCACGAGCTCCTCGAACTGGGCGATGTTGCCGCCCGCGTCGTTCTGGCCGCCGACCGATTCGGGGAAGGCCTTGTGCACGGCGCCCTCCTCGACGAGGAGGTGCAACTGGCCGAGGACGCGCTCGCGGTGCTCGGCCATGGTCAGGTCGGGGATGCGCTGGATCTCGGGCCGTGCGGCGACGACGCGCGAACGGCGGCGAATGTCGGCCCAGCGGCCCATGAGCTGCTGCCCGAGCGCGGCCACGTCGACGACGGGGGCGGCCTGCTGGGTGGAGGGAACCTTTGAGGTGCGGTCAACGGACTGGCTCATGCTTCCACGGTACGACTGCTACAACGAAAGGGGGAATGTGCCGTAGAGGATGCACGAAATCGGGCCGCTGGGAGCTTGCGGCCGTTGGGGGTTCCGCACAACTGCGCTCCCGAGGAAGCGCTTAGACGTGAGGCCGCGGAGTAGACCACCGATTAACGCTTCTATATATTGTCTATATAGAGGAGGCGGTCATGGCCATCACATCGATCAACATCGACCCGGAGAAGATCGCGACGGTGCGTCGCCTCACCGGAGCGGAGTCCAATCGCGAAGCCGTCGACCTCGCCCTCGATCAGGTGATCAACAGTCACCTCTTCGCGGCTGACCGTATCGCCGCGCTCATCACCGAATCACCCGTGCACTCGCAGACGATCGTCGAGTTGGGCGACCGGTGATCCGACTCCCCTCCGCCGAGGGGGTCATCGAGGTGTACGCCGCGCTCGCGCCACTCGGAGCGCCGCGCCCCATCATCCGCAATGGCGACGTCGGGCTGCTCGAATCCTGCATCCAGCGCGCCGAAACGACGGTGTACGGGGTGGAGGCCTACCCCAGCATCCACGACAAGGTCGCAGCGATCGTCGATTCGATCAGCCGAACACACCCCCTCATCGATGGAAACAAGCGGCTCGCGTACGTGGTGACGGTGATGGTGTATTCGGCCAACGGTCACGTGAGCACCGCGACAGCGTCGCAAGCCGACCTCTACGTCGAGATCGCGCGAGGGATCCACTCGGTGGCGGAGATCGCGGCACGTCTCCGCGCAACGTGGACCGACGACGGCACCGGCGGCGCGCCCTCGCGCGTTGGCTCTGCCGACCCTCCTCCGAGGTAGGTCGTTCGCACGGTTCCGCGGCCGGAAGGCGTGCGAATGGGCTACCCCGCGGCGAGCCACCTCCGGAGCAGTTCGGTGAACCACTCCGGACGCTGCAACGAGATGCCGTGACCGGCGCCCTCGACGAGTTCGAGCTCGCTCCCGGGCAGCGCAGCGTGGAGGGCCGCCATTGAGGCCCGGACCGCCCGCGGCTCGCGCGTTCCCGCGATGATGAGCGCCCTCCCGGGGAAGTCCGCCCACGCGGCCGGCATCCGGAAAGAGAAGTTGGCCCGCGACAGTGCGAGGAGGTCCCCCTTCGACATCGAGACCGACGTCGCGACGTAGTCGTCGAGGAGTTCCGCGGGGATGAACAACTGCTTGGCCTGGGCCCTCGCGAAGCGCTCGCTGCGCGCCAGGGGCGCGGCGACGCCGAGCATCCAGGTCGAGAAGCGGGCGAACGGGATGGGCTCGATCAGGCAGCTCACGACGACGACCCGGCTCACGAGATCCGAGCGCGACGACGCGAGTTGCACCGCGAGCTGGCCGCCGAGCGAGAAGCCGACGACGGCCACATCGGTGACCCCCTCGTCCTCGAGGACTGCGGCGAGCGCCTCCGCGACCTCCTGCTGGGTCGTGTACGGCTCCGACGCACTCCGGCCATGGCCGGGGAGGTCGGGGACGATCACGCGATAGTCACGGGCGAGAACCTCGACCTGGGCCCGCCACATCCAACCCGCGACGCCACCTCCGTGGATGAGGAGGATGGCGGGGGCGTCCGCGGGGCCCGAGGTCTCGACGTACACGCATCCACCGTACGACGAGTTGCGAGTTTGGCACCTTCGTTGCGGCTGCCCGGGCCCGGGAAGCAGCGGAAGTCGCAACTCGACGCCAGAGCTATGTTCCGCCGGGCGCGGCTACGCTGGATTGGTGACGCTGGTCGACGCGAGCCCCCGCTCCACGGTCGAGGAGATCCTCGAGCGCGTGTCATCCGGTGCGCGCCCCACCGTCGACGAAGCGGAGCTGCTTCTCGGCGCACGCGGGGAACAGCTCGACCGGGTCATCCACGTCGCGGGCCTGCTGCGGGATGCCGGACTCGCCGCCGCCGGTCGCCCCGGCGTCATCACGTACTCCCGCAAGGTGTTCCTGCCGGTCACGACCCTGTGCCGGGACCGCTGCCACTACTGCATCTTCGTCGACACCCCGGGCCAGCTGCTCAAGCTCGGCAAGCCCGCCTACATGAGCCGCGAGCAGGTGCTCGAGGTCGCCCGCCAGGGTACGGCGCTCGGCTGCAAGGAGGCGCTGTTCACGCTCGGCGACCGGCCCGAGGAGCGCTGGCCCGAGGCGCGCGCCTGGCTCGACGCGCACGGGTACGAGTCGACCCTCCACTACGTCGCCGACATGGCCCAGGTCGTCCTCGACGAGACCGGGCTGCTCCCCCATCTCAACCCCGGCGTGATGAGCGCGGAGGAGCTCGAGTACCTGCGCCCGTTCGCCCCGTCCATGGGCATGATGCTCGAGACGACCTCCGAGCGGCTCTTCGCGGAGAAGGGCCAGGTGCACTACGGCTCCCCCGACAAGGACCCGGCGCTGCGGCTGCAGGTGATCGAAGATGCGGGTGCGGCGCGCGTGCCGTTCACCACGGGCATCCTCGTCGGCATCGGCGAGACCGTGCGCGACCGGGCCGAGTCGCTCGTCGCCATACGCGACGCCGACGACCGCCACGGGCACGTGCAGGAGGTCATCGTCCAGAACTTCCGCGCGAAGCCCCGCACCGCAATGCAGCACGCCGACGACCTCGACCTCATCGAGTACGTCGCCGCCGTCGCGGTCGCCCGCATCGTGATGGGGCCGAACGCGCGCATCCAGGTACCGCCGAACCTCTCCGACGAGCAGGAGTTCGGGATGCTCGTGCGCGCCGGAATCGACGACTGGGGCGGGGTCAGCCCTCTCACCGCCGACCACGTCAACCCCGAGCGCCCGTGGCCGCACCTCGACGACCTAGCCCGGGCGACCGCCGGCTTCGGGTTCGAGCTGCGCGAGCGGCTCACCGCGCACCCGGAGTACGTGGGTGCCGCCGACGAGTGGATCGACCCGGCGCTCGCGCCGCGCGTCGCCGCGATGGCGGGGGCGGATGGGCTCGCGGCCCTCCCGGTCGTCGAGCCCCCGCTCATGGCGGTCGAGCCCCCCTTCATGCTGGTCGAGCCCCCACTCATGCTGGTCGAGCCTGTCGAGACCGGACGTGGGGTCTCGACGAGCTCGACCAGCATGAGCGGCTCGACCACCATGAGCGGCTCGACCGGGCTGAGCGACGACGACTACGTCGGCATGCGGCTCGCCACCGGCGACGCCCTCGCGGCGCTCGTCGCCCGCGCCA
>SXGT01338593.1_pt1 | contig 11902 bp, 9 predicted proteins | sample 3176221 | NCBI WGS metagenome assembly SXGT01 (sample SAMN11356862, study PRJNA531348) | freshwater metagenome | isolation source: freshwater sample F1-120 | place: China: Fuxian Lake, Yuxi | collected 2017-12-25
CAAATGGCTCCAACAATTCAAGAGATGTCTGAGGGTAAAAATAAAGGAATGCCTCAAGGAATGCCTCAAGGAATGCCTCAAGGAATGCCTCAAGGAATGCCTCAAGGAATGCCTCAAGGAATGCCTCAAGGAATGCCTCAAGATGCAACACCCATTTCTAATATTGTTCCAGAGGGAACACCGTCAGGTGATAGATCATCTTTTAACCAAAAACTGGATAATTTTAACCAACAAGCTATCCAATACTATCAACAGTTCCAAGCCCCTCCTCCTCATGTTGAAAATCCAGTGAGAAAACTCTCTCCGAAGGAACAAGAATTCCAAAACATTTTGGAATTGGCTAAAAGGAATGCAGAATCGACTGAAAGTACACCTTATGTGATGGGGTCGTCCTCTTAATCTTCGTCGTAAGCCGTCGTCGTAAACTTCCGACCCATAAAAATGAACTTACTCAAAAGAATTTTGGAGAAATTCAAAATTCTTACCTTCGTACCCTCTTATCAGTAACCACAATGGGAATTCCTGGACTTTTCGCTTGGCTTCGCAAGAACTGCCCTCATCTAATTCGCACACTCCCTTCCCACATGAGCATGTCAATGCAACAAGAGATTCAAAACTTATGTCTTGACATGAATGGTATTTTCCATGAGGCTTGTCAAAAGGTGTATAAGTATGGAAATCATTCCGTTCCACCTTCTAAAATCCATCAAGAAAAAGAACTTCCTCCGAATGTGATGAGGAAGCGTGTCTTTCAAGAAGTTGGTAACATCGTAAACAACCTTGTTTATCGTGTTCGACCAACTCGACGAGTTCTTATTATGGTTGATGGTCCAGCTGGAAATGCTAAGCAATCTCAACAACGTCAACGACGCTACCGAAGTGTTCAAGATACTGAAAGGAAGTTTGACAGTAATTGTATTTCTCCAGGAACTGAGTGGATGGACTTTCTTTCAAAGTATATGGATCAGTTCATTCGTCGAGAAGTTTCACATAACCGTATCTGGCAGGGATTAAGTGTTATTTTTTCAAATGAAAAAGTAGCGGGAGAAGGTGAACATAAACTTATCCGTTTTATTCGCAATCATGGAACTTCTATTGAAAGCTACGTTCTATATGGACTTGATGCAGACTTGATCATGTTGACTCTTTCGATTCAAAATATACTTTCAATTGGAGCTTATTCATTGAATCCTCCAAAGTTTTTCATTCTTCGAGAGGATCAATATTCAAAAATTCCTCAACTTCTTATTGTTGATATCACAATGCTTCGTGAATTTTTGATTGAAGAACTTACATGGGGTCTTGATTGTTCTCGAAACAATCTCATCGATGATTACGTCTTCCTCTGTTTCCTACTTGGCAATGATTTCCTTCCACATTCACCAACTGTTGATCTGATCGATGGAGGATTGGAATTACTATTTCATAGTTATTCCAATGCGTGTGCCAATCACAATAGTCATTTGATTGTAAATCCAACATCCCGAGAAGATGGAGTATTTTCTCGAGATGTTCTGAAAGATATTCTCCATAACATCTCAATGTCAGAAAAAATTCTTCTTGAAGACTCTGTTCGAAAGGGTGAAAAGTTTGCTGATCCTCTTCTCCAAAAGTACATCCGTGAGGTGGGTACAGTGAGCGTAGAGAGCGTAGAGAGTTTCGAAGAAAAGAAGTCTTATTTTGATTTTGATTCCTATCGAACTGAATATTATTCTTCCAAGTTTCCTCGTAACACTCCGAGTGAAGTTTGCCATGAATACTTTCGAGGTATGGAATGGGTTTACAAGTATTATACTACTGGTATTCCAAGCTGGACATGGAAGTATCCTTTTGTATATGCTCCTTTTGCATCTGAAATGGTTTCTTCTCTTGATACATATCAAAGTAAACCATTTCAGATTGGACGACCGATGGAACCTTTCCGACAACTTCTTTCAATCCTTCCCCCTCAATCAAAGGATCTTCTTCCTTCGGCTCTTCATCCGATTATTGAAAACTTTCCAAGTGAGACAAAGATCGACTTGGCTGGTAAAAAGTTTGATTGGCAAGCAGTGGTTCTTGTACCCCCTCTAGTCGATTTTGATAAGGAATATCAAACTATTCTCTGTCAAATGTCAAGTACAGAGAAGCGTCGAAACTTTCTCGGAAAAGAATATGTGTACCGATTTTCTCGGGAACTGAATTATCTCCATAAGACGTATTATGGAGAATTTAACTGTTCAACTGAAGTAACAGTTTTTGAATAAGCAGTCGAATGAGTACAATTTAATACCTTTGGGTATTAAATTTCGAACAGAAATTACGATAAAAACAAATTCTCGTAAATAAGAAAATATGCAATCTTCGCAAGCAGTAATATCCCCAGACTCGTACTATGCTCAACTACATAATGATTATCTTTATCTCCTTGAAATAGATGGTAAAAGATATAAATCTCCTACACATTATATCTATTCTTCGATGATGCCGAATAAAAATTTAGCAAACTCGATGATATACCAATTAAATGCAACAACTGCTCGGAAAAAAGCAAATGGAATTTTATTCGGAAAGAAAGCGAAAGGTGATCGTAAATTGCCTCAAGCACATGAAATTATTATGCTAAAAGCTTTAGAAGAGGCATATAAGGCTGTTTTTGGACAACCAGAATTACGGGCAAAACTTCTTGGAACAGGAACAGAAGGTCTTGTTTATAATAGAAATGATACAACCTTTCTCCCAGGAGATCTTACAGTTCTCGGATTAAATAGGTCAGACAACGGACAGAATAAACTTGGAGAACTCTTAGAACGAATTCGCGGAACTATCAGACAAGATACTTTACTTCGTCAAAAACCTCAACAAATACATGAAGTAGATCGTTTATTTTTTGCTGTTATCCGTCATAAAATGTTATGGAGTGAACTCGAAAAGGGTAATTTCCCAGTTGATTATACCTTGAAAGGAATGTTTATGGCTTCACGAAATATCTCAGAAGAAAATTTCCACAGTATGTTTATGAGTATTTATCCTGGAGAAATGCGTTTAGCATATTGGAGTTTGTATGACAGATGGATGAAAAAAGATATCAAAACTCCTCCTTTTCCTCGGGAAATTATTGAAGAATTTCGTACTGGAAATGATGAATGGATTACTGATGCATACAATAAGGCAATTAAGATAAAGTGTGTTTTAATTGAGTATTTAAATTTTCTGAATATTGATTATGACACATTAGTGATATCTATCGCAAAGCAAAAAGTACTTGATGATTACCACGCGCATCGATTTGAATTTGACAATAATGGAACCGCACGTCAACTTTCAATGGAAGAATATTTAACCAAATATAAAATTACTACTGATACTCTCCGATACATTGGAGAAGAAGCATTAACCGATTTACGAAAATCTATATTTAATAAGTATACTACAGGTTCTTTTATAAGTATTCCCAACTTTGAAGAAAATTTAGCTTCTTCTATCGAAGGTATTCGTGGTATTGTGACACAAGGAATTTCGTTTCCTAAATTTGTCCCTTTTATTGAAGAACCTTCTCAAAAATTTCTCGATTTGATCTCATTAGATGTTCCTCTTGAACCTTCATCTCCGAAACAAACATATGGTGGTGTTTCTATTACCGAATATTATGCTCCAATTCATCCGGATGGTGCTTGTAGTGAAAATGTAAACGAATTATGTCCGATACCAGGTCTTCCTCCTCCCTCTGCGCCTCCCTCATATAAGCCTGTCCAACCAAATGGAGATGATGACGATGATGATACCGACGATGTTTATCGCGGAAAAGAAGGAGAAGATGGAGAAGATGACGGAGTCTATTTCACTGATAACGACGAAGACCGCGAGGACGAAGAAAACGACGAAGACCGCGAGAACAGAGAAGACCGTGAGTATATCTTTGATGAAGATGGAGCAGTATTTGGAAATGATACAAACATTGACCAAGCCATTGAAAAGAATAAAGGTAATATTCAACCAGTACCGATTAAAAAGTATACTCCTCCTCCAGTTATTATTCGATTTTCCGATGAAAAAGATTACCCGTATGAGTGGTTAAGTCCATTTTATATCAGTAATATACGTGTTAATGGAGTGTACTATCCTTCTGTTGCACATTATGTTGCTGCTAAATTAGCAACTCCGATCCAATTTCGAAATATTTCTATTCGTGATTGGATTCAAAAAGATAAAAAGTCTTTTGATCCGCAACAGAAAGATACAATGACTTCTCCGAAATTTTATTATCCTATTGAAGAAATCCTTGAAAAGCTTCCAAAACGTATACAAGATATTTATAATTTGTTATATCTTCGTTACGCAAGTCGGGCATTTGCGGTTAAATTTCGTCAGTATCCTTTCCGTCAAATGTTATTTGAAACGGGAAAGAAAACTATTGTGTATCGTGATGAACACAATCAAAATGCTGTTGCAGGAAGTGAGATTGTAAAGCTTTTGACTGATATTCGCAGTAAAATCAATGATGTTATTATACTTAAACCTCTCCCAAATCCTGAATATGGCAAGGATAACTTTGTCTTATATGATTATATTCGTGAACGAACACGCGAACTTGTTCGTTCAACAGTGTTATTTACCCGATACCGGTTAAGTTCTCGTGAAGGGTATATTTCATCTGATATTCCTGTAATTGGGTTTGATGATACTCGTATTGCTATTCAAGGATTGTACAAAAGTTGTCGAGATATTAACTATAACGAATATGTCAGTGAACCTCCTGACAAATATGTTGCAGATTTCGAAAGAGATATGACTGAAATAACAAAGTTTTATTTCCCAGGGAGAGAAATTTATGATTTGAGTCTTCCTGAAGTAAAAGATGCTATTCGAGCTAAAGTGGAAGGAAGGTCTGAAGATAAAATGGAAGATAAAATTTTTGTCGATTTTGGAGGAATCATAAAGTTATTGTGGGTACACATCGTGTATACTTCTATCTTTTTGGAAGAAGACCTTCCAGAAAAATATGAGCAGAATCAATTACGTCAAAAATTAAAGATGATGCGTGGAAACCTATTTAATACAGAGATGGGCACTCGTAAAGAAGTAGCAATTAACGCACTTGTAAATATTATTTCCGAAATTCACCAATTATTCCCAGACCAAGAACAACTACGAGATAATGAGATTAACTTTGTTCAAGATTTTATTTACCCATTAGCAAGCACGAGACAGAACCCAAATGCCATGATTGAAGAAAGTGAATCATACAACACTTATGACGGATTACTTGAAAAAATTACCGATGTCTTTAACGGAAATGAACAAGATGTTCGAATGATTAAGAAATTAGCAACAATCTTAGATAACATTATGAGTGTGTCTAAAGATGATAAGATATTTTACAGTAAACTTGTTATTCGGTTAAAATTTTTCGCAAGTTCAGTGTAGTACCTTTGAGAAAATAAAGACGAAGTAAACAGCTAAAATTTTTTCTTTTTTCGTATAAATAACAAATGAACTCGTCAAACATTATATGTTTAGTAGCTATTGCTCTGATTTTAGTAATTACATTTTACAAATGCCCGAGCAAAGAGGGTTTTAAAGTAGCTGGTGCCATGTTACCTGATGTAGGTGAAGTGCCATTAGATGTGGATCATTCTCCGTCTATTATGGCATTAAATGGATCTTACTTCCGTGGTTATGGAGATCTTGTCGAATCTCCGAGTCTTCCTCCTCAACAGAAACCTGACAAGATGGGAGAGTATCTTACTCCTCAGGATATGATGCCGAGTGGTAATATGGAACAGGGAACTCGCTTCCGTGAAGATGGAAGCATTCCGAACGAGAACGCTGTTGTAGCGTTAAATTTGGCAAAGAATCGTCTTCAGCTCGATTGTGTAAGTGCTACATTTAAAATTGGATCTGAAGCACCTCCGCCTGTCAATAGTATTCATGCTAACTATACTAATCGTGTCCACTATCAGCCTAATTCTCTTATTACTAATACTGAGTACGATATGGGGGCAAATCAAAATGTAGACATGGCTCAACGTAGACTTGAAATTTTTAGAACGTAAGTTACCACTCTTATTACTAATACTTGTACAAGGATTAAAATGATTATTTTAAAACCGATCGGTTTTAAAATAAATGGCTGACCTTTCTCCTTTATATCCTCATATTCGCAAAGCATTCGAGGAATTTTTTATTGTCTTATCAAATAAGTTTGACATGAATGTAGAAAAGATTCAACATGTGTACAGTTTAACTCAAGAGCACGAGGGGAAGAGTGGAAAGAAGGAAGAGAAGAAGAAGGAAGAGAAGAAGAAGGAAGAGAAGAAGGTTAAACCTCTTAATAAAAAAACTTTAGAAGCTTTTGAAAAAGCTAAACAATTTGTTGCAGATGACTCTGATATGGGAAAGCTTACTATCGATAAGCTGAAGGAAAAATGCCGTGAAAAGAAGCTAAAGCTTACTGGTAAGAAAGCTGATCTTATCGAACGTTTAAAAGACCCAACTAATCCAGAAAATAAATCTGGTGGAAAGAGGGTTAAAAAGTCGTTGTTTAAAACTCGAGATATATCAAAGATTATTAGCCAATTACAAGGTGCAGTTTCTTCTTTAGCAGTTCGAAAGAATAGCGAGGGTAAATATGTTCATCTCGAAACTAATTTGGTATTTGACCCCCATACTCGTAAAGTCATTGGACGTTGGAAAGATAATCAAGTTAAATGGTTAACAAAATCTGATGTTGAAATGTGTCTTACATTAGGTGTGCAGTTTGAACTTCCTGAAAATCTTGATCTAGGTATTGTCAAAGTTGTCGATAAAACAGTTGAAGAAGTTCTTGGAGATGATGATTTTAAAGATGATGATGAGAGTGACGAGGAGGAAGAAGAAATCAGTGATGATGAATACTAATTGTACCGGTGATCAAAATTTTGATGGATTACTATTAGACTGGTGAATTTACACCGGTATTAAAGAGAAGTTTATTTCAATAAAATGTCTAATACTATTACTATTCAACCATACAGTGATAAAAGCGTTATTGTCCAAGGAGATTATGAGACATATGCTCGTCAAATGAAAAAATTTCAAGCACGTTGGAACCCAAGGCTTCGAGCTGGACCTGGTTGGTTAGTTCCGATCGATTTCGAAAGCGCTGTTCGAAGTTTCTTTCAGCTCGATGATCCTGAAGAAGATATTCGCAAATCTCAACGATTTCGTCCAGCATCGAGTAAATCCGTGAGTAAAGCAGTAACGTCGAGTAAAGCAGTAACGTCGAGTAAAGCAGTAAGTAAACCCGTTTATGATGAAGATGACGTGTCACCTCCTGAAGAAGTTTCACCGAATATTCAATCAAAACGCGCTTATCGGGATACACGGGAGGTTCAGCCGGTTCAGTCAGTTCAGTCAGTTCAGCCAGCCCATCCTGTAGAACCAATTCGTAGTACCCGTGGGGATTTACGCGACATTCGTAGCACCCGTGAAGTTCCTGTTTCCTCTCGGGTACGAGAGGAGCCTCGTAATCGTTATCATGAAGATACTGATAACGAGGATATAGTAAGTCTTGCTCGGAAGATGAAAGATATGATGATTCGTCTTGAACGACTTGAAGGTAATTGAAGGCAATTGAAGGTAATTAAATAAATATCCAAGGATATTTATTATTCATAATCTCGAATGCCAACAGCAACTAATTCTTCGGTTTTAAGATCAAACTTAATTCCTACTGGGAAACGTGGAACTCCATCCTGTCCTTGTCCCGTCAAAGGTTGATATCGAACAGTTAACTTTTTTCCGATATACTTTGCCTTGTTTTTTACCTGTTGCCTTCGCTTTTCAATACTTCCTCGAGGTCGTACATTAAACCTTGTTCCATTTGAGGTTTTACAGACAAAAACTGCAGCGCCAGCTTCTGTACCAGTTCCTTCAATGACATCAATCACTTCAAATTCGTCGTCTTCGAATTCCTTATACTTGAGTAAGTCGTTAACCCTTCGTCCGAGTTTGTATGATCCATCAAGGTTTCGAAAGATAAGACCTTCATATCCATCTGCAACGTATTCAGAATGCTTTTCAGAAATTTCCTTTTCATCATTAACTTCTTCGTAAAAAAGAAAGCGAAGTCGTCTAAATTTATGATTCCCGCAAATCTTTCGTAGCATTGCCATTCGCTCTTTGTAGGTCAAGTTTGGTTGACTTGGTACCCATAGATCAAAAACATAATACTCAAGTAAACTATCGTATTTACTCGGACTTGTTTGTGAACGTACTGCTCCAGAAATTGCATTGAATGGGATGTTATGTGAGTACAACTCTCCATCAAGTACAACATCGAACTCGTTAATGATCTGAAGAGCCTCTTGACGAATACCATTCATGTGCTGATATTCTTTACCGAGACGAGAAACCATAACAACTTGATCTAAGCTATTTTTGTAAATCATGACTCGAACTCCATCAAGTTTTGGCGAAACTGCTCCAGGAAATTTCGCGTATCCCTTTCGATCAGTCCATTTTTCGGCTAACATCGGTCGGAGACGTTCACCGACGACTGAATTTTCAGCAGAAGGTTGTGCTTCAGTCTTTGCCATATCTTCCGTGTACAGTTGATCCTTCTTGTGCTTCCAAGCACTAAAAGCCTCAAATAGTGCCTGATCTTCAGCTGTTGTCTCGTTTGAACGTCCAACATTTTTTGGAACTGCCTTTACAGGAGCGTATTCTTTCACCTTTCCATCGATAATTCCACTCTCTCGGAAATACTGATCTTCAATCACATAAATTCGCCACATGCTTGTTCGCCCAAGCTTGTCAATTTTGTAAAGTGTTGGGAAGATGGCAATTTCCTTTTCATCTTCAAATTTAACCTCGACAGTAATCGAATCTCCATTTGCAGTTACAGTTTTTTCGAACGAATATTCCATGATGATAAGAGTGAAGGAAGAGTAAAAAAGAGTAAAGGAAGAGTTTTAAATCCTGAGAGGATTTAAGAAAGTTATTCATTTTTTACTTCCGACTCAAGTAAATTTTTTAAAATCTCAATGAGTTCTTGATCAGGGTCTATCATTTCTGTGGAAAGTTGGTTCATTACATTTTCAAGAATATTAATGTCGTAAACAATATCGACATTATTTTTAGCTAACCAAACGTATAACTGTGAGATGTATTCAGTGCGTGACATTTATTTTCTCAAAGGTTTTATTTAAATTTTGAGAAAGTTTGAAGAGGTAATCGGAGAGAACTGTACACTACACCGAATCAACTATTCGTGCTAGAATATCTCCAGCTTTTTCTTCTATTTCTTCTTCAGCAGTATGCATTGGAATAAAATTATGTTCCATCATACAGGTATAATTGCAAAAAGAGACTGGAATAGTACTTCCATCTGTGCGATTAAGAATACTTTTAACACCAGAATTACCGATACAGCAACCACATTTCGTACATTGAGCTGTTACATCAAATTCCATAATATTTTTAATAAGAGCTACAGGATCGAGGTAGATTTTTTTAAGTTGGAAATACTTATCAAAATCGCTACTTAAATCTTCAGAAGTGTATCTCTCCTTTCGAGTCTTTCGGATCACAACTGGATGAGCTTGGTCGTATAAAGCTTTATCAACAAAGTATTCTCCCAAAGAGTTTTCGAATTTCTCAGATGCAAGATGTGAATATCTTCGTTTAATATCTTCGACAAAACCTGACTCAAGATCTTCTCCGGTTTTTGGATCAGTATAATTACCATTTTTAAAGAGTGTCAGTAACTCAGGAATGACTAAACACTTGTCATTATAGATAACCAAATCTTGAACTTTCCAGATATCAGCTTCAGGACAGTTAATTTCACGAAAAGTATTTTGCTTGAAAGTAATAGGGGTTGGAACAAAACCGCTATTACCACTGTTCACAGTTCGGATAGTCTCTGATGCGAAAATAGGTAAATATTTCTCAAGATCTTCAACTAATAATTGTACATTAGCTTCAGGAGCTTTTTCTGAAATTGCCATTTCCTTGTATACATCTTGAGAAATGTATCCTACTTTAAGTTTATCAACAATATTGAAAGTGTGTGGCATTTTTGGTGAGACATTCTTCATAAACGGGAAAAATGTAACAATAAACCTCATTAAATAAGTCTGATAAGTATCAAATCGACTTTCTTTTTGAAGATGCCGAGAGATGATTTCAAAGTTCATCTTTGTTTGAGTTGATATATTTAAAACTGGAGCATCAATATACACCTGATCAACTTGATACAAAGGAGTGTTAAGTATCCATACAGGAGGAAGTTTAGTAAATATAGTTCCCTTTTGTGCAGATTGAAGATCATTTAACAAATTACTCGGAGAGTAATCCTTCTTTAGAGTACTATTTACCTCGAAAACTACCTTTTTATTGTTATTTAACACTACAATATTTTCAGTCGGGGATTTAACATATGTTTGATATTGACAAATATCTGTGTATAAAGCGTCACTTGGATAAAACCATCCTTCTGAATCTGGAGAAGGAGCTGAGATATAAATTTGATCTACATTTGAAATAGGTTTAATAATCCATCCTAAATTACGAAGTCTATTTATACATTGTTTATAATCATTTGGTTTGTCTGTAGATTCTTCTTTAGAAATATTCCTTTTCATTCCTCCGATTCGTAAAATTTGAACCGGATTTGCTTTCTTTTCTTCGACAGACTGAGGGTTAAGAAAAATCTCAAGAGCATCAAGAGGGTTTCGATAGTTACTTCGAATGTATTGACCAGCAAATTTAATTTGCACAGGTTGTTCAAGATGGGCAAACCTTGTCAAAAATGTTTTAGGGAATAAAACATGATTTGTGAGTTCTATTAACTTTAGTTCAGATTCCTTGGTTGGGTTTCCAACATTTTTAATAAATTCACGAAGATATGCCGATGTAACAGACTCTTGTGTATCGGCATTCGTGCCTTTACGAGATTCGATAAAATCATTCAGATAAGCCAAAGGATTTATCTTTTTTGGTTCTACATTTAGTTGGAAATAATCTCCAATAAATATTGCTTTTTCATTCCTTGTCATATGTTTCCACATATCATTAAATTTTTCACCTGCTTGACCATAAATACTGGTTGTCTTCAAAGGATTCTTTGTATAACTTTTCAAAAACTTTTCAATAGCTATATATTGTTTGTAAAGTTCGTTATCATCTTGTTCAACAACATCGACAAGAGGTTCATCATCTTCTTTGATAGCAGTTAATTTCATAACCATTGCCCTCTTCAACGCCGCTATATTTGCAACTTTATAACTCATGAGATTGGGTACGCCAAGTTTTTTTGCCCAATTTTTTAAGACTGTAATTTGAGAAGTTTCATTAATCAAGTCAGTTGTAATATCACTAATTTCAAGCTCTTTACGTGTCTGTTGAACCTGTTGACGAATATTCTTTTTTTGCTGAGAAAGTAAACCGGATCGAATCCCAGTATCTTTTTTAAGAGTTGGACGCATCTTTTACGAAACATAGAATTTTTAAAATTGAAGGTTCAATATTATTTGTACTATTTTCAATGATGTCTTTGATTTCTCACGACGTCTCGTTCAACGTGTTTCACTTACAAAAAGAATTTCCACATCAACCTCCAGAGGATGATGAAGGTAATCGTGAATACAAACTAAAACTTACTCCGCATCATAAAATTCAAAAGATTGCTACACAACTTCGGTTTCGTCTGTACGAAGGAGAAGGAAAAGCTTTGTACTTAATTGGAGTATCAGATGATGGAATGTCAATGGGATTGACATTAGATGTTCTCTATGAGTCGGTAAAATATCTTCAACAAGCATGTACTATTTTACACGAAGATTCAGTTAAGATAGATAAAATTCGCATTTATTCGGTAAAAACACCTGAAAATTACGTGGCTACTATTCGTATTTCTGGAAGTGTAAAGTAAGGAGTG
>SXGT01551839.1_pt1 | contig 11901 bp, 10 predicted proteins | sample 3176221 | NCBI WGS metagenome assembly SXGT01 (sample SAMN11356862, study PRJNA531348) | freshwater metagenome | isolation source: freshwater sample F1-120 | place: China: Fuxian Lake, Yuxi | collected 2017-12-25
CGGCCGCATAGGAAATCATCGACATGGCGGGACTCGGCGAGAAACCGTAGATGCGGTCCGGACCCCATTTCTTGATGGTGTAGATGTTGGCGGCGGCGATGATCTCCTGCACTTCATCCCAGTGCGTGCGCACGAAACCGCCGAGGCCGCGTACGCCGGTGTATTTCAGACGCTTGACCGGATCGGCCTGGATTGCCGCCCAGGCATCGACCGGGTCTTTGCCGCTGGCGCGCTCGGTACGGTACAGGTCGAGCAGACGACCGCGGATCATCGGGTACTTGATCCGGTGCGGGCTGTACAGATACCAGGAGAACGACGCGCCACGCTGGCAACCGCGTGGTTCGTGGTTGGGCAGATCGTCGCGGGTGCGCGGGTCGTCGGTCTGCTGCATCTCGAACGACACCAAGCCGTTCTTCACAAAAATCTTCCAGGAGCAGCCGCCGGTGCAGTTCACGCCGGGGGTGGAACGCACCACCTTGTCGTGACGCCAGCGGTTGCGGTAGGCATCTTCCCATTTACGGTCTTCGCTGGTCTTGACACCGTGCTCGCCGGAAAAGGATTCCCGCGGCTGGGTGAAGTAGGTCAGGCGGTCGAGAAAGTGACTCATTGTTGACTCCTTTAATTCCCGGGGCAGGCGCCCCGCTCAATCTTGAAAACAGACGGACAGCCCGTCACCTGAAAAACAGCGAATAGATGGCATAACCCGCAATCAGAAGTCCGCCCAGAAGATTCATCGGCCGGGTGCGCTCGGTGCATTCCTTGATGAACAGGGCATCGATACGCATCGCCTCGGTAAAACTGGTGCGAACGAAGGTTGCAAAAATCAATATCGCGCCGTAAATCATGCCTATTGCGTTGACTAGTGCATCCGGGTGATCCATGGATCAATTTGCCTCAGTTCTAAATACATCGGATCGGGCGGGGAAGGTCGTGTGCAACGCCTTCCCCGATTCATACATCAGGCCTTGTGCAGATCAATCTGCTTCATGCGGTCCTTCTCGCCTTCGCTCAGCTTGTCCCACCAGGTGCCGCCACTATTGCCGTAGTCGAAGCGCTCGGCGCCCTTGCGGGTGTAGTACCAGTAGTTGACGAACCAGGAGTAGGCGTAGAACACCGCGACACCGATGAAGAACAGGTTGGCGTTGCCGGTCTTCTCGATCGACATGCCGACCAGCGAGGTCCAGATAAACGGGCCGAATGCCGCCCAGGCGCCTGTCCAGCCCAACATTTGCGCACCCTTGGCGGGGGAGTAGGCGAACACGATCGGGTACTGGCGGAAGGTGGCCGCGTTGTTGATGCCAGTCATCAGGAATATCCACAGCATGCCGTAGAGGAAGCCCTGGAACTGCTCGGTACCCGTCGGCGTGAGATAGCCGCCGACCACCAGATACACAGCGCCGGCGATCTGGCCCAGCGTCGTCCACGACATGCCCTTGCTGCCGCCGATCTTATCGAAGAGGCCGCCGGTCAAGGCACGCACCGCGCCGCCGATCAGCGGGCCCATGAAGGCGTAGGCCAGCGGGTCCGGCGCACCGTCGAACCCCCCGTAGAGGGTCTTGATCATCATCGGGAAGGCGGCGGCGTAACCGGAGAACGAACCGAACGAGCAGATATAGGTGACGGTGCAGTTCCAAGTATGGGTCCGGGCCCGGTTGCGACTGCTCAGGATCTCGAACTGACCCTTGAAGCCGCGTGCCGGCACGGTGACGCTACGCAGGAAGATCGCGCTGAGGATGAAGGCCAGCACCAGGAACGGCACCCAGATGAAGGCGGCGTTCTGCATCCACATCACCTTCTTGACCACATTCTTGTAGGTCACATCTGTGATTTCTCCGACGGGGTTGCGCACAACATCGAGCTTGACACCCTTGGTCGTCACCACCTCGGTGATCACGCCGTTGTCGTCCTTTTTAACTTCCTGCTTTATGGTCTTGATCGTGTCTGTTTCATGCAAGACAACATTCTTCAGCTTGCCGTTCTCGTCCTTCACCACCTCAATAACGCCAACGAGCTCAGGTTTTTTAATCACCACATCGGTGACGAGCTTCGTCTCTTTGTCTTTAACGACCACGATCGCGCCCTTGACCGCCTCGCCCTTGGTGAAGACCTGAGGGCCGGCAGCGATGGTGCCGATGGCGGCGAAGCCGATGATCCACGGCGCCACGAACTGCACGATGGAGACGCCGAAGTTGCCGAGGCCGGCCTGGATGCCCATGGCCAGACCCTGCAGGCGCTTGGGGAAGAAGATGCTGGTGGACGGCATGAAGGAGGAGAAGTCGCCGCCGCCCAAGCCACAGAGGAAGCCGATGATCATGAACGTAGTCCAAGTCGTGTTCAGGTCCTGGACCGCGAAGCCCAGCCAGATCATCGGGAATATCTTGATGATGGTGGAGATGCTGACCACCGGCCGCGTGCCCAGCACCGGGATGAAGTTGGAATGAATCAGCCGCAGGATGCCGGATGCCAATCCCGGGATGGCAGCGAGCCAGAACAGTTCCATAGTGGAGAACTTGAAGCCGATCGCAGGCATGCGCACGACCACAGCGCTCATGACGAACCAGGTCGCGAACGAAAAGATCAACGAAAAGGTTGTGATAGCGCAGGTGCGCCAGGCAATTGCGCTACCGGTCTCTTTCCAAAACTGCGGATTCTCGGGTTCCCAGCTGGATAGTCTTGCCATGCGAATTGCTCCTTTTGCTTAAGTTGGACAGCCTGGAATCAGCTGCGCTGAATTCGGGCTGCGGTGGTATTGCTCATCTGGGTCATTCCATGTCGTCCGCTGCGATGGCGGGCTTCTTGATCAGGTCCAGCTTGCGAACCTCGGTGGTGTACATCCAGATCAGCGAAACCCAGACCACGCCGTACATCAACATGAAAGCCGAGGAACGGATGCCGGTGAGATCAACCAGAGCGCCGAACATGATCGGCAGCAGGAAGCCGCCGAGGCCTCCGACCAGGCCGACGATTCCCGAAATGACGCCGATGTTGTGCGGGTACTCGTCGGAGATGTACTTAAACACCGAGGCTTTGCCGAAGGCGAAGGCGACGCCGACGGTGAACAACAGCGCGGTGAAGATTTCCGGGCCGAGATGGATGTGGTAGGTCTGCGGGCCGGTTACCGTTTTCATGGTGAACTCGGAATCCGGATAGGACATGATGAACAGGCAGATCCAGGACACCCACAGCACCCACCAGGTCACCCGGTGTGCGCCCCACTTGTCAGACATCCAGCCGCCCACCGCGCGCAGCACGCCGCCGGGAAGGGAGAAGGCAGCGGCCAGCAGAGCCGCCGTCTTCAGGTCGAAACCATATTCGGTGACGTAATACTTTGTCATCCACAGCGCCAGGCCGACGTAGCCGCCGAACACGATGGAGTAGTACTGGCAGTATTTCCATACCACCGGGTCTTTCAGCGACTTGATCTGATCGCGCACGGTGACGTGCGCCGGCACTTTGTGCGCCGGGTCGTCGTAGGTGAAGAACCAGAACAGGATCGCGGTAACCAGCATGGCGGCAGCATAAACCTGCGGCACCATGGTCCAGCCGTAGGCGATGACGATGGTGGGAGCCACCAGTTTGGTTACTGCCGCGCCCGAGTTGCCGGCACCGAACACGCCCATCGCCATGCCCTGGCGCTCCTTCTCGTACCAGCGTGCGCAGTAGGCGATACCGACCGAGAACGAGCCGCCGGCGAGACCGACGAACAGGCCGATGGCGAGGAAGTGCCAGAACTCGGTGGCGTATTCCATCAGCCATATCGGCCCGACGGTGGACAGCATCAGGAAGAAGAAGACGATGCGGCCGCCAAATTTATCGGTCCACATGCCCAACGGCAGGCGAATCAACGAGCCGGTCAGCACCGGCGTGGCGATCAGTATGCCGAACTGGGTTTCATTGAGGCCGAGCTGAGCCTTGATTGGAATACCGATGACGGCAAACATCATCCACACGGCAAAACACACCGTGAAGGCCAGCGTGCTCATCACGAGCACCGAGAGCTGTTGTTGTGAACGAGGTGTCATTGCCTGCCCCACTTAAAAAACCAGATATCTGAATATCGTTGGTGGCTAGTTTAGAGAGCCTAAAACCCAGCGCCAGATGGTCTTCCAGCGTGGTTTCTCCGCTTTCTACCTACTAATAGGTAAAGCGGTAGGGAAATAACTTATTGATTCCGCTAGAATTCACTTTCGGCTCGGCAAAGTGATCTTGCTCAATGACACATAGTGGGTATTTCCAAGATGCTGGCGCCCCGATAAAAGGGTACATGACCAAAAAGCACACCGCGATGAACATTGCGCTCACCTTCAGACTGCCCTCTTGGCCGGCCTTCAGCCGCTCGCTACTGATGCGGATCGGCGGCGCCATCGCCGCGATCTCCATGCTCGCGGTGCTCGGCATGGCTGTCTCCGGCCTAGTGGCGGAATCGACCCAGGGCAGCGGCGAGGCGATCAACCGGGCCGGCAGCCTGCGCATGCAAGGCTGGCGCATGGCCAGTCTGTACTTGGCTGCGCATTACGACGACCAGCCCGGCGTAGCGGAACAGCTCACGACGGCCATCGACCAGTTCGACGCCACCCTAGAGGACAAGACCATCAAGGGCATGCTGTCCAATGTCGGCGATGTCGACCTTGGCAAGACCTACCGGCAGATCCATAGCGACTGGCTGGAACGCATCCGGCCGCGTTTCCTAGACATGGCAATCGGGACGCACGGACCGGCATCTATCCCGGAAAGCGCCACCCTGATGGCGGACATGGGCCACTTCGTGGCCATGATCGACCTACTGGTGAAGCAGATGGAGGAAAGCACCGAGGCCAAGATCATGGTCATGCGCGTGGTGCTCGGGGTGGCGCTGGTGCTGACCGTGCTGGTGGTGCTACTGACCGGCTGGCTGATCCACACCCATCTGGTGCAGCCCCTGCGCGCCCTGCTAGGCCTAACCACCAGCGTCGGCCGGGGTAACCTGGCGGCGCGCACCGACTACACCGGCGAGGACGAGCTTGGCCAGGTCGGCCTCGCCTTCAACCAAATGACCGAGGACCTGGCCAAGCTGTACCAAGACCTAGAGGAACGAGTTCGCCAGAAGACTGCCGAGCTGACCCGCAGCAACCAGTCGCTGGAACTGCTCTACCACTCCATCGCCCGCCTGCACGGCGCCCCGCCCGGCAAGGCGGTCTACCTAGCCGTGCTGCGCGACATCGAAGAGGTGCTGGGGCTAGGTCACGGCATCATCTGCCTGGGCGAGCACGGCGGCGACACCGGGGTCGCCGTCGCCAGCACCGTGTTGCCTGGCGACACCAATCCATGCAGCAAGACCGAATGCCTGTGGTGCCACAGCACCGACCAGACCCGCTTTTCGATAGCCAATGGCTTCCACCAGCGCCTCACCCTGCCCCTAGCCGACGCCGAGCAGCAATACGGCGTGCTGATCCTGGAGATCCCCACCGGCCGGCACATGGAGGCCTGGCAGGTGCAGTTGCTCGAGGCCCTGTCGCGCCACATCGGCGTCGCCATCGGTGCCGAGCAGCGCATCGAGCAAAGCCGGCGTCTGTCGCTGCTGGAGGAACGCGCCGTGATCGCGCGGGAGCTGCACGACTCCCTAGCGCAGTCGCTGGCCTACATGAAGATCCAGGTCAGTCGGATGAAGGCCATCATGCGCGACGAAACCGGCGCCACCAAGCTGGAGACAGTACTGGACGAACTGCGCGAAGGCCTCAACGCCGCCTACCGCCAGTTGCGCGAACTGCTTTCCACCTTCCGCCTGAAGATGGAAGACGCGCCCCTGGCCAAGGTCCTGGCCGACACCGTCGACGAATTCACCACCCGCGGCGACCTGGCGATCGAACTCAACCTAGCGATGGAAGACTGTCCGCTCAGCCCGAACGAGGAAATCCACATCCTGCACATCGTCCGCGAAGCCCTGTCCAATGTGCTCCACCACGCCCATGCCAGCCAAGCCTGGCTGTCGCTGTCCTGCGACAGCCAGGGCAAGGTCGAGGTCGCGGTCGAGGACAACGGCAAGGGCATCGTCAAACTGGCCGACCTGCACCACTATGGCATGACCATCATGGAAGAACGCGCACGAACCCTGCACGGCGAACTATGCTATGAACAACGCCCGGACGGCGGCACCCGCGTGGTGCTGCGCTTCACGCCCAACGGCAAACATACTGCAAGAGGTAAACCGCATGACTGAAGACACCCCGCAAACCCTGCTGATGATCGACGACCACCCACTGTTCCGCCGTGGTGTGCTGCAACTTATCGCCGAGGCCCCGGAATTTCGGGTCGTCGGAGAGGGTTCGAACGGCCGCGAAGGCATAGAACTGGCGCGCAAGCTGGCACCCAACCTGATCCTGCTCGACCTCAACATGAAAGACATGAGCGGCCTGGAGGTGCTCAAGGTCATCAAGGCTTGGGACCCGGACACCCGCATCGTCATGCTCACCGTCTCGGACGAGGCCGGCGACCTGATCGCCGCCCTGCGCGCCGGCGCCGACGGCTACCTGCTCAAGGAAATGGATCCCGACGACCTGGTAAACAAACTGAAGAAGGCCGCCGCCGGCGAAGTCACCCTGACCGAACGCCTGACCCGCCTGCTCGCCCACTCCATGCGCGAAAACAACCGCCCCCGCGACCCCGACCAAGCCGGCCTGACCGACCAGGAACAACGCATCCTCGACCTAATCGCCCAGGGCAAAAGCAACAAGCTCATCGCCCGCGAACTCGACATCAGCGACGGCACCGTCAAGGTCCATGTCAAACACCTGCTGCGCAAGCTCAACCTCCACTCCCGGCTGGAAGCGGCGGTGTGGGCGGTGGATAAGAAAAAGGTCGCACCGTAAAGAAACACCCCCATGCCCCAAACACCCCTCCTCACTCTCCACCTCGGCCATATTGCCCACTTCGGCCCCGAAGGCCAAACCAGCGCCATCCGAAAGCACCCCGTCCCCGGCCCGGTCATAGCCACCGCCACCGGCCTAGCCGGCGACCAACAAGCCGACCCGCGCTACCACGGCGGCCTCGACAAGGCCATCCACCACTACCCCTTCGAACACTACGCTGCCTGGCGCACAGAACTACCCCAACAAGCGGCGCAATTCCAAACCCCCGGCGCCTTCGGCGAAAACCTCTCCACCCAAGGCCTGACCGAAGCCAACATCTGTCTCGGCGATTGCTTCCAGATCGGCACTGCCGTCATTCAGGTATCCCAAGGTCGGCAACCCTGCTGGAAACTCAACGCCCGATTCGACATACCCGACATGATCGAACGCGTCCGAGCCAGCGGCCGCACCGGCTGGTACTACCGCGTCTTGCAACCCGGCGAAATCAAACCGGGCGATCCATTCGAGCGGGTCCAGCGCCTCCTCCCCGAATGGCCGCTGACCCGGCTGTGGCAGGTGCTGTTCCACGAGCCCACCGACATCGAAGCCCTATTGGAACTCAGCCGCATAGAAATCCTGGCGGAAAACTGGCGCACCCGCGCCGCAAAGAAAATCGCCGAAACCGGCTGAACCCCGCGACGGTAATCCCCCAATTTTTAAAGTGGCTCATAAGCAGAGTGACGCGGGCCGTTATCGCTGCGGACGACCTTCGGCTTACTGCACCCTTCGGTGCATTTTTTGTTCTCCGCTTCAGAAAACCCTGCCACGCGCAAAGTCTCCGGCAATCCGGTTAAACTGATGCGCCCCTTCTTCGTTTGCGCCCATGTCTTCTGCCGATCCCGCTGTCCCCCTGCTTCACCCCGGTCACTACGAGAATTTCCCAGTCGCCTCCGTCCTGCTGCCGTGGCGGCTACGGTCAGCCGTACATGCTATCTACGCCTTCGCCCGTAGCGCGGATGATCTCGCCGACGAGGGCAATTCGGACCCGGAAGTAAGACTGGCCGCCTTGGCTCAATACCGTAGTCAGATCGACGCGATTGCCGCTGGACAGACCCCGGCCGACCCCATCTTTGGCCCTCTGGCGCGCGCCATTCGCCAGCATGCATTGCCGATCCAGGCCTTTTACGATCTCATCGATGCCTTCAGTCAGGATTGCGTCAAGACCCGCTATGCGGATTTTGGTGAGGTCATGCAGTATTGCCGCCGCTCGGCCAATCCGGTGGGTCGCCTGATGCTGACCTTGTTCAACGACCCCGATCCGCGTCACCAGGCCTGGTCCGATGGCATCTGTTCGGCCCTGCAACTCATCAACATGCTGCAGGATGTCGCGATCGACTGGCAAAAGGGACGCGTCTACCTACCCCAGGACGAGATGCGCCGCGCGGGCGTGACCGAGCGCCAGATTGCGGAAGGCCAAGTCGATTTCCTTTGGCAGCAATTCATGCGGGCACAGATCGAACGGGCACGGCGGATGCTGCACGCCGGTTCGCCCTTGGGCGTGGCGCTGAAGGGCCGTATCGGCCTGGAGATGCGCCTCATCCTGCTCGGCGGCGAACGCATTCTGGACAAACTGGAGGCTAGCCGAGGGGACTGTTTCAAAGCGCGTCCGACCCTGACCCTGCGTGACTGGCCCCGGCTCTTCTGGCGCGCCCTCTTCCCCCGTTCGAAGAAGAAAAATTCCCAATCTGGAGGGAGTTCCTGCGGCACTGGAGGGTGTTCCCATTGAGTCTGCAAGGGTCAAATCCTGTGCTACGGATCGGTGATCCACGATGACGGACGCCCTCCCAGCCCAGTATTGTGCCGAAAAGGCGGCCCGCAGCGGATCGAGCTTCACCCTCGCCTTCCGTATCCTGTCCCGTCCGCAACGGGAGGCGATGAACGCCCTCTACGCCTATTGCCGCGAGGTGGACGATATCGTCGACGAGGCCGTTCACCGTCCCATTGCCCACCTGAAACTGGCCTGGTGGCGCAACGAGATCGAACGCCTGTATGCAGATCCGGCCGGAGATCCCCCACAGCATCCCGTCACACGCGCACTGCAATCCGCCGTGCGTCGTTATGGCCTGCCGCAGGAAGATCTTGAGGCCCTGCTGGATGGCATGACCATGGATCTCGAGATGGACGAGACCGGGCAACGCTACGCCGAGATGCGCGAACTCGGCCTCTATTGCCATCGCGTCGCCGGCGTAGTCGGCCTGCTCTCCGCTCGCATCTTCGGCTTCCAAGACCCACACACGCTCAAATATGCCGCGCGCCTGGGCCTGGCCCTGCAACTGACCAACATCCTGCGCGATGTCGGCGAAGATGCCCAACGCGGACGCCTCTATCTGCCACAAGAAGATCTGGCCCGGTTCGGGGTCAGCGAGGCAAGCGTCCTGGCCGGCCAACCCGATGGCGACTACAACGGCCTGATGCAATTCCAATACGACCGCGCCGAGCGCACCTATGACGAGGCCTTCGCCCTGCTACCCGCCGTGGATCGTCGTGCCCAGCTTCCAGGCCTGATCATGGCGGGCATCTACCGCGCCGTTCTGGACGAGACCCGTCGCGCGGGTTTCCCCATCCATGCCCGTATCCGTCTGCCTGCCTGGCGAAAACTCTGGATCGCAGGCCGCATCGGACTCTTTTCCAGATAAGCCCATGAGCGCCCAATGAACCACGCCGAACGCCGCATCGCCATCATCGGCGGCGGCTGGGCCGGTCTCGCCGCCGCCATTGAACTCACCCTGGCCGGCCGTCGCATCACCCTGTTCGAGGCTGCACCCAAACTGGGAGGCCGGGCCCGCGCCGTCGACTGGAACGGGCTCTCGATCGACAACGGCCCCCACCTCCTGTTGGGCGCTTACCGCGAGACCCTGCGCCTGATCGACCTCCTCGGCACCCGTAACCAGATTGATCGCCGCCCTTTGCGTCTGCTCGGCCCGAACCTTGACCTGCGTCTGCCCACGCTCCCCGCGCCCCTTCATCTGGCCGTGGGCCTGGCCACTGCACGCGGCCTTTCCTGGCACGAAAAATGGGCCGCCGCGAGGCTCATCCGCCGCTTGCAGGGACAAGACTGGCGGCTACCCACTGACGCCAACCTGTCCGACTGGTTGCACCGAGAGGGACAGCCCGAGCGGCTCATCCGCCGCCTCTGGCAACCCCTCGCCCTCGCCGCCCTGAATACCCCCATCGACCTCGCCTCGGCGCAAACCTTTGCCATTGTGCTGCGCGACAGCCTGGGCGGCCCGCGCGCCGCCAGCGATGCCCTGTTCACACGGACAAACCTTGAGGCCCTGTTCAGTGAACCGGCCCAGCATTGGCTCGAAGCGCACGGGGCGCATCTCCACACCGGGCAACGCATCCGACAGCTTCGCCGCACCGCGACCGACTGGCAGCTCGACAATCGCCCGGATACCTATGAACAGGTCATCCTGGCCACCTCGCCGGTCGAGACCGCACGCCTTCTAGAAGGACAAACTGTCGTCTCCCTGCACTCGGCGCTGGCCCATCTAAGCTGGCAACCGATAGCGAACCTGTGGCTACACTTCACCGACCGCCTGACTCTGGCCTACCCGATGCAGGCGCTCGGCGAGGCGGATGCGCCCTGGTTACTGGATCGACAGACCACCGCAGACGGTCTCGTTTGCCTGATCGCCAGTGCGGATGGCCCGCATGAACAAACCGATCCGGAACAACGCCTGGCCGACTGGCTCACCCTGCTGGAACGACACTACGGCCCCCTGCCCCGCCTGCGCGAGCATCGCTGGATCCGCGAACGGCGCGCCACCTTCGCGGCCACCCCCGATCGACCCCGTTTTGAGGCCCGAACGGACCTGCCCGGCCTGTGGCTGGCAGGTGACTACACCCACCCGGATTATCCCGCTACGCTCGAAGGGGCCGTCTGCAGTGGCGTACAATGCGCCCGCTCTCTGCTTTCTGTCCCTGTATGACCTTCTTTGCCCACAAGACCTATCTCATCACCGGTGCCGGCGGCGGCATCGGTTCTGCCATTGCCCTCGCCCTCGGTCAGGCCGGCGCCACCGTGATTCTGCTGGGCCGCAGCCTGCCCGCCTTGGAAAAGACCTACGACGCCATCCTCGCGGCCGGTGGGCCCGAACCGGCCCTCTTTCCCATGGATTTCAGCACAGCGGTCGATGACCAATACGATGCCTTGGCCGGGGGCATCCGGGTGCGACTGGGCCGACTCGACGGCATCATTCACGCCGCCAGCGGCTATCTGCCCCCCTCACCGCTACTGCAGCAAACCTCCGCCGAATGGCTGGAACAGTTCCGCGTCAACAGCGTGGCCCCTTTCCTGCTCAACCAGGCCTGCGCCCCCCTGTTACGCCGCGCCACCGATGCCCCGGTCGTGTTGATCAGCGAGACGCACGGCTCGCACCCGGCCGCGTTCTGGGGCGGATTCGCCGTCTCAAAGGCCGCACTGGAGACCTATTTCCGTATCCAGGCCGCCGAATGGCGCGACGAACCGGCCCTGCGCGTACATCTGGTCGTCCCCGGTCCGATCCGTTCGCCGCAACGTGCGCTCAGCCACCCGGGGGAAGACAAGACGGGCCTGCCAACCCCGGCCGACTTTGCCCGCGACATCCTGACCCTGCTCGAACGCCCCGACCCCGACTGGCGGGGTCAACGCCTGAACTGGCGACCGGGACAATTAAGCCTGTAAAAGCACAGACCCGGCCCTTCACCGCCTACAAACCGCGCAGAAAATCCAGGGCCTCGCTCAAGTGAGCAACCCCGTGCAGACTAACGCCCGCAATCGGTTGCTTGGGCAGGTTGGCCTTGGGTAACAAGATGCGGGTAAAGCCAAGCTTGACGGCCTCTTTCAGGCGTTCCTGACCGCGCTGCACCGGACGAATCTCACCGCCCAGACCCACCTCACCAAAGACCGCGAGGGTGTGCGGCAAGGACTTGTTCCTAAGCGAAGACACAATACACATCAAGACCACCAGATCCGCCGCCGGCTCCAGCACGCGCACCCCGCCCACCGCATTGACGAACACATCCTGGTCGTAAC
>SXGT01071970.1_pt1 | contig 11900 bp, 8 predicted proteins | sample 3176221 | NCBI WGS metagenome assembly SXGT01 (sample SAMN11356862, study PRJNA531348) | freshwater metagenome | isolation source: freshwater sample F1-120 | place: China: Fuxian Lake, Yuxi | collected 2017-12-25
GTCGGCTACATGCGGACCTTCGTCGGCGCCACACCCAGCTTCACTTTCAACGCTTCCATCGCTTATGCCGACGGACTTCCGCCCGCCCGCGTTACACGCCTCGCCGCTGATGCGCAACGCTCCGACTATGTTCTGAACATCCAGTCACGCGCCTTCTACGACGCCCTCTTCCCCAGTTCCGGCATCATCCGTTTCGACGTAGCTCCCCTCTCCCGCCGCATTTATCAACTCCTCACCGACGAGTTCATGCAGGCAGTCAAAGACGACGCCGACTGGAATTTGACTGCGGTCAAAGATGGCCGCGTCGTGCGCACGATTCGCGCACGCGATTTGTGGCGCCAGATTGCCACTGCCTCATGGGAGTGTGCCGACCCAGGTTTGCAATTCGACACGACGATCAACAAGTGGCACACGGCCCATGCCGCCGGTCGCATCAATGGATCAAACCCATGCAGCGAGTACATGCATATTGACAACTCGGCGTGCAACTTGGCGTCGATCAACTTGTTGAAGTACCTGAACGACGACGACACGTTCGACGTCGAGTCGTACATGCACACGATCGAAGTGATGTTCACCGCGCAAGAAATTCTTGTCGGCAACGCAGATTATCCAACAGAAAAGATTGCCGAGAACAGTCGTTTGTTCCGTCAACTTGGTCTTGGCTACGCCAACTTGGGTGCATTGTTGATGGCTCTCGGCATGCCTTACGACTCGACTGGTGGTCGTGCGTGGGCAGCGGCCTTGACTTCGTTGATGACTGGTCATGCGTATGCAACAAGTGCGCGCACCGCAAGTCGCATGGGACCATTCGCTGGCTTCTCGGCAAACGAGCGATACATGCTCAATGTTCTGCGTTTGCATCGCGACGCCAACCTTGAGATCGACAACATTGATGTTGTGCAACCGAGTTTGGTCGACGCGGCGACGGCAGCGTGGGAGTCGGCAGTTCGTGACGGCGAAGAATACGGCGTGCGCAACAGTCAAGCAACCGTGTTGGCGCCGACGGGCACGAGCGGTCTGATGATGGACTGCGACACACCCGGCATCGAGCCAGATCTTGGTTTGGTGAAATTCAAAAAACTCGTCGGTGGTGGCAACATGACGATCGTCAACCAAACGGTGCCGAGGGCTTTAAATCAACTCGGCTACGAAGCACCCGTGGTTGATCGCATCGTGGCCTACATTGACGAAAATAAAACCATCGTTGGTTCGCCAGATCTCAAATCCGAGCACCTTCCAGTTTTCGCCTGCTCAATGGGCGACAACACGATTCACTACGAAGGCCACGTGCGCATGATGGGTGCAACACAGCCCTTCTTATCGGGAGCGATCTCGAAGACGGTCAACATGCCCCAAGAAGCATCGATTGAAGACATCGAAGAATTGCACATGTTGTCATGGGAGTTGGGCGTCAAGGCAGTCGCTGTTTATCGCGACAACTGCAAGGTCGGTCAGCCTCTTTCGACAATGAAGAAAGATGGCGAGCAAGGTTCGTCGTCGGGTGGTGATGCATCGGGTGCGGCACCACAAGTTGTCGAGCGCGTTGTCGAGCGCGTCGTCCACCAGCCGGTGCGCCAAAAACTTCCGCGTTCACGCCGTGGTCGCACGTTCGAGTTCAGGGTGGCCGACTGCAAGGGTTTCGCAACCATCGGCGAATACTCAGATGGTCGTCCAGGTGAAGTGTTCTTGACAGTGTCGAAGCAGGGCTCGACTCTTGCCGGCATCATGGACGCTTTCGCCAAGAGCATCTCGTATGGTTTGCAATACGGCGTGCCGATGCGGGCGTTCATTGAGGCATTCGTCAACACCAGATTCGAGCCGGCAGGCATGACCGACGACCCGGATATTCGCATGGCTTCGTCGATCGTCGACTATCTGTTTCGTCGATTGGCCGTTGAGTATCTAACCACTGACGAGCGTGCAGAGTTGGGTATTTACACTCGCGAAGAGCGTCTGCAGCCAACTCTGCCCGGCGTCGAAGAGTCGATCACCCACACGATGCAGGGCACCGATGTGTTCGCCGATCCAAAAACAATTCCGTCGGCGAGTGACCTCGTGGCACAGATCGACGCCGGCACATATTCGGCGCCACCAAGTCACGGTGTCAAAAAAGCTGCTGGTACGGGCATGATTTGTTCAGCATGCGGTTCGGCAAATATGCAACGCGCTGGTGCGTGTTATGTTTGCGGCGACTGCGGTTCGTCGAGCGGTTGCTCGTAAGAAAACGGTCAACGGTTACTGGCTATATTTAGCGCGTGACCAATAAATCGGTTGAGTTGGCTTGGTTCGCCGCGTTATGCGACGACGACTATGAATTCTTGGGCATAGCCGACCAAGATCTTCAGTCTTCGTGGCTGCACTGCAGCGACATAGTTCGACGCGCCGAGTTAAACGGCTTTGACAATGTGTTGTTGCCATCCGGCTACAGCCTTGGCATCGATGCGACCGCGTTTTCGGCGGGGATCGCGACTTTGACCAACGAAATCAAATTGCTGCTCGCGGTGCGACTCGGTGAACTCGTTGTACCGCAACTTGCACGACAAATCGCCACATTGCAGCAAATCTCGAATTCACGACTGGTTATCAATGCGATTTCATCCGAGATGCCAGGTGAACATCTGTCGAGCGAGTCTCGATACCGGCGCACGACAGAATATTTGTTTGCGCTGGGCGAGTTGCTCGACGGCAAAACTGTGAATCTTGAAGGCGAGTTCCTGCAGTTGCATATTGATCCACCAAGAATTACGGCCTCAGGTACAGGTTGCCCACCGATTTATTTTGGCGGATTATCGGAGGCTGCGCGCGATTGTGCCGCGGCGAGTGCGGATGTCTATTTGATGTGGCCCGACACGACCACGAAGATATCTTCGATCGTCCTCGACATGACTCAGCGGGCTCAGCGGCACGGGCGACCAATGAGTTTTGGTTGGCGCAGTCATGTAGTCGTGCGTGAAACCGAGCGTGAAGCGCGCGAGGCGGCGCGGCGATTGTTGTCGCGACTCGATCCGGTCACCGGTGACGCCATTCGCGCCAAGTCGCTTGACTCGACCTCGACCGGGGTCAATCGTCAGAGCGAGTTGCGTACCGCGGCCGATGACGAGGGCTACATCGAGCAAAATCTTTGGACGGGTGTGGGTCGCGCGCGCAGCGGGGCAGGCATCGCAATTGTTGGCGACCCAGACCAGGTGACCAGCAAGTTGAACGAACTCATTGATGCGGGAGTTTCGGCATTCATTTTGTCGGGTTATCCGCATCTAAAAGAGTGTGACCTATTCGCAAAATATGTTTTGCCAAAAGTCAATCACGGTTCACTTTCGTTGGCCCACACACCAGCCACCCTCGACTAACTAGTCAAGGCGACAGTTGATGCGTTTGATGCCGTTGATGAAACTGCTCTGCAGATAGGCGGGTTCGCCCGTGATCCGTAGGTTCGGCACGCGACGGCGAATCTCGTCGAACATCACGGCGATTTCGCGTCGTGCCAGGTTCGCGCCGAGGCAAAAGTGCGGTCCACCGGCGCCAAAACCAATTTGGGTGGGTTGCGGTGCGCGGGTCACGTCAAACTTGAACGGGTTGGCAAAAACGCGTTCGTCGCGGTTGCCAGAATTGTAGAACAGCACCACTTTTTGACCAGCGTTGACTTTGAATCCGTTGATGTCAGTGTCTGCAGTCGCGGTGCGACGGAAGTGAATCACCGGTGTTGCCCAGCGCACAATTTCTTCGACGGCGGTTTTCGTATGTAGGTCAAAGTTTTCAAACCAAATCTTGCGCTGATCTGGATTCTCGGTCAGAGCCAGCATGCCGTGGGTAATCGCATTTCGAGTCGTTTCGTTGCCAGCCACCACGAGCAAAATAAAGAAACTGCCGAATTCTTGGCTGGTGAGCCGTTCACCGTCCACGACGGCGTGCATCATCACGCTCGTCAAATCTTGGGTCGGGTTGGCGAGTCGTGTTTCGCCCAACGCCTTGGCGTAAGAAAACATGCCGATCGCGGCCTCCATCAGCCGTTCGATGGTCCCACCAAAATCGGGGTCGCCTGCACCCAGAATCGTGTTCGTCCATTCAAATATTTGTCGTTCGTCTTGTTCGGGTATGCCCATCATCTCGCAGATTATTTGCAACGGAAACTTGGCGGCGACTGCGTCAACGAAGTCGAATTCGCTGTCGGCATATTTATCCAACACTGAATCGATGATCGTACGCGCCTTGACTTTTACGTATTCTTCGATGCGCACAATCTCGCGTGGTGTAAAACCTTTCGAGACAATCGATCGCAGTCGAAAATGTTTCGGGTCGTCCATGCTGATCATCGAACCGAAGAACTCGTTCAGTTCTTGGGACAGATCGATGATGTTCGAACCCTTGCCACTGCAGAAAAGTTGCGGATTACGACTCACATGCCAAATGTCGTCGTGGCGGGTGAGAGCGATATAGCCGGGTCCCTTCGGGGCGATCGCCAATTCCATTTCTTCGTAAAATCGGTACGGGTCTTCGTCGCGCAGTTTGGCAAACGCAGACTCGCGAAAGTCGCGCGGAGCCTGCCAAAACTCGGGGGCCGAAAGGTCGATGTCTTCAAGTCGTACATCAAACAACTGCATGCCCCAAGAATAGAACTCTGCCATGCCAAACTCTGAATCAGACAGCTTGACTTCGCAGTCTGTTGCGCAAACGGCTAGGGTTTTGCAGAGTTAAGTCGCGAGTTCTTAAGGAGCAAGAGTCATGCCTGAAGCAGTTATTGTTGCCACAGCCCGAAGCCCAATTGGTCGCGCGAACAAGGGCACGCTCACTGAATTGCGTCCCGATGACATGTCGGCGCAAATCGTGCGCGCGCTGATGGCCAAGGTGCCACAGCTCAAGGCCGACGATGTCGAAGATTTGATGCTCGGATGCGGCCAGCCTGCGGGTGAGGGCGGTTTCAACATCGCTCGCGTCGTGGCCGTGCTCGCCGGGCTCGACAATGTGCCCGGTGTAACTGTGAATCGTTATTGCTCGTCGAGTTTGCAGACGATTCGCATGGCTGCCCACGCAATCAAGTCGGGTGAAGGCGATTGCTTCATCGCAGCCGGTGTCGAGACCGTGAGCCGTTATGCATCTGGTGCCAGCGACACCGCACCGAATGCAATTTTCAAACCATCAGGTGAGCGCACCAAGGCACGCGCCTTAGGCGGTCAAGGTGTTTGGTCGCCAGCAGGTGGTTTGGCCGACATGTATATCGCGATGGGTCAGACCGCTGAAAATGTTCGCGAACTCGAAGGCGTAACGCGCCGCGAGATGGACGAGTTCGGTGCACGCAGTCAGCAACGCGCGGTTGCCAACCAAGAAAATGGTTTCTTCGATCGCGAGATCACACCTCTTACTTTGCCGAACGGCACCGTCGTCGCAAAAGATGATGGCCCACGTGCCGGTACAACCGTTGAAGCACTCGCGGGTCTCAAACCGGTGTTTCGCCCCGACGGTGAAATCACCGCTGGCAACGCGTGTCCATTAAATGATGGCGCTGCGGCGGTCGTCGTGATGAGCGACACCAAAGCCAAACAACTCGGCATTAAACCTCTGGCGCGAATCGTTTCGTCTGGTGTCTCGGGTTTGAATCCAGAAATCATGGGACTCGGACCAATCGAGGCTTGCCGTCAAGCACTCAGGCGTGCGGGCATGACGATCGATCAAATTGATTTGGTCGAGATCAACGAGGCGTTCGCCGCCCAAGTTATTCCGTCGGCGAAACATTTGGGTATTCCAATGGACAAACTGAACGTTCATGGTGGCGCAATCGCGCTCGGTCATCCTTTCGGCATGACTGGTGCTCGCATCATGACGACACTTATCAACGGTTTGCAGCACACCGACAAGCGATTCGGTCTCGAGTCGATGTGCGTTGGCGGCGGCCAAGGCATGGCGATGATCATCGAGCGTTTGAAATAAATTGGCTTGCGTTAACGCAAACTTCTGACGTTTCTCTGGTGCAAGATGCCGGCGATGCCGGCGATGGTCGCAATGCCGACTGCAACGACAAAAAAAGTTGTGAACGCACCATACGCGCCATAAATAGACGGCGCAATAAATGCAGTGATCATTTGCCCAAGAACGGTGACAGCACCCGACAAGCCTTGTGCCGCCGAGGCTCGACCAAGTGGGGCCGCCTTGGCGATCGCCGACAACGCCGCAGGGATCATCGTTGCCTGCAAGATTCCCTCGATAAGTCCGATACCCAGAATCACCCATGGTTGTTTGACCAGGCCATAAGAAATCGTCAGCAAACTTATTGGAATAACCAGCCATAGCACCACGGCGATTGGCGAGCGTTTGTCGATCAACTTGCCAGCCCGCGCCGAAAAGAGAATGAACGGCAAACCATAAACCGCAAAGGTCAAACCCGTCATCGCGTTGTTGCCGCCAAGGTCGTCCAAGAATCGATCCCACAGAGCGTCAAACATCCCGGTCGGAAAAGTAATCGCAAGCATCAAAATCAACGCCACCCTGATGTCGCGAATTCGCAGCAAGTCGAAACTTAGTCGCTGAGATTCTGTGGTTGACATGAGTTCAGGAAACTTGCGTGGGCTGATAACAAAGAGTGCGAAAACGGCCAGGGCACCGAACAATAAAAAGGTTGCATCCAGTCCGAAACGCCCGATGATTAGCGAGCCAATTAGCGGGCCACAAACAAAACCACCGATCTCCATTCCTGAAACTGCACCAAGTCGCTCGGCACTGCGAGATTCGTCTAGATGTGCCGCCAAAGCACGAACGGCCGGAAATGTGAAGCCAATCGAAGCACCAACAATGCCACGACCGACAATAAATACGGCAAGCGAATCGCCGAGGGCAAAAATTATCGAGCCAAGCGCCGCCAACCCAAGACCAGCCTGAATCAATTTTTTGCCGTGCCCGCGGTCGGCCAACGGAGCAACAGACAACTGCACGAGCAGCCCCATCGCGAAACCTGTGCCAGCGATCAAACCCAGCGCCGAATCGGCATATTCGTATTGCTCTTGCAACTCGGACATGGATGCAAATACGACACTGTTGGCAGCGGCAGTCGAAAAAACGCTGAACAACAACAGCGGCAAATCAGCCCGTTGTTTTTGTTTCATCTCAAATCAATTCGACAACTCATCGAGCGCAGCGTCAAAAAATATCGGCCAGTGGTGCAACGCCCAAGATTCAAACTCTACTTCGCAGAGTCCGACGCACGAGATATTCGCGGCAGGGTCGTGCCAAACAAAAGAACCAGTGCCACCGAAGTGCCCGAACGTCGAAGCACTGTTGCGTGATCCCATCCAATGCGGATGTTTTGTGCCGTGAATTTCCGGTCCGTAACCCCAATTGCACGGATCAAATCTGCCCACGCCGGGCACGACACCTTCGAGTTCCGCAAATTGTGTTGCAGTTGCAGCACTTGCGGTGTGACTTGAAATCAAACTCGGGTTGCGCATCTCAAGAGCAAACTCGACCAAGTCATCCACACATGAGACGACATCGTGTGCCGCTGAGCCGTTCAAAAAACTTTTCGCCATTCCTAGTGGTTCAAAAATCGCATCGCACAGATATTCGCTGAAGCTGATTTCGGTTGCTCGCTCGACATGACCGGCAATCAACTCGTAGCCTGTGTTCGAATAGATTCGTTTGCGCCCGGGGGCGACGATTGGCACCGCGCCATCGAAGCTGTAGCCACCGGCGTGCGTCATCAGGTGGGCGAGCGTGCAATCTTGCTGGCCAACTTGTGCGTCGAGCGTTGTCGAGCCCTCTTCGATTGCGATAAGTACTGCCCATGCGGTCAGCAACTTTGAGACAGAAGCAACTCGCGAAGTTCGCGATGTGTCACCAAACGGGTGAGCGACGCCGTGACGGTCAATTACGCAAACTGAAGTGTTGCTCGCGGGCCATTCGCGGACGAGATCGAATGCCCGCATCGGGGCTATTTTGCCGCGCGAACTAATTCGGCGACGCGAAATGCAAGATCAAGCGATTGTCGGGCATTCAGTCGGGGATCACAAACCGTCTCGTAGCGCGTGTCAAGATCTTCTTGGCTTACCGACTCGGCGCCACCCAAGCACTCGGTCACATTGTCGCCTGTCAACTCGATATGAATGCCGCCTGGCCACGTTTTTTCGGCATGATGCGCCAAAACGAAACCTGTGATTTCGCGGATGATGTCGTCGAAGTGGCGGGTCTTGCGATTATTGGACGCGGTGAACGTGTTCGCGTGCATCGGGTCGCATGCCCAAACAACAGGGTGCCCGGCGTCGCGAACCGCACGAATCAACGGACGCAGACCCTGCTCAACTTTGTCGGCGCCCATTCGCGAAATCAAGGTCAAACGACCCGGCACTCGCGAGGGGTTAAGAGTTTCGCACAACGACAGAACGAAATCAGTTGTCGTCTCGGGACCGATCTTGCAACCAACAGGGTTACCGACGCCTCGCAAAAACTCGACGTGCGCGCCATCAAGTTGACGTGTGCGCTCACCAATCCACAACATGTGCGCCGAGCAGTCGTACCAGTTGCCCGTGAGCGAGTCTTGCCTCGTGAGCGCTTCTTCATATCCCAGCAACAGGGCCTCGTGACTCGTATAAAAATCGACCTGATGCAGCGCGCTGTGGATCTCGGTGTCAACACCGCACGCTCGCATGAACGCGAGTGCGCGCTCGACTTCACCTGCAACTTGTTCGTAGCGCAACCCTTCGGCACTTGTCGTGACGAACTCTTGGTTCCAGGCGTGCACACGGTTGAGGTCGGCGAAGCCACCCTTGGTGAAGGCGCGCAACAGGTTTAGTGTGCTGGCTGACTGGTGATACGCCTGCACGAGACGTTGCGGGTTCGGCACGCGCGATTCGTCGTGTGGTGCCGGGTCGTTGACCATGTGGCCACGAAATGACGGCAACTCGACGCCACCGATCGTCTCGGTGTCGCTCGAACGCGGTTTGGCAAACTGTCCGGCGATGCGACCAACCTTGACAACCGGAACACCCGTCGAATATGTCAGCACGAGTGCCATCTGCAAAATCACGCGAAGTTTTTCGCGAATGTTTACGGCAGTGAACTCTTCGAAACTTTCGGCACAGTCGCCAGCCTGCAACAAAAATGCATTGCCGCTCGCCACTTGCCCAAGTGCCGCCAAGAGCGATCGGGCTTCACCGGCAAAAACAAGCGGGGGATACGAGGCGATCTGCTTGAGCGAGTGCTCGAGTTCGTTTTGATCGGGCCATTTTGGCTGTTGAGCAGCCACACTGTTCTGCCAAGAAGATGGTGTCCAGCGGGCATTCATGATGACAACCCTATTACCGCAAAGTGCGTTAGACGGTGAGGATTTCTCCGGCGTCGTCGCGAAGCGTATCTACGGCTCGGCTTACGAGGCGGCGGGCTGCTTCTGCGGTAACACCGAGTTCTTCGCCGACCTGACGGAAGCTCTTGCGCTCGCCGTCATGCAGGCCAAAACGGGCTTCAACTGCGTAGCGTGCACGCTCGTCAAGAGTGCCCAGCAAACGGTCAAGCAAGTTTGTGTCGACCATGCCCATTACGGCATCTTCAGGACTGATGTCTTCGTTTGGCACGAGGTCACCCAAAGTTGCGTCGCCATCTTCACCGATTGTTTTGTCGAGCGAAACCGGCGTCGTCAAACGATGCAACTCTGCGTTCATTGCACTCAAACCTTCGGCATCGCCCGAGCCTTGACGCAATGCTGCGCGCAATGTCGCCGAACGATCACCGGGAATTCGAATCAAGCTTGCTTTTTGGTCAAGCGCACGACCGATCGCTTGGCGAATCCAGAAAGTTGCGTACGTCGAAAACTTGAAACCACGTCGCCAGTCGAACTTGTCGACCGCGTGCTCAAGACCAAGGTTGCCTTCTTGAATTAGGTCCAGAAGGTCCATGCCTTGCGGCAACGGGTAACGACGCGCGATCGAGACAACCAAGCGAAGGTTTGAACGAATGAAGCGATCTTTGGCGCGAGCAGCGTTGCGAATGTCGGCACGAATCACGGCACTTCGTTCACCTTTTTGTTGGCGCTTCCTTGCTTCGCGGCCAGCTTCGATCGCCTTCGACAAATCGCGCTCATCTTCGGCGTTGAGCAACGCAACTTTGCCAATTTCGTTCAGGTAGATACCAATTGAGTCAGACATGGGGGATTAGGGTTTCTTTCTATTCGGGGGGATTCGGGGGACTTGATACTTTAGGGCATCGGCAGAAATTGTCAAGGGGTTAGTGAAAGTTTTCATAATTTTTTAGAGCCAAGTTTTATAAGCCTTTCATCGGGTTGATTGTGGTTAGATCGGTCTGAGACTCATACACTTTGATAGTGCCAATGCGTGTCGGACTGTTCGGGGGAACATTTGACCCTCCACACTTAGGTCACCTAGTTACGGCCGTAAACGTGCGAAATGTGCTCAAACTTGACCGTGTGATTCTGATGGTGGCCAACGATCCTTGGCAAAAACACGGCATTCGCGAGGTGGCGACCGCACCAGACCGTTTAGCCATGGTCCAAGCGGCGATTGCGGGGGTTGATGGATTAGTTGCCGGCGACGACGAAATCACCCGTGGTGGCCCAAGTTATACCGCCGACACGCTTGCCACACTCGGCCAGCGCTATCCGGGCGCCGAACTTTTCACGATCGTCGGCGACGATGCTGCCGCCAAATTCGGCTCATGGCAACGGGCCAGAGAAATCGCCGAGTTGTCAACCCTTGTCGTCGTTGATCGACCCGGGTCGCCAATGGTGCCGCCAAGCGAATTTGTCTGGAACCGTGTCGAGGTTCCGCGACTTGAAGTCAGTTCGTCAGACTTGCGTGCACGCTTCATCGATGGTCGACCACTCGAATATTTGATCTCGGATCAGGTCATGCAAGTCATTGCTGCTCGTGGTTTGTACGGTTCAAAAAAGTGACAGCAATTCCGCAGCGGCAAAAGCAACGAACAATCGTCGCGCTTTGTTGTGGCGCCGCCGCCGCTTTGATGGTGCCGGTTGGCCTTGCGGTTGGTTACAACTCGGTTCTTAATTCGGGCAGCGGTACGAATGCCAACGACGTCAAGACGCTAAAAATCTTAAACACGCCACTTGCATTGCTCGCCACGGTGAACACATCAAGCGAAATCACATCGATTAATGTGATCGCTCTTTCTGGCAACAGTCTCGGCGGCACGATCATTTCACTTCCGGCAAAGTCAATGGCCGAAGTCCTTGAGGGTGAAGAGCCACGGCGAGTCTCAGATTCTTATGCGGGTGGCGACGCTTCGGCTTTTGTCGCCGATGTCGAGGGTTTGCTCGATGTTTCGTTTTCGGCAGTCGGCATTCTGGGTCGGGCAGAGTTGAATGAGTTGTTCAAGCCAATCGGACCTGCCGAAATTCTTTTGGACTCTGATGTAGGCAACACCGAGGCAGACGGCGCGTTGCGCATAGTCAGTAAACTTGGTCGTACGACCGTTGAAACTGCGGTACTGGTCGACGTTCTGCTGGCGCGTCAAATTGATCAAGGCGAAGCCGAGCGATTCAATCATCAAAAGTCGGTGTTGACCGCGATCGGCAACACGGTCGGCCTCGGTCTCGCACTTGAAACCGAGTCCACGGCTCTTGCTTCGCCCACCGACATCGGTTCTTTTTTTCAGCGGCTGATTTCGGGACCAGTTCAGGTTTGGCAGTTTTCCGCAACGGCAGTGCCCAGGGGCGATTTGAATCCAAAACCATTAGACATGTATCAACTCGACAAGTCAGAAGTGACGATGATCATGGCCAGCGTTGCGCCAACATCGATTACCGGTTCAGGCTTAACGGGGCAGTTGTCCCTACAGATTGACAGCCCGTTCAATAATGCCGTTGTCAGCCGCGAAATCGTGCGAAGGCTTTTGGCAGCGGGGTTCAATATCGCGCTTGTGCGCGAGGTGCCCGGACCGCCCCAAGA
>SXGT01658082.1_pt1 | contig 11900 bp, 10 predicted proteins | sample 3176221 | NCBI WGS metagenome assembly SXGT01 (sample SAMN11356862, study PRJNA531348) | freshwater metagenome | isolation source: freshwater sample F1-120 | place: China: Fuxian Lake, Yuxi | collected 2017-12-25
ATCCCAGTCATCGAAGTAGTAGCGAATGGCAAGAATGTCTTCTTCCCCTTCCACTTCTTCGTGACATTCGGTGCAGTTTTCCCAGTCCACTTGCAGGCTGTGCGCGCCGTGGCAGTCGGTGCAACCGTTGGCGTCGCCATGATCGAGGAAGCCAACATATTCCTTGCCCTCATACTCATAGGCGCCTTTGGCTTCCGTGCCAAAGCGGGTAGCTCCGGCCGCGAAGTAGTGAATATTGAGGAAGCGCAACCCTTCAGCGACCGTGTCGGCCTCAGCATCACCGATCAGCCGGTTGACGCTGACGGTCGACTCGCGCCCTTGGTGACAGTTGAGACAGAGACCGCTGTTTTCATCAGGAGCCGTGATCGTTGCGCCGCTGGGGAATTTGACTTCTTCAATGGCGTAGCGGGTGTACTCTTTCAGGTCATCATGACAGGTGGTGCATTGCATCCCATTCGATGGTTCTTGGGAAATGACCACTCCTTCGGCCAACGCCATCGGTAAGCCGCCGGACGTATGACATTTGGCGCAAGATCCTGGCACGGCGCCATCTTCATCCCAGTGGCGGAAGGCTTCTTCCGACCCAGCAAAGTGACCATTGTCGATGCGATGGACATTGGTGAGATCGACCGGCTCCGCCAACGCGGCATTGAGATCGGCCACCGAGTCCACCATCAACTGAATGATATATTTGCCGCCGTGGGCATAGGCGCCGGGATCCTTCAACGAGGTCTGGTAGTTGTAGGCCGCTTTGAGAAGACGCGCCGTCCACGCATTAAAGCGGTTGTCGCCATTGACCTCATCGGCGTCCGCTGTGCCGTTGCCGTTGGTGTCGATGAAGAAGTAGGGATGGCTGGCCGGCTCATAGACAATCGCCGTACCGGCTACATCGCCGGCATAGGATTGGATCGCCTGATAGAGCAGTTCGCGTATCCCCTCCATCTCGTAATAGATGCCTTCTTCCATGTCACCATCGCCGTCGTAATCGACTTCGGAGCCGGCCATACGCACGTCGCGCAACTCTTCAACCGTCGTCACCCCTTCGTGACAGTCGGCGCAGGCTTCGACCTTGACCTCTAGCGTATGGGAATTATGGCATTCGATACAGGAGTCAAACTCCTCGACATGGGCAAACATGGCGTCGTAGGTGTTGCCATCATACTCATAGCCGCCTTTAGCTTCCGTGCCATACTTGGTCACGGCGGCGGTGTAGTAGTGGATGTTGAGAAAGTTGAGATCGGCGCTGGCTGTATCCACATCGGGTAATGCCGCCTTTTCAATGGCCGCATCAACACTGACCTTGGATTGCCGCCCTTGGTGACACTCGACACAGCGCGCCTCGTCGCCCAACCCGGTCAGTTCGATCCCGGAAGGCATGACGGCGCTGGTCTTGCTTTGGTTGACGCTATTATGACAGGCCACACATTCGACCACCGAACCGATGGGCGCTGGGGCATCGACGGCGCCGGCAGCGCTGCCATCGACACCGAGAAAATCGAGGTGGCCCGGTGTGCTGTGACACTTGGCACAGCTTTCCGGCACCTCGGCGGGATCTTCCTCATTCCAATGGATGAACGCTTCCGCGGCAAAATCGGCATGAGGCGAAGAGAGCCACTCCTCTAAGAATGGAATGGTTACTGTCGTTGTAATTGGCTTGGTATCGCTTGTTGTTTGCGTCACTGCCACTTGTTGATCAATCGGATCAGCCGCCAGAGCCGACTGCGCCGTGATCACAACCAGTAGCACGACCAGCAAACAAGCGAACGGAATCACTCGTTTCATAAAACTATGCCTCCAATATTCAAGTAGTTGCTGTTCCTATCGGTAGGGGCGCTACCCCTACAGACTGAACAAGATGTGATGTTGATGGCTCGATAGGCGTACTCCTCTCTGGGTTCCTCCACTGGGTGTGGGTCGGGCAAGGGAAATCGGTCAGGTTTTCAGAACCTGACCGGTTACCCTGTGCTACGCTGTGACCACACTGTACTTAACCGAAGGGACAACGGGAATCCCAGGGGGTGACAAGCGAATCTTCCGGGAAAGTCGCGCCCAACGGGCCATCGTCCTCATCGTCGTGCTGGTGCTGATCGTCCGCGGATGCCAGCGCAGCCAGCTCGAGGGGTCCTATGCGTCGTACATGAGCGACGTCACCACCATCGTGACGGCGTCGGGCAAGGAGTCGGACCTGCTGCAGGAGATCCTGCAGAACAAGGATGGGGCGAAGGCCCCGGAACTGCAGGTGCAGGTGCGCGATCTCGGGACCAAGGCCGAGGCGCTGGTGGGTCAGGCCGAGGCGCTCTCGCCACCGGATTCGCTGGGCGCCCCCAACCAGAGCCTCATCACGGCCCTGCAGTACCGGGTGACCGGCCTCAAGGCGCTGGCCGATTCGCTGCCGTCGGTGATCGACTCGAAGAACCGTGCGTATTCGTCAGCGACCCTCGCGAGCGCCATGCAGAGGTTCCTCGCCAGCGACGTGATCTATCAGGATTCGTTCGTCGGACCATCCAAGCGCGCGCTGACCGACGCGGACATCACCGGTGTCCAGGTGCCGGACCGGCAGTTCTTCCTGTCGGGCGTACGCGCCGATCAGGCGTCGCCCACCGGTGCCGGGCAACTCATCCCGGCGCTCCAGCGCACGGGCACCACCGACGGCACCACCGACGGAACGGGCGGGCTCCACGGAACCGGCATCGCGTCGGTGCAGGCCCTGCCGCAGGGTGTGGAGTTACAGGCCGGGGCCGACACCGAGATCCAGGCCTCCGACACCCTCCAGTGGCAGGTGACCGTGGAGAACGCCGGGAACTTCACCGAGAGCAACGTCATCGTGCGTGTGACCTTCGCGAGCGATGCATCCCCGGGCGATGCCCAGACGGTGGAGAAGGAGATCGCCTCCATTGCCGCGGGCGAGCAGCAGTCGGTGACCCTGCCAGGCCCCAAGAGCCCCACCTTCGGTGAGGCCTCGGTGCTGAAGGTCGAGGTCGTACCGGTGCCCGACGAGGAGCGGACCGACAACAACCGGGCCGAGTACCCCGTCAAGATCGTCTTCTAGGGATGGCCGCCGTCCGGCGAGGCACCCGCGCCGACGGGTCATCCGGTGTCCGGGCACCGGCCACGGGCCACCGCGGGCTCGTCGGGCGGGTCGCGTGAGCGGGACCATTGGCTATCTGGGCCCTCAGGGCACCTTCTCGGAGGAGGCCCTGATCGCGTGGATCGGCGCGGATCAGGCATCGCGCGAGCGCCCGTATCCCCGCATCGAGGCGTGCTTCGATGCGGTGGCATCCGGTGAGGTGCGGGAGGCCCTGGTACCGATCGAGAATGCCATCGAGGGCGGTGTGACCCAGACCCTCGACCAGCTCATCGCGCATGAGGGGCGGATCGTCATCCGCGGCGAGGTCATCCACCCGATCCATCACCATCTCATCGGGGCACCGGGGTCGTCGCTGGACGGTGTGACGCAGGTGATCAGCCACCCGCACGCCACGGCCCAGTGCGGCCGCTGGCTGCGCGCGCGCCTCAGCGGCGTGTCCGTGGACCCGGCGCTGTCGACGGCCGACGCCGTGCGCATCGCGGTGGCGGCGGACCACGGCATCGCGGCGGTCGGCAACCGCCGGGCCGCGGACATCTACGGTGGCGAGATCCTGGCCGAGGACATCATGGACGCCCCCGACAACCGCACGCGCTTCGCGATCGTCGGACGCGAGGAGGGTCCGGCGGGTGGGCCGGGGCCCTGGACCACGTCGATCATCTGCGGCATCGCCGCGGACCGGCCGGGGGCGCTCCTGTCGATCCTCCAGGAGTTCGCGCTGCGGGCCATCAACCTCACCCGCCTCGAGAGCCGACCGGCACGCACCGGACTCGGGCGGTACGTGTTCTTCATCGACGCCGAGGGAAACCGCCACCGCGACCTGCCGCTGCAGGCGGCGCTCACCGCCATCGAGGAGGGTGGGATCGCCCACGTCACGGCCCTCGGCTGTTACCCGCGGGCGCAGGAACCCGCGTAACCCCTCGACGTCGGGCTATATTCCGCCCCGGAAGGGGGTGGTCCCGCAGCACGTACTGGTCCTCAACGCGTCGTACGAGCCCATCAACGTGTGCTCGATGAGGCGCGCCGTCGTGCTGCTGCTCAAGGAGAAGGCCGAGATCCTCGAGCACGCCCCCCGCGCGATCCGTGGCGTCGTGCGCGATTTCCCCGCCCCCCACGTCATCCGTCTGGTCTACCGGGTGAAGGTGCCCCGGTACGAGGCCCGGCGCATGAGCCGCCGTGCCCTCTTCGCCCGTGACGGCTTCGAGTGCCAGTACTGCGGCAGCCGCTCGAAGCTGACCGTCGACCACGTGGTGCCGCGCAGCCGCGGTGGCGACTCGTCATGGGTGAACGTGGTCACCTCCTGCGCGCCCTGCAATGCGCGCAAGGGCAACTCGCTCTGCCACGAGGTCCAGATGTACCCGCGCCGGAAGCCCCGCCCGCCCCGCGCGGACGTGTTCGTGGACGTCGCCGCCCCGCGGCGCCCGGAGGCGTGGTCGCGCTATCTGGCCGTCGCCTGAGGGGATCGCCGCGCGGGACCCCGGTGGCGGAGGCCGGCATGCGTCGGATGACCCTCTGGCCGGCATCGCCACCCACGTGCCCTCGGTGCGGACACCCGACGGGTCACCGGCGAGACGGATCCCATGAGGCCCCTGCCCACGCCGCGGCGGGGGCAGGGGAGGCCGCCCGCCGCGGCGGGCGCGTGATCCGCCTTAGAACCTGACCGTGAACGAGACGCCGGTGCGGTTCGCGCCGTTCGAGAGCGGTGCGCCGAGTGCCTGCAGCGTCACGTTCGCCACCGCCCCGGAGGCCGGCGCGACCCCGAAGGCGCTCTGCACGCACGCCCTCATGTCCGCGCTGAACCCCAGCGTGCCCGGCGGCGTGGCGATGGGCTGGTCAACCAGCGTTGCGTCGGTCGTAGGCACGATGCGCGCGAAGGCGTCCTGCGGGTCCGTGGGCGCCGGCGTCGGGGTGAGACCTGAGAGGCCGGACAGCACGCACCCGGACTCCTGGCTCGGGGTCTGCTGTCCGGAGCTCGGGGTGGCAAAGAAGCCGTCGATCGACAGCCCGTAGTGCAGACCGCCGACATCGAAGAATGCGCCCGACTCGCCCGGGAGGGCCAGCCGCTGGGGCCGCACGAACGTCAGTCCCAAGGTGCCGTCGGCGCCGATCGGGAAGGCGGTGGTGTTGTTCGTGCCCGGCCCATCCGCGGCGTACGGATAGGTGAGTGCGGATGTCTGCGCGGCGACCACCTGCGTGATGGCGGGCGTGGTCACGAAGTACGGGCTGATGCCGATGGGCTTGGTGCTCACGGCCCCGCCCGGTGCCGTGCGGTAGTTGAGGTTGAGCACGGTGTCCGCGTTCACCTGGCTCAGCGTGTCGCTGGAGGTCGGCTGGGTGAAGGCGGTCCAGAGCTCCGAGCCGACCGGCCCGCCGTCCTGCGGTGCCTTCGAGAACCCGTTGAACGGGGCGGACGATGACGCCGCCGTGCACGCGGCGCCGCGCACCGTGCATGTGGAACCGCCGAACGTGAACCATGGGGCCGACGTGGCACCCGGCAGGACGAACGGGTACTCGCTGCGGCCACCGACGATCGCCGTCGGGCTTCCGGGGGCGCACCACGCCGCCCCGGTGCCGCACTCCACCCATACCGAATCGAGCGGGGTGCCGGAGGTCCCGGGTCCGAGGATGGCCCCGGTGCCGAAGAAGAAGGTCAGGTGCAGGCCACCCGGACCGGTGGCGCCGGAGCTTCCGAGGAACTGGTTGATCTGCTCGCGCGTGGCCCCGGTGCTGGCGTTGAGCGTGTCGCTGATGCGGGGGGCCACACTGCTGTAGGTGAGCAGCTTCGCCGTCGTCGCCACCGACGCCGCGTCGGTGAAGTCGATCGTGAGGTTGCCGTTGTCGTCGACGTCGAGCGAGTTGGGCAGGCCGTCCCGGTCGCAGTCGCCACCGACCGCACCGCCGCACGGGTCGGTCGGGTTGTCCCCGGCGCCACCACCCCCACCGGCACCTCCACCGCCGGCACCTCCGCCGCCGGCACCTCCGCCGCCGGCACCTCCGCCGCCGGCACCTCCGCCGCCGGCACCTCCGCCACCGCCTCCGCCTCCGCCACCGCCTCCGCCGCCGCCACCGCCACCGCCCTGCATCTCGCGGGACATCTCACGTGATGCGGACGAGGCCGTCCTGATGAGACCGAGCTTTCCGGCCCCGAGGGGCTTGCCGGTCTTGGCGTTGACCTTCACCGAGCCCGCGGTCGCGTAGGAGCCCTTCGGTGCCGATGTCACGAGGGCGAAGCCGGTCTTCCTCGTGATGGTGCCGAGTGACGTCGTCTTGGTGGTGATCCGCACGTAGCCCGTGGACTTCTTGCGCGCGATCACGATGGGTCCGGCGTAGGCGCCGGTCGCCGTGATGAGGTGCAGCGTGGCGTTCTTCGCACGGGCCGCCGGCACCTTGAGGCGGAAGGTGCCATTCGCCTTGACCTTGGCCGTCGTGGCGGTCCCGTTGAGGCCGATGGCCGTCACGGACATCCCCCGCCCGCCCTTGATGGTCCCCGACACGGTGGCACCCTGCGCCACGGCGGGGATTGCAATGGCCGCGGCGATCGCCGCGGCTGTCCAAGCAGAGCGTCTCATCGTGACTCCTCGATGGGCCCGAGTCGGGGTCTGCGGTGACGCTACATGATGATCGCCGCGACGCCCACACGCCGGTTCCCCAGTATCACCCCCGCCCGCGGGCAGGGGCACTCCGGTCCCCCGTGCCGGTGCCAGATACCGGCCAACTCCCGGGCCCCGGGGGGTCTCATCGTGTGGGCAGCCGGAGCTGCGCGCTCGGAACGAGCCGGGTCACGCTGACCCCCAGCAGGCGCACGGGCGGCGGCCGGTCGGCGAGTGCGCGCCGCAGCGCAAGGCCGGCCAGCCGGATGATCTCGGCCTCGTCGTCGGTGGCGAGATCGGTGGATGCCGCCCGCGATCGGATGGTGAAGTCGGGGTACCGCAGCTTCACCGTGACCGTGCCGGCACCGCGCCCGTCGCGTCGGAGGCGGTCGGTGACCAGGGCGGCAAGCCGGTCGGCGTGCTCGGCCAGCACCGACGGGTCGTCCACGTCGTGCGGGAACGTGCGCTCGTGCCCGATCGAGACGGCCGGGCTCGATCGGGCGTTCACCTCGCGCGGGTCGAGGCCCCGTGCCCGGTCGCGCAACTCGCGGCCGTGGTCCGTCGGCAGGACCGCGAGGAGCAGCGCGTCGTCGAGGGCGGCGAGGTCGCCGATGGTGACGAGGCCCGCCTGGGAGAGCCGCTCCCCGGTCACCGGGCCGATTCCGGGGAGTGCGCGAAGGGGCCGCGATGCGAGGAACGGGGCCTCCTTCCCGGCGGGTACCACGACGAGGCCACGGGGCTTGTCGGCATCCGATGCGATCTTGGCGACCGTCTTGCACGACCCGCACCCGAACGACGCATCGAGCCCCGTCTCGCGCCGCACCGTCGCCTGCAGCCGGGCGAGGAACCGGTGGGCACCGCCGGCGGTCCACACCTGGCGGTACAGGTCCAGGTAGCCCTCGTCGATCCCCACCTGCTCGACCACCGGCACGATTCCGCGCACGACGTCCCACACCGCCCGTGAGTGGTGCCGGTAACGGTCCATGTCGGGCGGGAGGAAGATGGCCCCGGGGCAGCGCCGCCGTGCCTCCGCGGCCGGCATGGCGGAGTGGATGCCGAAGCGGCGCGCGGCGTACGACGCCGTGGACACCACGCCACGGCCGTCCGGGTCGCCTCCCACCACCACGGGACGGCCCTCCAGCGAGGGATCCTCGAGCACCTCGACGGCGGCGAAGAAGGCGTCGAGGTCCAGATGGGCGACCACGCGCGGCACGGACGCGACGCTATCGCCGGGATCGGCTATCAATCACGCATGGCGAACCGTCGTCCCGTGAGAGCGCCGGGTGAGCGCCGGGGGTCACCCGGCGAGTGGCCCGGGTACTCCACCATCTCGGGGCGGGAGGTGCCGCCCGTCTACGGTCCGGCCGAGGCGCCCGCCCGCCACAGCAGCGCCCGGCGGTAGGCGGGTGCTGCCGCCATTCATTGACGCCGCACGGCTGCGGGCGTTCCCCGACGTCGTCATCGCCGATGTACGGTGGTACCTCAGCGGCCCGTCTGGGCGCGACGCATACGCACAGGGGCACATCCCGGGCGCCATCTTCGTGGACCTCGACCGTGATCTCGCCGGCATCACCACGCCCGCCGAGGGCCGCCACCCGCTGCCCCGGGCCGAGGTGTTCGCGGCGGCCATGGGGGACCTCGGTATCGGTGACGGCACCGCAGTGGTGGCGTATGACGATGCCGGCGGCATCTACGCCGCGCGACTCGTGTGGATGCTGCGTGCGATCGGACACGACGCCGCGGTGCTTGATGGCGGGCTGGCCGCTTGGGACGGACCGCTCGAGCCGGGCACCGGCGTGCGGCCCGCCCCGGCATCGTTCACGGCTACGCCATGGCCGCCCGGTGCCATCGCCACGATCGCGCAGGCCGCCGACCGCGGCACCGTGGTCATCGATGCCCGCGCGCCGGAGCGCTACCGGGGCGACGCCGAGCCGGTGGATCCGCGGGCCGGTCACATCCCCGGGGCGGTCAGCGTGCCGTGCGCGGGTCACCTGGAGGGCGGGCGGCTGCTGCCGACCATGGCCCTGCGCACGCAGTTCGCAGCGGCCGGGGTTGACGGGGCCGATGGCACGATCGCCTACTGTGGGTCGGGTGTCAACGCCTGCCACACGCTGCTCGTGATGGAGCACGCCGGGCTCGGGCGTGGGCGGCTGTTCCCCGGGTCGTGGTCGGCGTGGAGCAACCGCCCCGGGTTGCCCATTGCCACCGGTGACGCATGAGGCGCGTCGCGCTCGCCGGGGCCCTTGCCGCCCTCGCCCTGCCCGCGGGTGCCACCGCCTTCACGGCCCAGGTGCAACGCGCCACCCTGCCCGACGGCGCGACGATCGCCTGGTACGAGCGTGGCTCCGGCCTGCCGCTGCTCATGAACATGGGCAGCGAATCCACCATGGCCGAGTGGGATCCCGCCCTGCTGCGGCTGCTGTCCCGTCGGCATCGGCTGATCATCTGGGACTACCGGGGCTTCGGCCTGTCGTCCGCCCGCGGGCTCGGGGGACTCACGGTGGATCGCATGGCCGACGACGGGGCCGCCCTGCTCACGGCCATCGGGGTGGCCCGGGCGGATGTGCTCGGCTGGTCGCTCGGGGGCTTCGTCGCGCAGCGGATGGCCGTCCGGCATCCGGGTCGCGTGGGGGGAGTGGTGCTGGCCGGCACCAACGCGGGGGGGCCCACGGTCGTGCTCGGCCCCGAATGGGCCCGGGCGGTGGATGACGACCCCGAGCGCACCGATGCCGCCGTCATGGGCGTGCTCTACCCCCGGACGGCAGCGGGCAGGGCAGCGGGCCACGCGTTCCTGCGTCGCCTCGACACGGCATCCGAATCGGGCGAGATCCCCGATGACTTCCGCGTGACCGGTCGCGCCTTCCAGGCGCAGGTGATGGCGGAGGGGCGGTGGATGGCCTCGCCCGCCAACCTGCGCCAGTTGCGGGCGCTCGGCGTCCCCGTGCTGGTGGCGGGCGGGACGCTCGATGTGCTGACCCCGCGGGCGAACGACGCCATCCTGGCCCGGGCCATCCCCAACGCGCGCCGCGCGGTGTTCCCGGGGGGCGCGCACGCGTTCCTGTTCCAGTTCGCGCCCGCCTTCAGCCGCCACGTGGATGCGTTCCTCGCCGACGCGGCCCCGGGCTGATGGGCACGCGCGCCCCGGCGCCGCTGCCCACGGAGTTCCACGGTGTGTCCATCGCCGCCGGCCGGCTCACGCACGGCGACCTCGACGCGCCGCTCGTGGGCGTCCGTGTGATGGTGCGTGACGAGAGCACGACGGACCATGAGGTCACGGCGGCCGGCCTCGCGGAGGCGATGCGCACCATTCTCACCACGGACCAGACCGACTGGTCACTGCGGCAGCGGGTCGCACGCGGCGTCGTGGTGCTGGTAGTGGCGGGGCCAGGCTTCGCCTTCGAGGTCCCGGTTGACGCCCGCGAGCGCACGGCGGCGAAGGAGTTCACCGTCGCCATCCGGGTCGCGGTGAAGGCGGCCGAGGCCGCCGGGTGACTCAGCCCAGTGCGGTGATGACCTCGTAGAAGAGGACGCTGGGGTCGCCCATGCCCTCGTAGCCCATGGTCTCGAGCTTGCCACCCTGTCCGCTGGGCGGATGCGTGATGTCGAGATTGAGTTGCACGGTCTCGTAGCCCTGCACCGTGCCCCTGCCCTTGCGTGTGCCCTCCACCACGATCTCGTCGGCCGGCCAGATGCCGAGCACATCCCCGAAATCGCGGTCGCCGCCCATGCTGGTGGTCATGTCCACGGCGTAGAGGTTCCCCGCGGCCAGTACGAGCGCGGTCTGGTGGTTGTCCATGCCCATCGCCGACCTCCCCGCGCTGACGCCGGTCAGGTCGCCGCCCTTCTTCTTGCGGAGGATCCCACCGACGATCTTGCCGACATCGCCGATCGCACCCGCCGGCGCCTTGCTGAACGACCCCTTGGTCATGAAGAAGCCGTAGTGCTCAATGGGCACGCCGACCTTTTGCTGCAGGGCGGCGGTGATCTCCTCGAGCGTCTGCATGCCTGCTCCCGTCATCGTGATCTGAGCGCGGGGAACGTGCCGCGACCCTACGCCCGGGTGCGGCCCGCCGCCCCCGCCGGTATCACGGCTGCCAGTCGGCCGTGAACGAGGGAACGAAGACGCTCCTCACGAGGGTGCGCACCCCCGTGCCGTCGATCCCCATGAGCCTCAGTGGCGCCGTGTTGGTCTCGGTGGCCGGCTGGAACGCGATGGTGAGCCCGTCGTGCGACAGGCCCACGGGGTTCGTGTCCAGTCCCGGCAGCAGCACCGTGACCCCGCCCGTGACCGGGTCGATGACCGCGATGCGCCAGTAGTCCTCGCCGCCGATGCCGCCGAGGATGCGCGTGCCGTCCGCCGACCAGGCGAAGGCGTACGGGCCGCCCACTAGTCCGGATGCGCGGTATGACGTCAGCCTCCGCGCCCCGCTTCCGTCGGGGTTGACGAGCCAGACCTGGCTGCGCGGGAAGGTGAATGGCGGGCTGCCCCCGATGCGTACGCGCACGTTCGTCTCGCGGGTGACGGCGATCGTGCCGGCCGGTCCCCACACCGGGCCCGACGACATTGCGGGGAAGAGGCGCGTGCGCGTCGCGATGCCGGCGAGGGGCGCGGAGTAGGTCGCCGCGGGCCGGTTCCATCTGGCCCATGCGTACGCGAGCGACGTGCCGTCCGGGGAGAAGGACGGGGCCGGGACGGTCTGGAACCCGTTGCCCCGCGCGGGGATGAGGGTGGCCAGCGGCAGCGTCGTGACGCCTGCGAGGGAGGCGGGCACGTCCACCCGCGAGAGGCCCTCGCCGGTGACGTAGCCCTTGCGGTTCGCGGTCTGGGTGCTGCAGGTGAACCGCGACGAATCCGGCGACCACGTGATGGTCCACGGCATGCATCCCGCCGCCGAGGGCACGACGACCCCGCTGGCCACATCGAGCACGCGGGTGCCCGTGACGAACCGCGACGACACCTGGAACGCCAGCCGGTTCCCGTCGGGCGAGATGACGGCGAACGAGCCGGTGGCCACCTTCCGCGCACCCGATCCGTTGTCGTCCGCCACCCTGATCGGGAGGTTGGCCCGGGTGTGGTTGCCGGCTGTGGACACCCAGGCCATGTCGGCCGACGCGGTCCCTGCGCCGCCAACGGCCGCGGCGGTCGCGATCACTGCGGCGATGGTGAGGTACCTCATGACTCCCCCCTGGGCGCCGGGTCCATCCCGGCCACTCTATGGGCCAGG
>SXGT01358199.1_pt1 | contig 11898 bp, 9 predicted proteins | sample 3176221 | NCBI WGS metagenome assembly SXGT01 (sample SAMN11356862, study PRJNA531348) | freshwater metagenome | isolation source: freshwater sample F1-120 | place: China: Fuxian Lake, Yuxi | collected 2017-12-25
CCGGCACCGAGAACTTGAGGTCACGCGGCATGAGGGTCTCGGTGGCGCCGCGCAGGAGCGCCGCCAGGAGGGGTCCGCCGTGGTTCTTCAGGAAGTCGAGATCGACATTGAGATCCTGGCTGCCGGCCGGCTGGATCTTGTTCTTCTCGATGTAGTCGGCAAACGCCTTGCGCAGGGCATCGCCGAGGCCGAAGCGGGCTGCGAGCCCCGCGGCCGGGGTGGGCGTGGGCGTGGTAGGGGGGACCGTCGTGTCGTCGCTCATGGCTTCCTCCGAGGCGGCGTTCTAGCACGTCGCGCCGAGACGGACCACCCGCGCGCCGCCGACGGCGCCGAGGGTACCGCGGGCGGGCGGCTCGATGTCCCCGGGCGCGGTTGCCGGAGACAAAAAGGGGGACAAATGGACTCCGACTGGACCTTGGGCGCCACGGGTGAGAGGATTCGCACACTCGCGGGCGCAGGCCGGCGAATCACTCATGATTTCGCAACATTCCGTCAACCTCTGGAACCGTCACCATGACGTTTGCCGCCCTGTATCCGCACGACGACGCGCCTCACCTGACGCGGGCCCTCGCGGCGAGCGGCGTCGGACTCTGGTCCTGGGACATCGCACGCGATGTCGTGGTGTGGGACGAACAAATGGAGCGCATCGTCGGCGCGCGTCCGACCAAGGCATCCGAGTACGCCGCGCTCGTCGCCCCCGACGACCGCGAGCGCGTGTGGACGTCGGTCCAAAGAGCAGTCGCGAGCGGCGTCTATGCGGATCAAGAATACCGCTTCGTGCGGCCCAGCGGCGAGGTTCGCTGGGTCATGTGCAAGGGGCAGGTCGAGTGCGGTCCGGACGGACGACCCGCGCGTGTCCTGGGCGCCACGGTCGACATCACCGAGCGACGCGCGCACCACGAGCAGCTCCTCACGCTGCATCGACTCGAGAGCGTTGGGCTCTTGGCAGGCGGCATCGCGCACGACTTCAATAACATGCTGGCGGTCATCCTCGGGTGCGCGAACCTCGCCGAGGCGAAGCTGCCGGAAGCCGGCGGACCCGCGTTCCAGGCGGTTCGCGGAGATCTCGCGGAGCTGCGCGAAGCGGCGGTGCGGGCGGCGTCATTGACGAGTCAACTCCTCGCCTTCGCCGGCAAGCAGGCGCACGAACCGCGCGCGTTCGACGTCAACGCTAGCGTCGCAAAGGCGCGGCAGGCGCTCGGGGCCCTCTTGCCGCCCGAGGTCGAGGTCGTCCTGGATCTGCGCGCGACGCGCCACGTTCATGCCGATCCGCGCCTCATCGAACGCGTGTTCACGAACCTGCTCATCCAGGCGCGCGACAGCATGCCGGGCGGCGGGCGCGTCGTTGTCGCCACGCGCGACCTCGCGCCGGGAGGGCCGCACGGGGTTCGCGTCGACGTCTCGGACACCGGCCCCGGCATCCCGACCGAGCACCTGGCGCGCATCTTCGAACCCTTCTTCGCGCCCCATGCGACGGGTCCGGGCGGCGGGCTCGGACTTGCCACCTGCTTTGGGATCGTCGAACAGAGCGGGGGCACGCTCACGGTCACGAGCGTTCCCGGGCGCGGCACGACGTTCCACGTGGATCTCGAGGCCTGCGCGCCGCGGAGTGTGACCGCGACCGCGCCGATGCCTCCCCTCGCGGCACCGCGCAGAGGCTCGGGGCCGACCTCGGTCCTCGTGGTCGAGGACGAGGCGATCGTCAGGAAGATGAGCGTGCGTTCGCTCGAGCTCCATGGCTTCCAGGTGCATGCGGCGGCGTCGGGCGCCGAGGCGCTGGCGATCCTGCGGACGACGCCGATCGACCTGGTCGTCAGCGACATCATGATGCCGCAGATGACGGGGCGACAGCTCGCCGAGCGCATCCGCGAGACCTGGGCCACGATTCCGATCCTGCTCATGACGGGCTATTCGGAGGAGCCGGTGGGCGGGTTCGAGCTCCTGCCCAAGCCATTCACGCCCGCCGCGCTGGCGGAGCGCGTCCAAAGCCTGCTCGCCATGGACACGCGCAGCGCTGCCGGCTAGACTTCGAGGCATGGCGGCCTCTTCGCTCGAGCCCGCGCCTCGGCCATCACCCGGAGTGCGCGACCGTAGCAGCGGGCACACCCCTGACGCGGGTTGCGCTTCCGGTGTCGTTCAGCGCGAGGCGAGCGCCGGCGGGGTCGGATTCGCCGCGCAGGAAGCGGCGCTCGCGCCGGCCGGGGAAGCGCCTCCGCGTCAGCGAAACGCGCCGTCCGCGGCGCGGCTCGAGGCGATCCAGCGATCGTTTGCAGAGGAGGGCCAGGCGCCCGTGCAGCGCAAGGAGCGCACGCACGTAAAGACCGACTTCGAATCGCTCGAGGTCGGCAAGGAGTGGTACAAGGACATCGGCAACTGGCCGTTCGTGGCGACCCCCTGGTTCAAGGGAAGCGTGGGCGGCAAGGTGAGCGTGAGGCCGGGCGCGAAGGTCGCGTTCGGCGAGGGCGACGCCTCCGGATGCAAGATCAGCTGTGGGGGTAGCCTCGCGGGCAGCCTGACGGCCGAGCTCGGGCTCGTGGGCGTCATCACCGCGGGCGCCACCGGCGGTCTCCAGACGAGCCTCACCGCGCAGTATGAACGCAAGGGCACGGACACCTTCATCGGGCTCGAGTTCGCCCCGAAGTTGACCACCGATCTCTTCGTGCAGCTCGGGCCGAGCGGCCTGGTCCGATTCTCGTACCCGCTCGTCGACCTCCCGCTCTTCAAGGCCAAGACCGGCTGGAAGAACGGCCAGCTCCAACCCTTCAAGGTCGAGGCGAGCGACGAGATCAAGGCGCTCTGGGAGTTCCTCCAGGACATCGTGCGCGATGGGCCCATCGACGCGCTGCGCGCGCGGATCGAGGCGGCCGGGGCGCAGATCACGCGCTTTGTCGACGACATGGGGGCCATCGCGGCCGAGCTCGGGCTGGTCGTGGGCTGCATCGCGAAGATGCCGTTGGACATCATCGGCGGGATGATCGGCAAGGCCATCGACCCGGCCACGTACCTCGTGAACCCGAACTATGCGAGCCTCTGGCAGCAGCAGGGCGGCAGCGAGGGACCGGCGCCGGCGAAGGTCCAGGGAGCGATCCAGGACATCGTGCGCCTCGCGGGCGTGCGCATTCGAAAGAAGAGCCAAGAGCCGCACAAGGGCGGCGCGAACGCGCTGCTCACGTACTACCTGACGACACCGATCGGCGAGCTGACCGGCGGAGGGGCCAGCGGACCCGCGCGGATCCTGGCCGAGGCCGTGCAGTTCATGGGCAAGCACGACCCGAATTCGCGCGGTCTGCTCCTCTTCTTCCCCGACGGACAGGCCATCGTGGCGTATCAGATCGGCGATCTTTCGGACGCCCTCGGGGACTCGGTCCTCGCGTTTGATTCGACCATCACCCTCAGCTGCGCGCCCGAATAGCGGCGGATTCCGGGGTGCGCGTCGTCGCAGTGCGCACGCGATACTCGCTCGCGAAGCGAAATTCTTGTGCATCGCGATCGCGAGGTCCAACGTCGCGGCGCTGGAGGGCGCATGCGTCTCGGGGTTCGAGAGGTCGCTCATCTCTTCGAGGTCACGGAGCGAACGGTCTACCGCTGGGTGCGCGAGGAGGCGCTGCCGGCGCACGAGGTCGAGGGGCAGAGCCGCTTTCACCGCGCCGAGGTGCTCGAGTGGGCCACGGCGCGAGACATCACGCCCTCGCCCGAGATCTTCGATGCGGAGGCGACCTCGCCCGAAACGTCGATCGCCGCGGCGCTGCGGCGCGGGGGGATCCACCGCCTTGCGCCGAACGACCACGAGGAGGCGCTGGGCGGCCTGGTCGCACATCTGCCGATCTCGGACGTCGATCGCACGGCCGTGCATGAGGTGCTCGGCGCGCGCGCGGGCCTCGGCAAGACGGGGGCCGGCGACGGCATCGCCATCCCGCACGTGCGCCACCCGATCGTGCTCGACGTGGCCGACGCGATCGTGACGCTGTGCTTCCTCGAGCACGCGCTTGTCTTCCCGTCCGAGCCCGCCCCGGTTCGCACCGTGTTCGTGCTCGTGACCCCGTCGGTTCACGCGCACCTCACGATGCTGTCGCGCCTGGCGTTCGCGGTGCGTGAGCCGCACGTGCGCGCCGTGCTCGAACGGCGAGGCACGGATGCCGAGGTCCTGGCGGCGCTCGAGTTGGTCGAGCAGCAATCGGTCGGACGCGCGGCGCCCGCCGAGGCGGCGGAACGTGCCGAGGCCGCCGCGAGCGAGCAGTTCCGGGAAAGACCCGCCAACGGGGTGGACTTGCGAGAGCCCGAGCCGAGGAGTAGACCCGCGCCGTGATCGAATGGGAACCGAGGTGTTGACGGGCATCGTCCTTATCGCCCTCGGGGGTGTCGCGGTGAGCGGTGTCCCAGGTCTCTTCCTGGCCCGCCGGTCCAAGCTCGGTGAGTGCATCGCGACGACGGTCGCGCTCGCAGGCTGCCTCGCGGCGTTCGTCTCGGCGCTCCTGGTCCTCGCCGGCGAGCCCGCGGCCCCGTTGGCCGTCGCGTGGGCCCTGCCGCTCGGCCGCTTTGCGCTTGCCATCGACCCCCTGAGCGCCGCCTTCCTCGCGCTCATCGCGCTCGTCGGCGGCGTCGCGACCCTCTATGGCGTTCGCTACTGGCCCACCGCCGAGCACCCACACAGCGCCCGCCGCGTGCGCGCGTTTCTCGGCCTCTGCATCGCCTCGCTCGGCTTCGTCGTCACCGCGAGCGACACCGTCTTCTTTCTCATCGCGTGGGAGCTGATGGCACTCGCCTGTTTCTTTCTCGTCACGACCGAGGACGAGAGCGCGCCCGTGCGCGCCGCCGGCTGGCTCTACCTCGTCGCTACTCACTTGGCGACGCTCGTCCTCATCGCGTTTTTCGCCGTGATGGCGGGCGCAAACGGCAGCACCGACATCGCCGCCATCCCGACCACCGTCGCACCCGCGACCCGCGGGCTCCTGTTTGTGCTCGGCCTCTTCGCCTTCGGCCTCAAAGCCGGGCTCATGCCGCTGCACGTCTGGCTCCCGTCGGCGCACGCGAACGCCCCGAGCCACGTGTCGGCCCTCATGTCGGGCGTCATGCTCAAGATGGGGATCTACGGGCTCGTGCGCTTCCTCGGCCTCATCCCGAATCCGCCCTCCCTCTGGGGCGGGGTCCTGCTCGCGCTCGGCGTCGTGTCGGCCGTCGCGGGCGTGCTCTTCGCCCTCGGACAGCACGACCTCAAGCGCCTCCTCGCCTATCACAGCATCGAGAACATCGGCATAATCGTGATGGGCCTCGGCATCGCGATGCTCGGACGCGCGCACGGGGATCCGACCCTCATCGCGCTCGGGCTCGGCGCCGCCATCCTCCACACGTGGAACCACGGGCTCTTCAAGGCCCTCCTCTTCTTGGGCGCGGGCGCCGTCATCCACGCCACAGGCACTCGCGCGCTCGATCGCTTGGGCGGCCTCGCGCGCACCATGCCCTGGACGACCGCCTTGTTCCTCGTCGGCGCCCTCGCCATCTGCGGCCTGCCGCCGCTCAACGGCTTCGTCAGCGAGCTCCTCGTCTACCTCGGCCTCGCCGCCGGCGTTACCGCCGAAGGTAGCACCATGTCGGCGCCAGCGGCCGCCCTCGCGATGCCGGCCCTCGCTCTCGTCGGCGCCCTCGCGGTCGCCTGTTTCGTCAAGGTCGTGGGCACGGGCTTTCTGGGAGAAGCGCGCACGCCCGAGGCCGCGCACGCCCACGAGGCCGCCCCGAGCATGCGCGCCGCGATGGTGACGCTGGCCATCGTCTGCCTCTTCATCGGCGCCCTACCGGTGGTTCTTGCGCCCGCCCTCGATCGCGTCATCGCGCTCTGGCCGTCGCCGATCCCAACCCCGCGGCTCGCCGACGTCGCGCCGCTCGGCACCGTCAGCGCCATCGCCATCGCCTTACTCGCGACGCTCGCGCTCGGCACCTGGCTCCTCCGGCGGCGCGTGGCGCAGGTCCCGCTTGGCACCGTGCCGACCTGGGACTGCGGCTACGCCCGGCGGCCACAATGCAGTACACGGGCTCGTCGTTTGCCGCATCCCTGGTCGGCGTCTTTGGTTGGATCCTGCGTCCGAGCACGCACCGCCCGCAGCTGACCTCGCCCGCCCTCGGTCCCAGCGGCGTGCGCTCGGCCTTCGCGTCGCACGTCGCCGAGCCGGTCCTCGAGGGCTTCGTCCTCCCGGCGCTCGGCCGCGGCGAACGCGCCCTTCGCCGACTGCACGTCATCCAACAGGGGCGCCTCCAGACCTACGTCCTCTACCTCCTCCTCGCCCTCCTCGTCCTCTTCCTGTGGCTGCTTCCCATCGGCTCGATGATCGCGGACCTCGGCGCCGAAGGAGCGTTCCCGTGAGCGCCGTCCTGCTCGTCGTCGGACTCGCGCTCATGCTCGTGAGCGGCCTTCCGAGCCTCTTCTGGCGCGGTCGCGCGGGCCGCCTCGCCGCCACCGCCACGATCCTCCTCGGCGCCCTCGTGCTCATCGCCGGCATGGCCGTCGGGCTCGCCGATCCCACCAGCGCCGCCCTCACGCTCGAGTGGTCCCTGCCATTTGGCCGCTTCGCGATCGACCTCGACGTGACCTCGGCGCTCTTCCTCATCCCGATCGCCGTCGTGCCGGTCCTCGCGGCCCTCTACGGCCACGGCTACGTCGACGCCGATCCCGCGCACTGGTCCCCCGCCGCGGCCGCCCAGATCCGCGTCTTCCTCGGCCTCCTCGCCGGCTCGCTCGGCTTCCTCGTCATCGCCCGCGACACCATCCTCTTTCTCTTCGCCTGGGAGGGCATGGCGCTCGGCTCCTTCTTCCTCATCACCGTCGACGACCGCGACCCCGCGACCCGCGCCGCCGGCTGGGTCTATCTCATCGCCACCCACGTCGGCATCCTCGCCATCTTCGCCCTGTTCGCCCTGCTCGGCACCGCCCGCGGCGATACGGCCATCGCGGCGCTCGACCCCGCCGCCATCACGGCCCTCGGGCCCGCCGGCCTCACCGCCGTCTTCGTCCTGGCCCTCATCGGCTTCGGCTTGAAAGCCGGCCTCATGCCGCTGCACGTCTGGCTCCCGCCCGCCCACGCCGCGGCTCCGAGCCATGCCTCGGCCATGCTCTCCGGCGTCGTCACCAAGGCCGGCATCTACGGCCTCGTGCGCGTCCTCATGCTACTCCCCGACCCACCCCTGGCCTGGGGCGTCGCCCTCGTCATCCTCGGCAGCGTCTCCGCCGTCGCCGCCCTCACCTTCGCGATCGGCCAGACCGACGTGAAGCGCATGCTCGCCTACTCGACCATCGAGAACATCGGCAGCATCACGATCGGCCTCGGCGTCGCGCTGCTCGGGCGCACGCTGGGCCAAGGCGAGCTGGTCGTGCTCGGCCTCGGCGGCGCCGCGCTCCACGTCCTCGCGCACAGCCTCATGAAGACGACGCTCTTCTTTGGCGCCGGCGCCATCATCCACGCCACCGGCACCCGCAACCTCGAGCGCATGGGCGGCCTCGCCAAGCGCATGCCACACACCGCGCGCCTCTTCGCCTTCGGCGCCCTCGCGATCTGCGCGCTCCCTCCATTGAGTGGCTTCGCGAGCGAGCTCCTCGTCTACCTCGGCGTCTTTCGTTCCCTCGATGGCGCTGCCCCCGGGATCGTCACCCTCGCCGCGCCCGCCCTCGCCCTCACCGGCGCCCTCGCCCTCGCGACCTTCGTCCGCGCCTTCGGCGTCGCCTTCCTCGGCGAGCCACGCACCCGCGAAGCCGCCCATGCACACGAGGGCCCGCGCGCCATGCTCGTCCCGATGGCGATCGCCGCGTTCCTCATCGCCCTCATCGGCCTCGCACCCGCCCTCATCGCTCCGCTGCTCGACGGACTCGCCGCCGAGTTCGTCGCGGGCAAGGGCTCCGCCCTCTTCGCGAACGAGTTCATCGCGCTCAGCGGCTCCGCGCTCCCGCCCCTCGCGGACCTCGCACCCCTCGCCGAGGTCACCCTCGCCGGCCTCGCCCTCGCCCTCGCTCTCGCCCTCGTCTTCCTGCTCCTGCGCCGCCGCGTCGCCCGCACCGCCTACCGCACTGTCCCCACCTGGGACTGCGGCTACGCCGCGCCGACCGCCCGCATGCAGTACACCGCCTCCAGCTTCGGCACGACGCTGGTCGGCCTCTTCCAATGGCTCGTCCACCCGAGCCGCACGCGCCCGACCCTCACGGCCCCCTTTCCGGCCGCGAGCCGCGCCGCCGAAACCGTCCCCGACGTCGTCCTGGACCGCCTCGTCGCCCCCGCCGGAGCCCACGCCGAGCGCGCCATCGCCCGCGTCCGCATCGTCCAGGACGGGCGCCTCCACATCTACATCCTCTATGTCCTCATCGCCGTGCTCGCCCTCTTCCTCGGACTCGGACTGTGATGGCCATCGCCCACATCGCGCTGCAGATCCTCGTCATCCTCGCCTTGCCGCCGCTCTTGATGGGGCTCATCAACAAGACCAAGGCCCTCTTCGGCGGCCGCGTCGGCCCGCCCCTCTTCCAGCTCTACTACGACCTCGCGAAGCTCTTTCGAAAGGACAGCGTCACCAGCCGCACCACGACCTGGGTCTTCATCGCCGGCCCCGCCGTGAACCTCGTCGCCATCGTCTTCGCCGCCCTCATCATCCCGATCGGCCCGGCGCCCGCGCCCGTCCACTTCAGCGGCGACTTCGTCCTCTTCGCGTATCTCCTTGCCCTCGGTCGCTTCTTCACGACCTCGGCCGCGCTCGACACCGGCTCGGCCTTCGAAGGCATGGGCGCCGCCCGCGACGTCACCTACGCCGCCTTCGCCGAGGTGACGCTCTTCTTCGCGCTGCTCGCGACCGGCGCGCTCTCGCATTCGACCTCGCTCAGCACGATGCTCGGCGGCATCGACCCTGCCACGCGCGTCGCCGCCACCGCCCCGCTCGTCCTCAGCGTCGCCGCGCTCGCGATCGTCCTACTCGCCGAGAACGCCCGGATCCCCGTCGACGACCCCAACACCCACCTCGAGCTCACGATGATCCACGAGGTCATGGTCCTCGACCACAGCGGCCCCGCCCTCGGCGTCATCCTCTATGGTGCGAGCATCAAGTTCCTCGTCTTCGCCGCGATCATCGTGCGCCTCGCGCTCCCCCCGATCGACGACGTCGCGCTCGGCTGGGTCCTCTTCCTCCTCCTGCTCCTCGCGGTCGCGATCATCGTCGGCGTCATCGAATCGGTCATGGCGCGCCTGCGCCTCACGCACGTCCCGGCACTCCTGGTCGCCTCGTGCCTCCTGGCCGGCTTCGGCTTCCTCCTCGTGGTCACCTGAGGGTCACGCGATGTCTGGCTCCGTCTTCTCGTCCCTGCTCGTCCTCATCATGCTCCTCAACTTCTACTGCCTCGGCACGAGCCGCATCCGCGCCCTCGTCCAGGCCGTGTCGCTGCAGGGCGTCGTGCTCGGCATCATGCCGCTGCTCGTCCACGATCACCTCGAGCCGATGGCCGTCCTCATGTCGCTCCTGACCGTCGGCATCAAGGGCGTCGTCATCCCGCTCATGCTCCTCCACGCCCTGCGCGAGCTCCCCATCAAGCGCGAGGTCGAGCCCTTCCTCGGCTTCGTCACCTCGCTCGTCCTCGCTGCCGTCGGCACCGCGCTCGCCGTCGCGTTCGCGCAAAACCTCCCGCTCGGCAAGGATCCCGGCGCGCATCTCGTCGTCGCCGCCTCGCTCTCCACGGTGTTCTCCGGCTTCCTCATCCTCATCACGCGCCTCAAAGCCGTGACCCAGGTCGTCGGCTACCTCGTCCTCGAGAACGGCGTCTTCGTCTTCGGCATGTTGCTCGTCGAGGCGATGCCGTTCTTCGTCGAGGTCGGCATCCTCCTCGACCTCGTCGTCGGCATCTTCGTGATGGGCATCATCATCAACCACATCAGCCGCGAGTTCCCCTCGGCCAGCACCGAGCGACTCTCGACGCTCAAAGACTAGCCAAAGACCAGAACGATGGCCTACGCAATCATCGGCATCCCGCTTCTCTTCGCGCTCGTCGCGTTGTTCGTGCGCTCGAACGCCGCGCGCCCGCTGCTTCTCCCGATGGCGGCCGCACTCCACCTGACGCTCGTCATCATCGCCGTCGCCGCCCCGGAGGCCCCCGAGCCCGGCGCCTGGCTCTCCCTCGACGCCCCCGGGCGCCTCGTCCTCACGCTCGTCAGCGTCCTCTTCTTCTTCTGCGCGCTCTACGGCGTCGGCTACCTACGCGCGCGCATCGATCGCCAGAACCGCGTATTCATCATCTGCATCCTCTCCTTCGTCGCCATGATGAGCCTCGTCACCTGGTCGCGCCACCTCGGCCTCGGCTGGGTCGCCGTCGAAGCGACGACGCTCGCGGGCGCGCCGCTCATCTACTTCAACCGCAATCCGCGCTCGCTCGAGGCCACCTGGAAATACCTCGTCATCGGCTCCATCGGCATCGCGCTCGCGCTGCTCGGATCGTTCTTCCTCGGCTACGCCGCCCTCTCCGGCGGCCAGGAGCCGTCGCTCCTCTACGACGACCTCCTCCGCATGGCGCCGAGCATGTCGCGTCCGTGGCTCGACTCTGCGTTCGTCCTCCTCCTCGTCGGCTACGGCACCAAGATGGGCCTCGCCCCGATGCACACCTGGAAACCGGACGCCTACGGCGAAGCCCCCGGTCTCGCGGGCGCCCTCTTCGCCGGCGGCATGACGAGCTGCGCCTTCCTCACGCTCCTCCGCACGCTCCACCTCTGCGACGCCGCCCACGATGGCGAGTTTCCTCGCGCGGCGCTGCTCGCGCTCGGGCTCATCTCGATGGGCATCGCCGCCGCCTTCGTCCTGCGCCAGCGCGACTTCAAGCGCATGCTCGCCTACTCCTCGGTCGAGCACATGGGGATCCTCGCGGTCGGCCTCGGCCTCGGCGGGCCGGCCCTCTTCGGCACGCTGCTCCACCTCGTCAACAATGCGCTCGCCAAGGCCGTCATGTTTCTTGCGGCGGGCAACATCCATCGCGCCTACGGCACCAAGTCCGCAGCCGAGGTCACCGGCGCCATCCGTCGCCTGCCCATCTCGGGCACGCTCTTTCTCCTGGGCTTCCTCGCCGTCACCGGCTCGCCGCCCTTCGGGCCGTTCGTGAGCGAACTCTGGATCATCAACTCCGCCTTCTCGACCGGCGCCACCTTCGTCGCGGTTCTCTTCCTCGTCCTCCTCATGATCGTCTTCATGGGCATGGGCGCAACGGTCTTGCCGATGTGCCAGGGGGCCCCCTCGGAAGCCGCCAAGCGCACGACCTTCGGCGACACGCTGCTCACGGCCGGGCCGCTCTTGGCGCTGATGGCCATCGTCCTGGTCCTCGGGCTCGCCATCCCCGGGCCGCTCAAGACCCTCCTCGACGACGCGGTGGCCTATCTACAGGTGCACCCATGAAGCCCTCCGAGCTCCCCTCCGTCCGCAACGGCGGCATCCTCCCGCGCGCGAAGCTCCCGTTGCTTGCGCCGACGCGCTTTCGCGAGACACTCCTGCGCGCGGTGGAGGCCGGCCGCCGCGTGGTCGCGCTCTTCGGCGACGCCGATCTTGGCCCAACCAGTCCCATCGCGCTGGTCGCCGTACTCGCCGACGACGCCGACTCGCGCCTGTCCCTCGTCGGCGCGCGCCTCGAGGAGCCGAGTTTCCGCTCGCTCGTCCCCGCCTCGCCCGAGCTGCACATGTTCGAGCGCGAGATCGCCGAGCAATATGGGGTCGAGCCCATCGGCCACCCATGGCTCGAGCCAGTCCGCTTCACCGAGCGCACCGGCGCCGGCCCGTTCCGCTTCGGCCGGAAGGACGACGAAGCGCCCCAAGTCGGCGTCCGCAACTTCTACCGCGTCGAGGGCGACGCCGTGCACGAGGTCGCGGTCGGCCCCGTTCACGCCGGCATCATCGAGCCGGGCC
>SXGT01645655.1_pt1 | contig 11898 bp, 8 predicted proteins | sample 3176221 | NCBI WGS metagenome assembly SXGT01 (sample SAMN11356862, study PRJNA531348) | freshwater metagenome | isolation source: freshwater sample F1-120 | place: China: Fuxian Lake, Yuxi | collected 2017-12-25
CAGAGCAACTGACTCTTAATCAGTAGGTTGAAGGTTCGATTCCTTCCGCGCTCACCACTCAACATTAAAGACTTAGCGGTTCCGCCAACGCGAGCTTTGTCAGCAGAACGCCGGAACGGGCCGAACGCCGACTCGCGCGTGACTGCGGGCTGCCGACACTGAGGGGCCGTGGAACGCGGGAGCGGGTTTTCCTTAGGTGATCGGCAGACGACGTATGCGATAGCCGTGATCCTCAACCGTCGCAAAAGCGCCATCGGCGAGTTGGGTTTCGCACTCTTGAATCACCTGAAGAAGCCGGGGCGTCACGAAGAGCGGCGTTTGGTTTCTCATTCGAAACAAGATCACCCAGGGACTCGCGGTCTTGGAAAGCGCCATGATCTCGCCGAAGTCGAGATCGAAGGTCAGAACGATCCGTCCCTCGCTTCGCGCCTTTGCGACGATGCCGGGATCTTCCATCCGTATCAGGCCCTGTTCGCGGAGATGAACTACGTTGTGTCCGAGCTGTCGAAGGGCCGAGACCGTGGTCATTGAGACGCCCATGTCGGCGAGGAAGTTCATGCCGCCGTGGGCGCAAACGGATGAAACTCTTCGTTCGCGAGAGCGGCTGCGTAAGCGAGCGCCTGCTTGATGTCTTCCGCCTCGAGGTCTGGATACTCTTCCAGGATCTCGGCGGCGGACATTCCGTGCGCGACCAGGTTGACCAGCAGGGACACGGTGATGCGCATTCCGCGGACGCACGCACGTCCACCCATGATGTTTTGGGCGAAGGTGATCCGGTCAAACGTGTTCACGCTGGCGACCTCCAGACCCGAGTCTACCAAGGCTGGACGATTGCGGTGCGGGACGCGAGACTTCATGCCAGTTCCTCCTCGCTGGGAACACGACAACTTTATCCATCGCGGCCTCCTTCGCCGGAACGGGCACGGCGTCACGTTCGCCAAACAGCTTCTGCATTCGGTCGGCGGACTCCTTCTCAGATCCCTCGAACAGATGTCCGTAGAGGTCCATGGTCAGCTTGATCGACGCATGGCCCAGCCTTTCGGCGATCTTCTTCGGATGGACGCCCTCGGCGATCAAGAGCTACGCGTGCGTGTGCCGGAGGTCGTAGAAGCGCATCTTGTCAATGCCGGCTGCCAAAGCTTCGTGGCGCGCGCGATCCCTCTTGTCCTTGAACGCGAGAAGGTCGCCGAGGTAGACCCGGCGGTGGGAGCCGGTTCTATGGAAGGGCAGTTTTCCTTCCTCTAGGAGTTGCACGAAGAAGGGGCGCGAGACGCCGAGCATGTTGGCGGCACGTTGAGTGGTGAGTTCGTGATGCTCGGCCACCACGGACACCGACTTGCCAGCCTCCATGTTGCGCGTGATCTCGGCCAGGAGAGCCACGATGCTGGCGGGGACCGGAACGGCCTGTCCGCTCTTGCCAATCAGCTTCACAGAGCCCTTCTGAACGAGTTGGCGAAGCGCGCGGAGGTCGGCGGTGTTTTGATCTGCGTTGGTGTTGACGGCAGGCATAGCGGTTGTCCATTCACAGTTTCGCATATTCGTCATAATCGAAATAATCGATTCCATAGGCTGACTCCGGTCCGACTACCGGAACCAGAGTTCACCACCCCCGGCGCCGGCGATCGGTAACTCCGGGCGGAACATCCGGATCGGTCCGGGCGAGGAGTCCTGGAATCCCGGCATCGGCAAGAAGTTCGCGATCACCGAAAAGCACTGGCCGCGGTTCCGCGCGGCGGCAATCCCGGAACTACGGCCCGACACGCCCGCCGATCGGAGGATCGCCGGCGCGAACGACGCGCGAAGCATGTAGTTCGGGCTGAATTACGGCTTCTGATGGCGGTGCATCTCCGCCGCGGCAGGCGAGCCGGCAAGCGGTCTCTTGATGATCCGGCCGGGTCAACGAGGCCGAACGTGATTTTCGCCGGGCTGAAGCCGCCACGGAGGAGCGGGAGGCCGGAGGGAAATCGCATCAACCGAAGGCGCTCGAAGTGAGACATAATCTGTTCATGCGCGTCGTCCTGTTGCTCCAAGCGGTTGGCCTGACTCTGGCCGCGGCGGAGGAGGCAGCACCGCTGTTCGAGCGCGACATTCTGCCAATCCTCTCCGCTCACTGCTGGAAATGTCACGGGATGGAGGAGCGCAAAGCCGGACTGGATCTCCGTACTCCGCCGCTCATCATGCGGGGCAGCGACCGGGGGCCAGTGGTCGTGAAGGGGTCATCGTCTTCCAGCCTTCTGTTCCGGAAGATCGAGTCTGGCCAAATGCCGCCGGGCAAGGAACTGAAGCCGCGGCCCGAGCAAGTGGAGACACTGCGAAGGTGGATCGACCGCGGAGCGGAAGCCGCGCGATCCTACGGCGCGCCCACTTCCGCCGAACAAGGCAAGGTCACCGAAAAGGACCGCGACTTCTGGTCATTCCGCGTGCTCAGCCGCCCCCAAACGCCGGGCGTCACCCACGCGGCGGCCAATCCGGTCGATGCGTTCCTGCGCTCCCGGCTTCAAGCGAAGAACCTCGGTTACGCTCCGCCCGCCGATCGCCGCGCGTTGATCCGGCGAGTGTGGTTTGACCTGGCCGGCCTGCCGCCACCGCCCGCCGATGTTGACGCGTTCGTCGCCAGTAGCGACGCCGCCGCCTACGAAAAACTGGTCGACGGTCTGCTTGGATCGCCTCATTTCGGTGAACGCTGGGGCCGGCATTGGCTGGACGCCGCCGGATACGCCGACGTGCACGGCATCGACTCGAACGTAAGCATCATCCGGTCGGGCGAGGGCAAATGGCGGTATCGCGATTGGGTGGTCCGCGCCTACAACGAAGACAAGCCCTATGATGAGTTCCTGCGCGAGCAGATCGCCGGCGACGAGGTCGATGACTGGCGCGGCGCCAAAACCTTCACGCCGAAGACGATCGGCCGCCTCGAAGCCACCGGATTCCTGCGAACCGCCGCGGACGACACCGATGTCGCTGAGTTGGACATCGCCCTCATCCGCTATCGCGTCCTGAACCTGACGATCCAGAACCTCACCAGCAACGTGCTGGGCCTCACCGTGGCGTGCGCGCAATGCCACAGCCACAAGTACGATCCGATCTCGCAACTCGATTACTACCGGCTGATGGCGATCCTGCAGCCGGCGTTCAATCCGCAGTCGTGGCCGCGGACCAAAGACCGGTTCCTCGCCGATGTGCCGCCCTCCGAACGCGCGGAAGTGGACAAGCACAACCAGGCAGTCGATACGCGAATCAAACCGCTGCGGGAGCAACTGGCCACGATCCGAAAGCCCTACGAAGAACGCATTCTGGCCCGAAAGCTGCTGATTCTGCCGGAACCGCTCCGCGCCGACGCCAAGGCCGCTCTCGATACCCCGGCTGCCAAGCGCTCCGATATCGAGAAGTATCTGGTGCGCAAGCTGGGCGCGCACTTGGCCGTGCCCGCCACCGGCGCCGAGGAGATGCTCGAAGGAGAAGACAAGGTGCGCTATTCCGCCGTGCGGGCGGAGATCAACGAGATCGAGAAGGACCGGCGTTCGTACGGGAAACTCCAGGCTCTCTACGATGTGGGTCCGCCTCCACCATCCTATTTATTGCGCCGCGGCAATCACGAGACACCGGCCGGCCCGATCGAGCCTGGGTTTCTCGCTGTACTGACCGGAGCTGACCGGCCCGTCACGATTCCCGCCGCGCCGTCCGATTCGCCGACCAGCGGCCGCCGGCTCGCTCTGGCCCGTTGGCTGACCGAACCCGGCGCCCCCGCGGGAAGCCTCGTGGCCCGCGTCATGGTCAACCGTATCTGGCGTCATTTGTTCGGAGAGGGATTCGTCGATCCTCCGGACAACTTCGGGAAGATGGGCGCCGCGCCTACTCATCCGGAACTGCTGGAGTGGCTTGCGGCGGATTTCGTGGCCGGCGGCTGGAGCGTGAAGAAGACGATCCGGCGCATCGTTCTCTCGGACGCCTACCGGCAGGCATCGCATCGGCCCGACGCTTTGGAGGCGGAGAAACTCGACCCCGGCAATCGTCTGCTATGGAGAATGCGTCTGCGCCGCATGGAATCCGAAGTGATTCGCGACTCCGTGCTCGCCGCGAGCAACTCCCTCGACCGGACTCTGGGCGGACCATCGGTAAAGATGGACTACCGCCCCGACGGCATGGTCGTCACTTCCAAAAAGGACTTACCGTCGCCCATGGCGGAATGGAGACGCAGCCTCTACCTCTTCACGCGGCGCAACTTCAACATGACGATGCTCAGCGCCTTCGATCAGCCCGTGATGGATACCAACTGCACGCGGCGCAACACTTCCGCCGTAGTGCAGCAGTCGCTCACGATGCTCAACGATACCTTCATCCTCGATCAGGCGGATCGCCTCGGCTCGCGCGTGGCGGCCGAGGCTGGCCCGGCGATCCCCGGGAGAATCGATCGCGCGTTTCAGGTTCTGTTCTCGCGGGCTCCATCGGCCAAGGAAGTGGCGTGGAGCACGGACGCCCTACGGCAGTTCGAGGATCGTTACCGGACCGCTGGCAAACCGGCCCCCGAAGCGCGTGACAAGGCGCTCGCGGCGTTGTGTCACACCCTGCTCAACACCAGTGAGTTCCTCTATGTCCACTAACAGACGCTTCTCCTTCTCGCGGCGGCAAATGCTTGCCAGTTCCGGGCTCGGCTTCGGGAACATCGCGCTCGCCCATCTGCTCGTGCAAGAGGGCATCGCCGCGGGCGTCAACTCAGCGGGCTCGGGCCTTCGTCCCACCAAGGGCCACTTTCAACCGCGGGCCAAGGCGATGATCCAACTCGTGCAAAACGGTGGTCCGAGCCAGATGGATCTGTTCGACCCCAAGCCCGAGTTGAGCAAACGCGATGGACAGCGGCACTCGTTCAAAGTCGAAATGTTCCAGCCGGGCAGCGAAGCGAATGAATTGATGGGAACGCCGTTCGAGTTTCGAAAGCATGGCCGCGCCGGCATGGACTTTTCGGAAGTGCTGACCCACACGCCTTCGATCGCCGACGAGATCACGATGATCCGGTCGATGGTGACCGAGCACAACAACCACGGCGAGGCGCTCTTCATGCTGGGAACGGGTAAGATCTTTCGCGGCCGTCCAACGATGGGCGCTTGGATCAGCTACGCCATCGGCTCCGAGAATCGGAACCTGCCGGCTTACGTCGTTCTCCGCGATCCCGAAGGCTACAACACCAACGCGACCTTGAACTGGGACAACGGCTGGCTTTCGGCGCTCTATGGCGGAACGGAATTGAACACCCAAGGGACGCCTGTACTCAACCTTCATCCGGCCGTTCCTCAGCCGGAAGGCTTGCAGCGCGACAAGCTGGCGCTGCTCGAAAAGCTGAATGTGGAGCACAAGGCAAACTATCCGCTGGACTCGGATCTCGAAGCACGCATCCACAATTATGAGCTCGCGGCGCGGATGCAACTGGCCGCCGGCGATGTGCTCGACCTCTCCAAGGAACCGGAATCGGCGAAGCGGCTCTATGGGCTCGACAATCCCGAAACCGCTTCGTACGGCGCCCGCTGCCTGATGGCGAGGCGCCTCATCGAGGCCGGCGTTCGCTTCGTGCAGGTGTTTCCGCCGGTCAAGCCGTCGTTCCAGCCATGGGACAGCCATTCGAACGTGAAGACCGAACTGAAACAGATTTGCGCGATGACGGAGCAGCCCGCCGCTGCCCTGGTAAAAGATCTCGGAATGCGCGGCTTGTTGGATCAGACGATGGTGATGTGGGCCGGCGAGTTCGGCCGGCTTCCGGTGTCGCAGAACGGCAGAGGCCGCGATCACAACCGCAATGCCTTCACGCTTTGGATGGCCGGCGGCGGTTTCAAGGCCGGTTACGTTCACGGTTCGACCGATGAGGTCGGGTACAAAGCGGTGCGGGACCGTGTGCGCGTGCCGGACCTTCACGCCACGATCTTCCACCAACTGGGGCTCGACCATCGCAAGCTGACTTACGTGCACAACGGCCGCGAAGAATCGCTGACGGATGCGTCAATCACGGGTGCGAGCGTAGTCGGCGAACTGCTGCGTTCGCCAGTGGTGGCGGTGTGAGGCGCGTTCCGCTGTTCGTTCTTTTGCTGTGCCTTGCTCAGCGGAATGTCCCGGCGCAGACGACCGTGAAGGCGCCGATGCGCGATGACGTGGCGTTATCCACCGATCTCTACAACGCCGGCGCGGGAGTTCGCCGGCCGGTTCTGCTCATGCGAACGCCCTACAACAAGAACAACCAGAAGGCGGTCGCGCAGCGTTACGCCGCGGCGGGATACACCGTGGTTGTGCAAGACGAGCGCGGACGCTACGAATCTCCCGGTGAGTCATTGCCCTACAACAACGAAGGCCAGGATGGTTTCGACACGCTCGAATGGGTAGTGAAGCAGCCATGGTGCGACGGCCGGGTGGGGATGTGGGGCGCTTCCGCGGTGGGCGCCGTGCAATGGCAGGCCGCGGCGGAGGGAGCCCCCGGCTTGGCCGTGCTATGTCCCACGGCGACCTGGGGCAGCTTTTATCGCAACATCTATCACGGTGGAGCGGCGCGACTGGCACTGATCGCGCAAGCCGCCGCGGGCCGAACCGCGCCGCCGCCAGGTAAGGCTCCGCCGAAGGATTGGGCGCCTGTACTGATGCACCTGCCGCTTGCGGAGATGGACCAGGCGATCGGATGGCCGTTACCTTGGCTGACGGGAATTCTCGCGCATCCGCGCCCTGACGGATTCTGGAAACGCCTGGATCTCACCCGAGACCTGGAGCGCGTCTCCATCCCTGCCCAACATATTGTGGGCTACTACGATTTCTTTCTTCGTGAGACCGTTTCGAACTTCCAGCGCGCCCGCAAGAATTCGCCCCACCAGCAGTTGATTCTCGGGCCGTGGGATCACGGCACGATCGGCAAAACGAAGGTTGCCGATGTTGATTTCGGCGAGGCGGCCAAGCTGGATGTGGTGGGGGAGAACCTGGCGTGGTTCGACCGGCATCTGCAAAAGAAGACGGCCGAGCCGGTCCCAGCCGTTCGCTACTTTTCAATGGGCGGCAACGCATGGCACACAGCCAGCGCCTGGCCGCCCCCCGGGACAAAGCAGATCTCGTTCTACCTGCATTCGTCGGGCGGAGCGAACACGCGCAACGGCAATGGAACGCTCGACCGGAAGCCGCCTGCCTCCGATGAACCGAACGATTCGCTGCGCGCCGACCCCGCCGATCCGGCGCCCGCCGTGGCCGAAGGGAATGGCCGTGGGAAGTACCTCGGGATCTGGGGCCCGACCGACCAACGCTCCATTGAGGATCGCCAAGACGTCCTTGTCTACGATTCCGGAGCGCTTGCCCAACCGGTGACAATCGCGGGTCCTGTCCGCGCCGCGATCTGGGGCAAGACCGACACGCCGGATGCCGACTGGGTAGTGAAGCTCGTGGACGTGGCTCCGAACGGTTTCGCGCACAACATCGCCATGGGCATCCTGCGTGGCACGTTCCGCGACTCCGAGACCGAACCGCGTCCTCTCGAGCCAGGGCGCGCCTACGAGTTCGCGGTCGACCTGGGACACGTCGCGGCGAGGATCGATCGCGGGCACCGGCTGCGCCTGGATGTTTCAGCGGCGTGCTTTCCGCTCTTCGATCGCAACACCAACACCGGCGAAGGTCCATTCAGCGCGCGCGTCAAGGTCGCAACGCAGCAGGTGTTGCATGGCCGCCGCCATCCTTCTCGCTTGCTCGTGTGGGCCCAGCCGTAGCGTCCTCTGGCTGTCTGAAGAAATCCGCATCTTCACCAAACCTGAAGCGCTCTAATCACGAACGATCCCGAGTTCCTAAAAGGCGAACCGCAACGAAGCCTGCGTGCGCCTGCCTTCCAGAGCCGAGATAATCGCCCCGAATCGCGCATTGGTCTGGCGTCCGGCGGGATCGAAGCGCGTGCCCGTATCGACTCCGGAGAACTGGGCGTGGTTGAACGCGTTGTAAAACTCCCACCGGAGCGTCAGTCCCATCCTCTCGCGAATGGGGAACCGCTTCTGCACCGTGAGGTCCCAGTTGTTGACCCCGGGACCGCGGAACACGTCCCTGGGCGCATTGCCGATGGTGCGCGCCGCCGGGCGCTGAAACACGCTCGTGTCGAAGTACTGGGTGAGAGTGCGGTCGCCCTTGGGAATCGGCGCCTTCCCGGTGACGATGACGCGCGCGCCGTCGCCACCGCCGGTGAGGTCAACCGCATCGGTGGTGCCAAGCCCGACGCCAAGGGGCTGTCCACTGACAAACGAGGCGATGCCCGCCAACTGCCAGTCGTCGAACACGCCCTTCACCACCCGGCGCTTCCAGACCGAGCCGAGCCTGGGAAGATCCCACAGGAAGTTGACCACCAGGTTGTGGGTGCGGTCATAGCTCGCCTTGCCGTAGTTCCAGATTCGTATGGGGACGAAGTTGGCGACTCCGGCGCCGTCGCTGTCGGCGTACGCCATCGCTTTGGACCAAGTCCACGCGCCCCCGAACTGCACACCGCGCGAGAACCGGCGGTTGGCCTGGACCTGCAGCGAGTGGTAGTTGGACGTGCCGGAATTCTCGCGGTAGTTCATCGACGCCCAACCGGGGAACGGCCGGAAGAAGTTGTCCTGCAACGGCAGTCGTGTAGTGGGGTCCTGGTTTTGAGGAAGGAAACGGGCGCCATACGGGATGGCGTTGATGTCCCGGCTCTGGAACAGGTGGCGCCCCAGGGATCCGACGTAGGCCACATCCACCACGGTTTGGAACCCGATGTCGCGCTGCACGCCGAGGCTGTAGTTGTACACGGTGGCGAGCTCGCCGCTAGGAGCGGTCATGTTCATCCCGGAGGGGAACAGCACGCCGCTGGTGTTGAGGAAGTTGGCCATGCCGCCGTAATAGATGAAGGGCGTTAACTGCGACGGCGGATTGCGGCTCAGATCGCCGATGACCGCGCCTGAGGGCCGGGTGTTGTAGAACATGCCGAAACCGCCGCGGATGGCGGTCTTGCCGTTGCCCGCCAGGTCGTAGGCGAAGCCCAGGCGAGGCCCGTAGTGAACTCCGCGCTGCTTGAGGAACGAACGCGGGTAGCCCGGGGTTCCCTGGACCACGGCGCCATTGAATGAGTCGCCCGAGCCGGGCACATGCGCGCCGATGAACACTGCGGGGGAAAACTGCCCGTTGACCGGATTGCGCGCGACGCGCTGGTTCTGCGCGTTCAGCGCGGGTGTGAACAGCGCCACGCGTTTCGATGCGTCGTACCGGAACGGGTCGAAATTGACGGCGCGCCGGTCGGCCTGCCAATAGGGGATGACGGCGGTGAAGCGCATGCCGTAGTCGAGCGTGAGCCTGCGGGACACCTTCCAGTTGTCCTGCGCGTACCACTCGAGGGTGGAGCCGCGGGCCTGCGTGCCGATGCGCTCGTCCGATTCGGAGTAGGCGCGGAAGTTGCCGAGCATCGCGTTGGCGAACGCCCAGCCTGAGTCGTTGGGATTGTTGATGTCGCGGCCGAAGTCGAAATCGCCCGCGAACGTGCCGGACTCGCCCTCGTAGTTCCGGGCTCGTTCGGCGTAGAATCCGAACTTGAGAGTGTGGCTGCCCCAGATCTTGCTGACACCGTCCGACCATGTGAACAGGATGTCGGAGCCGCGCTTGGGGAACCGCGCGTCGTTGCTAATGCGTACCGCGCTCGGAATACCGCCGAACGAGGCCCATGGCACCAAGTTGAGCAGGTTGTTCTTCGGATAGAACTGCGGCAGGTCCATGCCGATCTTGGCGCGGTTCAGGCGGTCCACGTCGGCGAGGTCGAAGGGAGGCGTCACCTCGACCGAGTGATGCGCGCCCATGGAGAACTCATGGACCAGAGTGGGACTCAGCACGTGGGTGAATGAATAGACGCCGGCATCGTCGGTGTAGCGCGCGTTCGACTTCAGATAGCCCCATGACTGCGAGCCGCCTCCCACGCGGTGCCCGTGGTTCTCCTCGCGCCAGATGGAACCGCGGACGTACATCCGGATCTTGGACGTGGCGTTTGCGTCGATGCGGAACAGGTTGTGCTGCTTGGGCTGGAAAATACTTTCCTGGAAGTTGTAGTTGTAGTTGCCGCGGGTCACCGACCGGTCAACCTGGTTCGGCAGGGGCAGCACGCCCAGCAGCTTCTGTCCATTTGAATTGACGCGGGTGGCGGGAATCGCGGCGTTGGGGAACAGCATGTTCGAAAGCGGATCGCGAATTGCGACCGCGGCCCCGTTGAGCTCGAGCGTGCGGGAGAAATCGCCCCGGCGCTCCAATTCGGTCGGCATGGTCACCTGCACCAGGGGCTGGGGCGAGTTGCCGCGAACGGTCTCCTGCGCAAAGAAGAAGAAGAGCTTGTCGCGCGTCGCGTTTCGCATCGCGGGCAGCAACACCGGTCCACCGGCCGAGAACCCGCCGGTGGTGTAGCGGTACCTCGGCTTTCGCAGGCCGTTGCTGTTGTTGAAAAAGCTGTTGGCGTTGTACTGTTCGTGCCGCTTGTAGATGTAGGCGCTTCCATGGAAGTCGCGCGTGCCTGACTTTGTGACCGCGTTGACGATCATTCCGGCATTGCGGCCATACTCGGCCTGGTAGTTGTTGAGCAGCACCTTCACTTCGGAGATGGCCTCGAGGTTGGTCGGGTTGTACATCGTATTCGTCGATCCGAGGTCGTTCATGCTCAACCCGTCGATCGAGTAGGTGTTCATTGTGTTTCGGATGCCGTTGACGGTAGGGCCGGTGGAGGGCCCCAGAACATCGTTCTCGGTCCCGTAGACCGCGCCGGGCATGGTGCGCAGCAGCGCGATGAAGTCGCGCGATCGGGTCATCAGGCTTTCAAGCTGATCCTTGGTCAGCACCGCCGACCGTTCCTGGCTGCTCGTCTGGACCGCCGCGCCCTCGGCCGACACGTTCACCGACTCGGTGACCGCCCCGATCTCCAGGCGCAGTTCGCCGACGTTCAGGCGCTCCGCGGCGGTGAGGTTGAGATTGGTGCGCTCCAGGCGCTTCATGCCGGCGGCCTGCGCGCGAAGCTGGTACCGGCCCGGGGCCAGCGCGGTGAACACAAAATCGCCGGCCGCCGACGTGGTCGCCTCGCGCGTGTCGCGCGTGGCTTCGTGGACCATGGTGACGACCGCGCCCGAAATGGCGAGGCCGCTCTGATCGGCGATCGTTCCGGTGATTGTGCCGGTTACCGTCTGTGCTGAAAGCGTGCCGACGGCGAGAATAAGCGTTGCAAGTAGGCGCATCCGCCCTCCATTTCTCCCGAGGCTATCACAAAGCGCGGACCGGGTGGGCTGCCGGCATGGAAGGCGCACTGCGATGCCGCTGGCACTGGTGGACCCCGGCGCTTCGGCCCCTATGCTCGACACCGGCGCGGAAGACCCCGAAGAGGCGGAAGGTTCTCAGCCGTCTCCGATGTGGGCGTTTACCGGGAGTTGCGGGGAAATCCCTCATTCCTGGCATCTTCGTTACCTGGATGTCGAGCGCCGTTGACTCGAGGGAGGGGAGCGTATTCCTTTTGGCGTCCCGGCAAGATGCCGGAGGCGGTCATCGAGGTGGTTCCAACCGCGAGGGGAGCAAGCGGGAAGGATGGCGGCGGCAGCCGTAGCGTCCTCTGGTTGCCGGACGAAATCCGCCCATCACTGGCGCGGTGTCTCCCGCTGGGCTCGTTAGAGTGGCCCCGGGCGGACCGCAGCGCGGGCTAGGCCGCTTCGCGTTCCGCCGCGGCCGCGCAACATCGATCCCCTAGCCCACGCGGAACACCTCACAGCCTGGACTCACAACCCAGCGATTCCGCAACCAAATTTTTTAGGCTGCCAGAACATTTAATTTCATTGTTGTTTTAGGCTGAATCCGACTCGCGAGCAGGTTCTCATTGTTGCGGGGCGCTTGCGTTGCCGCCAGATCTTGTATAGTATGAATACA
>SXGT01599127.1_pt1 | contig 11897 bp, 10 predicted proteins | sample 3176221 | NCBI WGS metagenome assembly SXGT01 (sample SAMN11356862, study PRJNA531348) | freshwater metagenome | isolation source: freshwater sample F1-120 | place: China: Fuxian Lake, Yuxi | collected 2017-12-25
AACCCTTCCCCCCCCCCCCTGGGGGAGTGGGGCTGGGGGTGCGGGCTCGTTTGCAACATACGCCCGCGTCATCGCCTTCACCGGCTCCGGCGGCGTCGGCAAAAGCACGCTCATTGGCAAGCTCATCTCCGTGGTGCGCGCCCAGGGCCATAAGGTCGCAGTCCTCGCCTGTGATCCGCAAAGCCCGCTCTCAGGCGGCGCGCTCTTGGGCGATCGCTTCCGGATGGGCAGCACGACGGACGACGGTGTCTTCATCCGAAGCCTCGCCGCCCTGAGTGGACACGGCGCCTTGGCCGATCATCTCGACGTCATGATCCGCCTCCTGGAAGCGTTCGGGTTCGACGTGATATTCCTCGAAACCGTAGGCTCCGGGCAAGGCGATGTGGAAGTACGCGAATTTTCCGATGTGGTCGCGCTCTTGCTGCAGCCGGAGAGCGGCGACGACGTGCAATGGGAGAAAGCAGGCATCCTGGAATGTGCCGACGTCGTGATCGTACACAAGGCCGACCTGCCGACCGCGGATCAGACGGCTGCTCAGGTGCAAGCGGCGCTCGATCTGTCGCCAGCGCGCCATGTGCCGGTCGTGCGTGTCTCCACGAAAGCGAACCGGGGGCACGCGGAACTGTGGCAGACGATTGAATCGCTGCCGCTGCGCCGAAAAAACACCACGGCAGCGCGGCAGCTTTTCCAACTTGCGCTGGGCGCGCTGGAAGAGAACTTCCGCGCCGCCGAGAAGCAACACGATCCAGAATTGCTCAAACTGGCGGACGCCTGGCAGCGCGGCGCGCTTTCCCTAGCCGAAGCCGCGGCAACGCTCATGCACCTGTTGACGCTCCGTAGTGCCGACGTGAAGCCGGTCAATTGACGCTGAACTCCGGCGGAAAACGGCGCTGAACGGCTTCATCAATCAGCTTCTTGCCTTCCATGAAATCATGCAACTTGCGCAAACGCGCTTCGACGTCCGCTTCCTCCAATAGTGCTTGCTTGAAGTCGGCGTCGAGTGGCAAGGCGAACGCGATGATGTCACACAAGGCGCCGAGCGGCAAATCGCTGTGCAGCAGCTTGCGGAACTGCTCGACCGCCTCGCCCTGGTTTGGAAACCAGGCCGGCGCCTTCTCGATCAAGGTGCGCCGCCAATGGTCGCAATGCTCGTCGGCCAACGCGACCTCATCCACGGGCGTGCCGCGCGCGATGCGATACAGCTTCTCCGTCGTGAGCTCCTTGACGATGCGAATCCGTGCCACGCCGCGCAGGAGGATGTTGAAACACCCGTCGTCAAGCTGTTGTTCGGCGACGATTCGGCCGACGCAAGCGACCGTGTGCAGCGCCGGCGCAGCGCCGGGGTTGTTCTCCCAACCAGGCCGAGGAAGCACCAGCGCGATCAGCCGATCATCGTCGAGCGCGTCCCTCGTCATCTGCCGATAGCGCGGCTCGAAAATGTGCAACGGCTGCATCACGTGTGGGAACAGCACAAGGTTCGGCAGCGGGAAAAGCCGTGCTATGCCGTTGAATGTCGCTTCGTTCATCGTCAATCTTTCGCTTACGCTTCGGCGTCGTCTTCGAGGAACGCTTCCGGCTCAGGCCAGGCTCCGGGCTCTGGATTCAGTTCCATCGTCGGGATCAATTCCTCGCGGATGACCACGGCACGCGTCGGCTCCGGCTGGCTCAGCAATTCCGCGAAACAGCGATCCATCTGGCCCCAGAATGCATCCTGATCCAACCCCAGGAATGGCGTACCGTAGCGCTTCATGTAATCGCCGCTCGAGCGATACAGCTTAAGGGCGCCGCGGACGTTGCCGTTGCAAAAATGGCACAGCCCGACCGCGGCCTGGATCAACCCTTGATAGAATCGCTTCTCCGGGCCAAACGTCTCCATCCACAGCGACTCCCACACCTCGTGAGCCTCGAAGAAGTCGCCGCGATTGAAGAGCACGATGCCCGCCAAGTAGCGTGGATCGTATTGGTTGGCGTCGGCGTTCATAGGATTATTATATGCTGTTTCCCACGCCGCTTGCGGCTTAGCGCGCACGCTAAGCCGCGAGCGAGAGACAAAAGATGTTCTCCCGGCGGCTGCCCCTGAGCGACCTGATTGACCTGTGCCGAATCCTGCGTCACAACCTCGGCGCGGGGCTGACGTTGCACCGCGTCATGGAGCAACAGGCGGATCGCGGCCGACGTTCCTTCCGCGCCATCGCGGGGCGCATCAGCGTGGCGATCCAGAGCGGCAGCAGTCTGTCGCGCGCGCTGGACGACGAGAAGGACGCCTTTCCCGTGCTGTTCCTGGCGATGGTCCGACTCGGCGAATCAACTGGAAACATGCCAGAGATCTTCGGTGAACTGGAACGCTACTATGAATTGGAACTGCAACTGCGGCGGCAGTTTCGCAGCCAGATGTTTCTGCCGATCGCGCAGTTCGTTGCCGCGGTGGCGATCATCGCGGGGGTAATCTACATCCTCGGCCTGATCGCATCGCTCAATCCGGGCGCCAAACCGATGCTGACGATGTTCGGCCTGTCCGGCGCTCCGGGCGCCCTGGCGTTTCTCGGCGTCGTCTTCGGCACGCTCTTCAGTGCCTGGTCGGCCTACTTCATCCTGTCGCGCATGGGCCAACAGAAAGCGTGGATGGACCGAATCCTCCTGGCGACGCCCGCGCTCGGCCCGTGCTTGCGCGCCCTCATCATGAGCCGCTTCACGCTTGCTATGCACCTGACGCTCGACACCGGCCTGTCGATCACGAAGGCGTTGCGTCTCAGCCTGGAAGCGACCGGCAACGCCTATTTCACGTCGCGCGCCGACGCCGTCGTGCAGGCGCTCAAGAACGGCCAACAACTTCACGAGGCCCTCCAGACTAGCGGGCTTTTCAGCGATGATTTCATGGAGATGGTCGTCAGCTCCGAAGAAAGCGGCCGCGTGCCGGAGATGATGAAGCAGCAATCGCAGTATTATCACGAGGAAACAGCGCGCAAGATGAAAACGCTTACGACGGTCGCGGGCCTCGGCGTCTGGATGTGCGTGGCCGGATTCATCATCTGGGCCATCTTCAGCCTGGCAGGCATCTACTTGAATGCGATCAAGATGTGATCGGCCATCATAGAAGGGCGACGAATTCGTCGCTGGTCATGCCCGCTGCGTCGATTTGTGATTTCAGCAAGCCCTTGCCGAGAGTTTTGCCTTTGTGAACCGGAATGGAGAGGTGGTAGGGATGCCCTTGTTTCTTGAGGATATGATGGCTGCCGCTGATTCGGTCCAAAATGAAACCGGCACGCTTGAAGGCGCGCACAGCGTCTTCACCGGAAATTGCCGGGAGTTTAGGCATGGACGTTGATCCATCGTTTGTCGCCGGGAGTCTCATCCGAGCGTGAATCCTTCCAAGGAATCGACATGCCGGAATCCTTGTAGGACTCCAAGACTCCCTTGACTGCTTCCGTGACGTTGGCGATGGCCTCGTCTTTGGTGTCGCCGCAGCTACCAGTTCCTGGAAGATTGAGGACGATTGCGGAATAACTGCCGTCCTCTTCAGTCGCGATCAGAACGTGGATGGCGTACGTTTCCTCAGATTCCCGCCCGCTTTCGAGGTTCGCGCTGGAGCGCTCGCATTGGCTCACATTGATATGATCCGATCCCATGTTGGGCCTCCCTAATTTGTCACTTCCTGGTATTTGATGATACCGACAATGCAGTGAAGTGGGAAGCTCGACATGAGCGCCGGCCAACGTGAGCAAGAAAAGGAAGGCCGCACAACCAATCGCCAGCCTCGGAATCTATGGCGCCGCCCGTACGATCAACGCCGATTCGTACAGCCCCATCGGCCGGCGCTCGATCAAACGTAGATGCGCGGGCAGATGACGTGCCAGCGTCCCGGGCGAATTGTGATGGCCGAACAGCACCACCGTGCGCGGATGCTTGTCCAACTCTGTGACCAATGCGTCAATTTCCTTGCTGCGATACGCGCGGAAATCGCTGCGCCCCGTGGCAAACGCGACCGAATCGACATGACGCGGAAAGCACACGACGGGCGTCGCCGGATCGCCGCAGCGTTCGCGCATCGCCGCGGCGTCGGCCATCGGTGAACGCTGCCGCGCGTAGGCGGGGACCAGCACGCCGTTGACAAACGCTTGCACGAGCCAAAACGACGCAATTAGACCGATGACCCAGCGCGAACGACACCGATCGGTCCGCGCGACGAAGCAGCCCAACGCCAGACACAACGGCGGAAACGCCGGCAGAATGTACGTCGGCAATTTGCTTCCTGCCAACGAAAAAAAGAAGACGCACCACAGCCCCACGAGCAACAGATATCCCATGGCCGGGCAGCGCTTTTGCGAATCATCGGTTCGCGTTGAGGTCAAGAATCGCATCAAAGGCCAGGCAAGCAGCGTAATCGGCAAGAGACCGCTTAACAAGTACGGCGCGTAAAACCACACGGGTTGCACGTGATCGAACGGCTCGACGAAACGCTGGATGTTGTGCTGCAAGAGAAAGTAGCGCCCAAATTCAGGACGCTGCACGCAAACGGCGGCATACCACGGCAGGTTGACGGCGAGAATGATCGCGACAAACACCAGCCAGAGCCGTGGCATACGATTCCAATCGTGTGACTCTGTCGCCGAAGCATCCACACGATTGGAATCGTATGCCACGGGATTCAGCCAGCGTTGCACGACCAGCGGCGGCACGACAAGCAGTAACGCAACGGGCCCTTTCGTCAAGACGCCCAACGCGCACGCCAATGCCGCGACCAGCCACCAACCGCGCCGGGGCTGCCGATCCGCGCAAGCATGATACCCCGCCAGCCATGCGAGCGTGATCCAAAGAGTCAACAGTCCGTCCAGCACGAGGAGCCGGCCGACGCCCAGGAAAAACGGCGACACGATCAACAGCAGCGCGCCCCAGAACGCCGACCGCTCGCCAACCAAGCGTCTGCCAATGCCAAATACGAGGAGGACGCTCGTATGGATCGCCAGCGCCGGAATCAAGCGTGCCGCCCATTCGTGATAACCAAACAGAGAATAAGACAACATCACCAGCCAATAGAACAGCGGTGGCTTGTCGAGATACGGTTCGCCTTGAAGCACCGGAACCAACCATTCGCCACGTTCGAGCATTTCGCGCGGGATCTGAGCGTAGCGTCCTTCGTCCGGCTCGAAGAGGTGAAACGACATGCACGGATACAGAATCGCCGCCGTCAGAACGAAGATGATCGCGAACGGCCGCCAACGCCATGCCGTGGACTCGGAACACGGCCCAGGAAACAGCACGCCGGTCCAGACAAATGGCAGCCAGCCGAGCAAATGTGTCGGCGTCTCCACCGTCGCGACCTTGACGGCGGATTCCTGGGTCCAGCGCGGCATTCGCTCGACTTGCACCACCGGCGTAGCCTCCTTGCCTTGCGTCAGTCCCGTCAGGTTGCCACAAATGCCTATCACGTGTCAATGGCGGTTACTACCTTGCAAAAGCGCCCCGTAGTCGGATACATTACCTGTATCCTGCCAGATTTCGTCAAGTGATTGAGGTCTTCCAAGGAGCCGTGTGCCATGTCACGAATCCGTCCGCGCTGCATCGGCGTCATCTGTTGCATACTCTTGCCAACCGTTCTCGTCGCACAGGAGCCGCGCAAGATCGAATTCAATCGAGACATCCGGCCCATTCTCTCGAACAACTGCTTCGTATGCCACGGGCCGGACAACAACCTGCGCAAGGCGAAGCTGCGGCTCGACGACGAGAAGGATGCACACGCCAAAGTCATCGTCAAGGGAGAGCCTCTCGTCAGCGACATATTCACACGGCTCATAACGGACGAGGCAGGCAAGAAGATGCCGCCGGCGAAGTCGATGAAGGCGCTTACGAAGGCGGAGATTCAACTCATTCACGACTGGATCGAACAAGGCGCGAAGTACGAATCACACTGGTCGCTGATTCCGCCGCGCAAACACGAATTGCCGAAGGTGAAGACCGCCGCGTGGATGAAGAACGACATCGATCGCTTCGTCCTCGCTCGGCTTGAACAGGAAGGGCTGCAACCCTCGGCGGAGGCTGATGCGCGTACGTTGATTCGGCGGTTGTACTTCGATTTAATTGGGTTGCCTCCCTCGCCCGAAGAGGTGGAAGCTTTCGTCAGAGAGTATGCGAGCGCTAAGCCGCAAGCGGCGTATGAGAAGGTCGTAGATAAATTGCTCAAGTCGCAACACTTCGGCGAAAGGATGGCGGTACACTGGCTCGACATCGTCCGCTACGCCGACACTGCGGGCTATCACAGCGACAACAATCGCGACGTGTGGATGTATCGCAACTGGGTCATCAACGCCTTTAACGCGAACATGCCATACGGGCAGTTCGCCAGGGAACAGATCGCCGGCGACCTGCTGCCAAACTCGAACAACGATCAGAAGATCGCCTCGGGCCACAATCGTCTGTTGCAGACGACTGAGGAAGGGGGCAGTCAGCCGAAGGAATATACGGCCAAGTACGCCTCCGACCGCGTCCGAAATTTCTCGACCGCCTGGCTCGGCCTGACGCTGGGCTGCACCGAGTGTCACGACCACAAGTACGATCCGTTCACGACCAAGGAGTTCTACAAGCTCGCGGCATTCTTCGCGGACATTCAAGAGACGGCGGTCGGCCGGCAATCGCAAACGCCGATCATGACGGGCGCCCACCAAGAGCAGGTGAAGAAACTCGACGAGCGGATTGCCTCGCTGCAAAAGGAAATCGCCGCCTTGCCGAAGGAGGAAGTGAAGGCCGCCCAGCAAAAACTCGCCGCGGTGCAGAAAACAAAGGCTGAGTTCCTCAAGAATGTCCCGGGCACATTGATTTCGACGGCAGGCACTCCGCGCATGATCCGCCTCCTGAAACGCGGCAACTGGCTCGACGACTCGGGCGAAGTCGTGATGCCTGACGTGCCGGCTTCGCTTCCGACCATGAAGATCGAGAAAGAGAAGAAGCGTGCGACACGCCTCGATCTCGCGAATTGGCTCGTCGATGCCGACAATCCGCTGACGGCGCGCGTGTTCGTCAATCGCCTGTGGCTGCTTTATTTCGGCCAGGGCATCGTCAAAACGGCGGACGACTTCGGCGCCCTCGGCACTTGGCCCACCCACCCCGAGTTGCTCGATTGGCTAGCCCTCGATTTCCAGGCGAACGGCGGCGACATCAAGCATTCCATCAAGCAGATCGTGATGTCGGCGTCATATCGCCAATCGTCGAAGGGAACGCCGCAACTGCGCCAGCGCGATCCGTACAACCAGCTCCTCGCGCGCCAGGGCCGATTCCGCCTCGACGCCGAATTCGTGCGCGACAACGCGCTGGCGATCAGCGGCCTTCTAGTTGACAAGGTCGGCGGTCCCAGCGTGAAGCCGTATCAACCCGCCGGCTACTGGCGCTACCTCAATTTCCCCGTGCGCGAATGGGCCAACGACAAGGGCGAAAGCCAATATCGCCGCGGCCTCTACACCTGGTGGCAACGCACGTTTTTGCAACCGAGCCTGCTCGCCTTCGACGCCTCGACGCGCGAGGAATGCACGGTCGAACGCCCGCGCTCGAACACACCGCAGCAAGCCCTGGTGCTGTTGAACGACCCGACCTATGTGGAAGCGTCGCGCGTCTTCGCCGAGCGCGTCGTCCGCAGCGCCAAGAAGACGCCGGACCGCATCAACCTCGCGTTCCAGTTTGCACTGCAGCGCGACGCCAGCGCGATCGAGCTCGACGTCCTCACGAATCTGTACGAGAAGCATCGCAAGCACTACGACGTGAACGCCAAGGACGCCCAGGCCATCCTCGGCGTCGGTTACACGCCGGCGTCGAAGGAGCTCGCGCCGGCGGAACTGGCGGCGTGGACGTCGGTGACGCGGGCAATACTGAATTTGCATGAGACGATTAACAGGAATTAGGAGAACATCATGGTAACACTGAACATTAGCATTCCCGACGAGTTGAAATCCTTCGTGGACTCGAAGATCGGCTCTGGGCGATTCAAGGACGCAAGTGCCTACCTTCAATTGCTCATCGCGGAGGCGATGGAAACACAGGAGGAAGGCTTCAGCGAAGAGCAGCGTGAACGAATCGACCGGATGCTTCTGGAATCGACGGATTCCTTCGACCGCGGCGAGTATGCGCCGCTTCGACCCGGCGAATTCGAAGAGGTGGCCCAGCGTGTGATCGAACAGCACCAGGGAAAACAAGCATCATGAGCGTTGCTGTCTTCCGGTCGACTGAGTCCATTTGCGATATCGAGAACATCGCTCGCTATTTCCTGGACCAGAAGACACAGGCGACGGCGCTCAAGTTTGCCAGAGGGGTAACAAAGACGCTGGACATTCTGGCATTGTTCCCCGAAATGGGCGCGCCCTGGGAATCGGAAAGGACGCGATTGCAAGGTGTTCGTTTTCAGAATGTGCGCGGATTCAAGAACTACCTGATTTTCTACCGCTTGACCGAGCCAGGTTTGTACGTGGAGCGCATCGTAGACGGACGTCGAGATTTGGAGCAAATTCTGTGAGACGGGGTAGCATAGCCATGACGCGACCGAATTCCAATGAAGAGATGAGCGACAAACCGCGATTCAAACGGTTCCCGGTGAAGGCACAGTCTTTTGGCGCATTCGACTATCTTCATTATCGTCTTCCTCAATACGGGTTTCTTCTTGCACAAAGCGTAGCGATTCAAATGTCGCGAAGGGCTTCGAGAACCCGAGTTCTACACGTTCCCACTATCATTTATTCGACAACATCACAACACGACGACTTCATGAGGAAAAGTGCTGACAAGAGGTCTGGATATCGAAAGCAATAAGAACGATCTTGGATTCGAGCAGATCGCTCGCGACTTGAATATTCCTTACCTGAGAAAATAAGATGAGGGGTCCGAAATGCTAAACTGTCAAACCCGCCGCACCTTCCTGCGCGACACCGCCGCCGGCATGGGCCTCGCTGCCCTTGCCTCGTTAGCCGGACGCGCCCGCGACGGACCCTTCTCCAATCCGTCGCGGGCGCGTCCGGCTAACGGGCAGCCCGGCGTCATTCGGCCGCATTTGCCCGTCAAGGCCAAGCGCGTCATCTGGCTGTACATGGCCGGCGGGATGTCGCACCTGGAAAGCTTCGATCCGAAGCCGCGACTGCGGGCGATGGACGGGCAGCTGATGCCGACCTCGTTCACCGCGGGGCAGCCGATCGCGCAGCTTCAAGGCAACAACGCCCTGCGCTGCTTTGGGCCGCAGCATCGCTTTCGCCGCTACGGCCAGTCGGGGCAGGAGATCGCCGAGATCTTTCCGCACATCGGCTCGATCGCGGATGACATCTGCATCGTCCGCTCGCTCAAGACCGACGCGATCAATCACGATCCGGCCCATACCTTCATGAACACCGGCACGACCATCTCCGGCCGGCCGTCGATGGGCTCGTGGCTCGCCTATGGCCTCGGTTGCGAGGCGGAAGATTTGCCGGCGTTCTGCGTCCTCACCTCGTCCGGGCGTTTCGGCCAATCGCAGCCGATCGCCCAGCGGCAATGGCACTCGGGCTTGCTGCCGTCGCGCTACCAGGGCATCCACCTGCGCGGCACTGGCGATCCCGTGCTCTACCTCAGCAGCCCGCAGGGGGTCGATCAACAACGCCAGCGCGACGTCGTCGATGCCGTGCAGCAGCTCAATCGCTTGCACGACGGCGTCGTCGATGATCCCGAAATTGCCACGCGCATTGCCCAGTACGAGATGGCGTTCCGCATGCAGACGTCCGTGCCGGCCCTGCGCGACTTCGCCCAGGAATCACAGCAGACGCTGCGTCAATATGGCATCACTGGCCCCGACGGTTCCTTCGGCGCAAATTGCTTGATGGCTCGCAGATTGGCTGAGCGCGGCGTGCGCTTCATCCAGCTCTATCACCGCGACTGGGACCATCACGGAACCGTCCGCGATCATATGCGCGGCAGCGCCGGTGAAGTCGATCAAGCAACTGCGGCGCTCGTCAAGGACTTGAAAGCCCGCGGCATGCTCGACGACACGCTGATCGTCTTCGGCAGCGAGTTCGGCCGCACGCCAATGGCGCAGGGCAACGGCCGCGACCATCACATGAAGGGCTTCAGCATGTGGCTCGCCGGCGGCGGCATCAAGGGGGGCACGAATTACGGCGCCACCGATGAACTCGGCTACAACGCTATTGACCCGATCGTCACCGTCCACGACCTGCACGCGACCATGCTGCACTTGCTCGGCATCGATCACCTGCGTTTGACGTACCGCTTCCAGAGCCGCGATTTTCGCTTGACGGACGTGAGCGGCAACGTGGTAGAGGAAATCCTGGCCTGACCCCAACATTGGCACAATCCAAATGGGCCGGTCGGAACCAAAGTCGACGTCGATGTGACGCCGTCGTTTCGTCCGAGCCAATTCTCTACGCGCCGCCAACTCGCTCCTGTGCGGGCGGGCTGCGTGCCTCGTTCCAGTTGTCCTTGGCGAGCGAAGTCGATGGCCATTCCCAACATACGATAGGTCTCATGCGGCGCATGGAAGCCGCGCGAATTCCTCCACGAACTTCTTGACAATCGCATCAATCCTTGCAGGCCGTAAGAAGATGGGCATCAAGGTACTCCGACATGGCAATCGATCCTATTTGCGGCATGACTGTCGATGAAGCGACGGGCCTTCGCGCCGAGCATAGCGGCCAGACCTTCTACTTTTGCTGCGAACACTGCCGCCGAAAGTTCATCGCCGCTGGCGCACGCGCCGCCGCAAAGCAAAACGGGGAGCGGTCGAGCAGATATTTTTGCCCGATGTGCGCGAGCGTCGAAAGCGACAGGCCGGGGAGTTGCCCCAAGTGCGGCATGGCCCTGGAACCCGCGCGTCCCATGGCCGCCAGGCAAAAGGCAATCTACACCTGTCCAATGCATCCGGAAATCAAGCTGGACGGACCGGGAGCCTGCCCGAAGTGCGGCATGGATCTGGAGCCGAAGGGCGGCCAGCCGGAACGTGCCGAGGACGACGCCGAACTACGTAGCATGACGCGCCGATTTTTCGTCGCCGCCGTGCTGACCATACCGGTCTTCCTGCTGGCCATGCTGCCGATGGTCGGCGTCCGATTACTGGCAGCTGAGCTATCTTCGCGGCTGCAACTCGTTCTCAGCACGCCCGTGGTTCTCTGGTGCGGCTGGCCGTTTTTCGAGCGCGGCTGGAGGTCCATCGTCACCTGGAACCTCAATATGTTCTCGCTCATCGCCATCGGCACGGGGGCGGCTTTCTTCTACAGCGTCGTCGGCATATTTATGCCGGGGCTGATTCCACCGAGCTTTCGACATCACGGTACGGTGGAAGTCTACTTCGAGGCAGCGGCTGTAATCGTCACGCTGGTTCTGTTGGGACAGGTGCTCGAGTTGCGTGCCCGACGCCGGACCGGGGCCGCCATTCGGGAATTGCTGTCCTTGGCCCCGCTGATCGCCCGCGTTGTGCGTGAAGGTCAAGAATGGGAGGTACCGCTGGAGGAAGTCCAGCGGGGCGACATCGTGCGCGTGCGCCCCGGCGACAAGATTGCCGTCGATGGCAAGGTCACGGAAGGCGCAAGCACTGTCGATGAGGCGATGCTGACCGGCGAACCGCTGCCGGTCCAGAAGAGCAAAGGCGACGCGGTGATCGGCGGGACAGTCAATCAAACCGGCTCGTTCTTGATGGTGGCCGAAAAAATCGGCCAGGACACGGTCCTGGCGCGGATCGTGAACCTGGTGGCCGACGCCCAGCGGAGCCGAGCGCCGATTCAAAAGGTTGCCGACATCGTAGCGGGCTATTTCGTGCCCGCCGTCGTGGTGATTGCCGTCAGCACATTTTTGGTATGGATGATTGCCGCGCCGCGGCAGCCCGCATTGGCATGGGCCTTCGTCAACGCGGTGGCCGTGCTGATTATCGCCTGTCCCTGCGCTCT
>SXGT01922559.1_pt1 | contig 11896 bp, 9 predicted proteins | sample 3176221 | NCBI WGS metagenome assembly SXGT01 (sample SAMN11356862, study PRJNA531348) | freshwater metagenome | isolation source: freshwater sample F1-120 | place: China: Fuxian Lake, Yuxi | collected 2017-12-25
CGAAATTCCAGAACATTTCATCCCGGCATTTAAACCAGCAAAGGTTTTTGTTGAGCAAGTTAAAAATAATGTAACCTCATTGCCTTCCGATGAGGATATGGAAGATTAATCATTTTTAGTATCCTTTCCAGCACTATGCATAAAGTTCATTATCTTGTTTTGTTTTTGTCGTTCTTATTACTCCTAACAATGTATATTGGTTGCGAAACAAAAGCTGCCGATGTTAAAGAAATTGCCAAAACAAGATCCCTGGTTGTAGAAAATACTACACGCGAAGTGCTAGAAATGTATGCAAAAAAAGAACTTGGTTCTACCGATTTGCTTCTCCTCGAAAATCTAAATAAGGATTTAGATAAAAATACTGATCTGAATAAAAAAGCAGAAATTGCCCGAAAGCTTTCTGCAAAATGGTTTGATTTAGGTCATCCAGCCGTTGCTGGGTCTTATGCTGAAATGGTCGCTGAGTGGTTTCCTTCTGCTGAAGCATGGTCTATTGCCGGTACTACTTTTGGTCAGGCAATTCCTCAAAAAGAAGATGCTAAAGTTAGAGAATTCGCTGCTAATCATGCCGTTACTTCTTTTGAAAATGCAATTTCTCTTGCTCCAGATGAATGGACCAACAAACTCAATCTGGCTCTTGTGTTAACGGATGTTCCACCTCAGGATAATCCAATGAAAGGTGTAAAAATGTTGCTGGAATTGAATAACAACTATCCAGATAATGCCAGAATTCTTTTTCATTTGGGTCGCTTAGCGATTCAGACAGGACAATTTGAAAAGGCTGTCGAAAGATTGGAGAAATCTTTGGAACTTGATGATGCTCAACCTCAAATTTATTGCTTACTTGAAAGGGCCTATCGTGAAACTTCAAAATCTGATCTGGCCAACATGGCCGCAGATAAATGTCGGAATTCAATAAAATAATTTTTAAACTCTTAAAAAAAGAATATTATGCCATGTGGAAAAAAGCGTAAAAGACATAAAATTGCTTCTCACAAAAGAAAAAAAAGATTACGCAAAAATCGTCATAAGAAAAAAAATAGATAGTATTTAGTCCTGCTTTAGGGGCTATAGGGAATGTATTTTTGTTTCCACTACCATCAGTGGTTAATTAAGCGAATTGTCTGCTTTTTATCGTAGATAATTCGCTTAATCATAACCCTATTCTTGTTTGTATAGGAACATTCCTTCGCTTGCCTTCTTCTAAATTATTTTCTTGTGGAAAAAGAACTTGTCATTTCCTCGACTTCAACAGAAGTGGAAATCGCATTGATTGAAAATGCACATCTCGTAGAAATTCATTCGCAAAAAGTTAATAATAACTTTACTGTGGGGGATATATTTTTGGGGAGTGTTAAAAAATTAATGCCCGGCTTAAATGCTGCTTTTATTGAAATAGGTCATAATAAGGACGCTTTTTTACATTATACTGACTTAGGTCCCAAACTTAAATCTTTAATTAGATTTACTCAAAATGCCGTTAACGGCAGCCAAAATACCCCTGGCTTAGATAACTTCGTTTTGGATCCTGAAATATTGAAAACAGGAAGAATAGACCAGGTACTTGCTAAACGTGATTTAATCCTCGTTCAGGTTCTAAAAGAACCCATTTCTACCAAAGGTCCACGACTTAGTTGTGAAATTACTATCCCAGGTAGATTTCTTGTCCTTACTCCATTTTCTGATGTCGTGGCCGTTTCTAAAAAAATTGCCAATAATGAAGAAAGAAAAAGATTAAAACTGCTAATTGAAAGTATAAAACCTAAAAATTTTGGGATTATCGTTCGAACAGCTGCTGAAGGTAAATTGGTGGCTGATCTGCATGAGGAACTCGGCTTTATGATGGCTAAATGGAATGATTTGTTTTCTTCCCTCCATAAAGGTGCTGCTCCTTTGAAATTACTTAGCGAGCTTGATAAAACTTCAAGTATCCTTAGAGATCTTCTCAGTGATTCTTTTAATAAAATTTTAGTCGACGATAAAGACCTATATCAAAGTATAAGGAATTATCTGGCTACCATTGCTCCCGATCAGGTTGGTATCGTTCAATTGTATAAAGGTAATAGTCCCATTTTTGAGTCCATGGGCATTATCAAGCAAATTAAATCTTCCTTTGGAAAAACAGCTTCCCTTCCAAGTGGTGCCTATCTGGTGATAGAACATACGGAAGCCATGCATGTTATCGATGTTAATAGCGGTCATAAAATGAGCTCCCAAAATGCAGATGAAGCCATTATGAGAGTAAATGTGGAAGCTGCTGCGGAAATCGCCAGGCAATTGAGGTTGAGGGATATTGGTGGAATCATTATTGTCGATTTTATCGACATGAAAAATGCGGAATTTAAAAAGGACTTGCTAAGCGTTATGCGTGCAGCAATGAAAAAAGACAGAGCACAACATACGATTTTGCCTTTAAGTAAATTTGGCTTAATGCAAATTACCCGCCAACGCGTTCGACCTGAAGTTAAAATAGATACCACAGAGGTATGTCCTACCTGTAATGGTACGGGTAAAATAAATCCTTCTATTCTTATTGTAGATGATATTGAACGAGATTTAAATTTTATTTTTCAATCCAGACCATCAGCAAAAATTACAATCGTAACACACCCTTATATTGATGCTTATCTTAAAAAGGGCTTCATAAGCAAACAAATGAAATGGTCACTTCACCACTTTAAGTGGATTCGTATTACTCCTTCCAATGAACAACATATTTCAGGGTATAAATTCTTTGATGAAAATAATGATCAAATTAGGCTGAATTCTTGATTTTTGTCAGTTCATTGGACATCCACATCCTGTTTTACAAGAACTTATAAAGATACTAATCAATATAGTTAGAATAGTAACAAGGTCTGTTTTTGGTTTTTTCATTATTTAAGGATAATTTAATAACATATTTACAACAAGTTAATATTTTGCCACCAATTTTGTTCTTTTAAAAGTTCAAATTTGTTAAATATATGACGGTCTTTTATAAGAATGATGCAGTTTTAAAAAGTAATTTGTTTACTGAGAATAAGGAACCAGCTATTTTGGTGACTCCTTTAGATTGGGGACTGGGTCATGCTACCCGATGTATTCCTGTTATTCGTCATTTATTAAACCTAAACCAGCCTGTACTTCTTGGTGGTTGCGGCGATTCTCTTAAAGTATTGCGACTGGAGTTTCCTAATCTGCCTTTTGTTGAATTTCCAGCATTTAATATGCGATATCCCAAAGAAAATATGCTCTGGAATGTCGCGCTAAAATTACCCCAGCTTCTTTCGACCTTTATTAAGGAACAACAATTGGTGAAATTGCTATTGAAACAAAATAAAATTAAAGCTATTATTTCGGATAATCGGTATGGTTGCTTCCATCCCGATATTCCTTCCATTCTGATTACACACCAGGTTTATCCGATATTTCCTATACCCTCTGTTGAAAAAAGGGTTCAGAAATATGTTCTTCATCTGATAAATCAATTTAATGCTTGTTGGATTCCTGATATGCCCGATGAATCTTCCTCTCTGGCGGGTAAATTGGCTCATCCAGTTATTCAAAACGCCAGATTTATAGGACCATTAAGTAGGTTGTTTCCCCAGGAATTAAATTCAGATCCGATTTATAAAGTACTGTTTTTACTTTCAGGACCAGAACCCCAGCGTTCTTATCTGGAATCTAAAATTAGAAATCAGGTGGGGGAGTTAGAGGGAAATTTTGCTCTTGTTCAGGGTCTTCCAAATAAAGCTGATTCTCCCGCTACTAAGGTTGGAAATCTTCAAATATTCTCTTATCTGCAAGCAGATGAACTTTCCAGGTTAATTGCAAATAGCCAAATTATTCTTTGTAGAGCTGGTTATAGTACCTTAATGGATCTCGCTTTTTTTGGGAAAAAAGCCATTTTTATACCTACTCCAGGTCAAACTGAACAGATTTATTTAGCCGATCAATTACAAGAGGCAAATAGGGGGGTTACTGTTTCTCAAAATCAATTTAGATTGGCAGATACCATCGATAAAGCAGAAAAAACAACAGGTTTACCCTCCTATAAACCAAATGTTGGGGAGGATTTATTGTCTGAAGCAATTCAGGATTTGTTGAGCCAATGTAAAAAATAAGCTATTTATTTACTTCATTCATAGCCAGACTAATTCCAAGAGACACGAACCTTTTTGTAGCATCGCAGCTTTTGGATATAATGGAGTCTAAGGTCTTTTTTTCTTCTTCACTCCATTCACCAAGCACATAATCAACCTGAACTCCTTTTTGGTCAGGACGACTTATGCCAATCCTAAGTCTCGGATATTCTGTTGTATTCAGAATGGCCTGAATATCCTTTAACCCATTGTGCCCACCGTCACTACCCCTGGGTTTTAATCGCACTGTTCCAAAATCAAAATTTAAATCATCTAAAATGACAAGTAAATGAGCCTTTTCAATTTTTTCTTTTTGCAACCAGTAATTAACAGCCTTACCACTTAAATTCATATACGTAGTCGGCTTAACTAAAATGAGTTGTTTCCCTTTGTATTTTATTTTGGCAATATGTGCCAGCGTTTCATTTTGAAATGAAACGCCGGCTTCTTTGGCCAATTCATCTACCACCTTGAAACCAATATTATGCCTTGTTTCAGCATACTCAGCTCCCTTGTTTCCAAGTCCAACAATTAAAAATTTCATGAAATGGGAATTAAACAGCTACATTATGTTCCCTTAAAGCATCGTTTAAGGAAACTTTTTTATCAGTAGATTCTTTTCTTTTCCCAATGATTAAAGCCGCTGGAACCTGGTATTGTCCAGCTGGGAATGATTTAGTGTAGCTACCAGGAATCACTACTGATCCCGGAGGTACAAACCCCTTATGAGTTATTGGTTCTGAGCTTGTTACGTCAATAATATGTGTACTTTTGGTTAAGACCACATTTGCACCTAATACGGCTTCTTTTCCAACCCTTACCCCCTCAACAACAATACAACGGGAGCCAATAAAGCAATCATCTTCAATAATCGTTGGGGTTGCCTGAAGAGGTTCTAATACCCCACCGATGCCAACGCCACCACTTAAATGGACATTTCTTCCTATTTGAGCACAGGAACCAACCGTTGCCCAGGTGTCAACCATGGTTCCGCTTCCAACCCACGCGCCAATATTTACATAAGAAGGCATTAAAATAACTCCTTTCTCCAGGAAGGATCCGTGTCTGGCAATGGCGTGAGGAACCACACGGACACCTTGAGCGGCATACCCTCTTTTTAGGGGTATTTTGTCGTGAAACTCAAAAGGACCTACTTCAATAGTTTCCATCTCACTAATGGGGAAATATAATACAACGGCTTTTTTAAGCCACTCATTTACTTGCCATTCTCCAGTTTCACCAGGTTCTGCAACACGCAATTTTCCTTTATCTAATTGATCGATAACGGATAAAATAGCTTCCTTGGTATTGTTTTCTTTTAAAAGCTCCCTGTTATCCCAGGCAGCTTCAATAATTTGCTTCTCGTTAAGCATCTGTTATTTGTTTGGGTAATAAATTAAAATTCTAATCTGGCTAATCGAAGTCTTCCCCTTCGTTCACTGGGTATAATGATTCGATTGGCACTTACTTGCAAAGCATCTTTAAAACGAAGCCTTATTTTTTGATTCTCAGTACTTAAAATACTCTTTCTCTCTGATTTTCCATCGCCTCTTAATAAATATTCACTTACCGTGTTTTCATATTTTATTTCATCATTAAACAGTAAATGCAATTTTTCAGGTGTTCTGAAAATAAAAAAGGAGGAAAATGCACCCATGTCGTCTTGGGAATATTGTTTTTTGTAAAGAACGGATTGCCAGTGAAATTCGCCCCCTGGATTGACAGCAATGATAAAAATATCATTATAATAATAATCTACAATGCTTCGACTAAGATTATCATACATCATCCTGTTCATATTACTTATTCTCCTTTCCATGTCCTGAGACTCTTCGCCAACGATCAATACTCCACCATCTCGCCTTAATATAAGGTCTGAAATACTGATATTCATGATACCTTTGTTATTGCGGGAATCTTTACCCTCTAGATCAGATACAAATCTGTCATTAAATGGCTGAAGTTTTGCCTTCTCCAGATTTCCATCCGGACTAAGGTTTACTAAAAAATATCCTTCTGCTTTTTCTGGATTTCTGTTATAATAGAATCCAGATGCAATTAATTTTTTATTCAGATTATCAAAAATAAAACGCGCATCATAAACAATCTTTTCACCTAAATGTATAGTCGATATTTTAGGACCTGAATGCCCTTTTCCATATATGATTAATCTAAAATGCCCTTCTTCTCTTCGCTGTTTATATACACTTTCTTGTATGAAAGAATACATATTTCCTTCATTATCAACAGAAACAGAAATTGGATTTTCAAAATTACTGTAATTGTCTATGACAATTCTTTTCTCCCAGAGTAAGTCCATAGATTGATTGTCGAGTACAAATGCATGTAATTCATTTCCTTTATCTATAGCATAAAATAATACCTTGTTCTTATCTTCAGATAGGACCATTTCATATTCAGGAAAAAATACAACGAATCCCATATTAAGCAGCGTGCTTGTGTCTTTTAAATTGGCGGAAGGATCGTATCTGTTGGCGCGGATATAGGTGTCTCCTTGTTGTCTAACCTGATAAATGAGAGTGAAATCATTTTCCCTGACATTATAGCCCAAAATACTGATTTGCTTTTTTTCGAAATTTAACTCTTTGGTCCAGGTGTTTCTCATTGTTTCATCAAAGCCAGCAACCTCATATTTGAGACCTATAGTACTCATCATCAATGCATTTCCCTTTATTTCACCCAATATATCATATTTCACTTCACTTCGCAAAGGGATTTCATCGGAAACAATCAGCTTTTGACTGAATCCAAAGGAATAACTGAAAAAAATAATAAAAGTCGCTATCCATTTCATAATCATAAATGTAACTTTTTTCGACGTAATTATTTCCTATGAGGTTAAGGGTTTATGTAAATAAGTAACTTTAACCTATTATTGTTCAGATAAACGTAAATTTGTATGAAATTCTTTCCCGCTTTCTTTGTTTTTTGCTCACTTTGGTTTGCTTCACTGGCTCAGAATAGTCCTTCTTGGTTGAGATATCCTTCTATTTCTCCTGATGGAAATTCAATTGTATTTACCTATAAAGGAGACCTTTGGCTTGTTCCTTCAACCGGTGGAGAAGCTACGCCTCTTACTTTTCATGAGGCACATGACTTTATGCCTGTGTGGTCTAATGATAGCAAAACTATCGCATTTTCCTCAGACAGATATGGGAATTTTGATATTTTTTCAATTTCTGTAAATGGAGGAACGCCCAAAAGAATTACCTATCATTCAGCACCCGATTATCCTTATACCTTTACAGCAGATAATAAACACATCATCTTTGGTTCTTCCCAAAATGACTTGGCTGAAAACAGACAGTTCCCTGCCAGTTCACAACCTGAAGTTTATCAGGTTCCAGTCAATGGTGGTCAGGTTCAAATAGTTTTGACAACACCCGCTGAAGATATTTCCTTACATAAAAATGGAAATCTTTGGGTCTATCATGACAAAAAAGGAGGGGAAAATACTTGGAGAAAACATCACGTCTCTGCTATAGCCAGAGATATTTGGCTATTTAACCAAAAATTAAATAAGCACACAAAATTAACTTCCTTCCCAGGAGAAGATAGAAATCCACTTTTTTCATCTGATGGCAAATCTGTTTATTACCTAAGTGAACAGTTTGGAACTTTCAATGTATGTAAATTAAGTCTGGATAACCCGACAAAAATGGAGCAGGTAACAAAATTTACAAAACATCCGGTTCGATTCCTTTCACAATCAAATGCAGGTGTCCTTTGCTTCGGCTTCGATGGAAGTATTTATACCTCGAAAGATGGTGGATCCCCAAAATTAGTGGACGTTAAAATTTCGAATGAAAATAGAAAAAATAATGAGCAAATTCTTTCTGTTAAAGGTGGAGTTCGCGGTTTAGCCGTATCGCCCGATGCAAAGGAAGTTGCTTATATTTACAGAGGAGAGGTTTTTGTGTCTTCTGTAGAAGGGGGTATGACAAAACAAATTACAAAAACACCCGAACAAGAAGTTTCTGTAAGTTTCTCTCCCGATGGTAAATCGATTGTTTATGCTTCTGAAAGAGGAAATAAATGGCAGATTTTTCAAACTTCAAGAGTAAGAACAGAAGAACTTTATTTTTCTTCCTCTACCTTGCTTTCGGAAAAATTATTATTTGTTAATTCAAATAATTGTTACCAGCCTCTATTTTCCCCAGACGGTAAAGAACTTGCCTTTATTGAAAATAGAATGACCTTGAAAATCTGGAATAAAGAAAGTGGACAGTTTAGAACCCTTTTAGGCCAGGATCACCTCTTCGCTATGGGTGAAAATGATCAGTATTTTGCCTGGAGTCCGGATAATAAATGGCTGATCTTTGATTATAGTGTGCCTGGTTCTGCAGTTGGTGAAATTGGACTGGTCGCCGCCGACGGGAAATCAAAACCAATCAATATGACAGAAAGTGGCTTTCAAGATTATAATGCTAAATGGGCGCTCGCCGGAGAAGCTATTTTTTGGTTTAGTAATAGAGATGGTCTTAAATCTGTAGCCCAAAGTGGTAATAGTCAGCTTGATATTTATGCACTCTATTTAACAAAAGAGGCCTTCGATAAATATAGGTTGTCTAAGGAGGAGTTTGCGCTGGCTAAGGAAATGGCAGACAAAAAAATTAAAAAAGATTCTACTGCTAAAAAGGATTCGTTGAATATTCTTAATATCGATTGGGAAAATTTAGATTCCAGGAAGGTTAAATGGACCTTAAATTCAACTTCAATTTCCGATGCCGTCGTTAGTAAAGACGGTGAAACACTTTATTACCTGGCCAGATACGAAAAGGGTTTTAATCTTTGGTCACTAAATCTGAGAACTAAAGAATCAAAAATTGTTTCCAATCTTAATGCTTCAGGTGGAAATTTATTATGGGATAAAGATTTTAAAAATATTTTCTCGAATGCCTCAGGTTCGCTGATGAAAATTAATCCGGAATCAGGAAAACAAGAACCCATTTCTATTCAAGGTGAAATGGTACTCCAAGTCGCCGCTGAACGTTTAGCTATGTTCCATCATGTTTGTTCCAAAACAGAACGTACCTTTTATACCGAATCTTTTCATGGCGTACCCTGGAATGAATATAAAATGGATTATTTAAAATATCTTCCCCATGTTTCTAATGGACACGAATTTGCAGAACTTCTCTCTGAATTATTAGGGGAATTAAATATTTCTCATAGCGGTGCCAGATACTTTTCTTCTAATCCTCAAGATGATGAAACGGCTTCATTAGGTGCATTCTTTGATCCTTCTTTTGAAGGGAATGGTTGGAAAATAAAGGAAATAATCGTGGGTGGACCTCTTGATAAAGCTGCGCTAAACATTTCTCCTGGTGCTGTTATCACAAGTATCGATGGTCTCCTCTTTAATAAAGAACAGGACCTGGCAGCTTTCCTGAATAGAAAAGCAAGTAAAAATGTGCTTATCGCGATACAAGATTCAGGAAAATCAAGAGAATTAGTCATCCAGCCAATGAGTCCGTCTGATGAAAGTCGCTTGCTTTACAAAAGATGGGTGAAAAAAAATCAAGATGAAGTGGATAGGTTATCGGGAGGTAAATTGGGCTATATCCATATACCTGGTATGAACGACGGTGTTTATAGATCTGTTTTTGAGGAAACAATGGGTAAGTTTTTTAATAAAAGTGGCCTCGTTGTAGATACCCGCTTTAATGGAGGAGGTGACCTAGTTGCAGATTTGGCTACTTTCTTTTCAGGAAAAAAATTTATGGATTATGCCGTTGATAATAGAAGCGCTGGTTTTGAACCTAATTTTAGATGGACAAAACCTATTATATCATTGGCAAATGAAGCTAATTACTCCGATGGACATTGCTATGCCTACATGATTAAAGATCTGAACCTGGGTAAATTAGTGGGTCAACCCATCCCCGGTACTTGTACTTTTGCTGGATGGGAAGTATTGCAAGATAATTCGATTCGATGGGGTGTGCCTTCCCTGGGTGTCAAAGGTATGAATGGCAAATATCTCGAAAATGCACAGACTTATCCAGATGTTGCCGTTTGGAACGATTATGAAAAGGTTTCTACAGGTAGAGACCAGCAATTAGAGGAGGCTGTTAAATTATTATTGGCTGAATTAAAGTAAAATTAAATAGTTGTCCTCCAAAGTAAAAGACTGTTTTGGAATGATCTTTTAAGTTGGAGGACAACCCATATTTTAACAACGATTTATTTCTTTTTGCTGATTTGCAAGGAGTATCTAATATTGATGAGATAATCTGCAAAGGCAGCGTCTCCGTTTCTAAATTGTCCCGTTTGTGCAGATGTTTCTATATCTGTTACACTTTGCGGTCTGTTTCTTCTCACAGCAATAGGTACACTTAATTGAAGGTTTGTATTGCCTTTCATATAACTTATACCCGGTTCAACGGATAAAATACTTCCGGGTCTTCTAAATCCTATACTTCCTCCAAGGATATCCTTAACGGGAACGCCTTCATACCTCGCTCCCAATAATCCGGAAATTCCTTTGCTGTTGCTGCCTGTCATGAGTCCCGCTCTGAAACTATATTGGTCTGATACAGACATGATGGCTTCATTTTTTAAAATAGGATTTAACGTTTCTCTGAAGGTTCGAACTCCATTTGTTTCTCTCGGATTGGCAAGATAATAACCTGTTAGATAGCCGGTAATTCCTGAAGATATTGCCTGGTAATATTGAAAATCCATTGAAATTCCAAATCCTCCATCGCCAGGTTGTATGGATTGATCTACCGGACGAATTTCTGAACTACCATTGATACCTACATTATAAAATATATCTAAAGCCTGATAATTTCCAGTGGGTAATTTTATAGAGAAACCTGCAGCCAATGCATGCTTTTTTCTTCCAGGAGCAACTAACCAGTATCCTAGTCCCAGTCGAAGATCTCCGATACCTCTTGAAAAAGTAGTTCTTCGTTCTTTTCTGCCATGTTCATATAAGGAAGATCTCGTATTTATAACATAAGGAATATCACTGGTAAAGAAAAGTCGCTCTGTTAAACCATATTGAATACCCATGTTTAAAATACTGGTATGGTTGATAACTTCCGTTCCATTTGCTACTCTGTCAGCCTCTTCTTCTAAGCCACGGAAATGTCGAAAAGATTTGAAATAGCGAAAATCTCCCGAAATGGTCCATGCTCCTTTTAACCCCGTTTCTGCATGGCTGTTAGGGTTTAAACAAGATCCTACGCCTCGGATAGCCACACATCCCTGACCCTGAAGCGTAATCAAGGTTAGGTTTATCAAAAGAATGAATATAAAAATTTGTTTCATTTTTTCAAGTAAATTTATTGCAGCAAAGGTCACAATTATATATTTCTGTTTGGACGAATAAAAGGCGATTAAAAGCGAATGAAAGGTTAATGTTTTGCTGCTATATGGCTTTTGTATTATTTTGGATCTTACTTTCCACTTTTATTAACTATAATATTGAATTCGTTGAAACGTATTTATTTTGGTTTAATTTTATTTAGCTTGATTGGCCTCGGTTTGGTACAATATAGGTTTTTTATTTTAAGCCTGCAATTGGCAAATACAAAGTATGCCATTCAAATAACTGAAACGCTCAGCTTAATAGGTAAATACCTCTATTTGGAAACCCCTTTAACTTCTCTGATGGCTTCCGGCTTTAAAGAAAAAATGGCCAGTCAAAAGCCCAATAAAATTCATTTAAATGCAGCTGCCAATCAGTTAGAAGGCTTTCTTAAAAAAAGATTTGAAAAAGTTGGCGTTAAAGTAGATTTTGC
>SXGT01083647.1_pt1 | contig 11895 bp, 12 predicted proteins | sample 3176221 | NCBI WGS metagenome assembly SXGT01 (sample SAMN11356862, study PRJNA531348) | freshwater metagenome | isolation source: freshwater sample F1-120 | place: China: Fuxian Lake, Yuxi | collected 2017-12-25
GCTCGAGCCACTTGCGCCGCATTTTTGGGTCGGCCGGTGCCTTGGCAATGATGGGAACCAAGGCACCGATGGCCCGATTCACGGCAGTACCAATCGCACCCGAGGAACTATCGATGTTTTGTAGGGCCGGTGATAGCTTTTGCAGAAAGAGGATCGCCCCTTCGGCGGCGAGAACGGGCTCTTTCCAGGAAACCGCCCTGATTTCCGACACTGCTTCCTTGATCCGGGTGATGGCGGGTTCTGATCGCCACCCAAAGGATCCGCTCCGAAATCGTGGTCCAAACGCCCAGGTGTGCTTGCTCTGAGCTTTACTCATCGTCGTCGATAACAATCTCGGACTGGCCTTCCAGGACGCCAAGTTCCAGCGCCTCTCCGCTGTTAGCGCTGGACTCCACCACCCGATGCAAAAGCCCATAGGCAACACGCCACTGCTGCTGGTTGCATAGCAGGGTGACCGTCTTGTCATTCAACCGGACAATTCGGCCACTGCGTTGTTGCTGGCTACGGTCAACAAAGCCGACGACATCGCCTACCGACACCGAATTTCGGCCCAGCCCCTGCTTTGGCTGTTCCCGAATCTCGACATCAGCACCGTCGAGGTTGATGGCCGCGTAGGAAATCAACCAGCGCTTCTGGGTCGCCAGATCGAGAACGACTGCCTGCTTCCGGCGTAGCTCGAGGAGTTGGCCACGTTGGGACCGATTGGCTTGAGGATCGAAGTAATCGATGGTCTGGCCAATGCGTAGGCGTGATTGCACAGCAGCCATCCATCCGGGTTGGTCAAGAACGCGATCGATGGCCGCACGCAAGCGATACAGATCGAACGCAGAGGCTTGGGCAAGGCTGGCGATGGTTTCGGAGTAGTTCATACGGGCTTGGACTCAGTGACCAGGCGTCATTTTGCACCAAGGTCCTCAGCTGGATCATCCTTGAAAACGTCAGCCGCCAACGGATAGCAACGCGAGACAAGAGGGATATTCCCGTCAATTTCCCGCTTATCTGTCGCTATGCCTGAGTGCAAGATGATTGCAAACACTCAGGAGGTATTGTTTCGTGGTTATCGAATCCGTCGAACTTGTTGCGCTCCCCAATGCGCCCACTTGGCAAGAAAAGGTCTATCGCGCGCACCTCGATAGCGGGGAGGACGTTGATCTATTTCAAAACCTTTGGGATGTACCGATTTCACCGGAATCCCTGGTGGGACTGACGCCGGAGGAAGCACGAAAAAAGCGTACCGAGAAAGTATTGGCCACTGTGCGAGGCAGTCACTGAGCGGCGCAGAAACTCTGCGCTACTCGCAGAGTGGCAGTCACCCGCCAAGGCGCTTGCTCACCCATATCGCGGCAAATATCCCCAGTCTTCAGGCATTGGAAAGTGTCAATCTATTGATTCTTAACAATTGGCCGTATAAATCCGTATTTTGCGATCTATACGGCCAATTGACTTCGTCCCGGCTTGTGACAACGCGGCCCGGCAGGTCACCGACTCCACATCCATTTTCGACGAACTGATCGGGACGCAGGCCCTGTTTCGCAAGAACGCTGGAGGCATGTATTGAAATGCGAAGACGCGATCAACGACAAGCCGACATTGTCCACACCTTGCTCGATGAAGGTCTCTTGATTACTCAACCCCGAAACACCTGAGACTCACGCCATCACAGGATTTGGTTGGAGTGAATTTCGTTGTTGATTTCAGAGCCGCTTCTGAAGGTTGCCAGCCCACAACCACAGCGAAAAAGCCATGAAACAGATCACCGATGGTGCTACAAAAACGGGCGCGGGTACTGGCAAACAAAGCCACACCACCATGGCCACGCTCACCAAGCGGAAAAAGTGAATCCCTATCTTGTGTCGAATCGGGCTTTGGGAGACGAAGGAGTGTTTCCGAATTTCCCGAATAAACAGCCCATCGACAGATGCCGCAAGAATCAAGGGAATTCCAATCAGTGCCCACATCATGAGCACATAGGCACGGTAGACGACCAAGCTTGCCCACAGGAGCGTGACATACACCCGTCCAGATAGCCAACCATCGATCTGGCTGCTGCCCATGCCATTGACTGCCTTCGCACCTTCCTTTGCAACTTGGCTCAGCATTTCTCCGGCCTGACTTTCGATCCAACGCCGAGTCCCCTCCCCGGCCCAGGCCGCCATGGTTTCCTGTTCGGTCCGCCAGGATGACTCGATGACCTTGACCGGTATCAACGCCCATGTGGCGAGAATGCCCACCATCAGGACGATGCTGAAAAACGCGCCCCACTCACCAGGTTTCTTTTCCGGTCGAGCCATGGCCAGCGATTACCTCAGGATTGGAATCCGTCCCTTGATCGTTCGCCCACCGGACATGCGAGCAAAGAAGTGAAGGGGAGGCAATTCACTCAAGATGGCCGGTGGAATCAGGTCCGCTTCCTCCTCAGTCGCCTGTTCCTGATACGACGCGGTGTATTCGTCGTGAATCCTTGAATCCACGTTGTGGCCGTAGCGAATCATCATCGTCTTCGCCTTGATCTTCGGTATTCCGTCGGCGATGTACTTCTGTGTTTCGGCATCGAGGACACGTAGGGCAATCTTGTTGTTGGTGTTGGCAAGCACCTGCCGGGCCTTGTTTTCGTCGCCCAGGCGGCTGGCAAAGTCAGCAAATGTCTGGGTCGCGATCGTCACGCGAAACAAGGCACCGCCTCCCTTGTTCATCAACTGGATGGTCGGCTGGTTGATAACCTCGGCCGCCTCGTCAATAAACAGGTTCACGGGCTTGAGCGTGTTGATTCCGTAGTTGTAACGATCACCCGCCACGGCGGCGAGATCCGCCAGGAGTACGGAGCCTATGGCGCTCCCGACTGTCGCATCGGCCAGCGAATCCAGGCCGACGTAGAGCACCTTTTCAGTCCGGATGGCACGCGCCATATCCGTAACGTGCCGTTCGTGCCCTGAATCAAGATTGGGTGATAGAAGCTCCGTGAGCGGGTCGCTGGTCAACATGGAGAGGATCGGGATCAGCGAGGCCACCATCTTCTGAAAGTGCTCGCGGTTGTGCTCGTAGGTCGAGATCAGTCCATCCAGATCGACCGACTGCGCGTCATGGATGACGATTTGCTTGTAGAAGCTGATGTAGGCGAGCAACTGGTTCCCTCTGTATTGCTTGATGAAGCTGCTGATCCGGGACTCCCAGTCCGGGACGTGATGCTTGAAATGGAGACGCAGCGCCTTGAGTAGAAGATCGTCCGGGCCACCCTCGATATACCGACGCAACTGGACGAGGTTCGGTCGGATCCCGGTGGCGATCAGCCCATTCACGATATCGTTGAGAACCTTCCAGCCGAATGCCGTGAAGGGGTCTGCCCCGGTTTCGGAGGGGATCAGGGCGGCGATACGGCTGGCCAGTTCGGTCTTCCGGTTCCAGTTGCGAAGAGGATCGATGCAGACAGACTTCTCTGGATGCGCCGGATGGAAATAAATGAAGCGATCCGCCTGACCGAGAGCCTCACACACCCTGCGGGCATTCTCGGCAAGGCCGTGGTCGCCTTTGGGGTCAATGATGATGACCGGCTCACCGCGGGCAATGGCTTGAGCGATCAACAGATCGAGCAAGCGGGTTTTGCCGACACGGGTGGTACCCACGATCAAGGTATGCCCGACCAGGCTATCCAGATCGACATGGATATCCCCTTCCCTGGCCAGACCATGGAGCCAGTACGCGCCATCCTTGTGGAGCAATTCCTTCCCCATCTGTGCCGCGATGCCGCGACCAATCAGGGAATGCATGCGACTCGCTTCAATGTCCGTCCAGTGGAACCCGCGTCCCAGCCAGATCGACTCCCGCCGGGCAGCGACGTTCGCAAGGCCGATCACTTCAGGGATCCCGATGAACTGCTTGTCGGTGAGGCGGATTCGCGCGCCGTCCTGACTTCGCCGCCACGCCTGAAGCGCTCGGAACACACCGATTCCGACGCAGAAGAGTGACGCAGCGACCCCTATGCGAGAGGGCACCGGCAGAGTTCTCGTCACCACGAGCATCAGACTGGCCGCTCCAAGCCAGACGCCCGTCATGCGCCATTCGTAGATCGGCCGCCAGGGATAGTCAAAATCGTAGGTGTTGCGCATGAACTGGCTGAATGAAGCGTCTATTTCAGGGAGCGTCTTCGGGCCTGATTACTGACCTGCCAGCGCCTCAATGACCGCAGCCGCTTTTTCTGCCATGGCCTCCACAGGGACGCGATAGGCATCCAGGTCCTCATCCCGATGATCGGCCAATGCCTTTGCGATGCCACGCTTGATGGCCTCGTAACGCAGATGCGGTTGCGAGATGATCATCCTGGCGATCTCCGGCAGGCCGTAGCGCTTGACGAATTGGTGCCAGGAGGTGGCATATTTGGCCGGATGCCGTGTCGCAGCAAGCCGGGTCAGACCGTTGGCAAGTTCGATCACGATGACATAACCGCCCTCGGTCAGGGTGGTGGCCGCCACCGTCAGATCGGCCAGGTCCGGGCTGCCGTCATAGATCCAAAGTGGCTTGAGACCCTTTTTTCTCTTCATGCTTTTACGGGTGTGGCTCATCGGTTTCGGGATACGCCAAACTTAGCATTCGAGATCCATGGAACGCGCGTGAAAAGCGCACGAAAGTGTTCCATTTCAAAATCGTCAAGGCGCCCCGTCTCGGCAGAACGGTGAATTTGATCGACCGTCATGAAATACTTCTGTCCATCTCATTGACTTGCGATCCCTGTTTCCATCTGCGCCTGCCAGCGCTGGGCCAGCGCAATTGTTCCGGGTTGAATTCGAATCCTGTCCAACCGCTCGCTTGCCAGCGCCATGAGTTCGCTCACCGGCTTGCCATCCCGTACTGCCCTCCAGGCGGCGTTCATCGGTATCTCCGCCAAAGCCTGCTCGACCCAGTAGCTGAGGCTCCACTCCAGGTTGTCGGTATCTGACGCCAGGTTTTGGCGAAGATGGGTTTCCATGAGGTTGGCAACACACAGCGCCACCTTGTCCGAGATGCTGACGACCGGCCAGCCTGCCATCAGTTGCTTCGCTTCCTGGGTCGCCTTGGCAATGGCCTTTTCTCTGGCTTCCTCAGTGCGCCTGGTCTGCGCTGCCTGAGTTGCAACCTGTCGGCCACTGGCTGAAAGCACCGAAGCAGCTTTCAGTAACGATGCTTTGTCGGCCTCGTTCAGGTCGAGCTGGGCGGCAAGATGCCGAAGCGCGGTATCGGTACGCCGCACTTGGGTAACAAGCTTTTTCAGTTCGCTGGCAGTCATGAGTTCTCCGATCCGGGTGCGACGGTTTACTGATTAAGAAAGGATTAAAAGAAGATTAGGGGCGTTTGTGAATAACCCTTGAATGCCTCTATTGGCAAGGCTTGCAGAGCTTTTTCCGTCATCGTCTTCATAGGCGCTATCCCCCGATGTCCCTAGGCGCTATCCCCCCAGTCGCATAGGCGCTATCCCGTTACCCCATAGGCGCTATCCCCTCACCGTGACCACGAAACATAGGCGCTGTCCCCCTACCCCATAGGAGCTATCCCCTCACGTTTTCCGAGTTATCCACAACCGGCTTCTGGCCTGTTTGCTTGGCGACATGCACCAGGTCGGCCTCGGCAATCCGCCATGCCCAGCCGGTGACCTCAGCCATCTTCGACATCGCAGCCCGCAGTTCCTGTCGAAAACTGAAGAGATGCTCGTTCTCGCTGCCGGCCAAGCGGCGCAGGGTTTCAACCTTGTACGGATAGGGCTCGGCATGCGTTGAATAGAAGCCATGCAGCCACTGCGCAAGGGGTTGCCGTCGCAAGGCCCAGCGCTGCGCCCACTCGACCTGAGTCCAGCCATCAGCGCCGTAAAGAATCGCTACACGAGGATTGACCTCTATCACAAACTCCATGGTGACTTCATCACGAACCCCATGGTGGATCAGGGGGCCGAAGTAAGCTCGCTTGCCATCGCTGATTTCGACGACCGAGGACGCAAGATCGAGCAGTACCCCTTTAAGCCATTCTCGATCACTCTTGCCCGTATTGCGGCCGATGGCCTTCAGAAAGGAATACCCGGTGAAGCGAATCTGGCAGCCGGTTCCGTTGATCCTGGCCAAATGCAGGCAGTGTTCCCAGACGTCGAGGTCAGATTGACTCAGTCGCGGGCCATTGAAGACGATGGTCAGCCCATTCACGGACTGGAGCTGTGCGCGTTTAAGGAACTTGCGCGGGCCTTTGCGAATCGCCCCAAACAGTGATGACCGCAGGGCACCGTTCGGGATGCCACGGGCCTTTTCCGGCCACTCAGGTAGGCCTGCTGCGATGGTCTCTTGCTCGCGACGCTGCTTTGCTTGATCTGCCGCTTTTGCAATCCATCCGGGCGCGGGCGACTTGCTCTTTTCGCCGAACTGAAAGGGCACTTGGCCATCGTGGATTTCCATTCCACGGTTGTATCAGGGCGGGCCACAAAATCGCTGGTGAAAAGCGCACCGGTTGGGCGCTTTTCGGTTTGTGCCAAGAATCGTCTTCATGGCCAAACTCCTTGCGTTTCCTCCGAGCGGTACTGTATCCTGGAAACTTCTGATGTGAGGTCCGAGTAATGACAAATGCGCCACCAACGCCAGAATCATTGGCCCATGAATTCAGCGATGTGCTCAAAGGCTTGCTATTGCCGGAAGAAATCCGCGAAATAGTGGAACGCAATCGTGAGGAAACCAATTCGCGCATTTGCCACACGCATGACTTCTGCGATGCCAATGTAGTGCTGTTTGATGTCTTCATGAAACACGGCATGGATATTGCCGATGAGGGTGGGCGCGACCGGTGGGGCAAACTGTGGGATGAATCCTGGCAAATTGCCAAGGCATCAGACTTCTGGGCGGCGTGAAACGGTTTTTCCATTCACGTATTTCCTGACGGCCAGGAGGTCACCACTTCCACTCCTCCGCGAATGGCCTCTGGCAGCCAATCGAGCCGACTCTCTGCTCGAGAACCTCTCAATCCGCATTCCCACAAAACTATTACGCGCCATCCGGTAGCGACTAGACGCTCAATACTGCGTTTGTCACGTTCCACGTTCCCGGCAAACTTGGTCTGCCAGAACTCGCTGTTATTCTTCGGGGTCGTGGCATACTGGCAATTCGGGTGTTGGTGCCAAAAGCAGCCGTGCACCATCACGACAACACGAAACTTCAGAAACACAAGATCCGGGGCTCCCGGCAGGCTACGATCATGGAGCCGATACCGAAGTCCACATCCGTGCAGGTAGCGCCTCACGGTCATCTCCGGTTTCGTGTCGCGACCCCGTATGCCGGACATCATTTTCGACCGCACCTGTGCTGTGACAATATCTGCCAATCAATTTTCTCCTGAATCACAGCAGCGCAAGCGATACCGTACCGCGCACAATACTATCAACAACGAATGAGCATTCCAGTAATTGACCTCTTCTCCGGGCCAGGTGGGCTTGGCGAAGGATTTGTGTCGCTCCATGATGGCAAGACCTTCCGGATAGTCGTATCAGCGGAGACGGATCCAGCCGCTCATCAAACGCTTTGTCTTCGAAGCTACTTCCGCCGCACCAAACCGCATTCAAAGGATGTTCGAGCCTATTACGACTTCTGTAACGGTCTTTCAGACATGCCATGGAATTCCTGCACGACAAATGCATGGCACGAAGCAAGCAAGGAAGCAAGACTGCTTACGCTTGGCGATCCAGCAAGCAATGACGAACTTGATTCCCTGCTTGACGAGCGGTTGCGATCAACGTCCGATTGTGTGCTTATCGGAGGGCCACCTTGCCAGGCGTATTCTCTCGTTGGTCGCGCGCGCAACAGGGGCATCTTGGCGTACCGGGCCGAGGACGATCACAGGCATTTCCTCTATCTGGAGTATCTGCGGATCATCCAGCGATATAGGCCGGCAGTGTTTGTCATGGAGAATGTAAAGGGAATACTCTCGTCTCGGGTTGGTGAGCGAGCGATCTTCAAGGAAATACTTAGGGATCTTGCGGATCCGGACTTCGCGCTTTTCGGGAAAAAGGGGAAGCGGTCCACCAAATACCGGATCTACTCTCTGGTTGCCGAGTCTAGCTTCGAGAGCGGCATGGATCCAGACTCGATTGAACCCTCCTCGTTCGTCATCCGTGCCGAGAATTATGGAATTCCGCAAGCCCGGCACCGCGTTATCCTTCTCGGAGTTCGCGAAGATATCAATGCAGTGCCACGTGCCCTGCCACGTTCAACGCCGCTTTCGGTATTCGATGCCATTGGGGATCTGCCAAGAATCAGAAGCCGCTTGAGCAGACGCGTTGATGTCCCCGCCAATTGGGCTGCCGAGGTTTGCCGTCATCTCTCCGAGCTTTCCATTGATGCCGAGAAATGCGGTTTGAAGGATCTTGCTCTCCGGCTCCATGATGCAATGGGAAAAGTTGACTCAAGCCTTTCATTTGGCGCAACGAGATTCAGCGAACCTCTGCTCCCCTCAGATCAACCCCGCCAATTGCGTGACTGGTATCGTGACAAGAATCTACACGTAGTTCTCAATCATGAATCGCGTGGGCATATGTCATCCGACCTTCGACGGTATGGATATGCAGCGGCATTTGCGGCCATCACAGGAGTATCCCCAAAGGGGCACGCAGACTTTTCCTTATCCGCTTTGCGCCCCAATCACGCCAATTGGGAATCTGGAAAGTTCGCAGACCGTTTCCGCGTTCAAGTGACGAATGGGCCGTCATCCACCATCACAAGTCATATTTCAAAGGATGGCCATTACTTCATCCACCCTGACGTAACGCAGTGCCGGAGCCTGACGGTCCGCGAAGCAGCCAGGCTGCAAACATTCCCCGATAACTATTTCTTTCAGGGAAACCGAACACAGCAATTCCATCAGGTCGGCAATGCAGTCCCTCCGCTACTGGCAAGGCAAATTGCAAAGGCTGTTTCCTACCTTCTTGGCACCCCTCGTCGGCACGAATCAGACTGAAAAGTATCCAACATCCGGGCGCTCGATGGTACCGACTACGACGCCGCGATCAAGAAGTCGGTTCTGCTCTTCACACGACGTTTCGGGAAGCAAGGCGCAGGAATGGCAGGCACCGAGATTGCAATTGTCTGGTCCCTGCCCACGACTCTCTATGCAGACCGGATCACTCGAACACCAGCGCGCCTTCTCAAGTGCCTTCGCTACGGCCGCCTCAAGATAGCCCGGCTGCCCCATTCGCACGAGACCACCCATGGTGCCTTCGGAGTCTCCGGCGGCCGTGTAGATCAATACGCCCGACATCGGATTTTCGCCATCGGAAGAATAAATCCGTTCTCTGAGAGAAGCTGATCCATAGCCACACTCATAAACCAGTTCGTTGATGAGCAAGTGAGCGAACGTGTGGATCAGAACATGTTTCGGCGTGATCAGTTTTGGCTGCTGATGCCTTCGCTCTCTCAAATCCCCCATATGGTGGTTAATTGGCGAAAAACGGCCTTCATGCAATGCCCCAAATCTGGCAAGCCACTCACCGAGCCGATCTTCCCTGAACTTCAGAAAGATGCCCTCGCCTCTGACGATGACCGCTGGAAGCCATTTTTTCCTTTCCAGCGCCAACAGTCTCCAGCGCTCGTCCTGCGTAAGATCGTTACCCGGATAGATTCTGGAGAATCCAACGAATGCCCGCGTCTCTCTCAATTTGTGCAGCTGGGATACGCGTTCAAACGATGACCGGACAAGCTCGCCATAGCGATCCATCTCGGCGCTTCGTATCAGCAGATTGGTCTTGGGATAGCCATCCTGAACGTCTCGACAGAAGACGCGGTACTCTTCCTTTCTGTAATCAGTCTCTGCCAAGGTGTCCTGTTGATCTCCAGCTTGGCCCAGATCAGAATCCTCATCCTTGCCCTGAAACCAGGCCGACAAAGGCGCCAACAACACGGACGGGTTAATTTCCCAGTCTGGACAATGGTTCTTTATTGCTGCAGCAATCATCTCCCGCGAGAGCTGCTTGTCAGTCGAGACCTTTATTTTCTGCGACAGGAATGCCTGCACTTTTCTGTCCTCAAGCAGAATGTCCTTCAGGATGTGCCTGTTGGCAGCCTCGGCCAAAGCTGCTGCATCCACACTCGACTCCGGGTGATACTTCTTCAAAGCATTCCGGGAAGCCTTCGCAGAAACCATGCCATCGTCAGCTATCTGTGCGCTAAGCAACAGGCTTGATTTCAGCAAATGATCATCGAGAATATCCAGTACCTCCTGATCCAGATTCCTGTCATCAATCTCCGGGATATAGATCGAGCTGACGACCTGCGGGAAATAGAGATTCGATGCGCCACGAAGCAAAGGGTAAATCTCCTGCCCACAACCGGGTAGCGGGATCGGTCCGTTCTTGCCAATTCCCAAGGCAGGGTTGTGCCCCTCGCATTTCACGCCAATCTTCGTAAATGCGGTCTGTGACTCGCTTGATGCATCTCCCTGGAATGCACCGGCGAGTGTTCTCTTGCCAACGATTCCGATGTCGCCATTTGGCAATCTTTCTTCCGCAGCCACTTCCACGCCAGTAAGCGAAGCACTGCCCGTACTTCTCATCCGAAGCCAGCGCGAGTCACCTTCCGGTTCCCACAATGGATTCGGTTCCCTGAACAACCACTCAAGCCACGGAAAGTCCTGCAGATGGCCCTTCTTGCATGCGGCCACGAAACGTACCTGAACGGTCTTCCTCTGGGGATGTTCTTTTCCACGTCCCGATCCCGAACCAATCGGCCCCCTGCAGGTTGGCGGCGTGTTGTCGTGATACCGTGCAAGATGCATGCGACCACATCGTGGGCACACGTGCCACAGAGGAAACCTGAGAAACGGCAACTTGAGGTTTACATTGGCCTGCGCGGCATCCTGCCCCCGTTCCGGCTGACGAAAATCCGGCGGTTGAACAAAGTAGTCAACATCCAGTCTCCTGGACAGCCGCTTTTCGTCATCAATTCGGAACTCTCGATGCCCTTGTTCTCCTTCCTTGAACGGCCAGGCATCCAGACCAGCGTGTACGAGAGATACAGGGCCGGGAAAATCTACCAGCGCCCCAATTCCGAAAGGCGAAATTGCCTGCGACCTCCTGACAGGGCGACTCATGGCCGCTCCTCCAGCAACTGATTGAAGAAACCGGTCACCTCTGCCTCACAGGAAGCATCGACATTTCGCAGTGATGACATGGTCGGCCAGCTTCGGCCATTCCAGGTGGGTGGTTCCGTACTTCCCGCCGGATGTAGCAGCGGAGGATCCTGAGGCGCGGCTCCAAAACCACCGTACTCTCCGGGCTGCCAGACTCGCCACTCGTCAAGCCGCCTCTGCAATTTCTTCATCACTGCATCACGCTCTTCCGGAGCCACGAGCCTGACGCGCTCATCAATCATCTCCTCAACCAGACCCAGTAACGCGGATCCTTCGCCAAGCGGGAACGGTTCCGGACGGCTCGATTCGGCATCCAGTACCCCAAGCTGCCTTACCGCCGCGACGACAATCCCATGGAGAGATCGCTCTACCGCCGGCGCGCTGAAAGGAGTAACACTGGTTGGTTCAACCTGAGCATACAACCGCTGGTGGTAGGGGCGAAAGCGCTCGAAATGACTGCGATCACGAGGTTTGCTCTGGCCATAGAGCACTGCGACCAGCCCCGGCTTGTCTGGATCCCGCCCTACTCTGCTCGAAACCTGAATGTATTGCGATGTTGTTTTTGGCTGACCAACGATAGCCATGAGCGCCAGCCGACTAACGTCAACGCCCACCTCGATAATGTTCGATGCCAAGCAGGCATCAACGACATCATTGTCGTCCGCAGCACTCTTGTCTTTGCTTGCCTGGGGGCGAAGAGTCCTTTCCAGTCGTTCCAGCTCCTTTGGCACCTGGTCGCTCCGAATACGGCTCGTCAGTTCCGAGACGTTGAACAGC
>SXGT01359758.1_pt1 | contig 11893 bp, 6 predicted proteins | sample 3176221 | NCBI WGS metagenome assembly SXGT01 (sample SAMN11356862, study PRJNA531348) | freshwater metagenome | isolation source: freshwater sample F1-120 | place: China: Fuxian Lake, Yuxi | collected 2017-12-25
CGCGCGTCGGCTACGCCGACGTGCGCAACCACCTGACCTCGCGCAAGCTCTACGAGCGCATCAAGACCGACGTGTTCATCTGGCACTCCTATTCCGATCTTCACCTCGACGGCCGATGGGTGAAGGCGACGCCAGCGTTCGATCTGGCGCTGTGCCAGCGTGCAGGCGTCAAGCCGCTCGAATTCGACGGCCGGTCCGACTCGCTGTTTCATCCCTACGACGGCGAAGGCCGCCGCCACATGGAATATCTCAAGGACCGCGGACCGTTTGCCGATGTGCCGTTCGAAACCATCCAGGCGGATTTTCAGGCTACCTATCCGGCGCTGATGAAGGCGAAAGGGCTGGCCGGCGACTTCCACGCCGAAGCGGTGGCGGAGGCCACGCCAAGCTGAAATCGTACGTAGGACTGGCGTTCGCGAGCGATATCAGCCGAAATGAAAAAAGTCCGGCGCTCTGCGCAACCGGGCTTTTTTCTCGCCACCTCAAGGAGAACCAAAAGGGGCGTCGTTCGCTGCCTGCGGACTCGGGCAAACGCCGATCGTGCCAATGGCTCGCTCGACATGGCCGAAGCCTGCGCCGAGCGAACTCTCCGCCACGCCCCGCAAGAACCCAACGCCCTACCGGACCTGAGCCTTATTTCCTCATCGTTGAGTTGCAGAACGGCGCCGGAATTCCGCTTTTTTGTGATCCCCAACACGGCGGACGCGGTTGTCTGTGGCAGACTCGGGATGCGATAAGGCTGATGCGACAAGGCTAAGGTGTCACACCACTTGCACGAGTTTCTACCAGTCCGTAGCGGCATTCTTTGGACCTATCCTGGCGTCGCTGTTTCGCCGCTCGGGACGGGGAAAGGCCCGCGCCAATGAGCACCATCGCCATCCCGGTCATCTGGTTCGTCTCGCTGTACGTCGCGTTCGTGATCAAGCATCTTCTGGCGGATTTCATCTTCCAGACCGGCTGGATGGCGCTTGGAAAATCGCAGAGCCAGGGATGGGTCGCACCGCTCGCCGCCCATTCCGGAATCCATGCGGTGCTGACGTTCCTGATCGCGCTCGCCGTGCAGCCATCGCTCTGGTGGCTCGGGCCTGTCGACTTCGTCGTGCACAGCCTGATCGATCGCGGCAAGGGATGGGCGACGCAGAGCCTCGACGTGACCGAGAAGGACAACGCGTGGTGGTGGCTGCTGGGGCTCGATCAGGCCCTGCATCAGCTCACTCACTTTTCATTCATTCTCGTCTTGCTGCTGGCGCGGTAACGGGCCAAAGCGGGCGTCAACGCTCGTTGCAGACCACGGCCATGCAGGTGATGTCGTCCGACTGCGGCGCGCCATTGGCGAACGCGCCGACGCTCTCGATCACGCCTTCCACGACCTGGCGCGCCGGGCTGCCGCGAAGCTCCCGGGCCAATTGCTCGAGCCGTTCGCTGCCGAACTGAGCGGTGGCCGCATCCTCGGCTTCGGTCACGCCGTCGGAATAGAGCAGCAGCAGGTCGCCCGGCGCCAGCGCGATCGACCGCGGCGCATGGGTGATGCCCTCGATCATGCCGAGCGGTGGCCCGCAGGCGCGCAGGGATTCGAGCGCGCCGCCATCCCGGCGGACAACGAGCGGCGGATTGTGACCACAGTTGCAATACGTCAGTGTCGCCGACGGAATATCGAGCACACCGCAAAACAGCGTCGCAAACATCTCGCCCCGGTTGTTGGCGATCAGCAGGTCGTTGGCCGCCGCCATCTCGGCCTGCAAGTCTTGGCTGGCGCGGAGCACCAGCCGCATGACGGTCTGAGTGACCGCCATGAACAGGGACGCCGGCACGCCCTTGCCGCAAACATCGCCGACGGTGATGACGAGGCGATTGCCATCGAGTTCGAACATGTCATAGAGGTCGCCGCCCACCTCGCGCGCGGGTTTCATGTGCGCAAAGATATCGAGCTGACTGCCGGCCAGCAGTGTCGGCTGCGCGTTCGGCAGCATGGCGCGCTGAATCGCGGCAGCGCTCGCCATCTCCTCCTGATGAGCGCGGCGCTGCACGATCTGCTCGGCCATCCGGCGAAACTGCTGCGCAAAGTCCATCAGCTCCGGGGCGGGCTGCCGCAACTGGTCGAGGATGCTCAATTCGAAGTCGTCGCGCTCCAGTGCGGAGACCGCGTTGGTGTAGAGACCGAGCGCGTTGTTGAAGCTGCCGACCTGGCCGCCCAGCCGGCTAATGATCGAACGCAGCAAGGCCGGATCGCTGTCGCCTGCCTCCAGCAGAGGAGCGCGGTCAAAGCGTAGCGCGCGCACGAAGGTCTTGGCGCGAACGGTCGCGTTGCGCGGCAGGCCGGCAAACACGCCGATCTCTCCGATGAAGGCTCCTTGCGACACACGCGCGAGCAGAACCTCGCCATAGGTGGTGTCGACCAGCACCTCCAGCTCGCCGTCGAGAATAAGATACGCGCAATCGCTCTGGTCGCCCTGCCGGACCAGGACGTCTTCGGGGACGATATTGCACGGCCTGCCGAACCTGAGCAGCCGCTCGACCGTGGCGGGCACCAGCCGGGCGAGAATCTGGTTCGACCGCGCCAGCACCAGGACCGAACCGTCGATGTCTTCAGTCGTTTCCAACTCGCCCCCTTCGCCGTACTCTCGCCTATCGCGAGACTTCTCTTACGGCGTCGCTCCAAACACAAATGCACGGCCGCTCGGCACCGGTCTGCCCGGCCGAGATAGTAAGGCCCGGGGCGCTGTCACAAAACCGTAATATCAACGTGCTCCCTCGGAAATGGCAGGGCAGGACCGAAGGTCACGCCTGAGAGGGCAATCATGGACATGCTGGTTGAGGAGTGGGACGGCGGGGTCACGAGCGTCGTGCTTCGGGGCCGGCTCGACACCATTGGCGCCGGCAAGATCGACCTCAAGTTCAGCGCGGTTGCGGGCGCCAAGCGCGCGATCGTGGTCGACCTGTCGTCGGTGGACTTTTTGGCATCGCTCGGAATCCGGGTCCTGGTGTTGGGCGCCAAGGCGGTCAGAAACAAGGGCGGTAAGGTCGTGCTTCTGTCGCCTGACGAGAACGTGCATTCGGTGCTGAAAACCGCGGGTATCCAAGAAATCATCCCGATCGTGTTCGACCGCTCCGCCGCCATCGCCGCCGTGCAGCCCTGATCGACGCCCATGATCGAGTGTGCCGACACGACATATCGATCGACACTCACGTTGCCCAACGACGCAAGCGAACTCGTGCGGATGACGCAATGGGCTATGGACGTCTGCAAGGCGGCCTGTCTTTCCGGCAAGACTGCCTTCGCATTGCAGCTTTGCCTGGAAGAGGCGGTGGCGAACATCGTCGAGCATGGCAAAGGACGCGACGGGGCGACCGAAATCGTGACCAGCGCAGCGCGCGAAGGGGACAGGGTGACCTTGGTCGTTGAGGACAACGGCGCCCCGTTCGATTCCACGAGGGCTGCCGCTCACCGGCCTGCCGCATCGATCGAGGAAGCCCCGGTCGGCGGCCTGGGCATCCATCTCATGCGGAACTTTGCATCCCAAATGGAATACTCGCGCCAGGACGATCGGAACCGATTGCGCCTGACCTGGCACGGCGGCTGACGGGATTTCAGAGCAAGTACCGTCAGCCAGCCCTCCCCCCTCCGGAGTTCCAGCAAGCTGCATGAGCGGGGCCGGGGCATTTACCCTATCCCGTTGGAGGACCATAACCTCTTCTGAAAATCAGCCGGACCCGCTATGATATCCCGGCGTGATCGAAGGAATATTGCGGCGGGCGATCACGGCGAACCGAGCGATTTGGACTGCAAGTTTCCCAGGTGTCGGACGAGGCCTCTTCCGCCTGGGTAGACGAGCAGACGGGGGACTGAGCGGATGACGGTTGCGGGCCTCATTCTTGGCGCCTCACGCGCGCGCCGGGCAGCGCTGCTGTTCCTGTGTTTGATTGCGTTGTCGCCGGCTTCTTTTGCCCAGAACGACAGCGAATATGTCCGCGCCCGGCTGGCTCCCCAGCAGACGATCCGGCAGCTCGCCCTGCAATATCTCGAGGACGGCAACCTCTGGCCCGACATTCTGCGCGCCAGCGGCGTGCAATCCATCGCAGACCTCCGCCCGGGACAGGAGCTTAGAATCCCGGCAAACGAAATCTCCACCGCCAACAAGGCGGTGGTCGACGCGCTCATGCAGATTCAGGGCGCCAACCGGGCGGGCGCGCGGATTTTTGCGCCGACCGAGATCAACAAGGCGGTCTCGCTGTACGACGACGCGCTGCAACGGCGGCTGGAACGCGAATGGCGCCAGACCCGGACGCTGGCTGCCCAGTCGCTGACCGAAGCCACCACGGCGCTGAAGAAATCAACCGATGCGCGCGATCAGTCGGCGGAAGCGCTTGTCAGCGACCGGAACGGCAACGTCGAAGGTCAACGGCCGCAGGATGTCGCCTGGCGCAATCTCATCCTGCAATCGCTCCTGATCCAGGACGAGAAGATCCGGACGCTGTCGGATTCGACGGCGCAGATCACGTTTCGCGACGCCAGCCGACTGCGGCTGAACGCGAACTCGAACGCCATCATCCAGCGGCTGCGTTACGATCCGCTCAGCCGCACCGAAGAAGCGCGCGTGAGCCTGGTCGAGGGCGATTTCTATGCGGTGCTGGCCAATCCGAGCGCCCGCGCCCGTTTCAACGTCGAGGTTCCGGGCGTCAACGCGACGGTCGACTCCGGCAATTTCTGGGTCGGACACGACCAGAGCGGCGCGAAATTCACCAACTACGACGACAAGAACGTTCGCGTCTCGGCGCAAGGCGAGACCGTGAACCTCGGCCGCAACGAAGGCACCGTCATCCGCGGCGGCACCATCCCGCAACAGAAAATTCCGGTGCTCGCGTCGCCCAACCTCGTCGCTCCGGGCGACGACCAGACCGTCTATCGCAAGACCACGGAGTTTGCGTGGTCCACCACGGCCGACGCGGCGGGCTACTGGATCGAGATCGCCGCCGATCAGAAATTCAGCAAAATGGTGATCAGCAAGTTCGGGCTTAAGACGCCTGGCTTCGCCACCAGCGACCTGAAGCCCGGGCGATACTTCTGGCGGACCGCCGCGATCGACGAGTTCGGCCTCCCCGGCACCCGGAGTGCGATCTGGCGATTCGACCTCGCGGTGGACGACACGCCGCCGTATCTGATGCTGCGGACGCCCGCCGCCGGCGCCATCCTGCGCCAGCCCGCCGTGCTGGTCGCCGGCGAAAGCGAACGCGGCGCCCGGGTCACGGTGCAGGGACAGCAGGTTCCGGTCGCCACGGACGGACGCTTCGAGACCACCATTCAGGCGGCCGAAGGCACCAACAAGATCGTCGTCGTCGCGGCCGACGCCGCCGGCAACGAGGCAAAGAGCGAACGCAGCTTCGACTATGTGCCCGACCGCCGCTCGCTGGTCCGATTCGATCCGGCGATCCCGAAGATTACGCCGGATCATTTCCTGGCCGACAGCAATGTGATCTCGCTCGGCGGAACCACGACGGCCAACGCGCAAATCCGCATTCGCACGGCCGCGGGCGACGTCAGGGCCTCAGCGGCGACCGACGCGGCCGGCGTGTTCCGGGTCAACGTTCCGCTGACCGCCGATGCGGAAACGCTCTCGATTGCCGTCATCGCCGTTTCCGGGTTCACGTCGTCCGAGGATTTCAAGGTCACCATCGACCGGTCGGGGCCGACGATCGCGCTGGATGAGGCGTTGCCGCGGCTGACGTCCAAGCCCGAGCTTGCTCTGAAAGGCCGGACACGGCCGGGCGTAACGCTCATGCTCAACGGCAAGGAAATCCGCAACGACGACGGCCGCTTCGACGCAACCGTCACGCTCAAGCCGGGCGAAAACACCATCGAGATGATCGCAACCAACACGACCCGAAATGTCCGCGCCGAGACCTGGTCGGTGAAGCTCGATCAGGAGCCGCCGGCGCTGGTGCGGTCGGCGATTTCGGTGGTCGCCGGAGCCAACCGCCCGACGCTGTCGATCGAGGTCGTCGCCAATGACGCCTCGGGGCTCGCCAAGGTCGCGCCGTTCAAGGTTGCCGCGGGCGCCCAGGTGTTTTCAGGCCACCTCCGCTACAACAGCTCAGCCAATCTCTATCAGGGCACCGTGTCGGTTCCCGAAACCGCGCTTCGCGCCGCCGTTCTGCAAGAGGTCGAATTGCAGGACGACGCCGGCAACAAGCGCACCTACACCATCCGCTAGGCGGCCGGAGGAGAGTCACAGGAAACCCCACCGGTCATGCGTGCGTCCACAAGTGCAAGTGTCGCTCTCGTCGCGGCGTTGATTCTTGCGACCGCCCAGCCCGGCGCGGCCCAGGGCAACGACGTGCCGTTGTACATCAACTACGGCGCCGACGCCCGCACATCCGAGGGCGACAACGACTATCAGCAGGCGATCTATCTCAGCGTGCCGGCGACCACGAAGCGGCGCCTGTTCGTTCGCATCTTCGACCCGGACACCGGCGGCCGATTCGACCAGCCCGGCTTCAAGGGCGAGACCATCACCGAGTTTTCCGTGTTCGGCGGACCGGGGGCCGACGCGACGGCGTTCGCGGGCATCGAACGGCTCAGTCGCCAGGAGGCGAGTAACGGCCGCCTGCTCGCCAAGCAGGCGTTTGGCGCGAGCCCTCAGCACGACGGCAAATGGGTGACGATCGCGACGCTTGAGCCCGCCAACGGCGAACGGGTCGGCGACCGCATCTTGTTCCGGCTGCTGGTCAACGCCATTCGCGGCGACGGCGGCAACGTTTTCGACGTCGCGCTCAGTGTGGACGCTAACGAGAACGTCGCGCCGGAGGGCCTGCGGATGTTCTCGCTCTCGCCGACGGTTCGCATTCCGAATCGCCAGGTACTCACTGAAGTGCGCTTCCGCATTCCCGACAATGCGACCGCGCTGTTCATCGGGAATTTCGACGCAGCCGGCGCGGACGTGACTCTGGAAACGAAATTCCAATCATTTCCTTTGAAGGCATCCGCCCAGGACGAGTGGCAGACCACGCAGGTCGCCATCGACGCGGCGTTGCGCGGCGCCGAAGCCGCGATCGTGATGCGGGGCGGCACCGAGATGCCGAACGACCTGACCCTCTTCATCACGGATGCGTCGGGCAGGCTCATCCCGTTCGAGCTATCGCCGCGCGCGTTCGCGGTGAACAACAGGCCCGTTGCCGTAGGGTCCGTCGAGGATATCAGCAGCTGCATGACTATGCGGTTCGACGGGCGGCGCTCCTCCGACCCGGAGAACAACCGGTTGCTCCACCGCTGGGTGTTCGGCGACGGCGCGACCGCGGTTGGCGACGTGGTGACGCACGAATACCGGATCGAGGGCCGGTTCCAGGCGCGTCTCGAAGTGTCCGATCAGTCGCCGCAGCTTGGCAACAGCTCGCTCGCGACCCTCGACGTGTTCGTCAAGCGTCCGCCGGACGCTCGCTCCAACGTGCGGCGCCTGGTTGGGCTCGGCGAGAACGTCCTGTTCGACGGCGCCGGCTCGAGCGCCCGCGCCTGGTCGATTGCCCGCCATCGATGGAAGATCAGCGACGGAACTGTGCTGGACGGCACCACCGCGGTTCACGCCTTCCAGACTTCCGGCACGTATCGCGTCGTCCACAGCATCGAGGACAACTCCGGCCATCGCTGCAATTCCGCGACCGAGGAATTCGAGATTCGGGTGAACGCCCCGCCGGTCGCGGTCGCGGGCGAGAACCAGATGGTCACCGCCAGCGTCGTGCAGTTCGACGGCTCGAAGTCGAGCGACGCCGACGATCCGGTTCTGCAGTACGAATGGGATTTCGGTGACGGTTCGACCGGCTCCGGACCCCGGCCGGTCCATGTCTACGCCCAGCCCGGCACCTACACGGTCGAGTTAACCGTTTCCGACGGGACCGGAACCGCGCGCAGCACCGCGACCGATACGGTTCAGATCGTGATCAACGCACGGCCTGTGGCGGACGCGGAACCTGCGCTGGTCGGCGCGCCTGGTCAGCGTCTGACGTTTGACGGTTCGCGGTCGGTCGATCCCGACGGCGGCATCGTGGCCTACGAGTGGGACTTCCGCGACGGCACGGCCGGCAGCGGCGCGCGGCTGACGCACGCCTTCGCTAGGCCCGGCACCTACATGGTCCGCCTCAAGGTCAGGGACAACTCAGGGCACGATGAAGCCATCGATTTTTCCGAGACCAAGGTCGTCATCAACGCCTCTCCCGTTGCTATCGCGGGTCCTGGGGTACGGGCGGCACCCGGGGATGAGGTCCGGCTGTCGGGGGGACGGTCGTTCGACCCGGACGGCAAGGTGGTGAGCCACCGCTGGGACTTCAGCGACGGCGGCAGCCCGGTGCTGAGCGCGGACGCGGTGCGGCGCTTCGACAAGCCCGGCATCTACACGGCGCGGCTGACCGTGACCGACGACTCGGGCGCGCTCAACGCCTCGGCCTCCGACGAGGTGCGGATCGCGATCAACAACGCACCGGTGGCAAACGCCGGCGACGACGTCGCCACCGACAAGACCATCGTGGCGTTCGATGGCTCGAAGTCGGTGGACGCCGACGGCGACGCGCTGACCTACCGCTGGGACTTCGGCGACGGCCAGACCGCATCCGGCCAGCGCGTGGTGCACAGCTACGCCCGGCCCGGACTGTATCCGGTGGTGCTGGTGGTCGACGACGGCTCGGGGCTGCGCAACGCAACCAGCCGGCACGCCATCGCGGTGCGGATCAACAGCGCCCCGGTCGCGGTCGCGGGCGAGAACAAACGGGTCTGCACCGGCGACAACGTGGTGTTCGACGGCAGCAAGTCGAGCGATCCCGACGGCGGGGTGCTGCGCTACACCTGGGACTTCGGCGACGGCAGCAAGTCGGAGATCGTCAACCCCTCGAAGGTCTACCAGAAGGGCGGCGTCTATCCGGTGACGCTGACGGTGCGGGACAACTCGGGGCTGGCCAACAACACCGACACCGCCCGCATCTCGATCCGGGTCGACCAGGGCCCCTCCGCCAACGCCGGCAAGCCGATCATCGCCTGCGTCAACACCGAGGTCAGGCTCGACGGCTCGGCCTCGACCGACGTCGACGGCGTGGTCAACAGCTTCCATTGGGACTTCGGCGACGGCTCGTTCGGCTCGGGCGAGCGCCCGGTGCACGTCTACAAGCGGCCCGGCAAGTACCGCGCCTTCCTGACCATCCAGGGCGAGAAGGTCGGCATCTGCAGCGACACCGCGACCGACGAGGTCGCGGTCGAGATCGTCGAGGGCCCGGTCGCCGTGATCGCGGCGCCCCCGGCCGTGCCGTTCGCCGAGACCGTCAAGTTCGACGGCTCGGGCTCCCGCCTGACCACAGACAAGATCACCCGCTGGCACTGGGACTTCGGCGACGGGACCACTGCCTCGGGCCAGCGCGCCGAGCACCGCTATGCCAAGCCCGGCACCTACACGGTGGCGCTGACGCTGACCAGCGACTCGCCCTCCTCGGTGTGCAAGACCGTGTCGGCCCAGCATGTGGTGATCGTCAACGCCCCGCCGCAGGCCGCCATCAAGGCCAACAGGCTCGCCGCCGTGAACGAGGAGGTGGTGCTGGACGCCTCCGCGTCCCACGACCCCGACGGCGGCATCGTGGCCTATGAGTGGAACCTGGGTGACGGCACCACCGCCCAGGGCATGGTGGTGCGCCACCAGTACCGCACGCCCGGCACATACAACGTCCGCCTCATCGTCCGCGACGACGCGGGCCTCCCCAACTCCATCGCCGCAGCCCAGACAGACATCACAATCAATGCTCCGCCACTCCCAGTCATCGCAGGGCCCGGCGCGATCTGCGTCGGCGAACGCGGTTCCTGGCGCGCAGAGCAGCCGGGTGACGCCGGCCGCCGAGGCGCTCGCCTCCTCTGGTCCTTCGGCGACGGCACCGAGGTCGCGGCCGCGGAAGCCTCGCACGAATACCGGCGGCCCGGACGCTACAGCCTCGCGGTCTACGCCGAGGGCACGGCCGGCGCCGCCAGCCGCCATCATCACGCGACCCGAATCGTCTCGGTCAGCCGCCCGCCTTACGCGGGCGCGGCAAGCTCGAGCCGGACGGTGTGTCCCGGCGAGATCGTCAATTTCGACGGATCGTCCTCCGTCAGCCCCGACGCCAAGATCGCACGCTATGTCTGGGATTTCGGCGACGGACGCACGGCCGAAGGCGTCAAGGTCCAGCACGCGTTCGCAAGGCCCGGCGCCTACCAGGTCAAGCTGTCGGTGACCGACGACACCGGGTCGTCGTGCGGCACGACCACGACCACGCTCAACATCGTGGTCAACGCATCGCCGCTTGCGCGCATCCGCACCGAACCCGAGGCATGGACCGGCGGCGCAAACGATGCTGTACTGCTCGACGGCTCGGGTTCCAGCCATCCTGCCGGCCTTGCGCTGAGCTTCCGCTGGCAGATCGGCGAGGCGTCCGAAGTGGGGGAACGCGTCCGCCATGCATTCTCCGCATCCGGTGACGTTCCGGTGCGGCTGACGGTCAGCGACAGCTCCGGTCTTTCCTGTGGTACGGCAACCGATGTCTTCCGCGTGCGGGTCCGCCAACGAGACTAGCCGACGCCGGGGCTCGCTGTGATCGCGATGCCCCGCATCAATCTGCGCAGCAAGCTCCTGCTGTTCTCCGTCGTCATCGCGATCCTGCCCCTGATCATCGCCGGGCAATCGCTGATCCGCATCGCGCACGACGAAATGAAGAGCGCGGCTAACGACCAACTGGTCACGGCCGCGCGCGAGGTGACCACCGGCATCGAGAACCTGTTCTCCAACGCCTGGATGGCGCCGCTGCTGCTGATCCGCAATGCCGTCAACGAAGAGAGCCTCGGAATCCAGGAAAAGATCTCGCTGCTGACGCGCGGCATCGCCGACCTGCCCGATATCGTCGCCCTGCAGATCACCATCGAGGGCGCCGCGCGGCCGCTGATCGTTTCCAAGGACGCCTATGCGGCGCGGCTCAGGCAGGCGTCGCTCGATCCCCTCGCCGCGCTGCGCACGCCTGCCGAGCTGCTCACGGAGACCGGCGAGCGCGTGGCGCGCGTCGATCACGTGCGCGAGATCGACGGCTGGCTCGCGACCGTGGTTCTGCCGGTGCGCTCGCCCGCGCCCGGCACACGCGCGGTGTTCTCAGCGAAGATCGATCTCGCGCGGCTGCGCACCTATGTCGGCAGCCATCCACTGCAGCGGACCGGCCGGATCACGATCGCCGATCACGAGGGCCGCCAGGTGTTCGAACCCAACCGCGCGGACCTGCGCAACCGCAGCATCGTATCCCAGGCGCTGGGCTCGCTCTCGGCCGGCACGCCGGTCATCTCGGTCGATCGCTATACCGCGCCCGACGGCACCGCCATGCTCGGGGCATTCGCGTTTCCACGCTCGTTCAACTGGCTGGTTGTCGTCGAGAAGAGCGAGCGCAACGCGTATTACGCCGTCGGCGAGATGATCACGAGCCTCGGGATCTGGCTGACGCTTGGCCTCGCCGCCGCCGCCATCGGCGCGGTCTTCTTCGCCTACCGGATCAGCCGGCCGATCCTCGCGATCGGCCAGGCCGCGATCGACGTCGGCAAGGGCGATTTCCAGGCGCGGGTGAAGAACGTCCGCTCGCGCGACGAGATCGGCGATCTGGCGGAGCGGATCAACACCATGATCGTGCAGATCAACGAACGCTTCCAGCTCTCGAAGTTCGTATCGGGTGGAACCATCGCGGCGATCCAGAAATCCGACCATGAGGGGGTCAAGCTCGGCGGCGAGCGGCGCGAGGTGACAATCCTGTTCGCCGACATCCGTGGCTACACCGCCTTTGCGGAGTCACGCGATCCGGAGGTCGTGGTCGATGTGCTGAACCAATATTTCCAGCGCCTTGCCGACATCGTGGTGCAGCA
>SXGT01639396.1_pt1 | contig 11893 bp, 9 predicted proteins | sample 3176221 | NCBI WGS metagenome assembly SXGT01 (sample SAMN11356862, study PRJNA531348) | freshwater metagenome | isolation source: freshwater sample F1-120 | place: China: Fuxian Lake, Yuxi | collected 2017-12-25
CCGGTGCCGCTTCCGCCGGAGCGGGCGCTGCTTCGGCGGGCGCAGGGGCCGCCTCTGCCGGTGCGGGCGCGGCGGCCGGCTGGGCTTCAACAGCCGGCGGCGCGGGCGGCGGTGCGATCATCGCGGCGAGTTCACCGGTAAATTTCTCGACGGCGGCGATGCGCGCGCGGACGGCAGCGGCTTCGGCGTCTTTCTGGTCCGCCTGCAGTCGCAAGGCTGTGGCCTGGCCCGCGAGATCGGCTTCCGCCGCGCGCAGTTCCTTCACGCGCGCGAGGAGCGCCTCCGGTCCGACGGCGGCCATCTGCTCGATGACAGCGTTTACATCGGGCGCGGCGGGCGCATCCTGCGCAGACACGAGCGGGGCCGCAAGCAGCGCAGCGGCGAGAATGATTTTTTTCATGGGACTACTTCCTTTCGATCAGTGATTGAACACGAATTCCTTGGAATTGAGCACGCTCCAATAGACATCCTCGAGCGCCGCGCGGCGATCAGGAGCGTTGTTGACGTAGCTTGCGAGTTGCGTCATTTCTTCCGGCAAGGGCGAGCGCGACAGTGCGGCTGTGTAGAGATCTTCGATCACCTGTTCGATTGGCATCTCCGACGTGAGAGCCTTGTCCATACGGCCGGCGGGCGTCTGAATGGCACGCGTCATCGTGTCGCCGTTGATGAGGTGTAGAGCCTGGGCGAGTGTGGGTTCGCTGCGGCGCTCGCAGGCGCAGGCGGTGTCGCGCGCGGGCCGGCCAAAGACTTCGAGGAAGTAATTCCCGCTGGGGCCGTCGGCCACCTGCGCGGCGCGCGCGCCGAGCGGCAAGGAAGCGAACTTCACCTGCCCGCCGGTCACCTGCGTCACCGCGTCGAGCAGCATTTCCGACGGGAGACGGCGGACTTTGGCGTAGGCGAAGTTCCGCGTGTCGGTGGCGGACTCCGCGGGCGGGCGCGTGGACATCTGGTAGGTGTTTGACGTGCAGATGTCGCGGATGAGCTTGCGCATATCGTAGTTGTAACTCACGAGGCGTTTGCCGAGTTCGTCGAGCAACTGCGGGTTGCTGGGCGGATTGCTCACGCGCACGTCGTCCACGGGATCGATGATGCCCTGGCCGAAGAAGTGCTGCCAAACGCGGTTGGCAATGTTTTTGGCGAACCAGGGGTTCTGCTCCGACGCGAGCCATTCGGCGAGCACGGCACGGCGATCGCGCCCGGCGAGATCGGGCTGTGCACCCCCGAGGAACTTCGGCTGCATGACCTGACCATCGCGCTGATTCTTCACTTCGCCGCCGCCGCTGTTGAATACGACAATCTCGCGCGGGTCGCTGGAGGTTTTCTTGCCGACCTGCGCGAAGAACGCGGCGAAGGAATAGTAGTCGTCCATCGTCCAGCGTTCGAAGGGGTGGTTGTGACACTGGGCGCACTTGATCTGGATGCCCATGAAGACCTGGGCCACGTTTTCAGCCATCATGATGGGTTCGTTTTCAACAACGTAGAAATTCGCGGCGGGTTCGGTGAAATTTCCACCGCTGGACGTGAGCAGTTCGGCGGCGAGCGTGTTGATGGGTTTGTTGTCGCGGATCGACGCGCGCAACCAGTCGTTGTACCGGTGCATGGCTTTGCGGTCCAGCGTCTGCGGCGAAGATTTTACGCGCAGCAACTCGGCCCATTTCATCGCCCAGAGATCGGTGAATTCGGGACGCTGCAAGAGGGCATCCACGAGGGCGGCGCGTTTGTCGGGACGCTCATCGGCGAAAAAGGCATCAGACTCGGCAACGGTCGGGAGTACGCCGAGGATATCCAGGTAGGCGCGGCGGACGAAGACGTCGTCGCTTGCGGGCGCGGCGGCGGTGATGCGCAGTTTCCTGTGCTTGGCGTAGACGAATTCATCCACGTAGTTCGCCGGAGCCAGCGCCGCCTGACGCTCGGGCTCGCCGGCGGGAATCGCGATGACCTGCGAGACGACGGCGAAGGTGCCGTAGCGCGCCATGAGGTAAGCCTCGCCGCGGCGGCCGGCAGTCGCCATGCCATCCCCGGTAACACTTACGATACTGTCGTCCACGCTTTTGATAACGGCGAGATCGGTGACGTCGCGATCCGTGCCGTCAGCGTAGCTAGCGCGGACGATGAACTGCTGCGTGGCGCCTTCGCCTTCGAGCACGGCTTCATGCGGGATGATTTCAATGCCGGTCAGCGCGGGCTGCGGCACACCGGGATCGAGCTGTGCGCCTTCGGTGATCCAGCGCAGAATTTTCTTGTAGAGATCGCTGTCCGACTCAAAAATCTTTCCGCCTTCGTGGTCAACGGCACCGATCGGCTTGAGCAGCATCAGGCTTTCCGAGGGCACGGCCACATTGATGCGGCGGCTGAGCTGTTCGCGGGTGAGTGTGTTGAAGTCCTTCCCGGGGTCGTAACCAAAGAGCGTGAGATGGAAGCCATTCTTGCCACGGGCGCTGCCGTGACACGCGCCGGTGTTGCATCCGGCCTTCATCAGGACCGGCTCGAGTTCATTAAAGAAACTGATCGGCGGATCGACGGCGACATTGGCGACGCGCAGCGGCATCGTGACACTCGCACCGTTGTAGGTCATCGTGATCTGGCCTTCGCCGTCGGCCTGTGGCACAAAACGGCCGCCCTCCCACTTTGCGAGCGTTGCGGGTTCGATGCGGACTTCGGTCTTCGCCGTTACGTCGAGACTGACACCGTTGTCTTGCGTGAAGACGGCAGTAGCGCGCTGTGGATCACGCGCTGATTCAAGCGCAATCGCCGATGGATACACAGCGAGCCCGGCCGCGCGAGCGGCAGACGGCAGCAACAAGAGCGCCGCTAGCGCGATCCCGAGTCGATGTGCAGTACGACGTTTCACTTCTGTGTCTCCTTCAGTTGGTCACCGGGAAACGCGTCTTGCGTGCCGGCGGTTCGGCCGCAGGCGCATCCGCCGCGGGAGGAGGAGGTGGTGGCGGTGCGGCGGCCTGCAACTCGGGCGGCAGCGGCGCGAATACTTGTAACTGCGCGCCACCCAGTCCCGTAGTGATTTCCTCGCCGTCGATCGTCATTTTTGTCTGGAAGGTGAAAGGTCCGTGTTTTCCCTGGGGTGCATCCGCGGCGATTTGCACCGGGAAGGTCAAGGCTGTCGTTGCTGCGTTAAACGGCTGGGCCGTTGCCGTGACACCCTTGGGCATGCCGACCATATCCAGTGCGAACTCACCTTCGAATGGTTTCGCCACTGTCAGCTTTGCCGTCCAACTTAGTTCTTTACCCAGCTCACCTTGTGTTTCGCCGATCTCGAGCGCGATCCAGGGATCTTCTACGCGCACGGTGGTGAACGCGCTGCTGACGGTGTACCCCGCGCTTGAGCCGATTACGAGCACCGGAGTCTCGCCGCGTGGAGCCGCGCCGTTCACTTCGAAACGAATCTGCGTCTCGGTCTGGCCTTCAGGGATCTGCGCGGTGGGGATGCCGCAACCATTGGCCACCCAGGGTGCACTCAGGTCGATCGGCGCTGTGAATCCGTCCTTTCGCGTGGCAACGACGCGGAGATAGCGCGTGCTGCTGACGGGCATCGGCGCTTTGGGCGCCACAATCTCGATCGAGAACGGTGCGTCTTCGGTGACGGCGAGTGCCAGGCGGCTGGGTTGATACGCATCGAAGACCGTCTGGTTCTGGCCCAGGATCATGCGGATGGTGTGATCGAAATTGCCTTCGAGGGTGGCGTCGCCGTTTTTCCATACGCCGTGGACGTCGACGAGCGCGCCCGCAGGCGCTGCTTCGGCTGAGGCTGAGATGAGGACGGGGAGCTGCGTCTGTCCCGCGGGGATCTGGCCGCCGGTGATTGTGACGCCGGGCGGAAGATCCCGGAAATCGACGTCAATGGGGCCGTCGAAATTTGCGCGGGTGACGTTGAGCAGCACGAAGGCGTGGTTCGCACGCGCGACAGAGATCATGCCGGGCTCGTTGTTGATCAGGGAGAAGAAGAACCGCTGCACTGGGGGCGCCATTTCGACGCGATAGGCGAAAGCTGGGCCACCGTGGCCCAAGTGATCGCGCACGCGCAACGTGTAACGACCGTCTGCGGGAAGCGTAAAGCGGCCTGCGCTGTCGGGGCCGGCACCGTCGTCGTTGCCGAAGATGCCGCCGCCATCGGCGTTGAACAACTCGAGCACGCTGTCGAGCGGCGAACCGAGCTCACGGGCCCAGACGCGGAAATCGTAGTTCTGATCCTTGAGACCGTCGAAGGCGAACCAGTCCTCGTCGCCTTTTTCCGAAATGACTCCATCGAAGGCACCAGGGCCCTGGCCGGCGGTCGCCTGCTCGCGCGTGTTGTTCGGCTCCGTCTCAAGCACGCCCGGTAACGCGGACGCGCGGAATGCAAAGGGCGTAGGCGTAACGCCGCGATCATTGGCCGGTTGAACCCACGCTGTGCGGTTCAATTCGGAAGCAAAAGTAATTTCGCCGGCGGTCAATTCGGGATCGCCGAGCCACGTCACTTTCACGGGAGCGCCGGGCGCGCCGCCCATCGGTGTGACCGCAAGCGGACGCGGGAATGGCCCGAGATGCAGGCGGTACTCGTAGTTATCGGAACCACCGTAGGCTGCCTCGCTGATGGCGACCATGTAACGGCCGGCTTCGGGCGCGACGTAAACAAAGGCTGCGTCCTGCCGCATGGCGGCGGTGTCGTCTTCAGAAATCACTTCGCCGCCGGAGGGGCCGAAGAGCCGGATCTTCGCATCGAAAAGCTGCTGGCCTAGACGGATGGCTTCGACCTCAGCGGCAAGCTTCTGGCCCGCGGCGAGATCGAGCGCGAAGTAATCCACGTCTTCGTACTGTGCGACTCCGTTCACCGTCGTGCCGAAGGTAACGGCCTGCGCGTGTGCGGCGTCGCTGTTGGGCTCCGTCTCCATCATCTCGGGCAACGCGCCGACGCTGAAGATGCGCAGGTTCGAGAGGCCGCTCTTCGTGCGCACGCGGATCGCGTGACGGCCCATTGCGCAGTCGGGCGCGATCGTGACGATGCACTTGAACTCACCATCCGCCGCGGACACGACCTGCTTAAAGGTAATGCCGGGTTCGTGGAACACGAGATCGATCGCATCGGCGAGATTTCCGCCGACGAAACGCAATTCGATGTCCGTGCCGCGCTGACCGCCGCGCGGCAAAATGTTTCCGATGTTGGGCGATGCGGCATGCGCGAGCGACCCGGCCACCAGACACACAGCAACCGCAAGAAGCAGTGCGGTTGCTCGTGAAACTGAGGCGCGTTTAACCATCGCTACTTCCTTCCGAATGGACTACGCGAGTAGGTCGTACAAGACCGAGCCGCCGTTGACGATTTCGAGCGGACGATTGCCGGGACTCATGAGTTCACGGGTCGGCTCGATGCCCAGCAGCGTAAACATGGTCGCCGCGAGATCTTCCGGGCTGACGGGGTCACGCGAAGGTTCGGCGCCGCGGGCGTCCGTCTGGCCCCAGATCGCGCCGCCCTTCGTGCCGCCGCCGGCCATGGCCACGCTGAAGGCCTTGGGCCAGTGGTCGCGCCCGCCGTCGGCGTTGATTTTCACGGTACGCCCGAATTCCGTGACCAGCACGACCAGCGTGCGCTGCAGGAGCCCGCGCCGATCGAGATCGCGCACGAGTGTCGCGAGGCCTTGATCCACGGCGGGAAGCTGGTTGCGCATGGCGTCGCGGATATTGAAATGGTGGTCCCATCCGCCGTCGATGACGGACACAAAGCGCGCGCCCGCCTCCACCAATCGCCGCGAGAGCAGCATGCGCTGACCGAAAAGCGTGCGGCCGTATTCGTTTCGAATTTCTTCAGGTTCGGCCGAGATATTGAAGGCTTCACGCGCGGACTGCGAAGAAATCAACGAGTATGCGCGCTGGTAGTACGAATCCATCGCGGCGAGCACGTCGGTCGCTTCGAGCGTGGAGAAATGGTGATCGACCGTGGAGAGCAGCGACTTACGGCGTTCCATGCGATCGGCATCGACACCCTCCGGCAAATTCAGATCGCGCACGCGGAAGGCCTGATCTTGCGGTTCGCCGCCGACACTAAAGGGGCCGTAAGCCGAGCTGAGGTAACCTGAGTTCAAGAACGGATCGTTTGAGTTCGGAATGGTGATATATGCGGGGAGATCTTTTCGCGGACCGAACTCATGACTGATGACCGAGCCGATGCTCGGGTACTGGATTGCGGGACTCGGGCGATAGCCCGTGAGCATGTTGTGCGTGCCGCGCTCGTGGGCGGCTTCGCCATGAGTCATTGAGCGGATGACGGTCATCTTGTCGGCGACGCCGGCGAGATTGCCGAAGAGGCCGCCGAACTCTTCGCCGGTGTTCGTCTTCACCTGGCCGAGTTCGCCGCGATACTCCAGCGGGGCGAAGGGCTTGGGGTCGAAGGTCTCCAAGTGGCTCATGCCGCCAGCCATAAAGATGAAAATGGCCGAATCGGCCTTGGCGGTCGGGTTTTGCGCTTCCTCGGCGCGTGCACCCTGTATGGCAAAGTAGTCGCCTAGGGTCAGGCCAAGCCCAGAAAGCACGCCCACTCGAAGGAAATCACGCCGATTCAACGGCCCGGGGCAAATACACCTTCCACCATTCAATGTGTACATCACTCTCCCCTTATCCCGCCCGAAGGCGAGCGACTACTCGGTAAGGATACGCCCTTGATCCAACCAAAGTCTACGACCTTTGACTATATATTATTGATTTTACTACTACTAAATGCTAAATATAATAAATTATATTTTTACTGTTAGTTTCCCGATTCCTGCCCCCGAGGACTACTCTCGCAAGCCACGATCTGAAATACTCTGCCCGGTACGAAATCGATAGCCCACATTCACCCGGATCAGGATCGCGATTGATGACGGCCCTCGCCCCATTCGAAGCGCCTGACGGCTTGGTCGTCGTCGTCAAGCGCGATTGCCCCACCTGCACGCTCATCGAACCCGTGTTGCAGCGCCTGGCGCAGAGCGGCGCCCGGCTCACGGTATTTACACAGGACGATCCCTCGTTCCCCCAGAAAGTTCCCGCGGTGATGGACGACAGACAGCTTGAAGCGTCGTTCCGGCTGAAGATCGAGGCGGTGCCGACACTGCTGCGCGTGAAGAACCACGCGGAGGAAGATCGCGTGGTCGGTTGGGACCGGGAAGCGTGGCGCGAGGCGACGGGGATTATGGATCTCGGCGCGAACTTGCCGCCACACCGGCCGGGTTGCGGATCGATGAGCGTTGGCCCCGGAATGACGGAGATCCTTGCGCTGCGCTTCGGCGCGATCACGCTGGCCTCGCGGCGGATCGAGATCGCAGCGCTCGAGGACGAAGTCGAGGCGTGTTTTGATCGCGGATGGACAGACGGCCTGCCGGTGGTGCCGCCGACGGAAGAGCGCGTAGTGCGGATGCTCAGTGGCACGCGGCGTGAACCCTCGGAAGTGATTGGTAATGTGCCGCCGAACCTCGCTCCGTGCACGGTGGAAAAAGTGGCGGTCAATGCGGTGATGGCCGGGTGCAAACCTGAGTACTTGCCCGTGGTGCTTGCCGCGGTCGAAGCCGCAATGATGGACGAGTTCTGCATGCACGGCCTGCTGGCAACGACGTGGTTCGCGGGGCCGATGGTGGTCGTGAACGGGCCAATCGCGCGACGGATCGGCATGAACTCCGGGATGAACGCGCTCGGCCAGGGCAATCGCGCGAACGCGACGATTGGCCGCGCGCTGCAGCTTGTGATTCGTAACGTGGGCGGCGGGAAACCGGGCGGCGTGGATCGCGCGACGCTGGGGCATCCGGGGAAATATACCTTCTGCTTTGCGGAAGACGAGAGCGATCCGTTCTGGGAACCGCTGGCGATTGAGCGTGGGTTTGCGGCGGACGCGAGCACAGTAACACTCTTCGGGGCCGACGGCGTGCAAGGCGTCATCGATCAAAAGTCGCGCTCGCCGGAGTCGCTCGCGCGGACTTTTGCTGCGTGCCTGCGCACGGTGTCGCACCCCAAAATCGCGATGGCGGCCGACGCGTTCCTCGTCGTTTCTCCCGAACACTTGCGCGTGTTCCGCGATGGCGGTTGGAGCCGCGACCGCTTAAAGCAGGAATTGTTCAAATTGCTGATGTTACCGATGAAGGAGATCGTACGCGGCGCGGGCGGCATCGATGAAGGATTACCCGAAACCATCCAAGCGGAGTTCGTCCCGAAGTTTCGTCCCGGCGGCCTGAACATTGTGCGCGCGGGCGGCAAAGCGGGACTATTCTCAGCGGTGATCGGCGGCTGGCTCGCGACGGGCGCGATGGGCAGCAATGTGGTGACGCGGGAAGTGCGGGACTAAGTACGCGCGACGACTTCGAAGGCGGCAAACTGGCCTGAATACCCTCCCGGCGCGGGTGTATACTCCGGTAGCAGGTTGTGGAGGCAGATTCATGTCAACCAGGATCGCGGCCAGTCTAGCGTTAATGATAGCGAGTCTCGCCCTGTTCACTTGGCCGATCATTGTTCTATTTACCAGCGGTAGCACGGAACCGCTTCCTTTCGGACTAATATTTGGAGGCATCCTACTAAACGCCGCCACTTACAACCTCACCCCGGAGTTACTCTCGCGGACTGCCAGCATTGGCCTCATGCTCGTCGTGCTTGGTTTCGTGTTGATCGGGATCGACGCTGGCATCGCCCAATTGCCCGATGCCGGTCGCTACGATCACGTCTCCCTGGGGTTTGGTATTCTTGCTATCGTTGCGGGTGCGCCTTGCTTCTTCGTCAGCCGTTTCCAGAATACACGCGCTGACCGCTGAAGGCGTCTGGATTCAAACTGACCCACTACCGCTCTTCATTGACATGGCTAACGGAATCCGTTTCAATAGTAACGAGGTAATGCTCTATGAACGACCAGCCCCAGCGTCGATTGCTCGACCCGACCCACGAGGCTTCGACCGCCAAGCGTGAGCGTCTCCCGCGTCCGGCGTCGCTCCAGGGGCAGACGGTCGGGCTGCTCGATATTTCCAAGTGGGGCGGGTCGTATTTCCTGGATCGCATTGAGGAAAAGGTGCGAGAGGCCGGGGCGGACGTCAAACGTTATGCAAAGCCGACATTTACCCGGGTCGCCCCGGTGGACCTGAAGCAGCTGATCACCTCGCAGTGCACGCTGGTCATTGAGGCCCTCGCCGACTGAGGGAGTTGCACGTCGTGCAGTGTGCACGACATCACAGACATCGAGCAGCGCGGGATTCCGGCGGGATTTATCGCCACGACCGAGTTTATCGACGCGGCAGAGACCCAGGCCAAGGCACTGGGATTCGACCCTGCGCGGGTGTTCGTGCCGCACCCGATTCAGGACCGGACGGAGGCGGAAATCCGGCGGCTGGCGGACGAGGCCTACGACGCGATTGTGGCGATGGTGACCGGGGCGAAAAAATAGTTTGCCGCGGACTTGATTCGCACTATTTGTATATGCGGTAATTGGGCAGGTTGCTTTTCGCCTAGGCCGGCAATTCCGCCGGAAGGCGCGATGGCGCAACATGAACGACAGACGAAAGGGGAAAGACACATGCGGGCACTCTTGGCAGCGCTCATGCTGGCATTGACGATTGGTATCGCCGGTTGCCAGCCGAAGGAAGAAGCTCCGGCTGAAGGCGCCGCTCCGGCCGCCGAGGCTCCGGCGGAAGGCGCAGCGAAGTAAGTTCAGTCACTGTTCTGTACTGAAGCTTCAGAACAAAACGGTCCGCCCGGCCCCGGCGAAAGTCGAGGCCGGGCGGTTCTTTTCTCTCCGCACCGCGCTCGCGCGAAGGACCCTCTCATGATCTTCGACGCCCCCACCCACGTTAAAGCGATTCGCCAACGCGTGCTCGAATTCATCGAGCAAAAGATTTATCCGATCGAGCCGGAACTCGATGCGTGCAGCCGCGACGAGATGATGGTGCGGATTAAAGCGCTTGGCACGGAGGCAAAGCGCGAGGGACTCTGGGCGCTGGGGCATCCGAAAGAAATCGGCGGGCAAGGCCTGCCGTTTATGGACTACGTGTACGTGAATGAGATCGTCGGCCGATCGGAGTATGCAATGGTCGCGCTCGGCACGCACTCGCTGCAAGACTCGATCATGCTTAATCTCTATGCTGCGCCGGCGTGGCGCGAGAAGTATCTTCGGCCGCTGGTGGAAGGCGACGTGTACCCCAGCTTCGCGATGACGGAGCCGGACGTGGCCAGCAGCGATCCGACGCAATTGCGGACGCACGCGGAGCTGGATGGCGATCACTGGGTCATCAACGGCCGAAAATGGTTCACCACTGGAGCGGATCGCGCGGCGTATACGACGGTGATGTGCCGCACGGAGCCGGGCGTGGAAGGTCATGCGGCGTATAGCATGATCATCGTTCCCACGAACACACCGGGGTATCGCATCGTGCGCGACACACCCGTACTGGGACTCGACGGCGGACACTGCGAGGTCGCGTATGAAAATGTGCGCGTACCGAAGGACAATCTGCTTGGACCGCGCGGCGAAGGATTTCTGATTGCCCAGCGCCGGCTCGGCCCCGGCCGCATTTTCCATTGCATGCGCTGGCTGGGCCAGGCGCAGCGCGCGTTTGACCTCATGTGCAAACGCGCGAATGAGCGCGTTGCCTTTGGCGAACCGTTGGCGAACAAGCAATCCATTCAGAATCTGGTCTTCGACACGGCGGCGGAGATCCAGGCCTCTCGCCTGCTCACGCTCGATGCTGCGCACAAGCTTGACCAAGGCGACCCCGCGCGGATCGAGATTGGGCGCATCAAAGTCGTTGGCGCGGCAATGCTGCACAATGCCATCGACCGCGCGATCCAGGTCTACGGCGCGAAGGGCCTCACGCCGGACACGCCGCTGGACCGCATGTACCGCCACGCTCGCGCGGGCCGTATCTACGACGGTCCCGACGAGGTGCACAAGTGGTCCGTGGCGCGGCAGATTTTGAGGCAGTACCGCTAACAAAGAGCCAAGGTTCCTCAATACATCAACCGGATCATTCCGAGAACGCCAATCTCCCGATTGGCGAGATGAAATTAAACGCCGCTCGACACAGAGCACTTTTAGCGATAGAAAAACTGCGCGCAGCGTGTAACTTGCTTAAGGTCATTCGAGTACACCTTGCATCGAGTTTCGGTTGTAGTTCCGAAACACAGATTTCGATTTCATCCGCGGTGAAATCCCTAGCTGGCAATTCGGGAATTCGAAGGCCCAATCCGGCGTGCACGCAATCCACATCGAACCTATCGGATATGCGGTTTTACTAGGGAATTTTGAAGATTTTTGTGGACATTTGCCTCCTCGATTCGTATCGTTCCCGGATCGTACCGCAACTGAATTTCACAGGGGAGATGTATGGCCAACGAACTTGCACAGCACACCGCATTGAGCGACGTCGCCGCGCGGCAGCTCGCCAACGCAACGAAGACCGTTCCGCAGATGTCGCGGATCACGCCGCGCTGGTTGACGCACCTGCTTCAATGGGTACCGGTGGAAGCCGGTATCTATCGGCTCAATCGCGTGAAGGACGAAGCGAACGTGACCGTCGATTGCTCGGGCCGCGACGAACGCGAATTGCCGCAGACGTATGTGGACTACGAGGAGAACCCGCGCGAATACATGCTCAGCGCGGTGAGCACCGTGGTCGATGTGCACACGCGCGTTTCGGATTTGTACAGCGTTCCGTACAACCAGATCAGCGAACAGTTGCGCCTGACGATCGAGATCGTCAAGGAGCGACAGGAAAGCGAATTGATCAACAACGAGGAATACGGACTGCTGCACAACGTCTCGACGAAGCAGAAGATCAAGACGCGCTCGGGCGCGCCGACGCCGGACGATCTCGATGAATTATTGGCGAAGGTGTGGAAGGAGCCCGGATTTTTCCTTGCGCATCCCTTGGCGATTGCCGCGTTCGGCCGCGAATGC